>Ga0098070_100145_pt1 | contig 36849 bp, 32 predicted proteins | sample 28_taG_FD_75063 | JGI IMG/M metagenome (GOLD analysis project Ga0098070, IMG submission 75063) | Marine viral communities from Cariaco Basin, Caribbean Sea - 28_WHOI_OMZ | ecosystem: Environmental > Aquatic > Marine > Oceanic | place: Caribbean Sea: Cariaco Basin | collected 2014-11-12
ATGGTGCTTCTCCTGCGTCCGAAAAGGCAGGGGGCCTCTCGGTAAATTCCTATATGAGCGTGCGCTTTTACCTGCACTGCCCCCCAAGTCAATAGGATTCGGGGGGATATTTTGCGCAGAAAGCCTGTAAGCCGGATTCTGTACCGGGGCATAGCCCCATGGACGACCATTCATCTGCGATGCGCATTGCTGCGCACCTCTAGCTGCCAACCCGGCCCCTCTTGGCTAAAGCGTGCCTAGCGGCGGTTTCCCGTTGCCGGGACCTGCCCGCGCGGGGGCCCTATTTGGCATTGCTCCCGGTGGGGCTTGCCGTGCCACCCCTGTTGCCAGGGGTGCGGTGGGCTCTTACCCCACCGTTTCACCCTTACCGTGCCCTGATCCGTTGCCGGGGACGCGGCGGTTTCATTTCTGTGGCGCTTTCCGTCAGGTTGCCCTGCCCGGGCGTTACCCGGCACCGTTGCTTTAGGGAGTCCGGACTTTCCTCGCGGAAGGCAAGCCTTCTGCGCGGCCGTCCAGCCTTCTGCGCAGGCCTGCACCTATGCGTTCACCCGGGCGTGGTCAAGGGGTTCAGCCCCAGAGTTCCGCCTGCCCCAGCGGCGCAAAATCCTCGGCACAGAGCGGCCCTTTAGCCTGCGGTCGATAGCGCAGGCGCACGGCGGACAGCAGCGTCAGATCATCCACAGGCGCTGTGTAGCCAATGTCGCGCGCATAGGCCCGGAATCGCGCCGCGTCGAGCATCTCCGGCTCCATCAGACCATGGCCGCCCGCCCCCTCAGCCCCGTGCCGGGCAAGCCCCTGCCGCGCAAGCCGCGCCCAGTCAAAACGCGCGCCCGGATCGAACTTGCGATCTGGAGCCATGTCGGAATGGCCGATGACCCCATCGGGAGGAATGCTCCAGCGCTGCATTGTCCCGGGCAGAAGCTGCTCCAAGCGTGCCATCTGGGGCTCTGAAAACGGATGATCTCCGCCGTTGTCCAGCTCAATGCCAATGGAGCGAGAGTTGATATCCTGCTGTCCGCACCATTCCCCAGCCCCTGCGTGCCAAGCACGCTGGTCTTCCTCGACCATCTGCCAAAGCGTGCCATCGCGCCCGATCAGGTAATGGGCCGAGACCTCGGCCGTCGGATCGCACAGGCGCTCCAGCGCGGCCTTGGCGCTTTGCATGGCCGTATAGTGCAGAACAACAAGACAGGGCGTCAGTTCATCTCGGCGCGCCGTGAAATTCGGGCTTGGGTGCCAGATGGCGTCATGCGCACGCGCAGCCATCACGAGCCGCTATTGAGAACCAGACGATACGGCGAGGGATCCCAGCCACAGGCATAACCGTCCCCGTCAGGGTCAAGCGCGTAGCGGTCCCGCTGAGGCCCGCCTGCATCGAGGAAAGCGATCTGAGCCAGCTCAGGCGACGCATAGCCCGCGCAGTTTCGCGCAGAGCGGGCCTTGAGATTGATGCCTGAACGACTGTAAATCCGATTACCCACCGGGTTCGACGTGCTGAGGGCGTACTGCACGATGTTTGGATCCCGCTGGCTCGGCGCGACACTGGGCAAAGCGGTGGGCGCTACCACCTGATACTGCGCGCGCTGACGCTTCAGGCGCTCGGCATCACTTTCGATGGTCTGCCGCGCCGATACCGCATCAAAGCTGTTCTCATCCGAAAGGCCCGGGTTACCAATCAACTGAGGCGCCGGATTGGACGGGCTGGCCTCAAGCGGCGCTTGTCCCGAATTGTTCTGGGCCGCACGCAAGGCAGCAGCGGTCTCGCGAGCTATGTCCTCATTGCTCGCGGTTTGAGCAAGCGTTCCTGCGCCGGTAACGGACCCGGCGCTACGCGGAGCCGCCTGCAGGTCACCGGAGGCCGGCAGCGGCTCACTTGCGATGCGCGCAGGCGGGATTAGCGCATCGCCATTGATCGTCGTCCCAATATCGGGGCGCGCTGCGAAGGGGTCATTGTCTACCCCAACCCCGGCGGCACTGTCCGGCACCGGAGGGGTGCAGGCTGCAAGGGCCAAAAGACTGCCGATGGCGGCGAGGGAGACGAAGACGCGCATCTGGATCACCTGTGTATGGTCAAACGGGTACTGTTTTTGTTTTGACCCGTTTTACCACCATTTGCCCGGCTTTGCCACAAAGCCTGCGGCCTGCTCCAGCGCGTAGGCGGTGTTCAGCAGATCGCCCTCTTCCCAGGGACGGCCAATAAGCTGCAGGCCCAGCGGCAACCCTTGTGCATCAAGACCGGCGGGAACCGAGATCCCCGGCAGGCCTGCCAGGTTCACGGTGACGGTGAAAACGTCGTTGAGATACATCTGCACCGGATCCGCATCGGTCATCTCCCCCAGACCAAAGGCCGCCGAGGGAGTTGCCGGGGTCAGGATCGCATCGACGCCGGTTGCGAAGACATCCTCGAAGTCCTTTTTGATCAGCGTCCGCACCCGGCGCGCACGGTTGTAATAGGCGTCATAGAAGCCTGCCGACAGCACATAGGTGCCGACCATGACACGACGCTGCACCTCGTGACCGAAGCCTTCTGCGCGGGTTTTCTCGTACATCTCGGTGATGCCGTCGCCCTGCGCCAGCGTCGCACGGTGGCCGTAACGCACCCCGTCATAGCGCGCGAGGTTCGAAGACGCCTCTGCCGGGGCAATGACGTAATAGGCAGGAAGGGCATATTTGGTGTGCGGCAGCGAAATATCGATGATCTCGGCACCTGCGTCCTTCAGCATGGCTGTGCCATCGGCCCAGAGTTTTTCGATCTCGGCGGGCATGCCTTCCATACGGTATTCCTTCGGGATACCGATTTTCTTGCCCTTGATGTCACCGGTCAGCATCGCCTCGAAGTTCGGCACGGCCAGATCGGCGCTGGTGCTGTCCTTGGGGTCGTGTCCGGCCATGGCCTCAAGCATGATCGCGGCATCGCGTACCGATTTGGTCATCGGCCCGGCCTGATCCAGCGAAGAAGCGAAGGCAACAATGCCCCAGCGCGAGCAGCGTCCATAGGTGGGCTTGATACCCACGGTGCCGGTAAAGGCCGCGGGCTGGCGGATCGAGCCGCCGGTGTCGGTGCCGGTCGCCGCAAGGCAGAGGTCCGCCGCCACGGCAGAGGCCGAGCCGCCCGAAGATCCGCCCGGTGTGAGCTTGGTGTCCTCGCCCTCACGCCGCCAGGGGCTGACCGCATCGCCATAGGCGGACGTTTCGTTCGAGGAGCCCATGGCGAATTCGTCCATGTTCAGCTTGCCCAGCATGACCGAACCCGCATCCAGCAGTTTTTGCGACACGGTGCTTTCATACTCGGGCTTGAAGCCTTTCAGAATGTTCGACGCCGCCTGGCTGTCCACACCCTTGGTGCAGAAAAGTTCCTTGATCCCCACCGGCAGGCCGCACATCGAAGGGGCATCGCCCGACTTGATACGTTCATCGGCCGCCTGGGCGCGCTCCAGCGCAATCTCGGGCGTCTTGTGCACGAAGGCATTAAGCGCATCGGCCGCGTCAATCGCCTTGAGGCAGGCTTCGGTCAACTCGACAGATGTGGTGTCGCCCTTACGCAGCGCATCGCGTGCCTCGGCCAGGCCCAGTTTGTTCAACTCGCTCATGTCTTACTCCACCACCTTGGGGACCGCAAAGAAGCCCTCGCGGGCGTCGGGGGCGTTGGCCAGCACCTTGTCCTGTTGATTGCCGTCATTGACCACATCCTCGCGCCGTTTCAGGCGCTGCGGCGTGACCGAGGTCATCGGCTCGACCCCGTCCACATCCACTTCGTTCAGCTGTTCGATGAAGCCCAGAATGGTGTTGAACTCGTCCGCCAGGGCAGGCAGCGCGTCCTCTTCGACCTTGATCCGGGCCAGTTTGGCCACCTTGGCGGCTGTGCTTTGGTCAATCGACATGGAAACCCTCATCTCGTGTTACAGACGCGTTTACCGCCGCACCGTCCGCGCCGCAAGCCTGCGCCGCGCAATTCCCACGCCGGAGGCCGCGGGACAGTGGATTCCTGCAGGAGCGGTGCTAGAGTTTGCGCAAATCACAACAAAAGGGAGAGTCACCATGAAGATCATCTGGCTGGGCCACGGCAGTTTCCGTTTCGAGACCGAAGACAAGGTGCTGCTGCTGGACCCCTGGCTGACGGGCAACCCCAGCCTGCCCGAAGACCAGCACGATGCGGCCATCGCGGGCGCCACCCATATCATTCTGACCCATACCCATTTCGACCACGTGGTCGATGTGCTGCCGCTTGCCAAAAAGCTGAACATCCCGGTCGCAGGTCAGTACGATCTGATGGGCTTCTGGGGCGAAACCGAAGGGATCGAGACCATCGGCTTCAACAAGGGCGGCACCGTGGATCTGGGCGGTGTGAAACTGTCGATGGTGCCCGCCTCGCACAGCTCGACCTTCTCCACCCCCGAAGGCCTGCGCACTGGCGGATCCGAGGTGGGCTATGTGCTGCAGGCCGAGGGCAAGACCGTCTACATCAGCGGTGACACTGCGATCATGGCCGACATGGACTGGATCGGGGATTACTTCAAACCTGATGTGGGCATCCTGTGCGCAGGCGGTCATTTCACCATGGACATGAAACAGGCGGCCTATGCGGCCAAGCGCTATTTCAACTTCAAGACCGTGATCCCTTGCCACTACAAGACCTTCCCACTGTTGGAGCAATCGGCAGAAGATCTGGTTGCAGGCCTGCCCGATGTGGACGTGATCGAACCCGAAGTAATGACGGCGATCGAGATCTAAACCGGTTTCGTGAACGCCGACCGCGCGCGGTCGGCCTTTTCCCGGCAATAGCAGCCCGTCGCATGGTCATTGATCAGCCCCATCGCCTGCATGAAGGCAAAGACGGTGGTGGGGCCGACGAATTTCCAGCCGCGTTTCTTCAGCGCTTTTGACAATGCGATGGACTCGGGGCTGGTGGATCTGCTCTGCGGCTCGGGCAGGTTTTCCGGGTCCGGCTCATAGCTCCAGAAAAAGGCCGCCAAGGATCCGAATTCCTCGACCAGCTCCTGCGCGCGGCGGGCGTTGTTGATCACCGCTTCAATCTTGCCGCGGTGACGGATGATACTGGCATCCTTCAACAAGCGCTCCACATCCGCATCGGTGAAGGCAGCGACCCGGTCCCAGTCAAAGCCACAAAAGGCCGCGCGGAAGTTCTCCCGCTTGACCAGGATGGTGCGCCAGCTGAGACCCGACTGGAAGCTTTCAAGGCAGATCTTTTCAAACAGCCGGATGTCGTCGCCAACCGGATAGCCCCATTCCGTGTCGTGATAGGCATCAAACTCGGGCGCAGAGGCGCTCCAGGCGCAGCGGGTACGGCCATCTTCTCCGGTCACGATCTTATTCATCGACATTCTCCGCACAGGATAAAAGGTTGGCCAGCAGCGGCAGTTCAGGATCATGGGACAACCGCCCCTTGCTGCGCCAAGCGATCGACAGCGCGCACTTGGCAGCCGCCCATTGCGGCAGGCGCAGGCGATCAACCCCAAAGCCCGCCGACCACAGAGCCGCCAGCGCCAGGATGCGCCCTGGGTCGCAGATCCGTTCTTCGCAGCCCTTGGGATGGCGAAAGGCATTGGCCAGCTCATAGCTGCGCTCTCCGACCAACCCCTTGGCATCAAAGGCACAATAGCCCCGCGCAGCCTTGCGGATATTGTCGTGATGCAGATCTCCATGCAGCGGGCGCTGATCCACCTGAGAGGACAGCAATTCCTGCGCCATCGACCGTGCCTTGGCCATCGCTGCGCGCAGCTGCGGTTCACAGTCGTCCGCCAGTCTCAAGTCGAACAGCGCAGCGAACCGCTCCATGAGCAAGGGGTATCCCTCGGTCGGCTGAGCCGCCCCCCGATGCAGCCCCGAGGCAACGCCAAGAAGCTCTTGCGCCGCTGGCATGTCATGCCCTGCGCGCGCCGTATCCCCCAAGGACGGGCCTTCAAGCCATTCGATCAGGGCCGCATCCGGCCGGGTGGCATAGACCTGCGCGGCGTGATCCGGGGGAGCCGCCGCAAGGAACCTGAAGCCCTGCGCCTTGCTGCCCATGCCCCGCTGCCCATAGACCTTCAGGACCGCACGGTGGCCATCGGCGCGCGTCACGGTCCAAAGGTTTGCGATTGCGGTCTGCGCCAGGGACGCCGGTTCTGACAGGGCAAAATGCGCCAACAGGTCTGCGCTCGGCATCTCGAGGCCGGTCATTTACGCCCCCAAGCGTTTAGCACTGAAGAAGTCCTTGAGCATTGACGCGCACTCCCCTTCGGCAATCCCCTCATAGACCTCGGGCGCATGGTGCGCCTGGGGATGGGAGAAGACACAGGCCCCATGAGCGACCCCGCCCGATTTGGGGTCGGAGGCGCCGTAATACACACGTGCAATCCGCGCCGCTGCAATTGCCGCCGCGCACATGGCGCAAGGCTCAAGCGTCACATAAAGGTCAAAGCCCGCGAGTCGTTCCGAGCCGCGCGCAGCGCAGGCCGCCCGGATCGCCAGGATTTCGGCATGGGCAGTTGGGTCCGAAAATTCGCGAGTGCGGTTACCGGCCCGCGCCGCCACCGTGCCATCCGGCGCAATCAGGGCAGCTCCGACCGGGACCTCCCCGCGGGCGGCAGCAGCGCGCGCTTCTTCCAGGGCGATGGACATATGAGAGCGAAAGACCATACCCCTCCCTGCCGCAGAATGTGCGCTTTCGCAAGGCGCCGGAATGCTCTATGGCGAAGGGATGAGCAAGACACCCGCATCCCCCAAACGCCCCTCTCGCCCCAAGGCACCAGCCAGCAAGGCTGCCCATTCATCGCAGCGCGCCGACAAGGACAACGAAACCACGCCCGATGGCGACCGGATCGCCAAGGTGCTATCGCGCGCGGGCGTTGCCTCGCGGCGTGAAGCCGAGCGGATGATTTCGGAAGGGCGGGTCGCGGTAAACGGCAAGGTGATCGACAGCCCTGCGCTGAACGTGACCAACAGGGACCGCATCCTGGTGGACGGCCAGCCCCTGCCCGAAGCCGAGGCGCCGCGGCTATGGCTCTATCACAAACCGGCGGGCCTTGTGACCACCACCAGCGATGAGCTCGGCCGCAAGACCATCTTTGACGAGCTGCCCGAAGACCTGCCGCGGGTTATGACCGTGGGGCGGCTTGACCTAAATTCCGAGGGGCTGCTCTTGCTGACGAACGACGGCGGTATCAAGCGCAAGCTGGAGCTGCCCTCGACCGGCTGGCTGCGCCGCTACCGGGTCCGTATCAAGGGTCGCCCGCAGGAAAGCGATTTCGAACCGCTGCGCAAAGGCCTTGTAATCGAAGGCCAGAAATTCCAGCCGATGATCGTGTCTCTGGACCGCCAGCAAGGCGCCAATGCATGGCTAACCGTTGGCCTGCGCGAGGGAAAGAACCGCGAAATCCGCCGCGCCATGGAGGATATCGGCTTTTCCGTGAACCGCCTGTTGCGCCTTTCCTATGGACCCTTCCAACTGGGCGCCTTGAAACCGGGAGAGGTCGAGGAATTGCGCCCGCGGGTAATCCGCGACCAGCTAGGCCTCGAACCAGTGGAGAAAGAAGACTCGTCTGGACGCAAACCCACCCGTGGCGCCCGCCCAGGCCGCAAACATTCTGGAAAAGCGCCGCCCCCCTATCGCGGTGAAGAGCCGTCACGCGGCAAACCAGGCCCAAAAACTGGGGCGCGCGCATCAAAACCGGCTCAGAGAGAAAAGAACACGATAGGAAAAAAGCCCCCGTCCCGGCGCAAATGACCGGTCCCGCGCCGCAAAAGGGCCTATCGGCAAGAATCCCCGGCGCTGAGCCATCTGAAACAGACTTCCCCCTAGTAAGCGGGCGTCCCATCTCTTAGGTTTCAGGCATGAACACTTAAACCCTGGGGGAGCCCGCGTGCAGAAAGTCGCATTCGCAGCACTGATGATCCTGATGTTCGGTCTGAGCACTGGCTGGATCGTGGGAGCCTAAGCGGATGGCTCAAAGGTACGGCGGAAAATTCAGCCCAAACGGAGGCGCGGATCAAGCCAGCGCCGCATCCGATATCGAGACGGGCAAAAAAAGCGGCTCCTTTCGCAATGCCAAGGTAGATCCGGTCGGCGCACGCGCCAACACAATGTTCGTCCCCGGCGGTGTCTTACTGATAATGTCGTTGAATGACGGTGCAACAGGCTTGGCCCTCGGCGGGATTGCTGCCGCGCTCTGGACCGGTGGGGCCGTCTTGTTGCGCGAGGGGCTGCGCGCGGAGACGGCCTTTGCGGCCCGAAAGGTTGCCCGCAAGCCGGTCTTCCCACGAAAGATCCTGGCTTCCATCCTGACCGGCGCCGGGGCGGCGCTGGCGGCCTGGAAAGCAGAGCCTGGGATCATGATTGCCGCCATCTATGGCGTTGCCGCCACGGGCCTTCATCTTGCAGCCTTTGGCATTGATCCATTGCAGGACAAGGGGGTGGAAGGCGTCGATGATTTTCAGCAAAGCCGGGTCGCACGCGCTGTGGATGAGGCCGAAGCTTACCTTGACGCCATGCGCGACGCCGCACTGCGTGCGCAGGACCGGGATCTAGAGGCCCGTGTGGAACGTTTTCAGTCGGTTGCCCGCGAAATGTTCCGCACAATCGAGGAAGACCCCCGCGATCTGACCGGCGCGCGCAAATACCTGACCGTCTATCTGCAGGGCGCGCGCGATGCGACTGTCAAATTTGCTGACATTTTTTCCCGAAGCCGAGATACGCAGGCCCGCAAGGATTACCTTGCTCTGCTGGAAGATCTGGAAAAGAATTTCGCTGCCCGAACCAAAAAGATGCTGCTCGAAGACCGCAGCGATCTTACCATTGAAATAGATGTGTTGCGGGAGCGCCTGCAGCGCGAAGGGGTCCAGCTGGACCGCAACTGACACTTCGACTTAAGGAACGCCATTGATGTCCGAGACCGTTCAAAAGAAAGCCCTTGAGGCAGAGGCCCTCGTCACCGAAGTGACAGCCGTGGAACTGCCTGCCCCGGCAGGCAATATCCAGCCTCTTGCCGGCGCAGATGCCGCCACCAGCGAAGCAATCCAGCAGCGCATTGGCGAAATCGACATGAAGGACAGCAACTCGATCATCGGCTTCGGATCTCGTGCACAAGGAGAATTGCAGACGATCAGCCAGGCGATGCTAGCCGATGTCCGCAACAAGGATGTCGGACCTGCCGGGGACTCCTTACGCGATATCGTCACAACTATTCGAGGCTTTTCGGTGTCCGAATTGGACGTGCGCCGCAAACCGACTTTCTGGGAACGGCTTTTGGGCCGCGCTGCGCCTTTTGCCAAGTTCACCGCCCGCTATGAGACCATTCAGGCGCAGATCGACAAGATAACCGATGACTTGCTCGGCCACGAGCATACCCTGTTGAAGGACATCAAGTCTCTCGACCTGCTCTATGAAAAGACGCTGGATTTCTATGACGAACTGGCGCTTTACATAGCAGCCGGTGAGGCAAAACTGGCGGATCTGGATGCGAACGACATTCCCGCCCTTGAGGCAGCAGTGCAGGCCGCAGCCGAAGAAGACAAGGTGATCCGGGCGCAGGAGCTGCGCGATATGCGGGCCGCGCGGGACGATCTGGAACGCCGGGTGCATGACCTCAAGCTGACGCGCCAGGTAACCATGCAGTCGCTACCCTCGATCCGGCTGGTGCAGGAAAACGACAAATCCTTGGTAACCAAGATCAACTCGACCCTCGTCAACACAGTGCCCCTGTGGGAGACACAACTGGCGCAGGCGGTCACCATACAGCGCTCAGCCGAGGCCGCTGCAGCGGTGCGGGACGCCAACGATCTGACCAATGAGCTTCTCACTTCAAACGCCGCCAACCTGCGCGAAAGCAACAAGATGATCCGCCAGGAAATGGAACGCGGTGTCTTTGACATCGAGGCCGTAAAACAGGCCAACGCGGATCTGATCGGCACCATCCAGGAAAGCTTGCAGATCGCCGATGAAGGCAAGGCCAAGCGCGCAGCTGCCGAGGAGGACCTCAAGAAAATGGAGGCCGATCTACGCGACACGCTGGCCGCAGCCAAGGCACGGCGCGATGGTGCGGGGGACAACGCGGGCACGGCCGTTCCCTCCTGAGGCGATGACAGAGCTGGCATCAAATAACAGCGGCTTGCGGACAGGGCCAAGGGGTTTGCGACGGGCCGCAAGCCTCTTGGTATTGGGTATTGGCCTTTCCACCATGGGCTGCATGCCTGCGGGACGCGGCGAGTCTCTGGTGCCCCAACCGCGCCCCGCCTCCCTCGCTGCTCCAGTTGCACCATCGGCTGCCAGCGCAGAGCTGCGCCAGTATTACCGTGTTCTGCAGCAAGATCTTCTGACGCGGGGCCTTCTGCGTACAGATGGCGGCGGGCCGGACACGCCCTATGACGCGGAAGATCTGGCGACGAATTTCGAGGCTATCTCGTTTTTCAACGAATACGCCGGGCGCGGAGGCGGCGCGACCGGCGGCCTTTCTCGCTGGTCCGGCCCCGTACGCATTCAAGCCGAGTTCGGCCCCTCGGTGCCACAGCGCCAGCGCCGTGTGGATGATGACCGAGTGGCCAGCTTCGCGGCAAGGCTGGGCCGGATCACCAAACATCCCATTTCCGCCGTGCAAAGACGTGGAAACTTCCACGTAATTTTCGCAGGCAAGGACGACAGTGCCTTTGTTGCTGAACGCGTGCGCGCGCTGCTACCCAATATCAGCCAGAGCGACTTCCAGCTTTTCGTGGATCCGCCCCGCACGCACTATTGTTTCGTACTGGCCGGCGGCGCGCAAAGCAGCCCGTTCGACTATATCCGCGGCGTCGCCCTGATACGCGCCGAACACCCGGACCTGGTCCGCCACAGCTGCATTCACGAGGAAATCGCCCAAGGTTTGGGCCTTTTGAACGACAGCCCGAGAGCGCGCCCGTCGATATTCAACGACGATGACGAATTTGCCTTTCTCACCAGCCATGACGAAAAGCTACTGCAGATGCTTTACGATCCACGCCTGACCACGGGAATGAGTGCCGAAGAAGCCCGCCCGATCACCCGTATCATTGCCCGCGAACTGATGGGGCAGCCCCTGTGACACTGGCAGCGCGCGCCCTTGAACACGACAATAAGAGGACCTGACAGATGGGTATTTTCGACTTCCTAACCGGAGAGTTCATCGATGTCATACACTGGGTGGACGATACCCGCGACACCATGGTCTGGCGCTTTGAGCGAGAGGGCCATGAGATCAAATATGGTGCCAAGCTGACGGTGCGCGAAGGACAGGCGGCGGTCTTTGTCCACGAGGGCCAACTGGCGGATGTCTTCACCCCCGGTCTTTATATGCTTGAGACCAACAACATGCCTGTAATGACGACGCTGCAGCACTGGGACCATGGGTTTCAATCGCCCTTCAAGTCCGAGATCTATTTCGTCAGCACCACGCGCTTCAATGATCTGAAGTGGGGCACCAAGAACCCGATCATCTGCCGCGACCCGGAGTTCGGGCCGGTGCGCCTGCGCGCCTTTGGCAGCTATTCGGTGCGCGTGGTGGATCCGGCGCGTTTCCTGACCGAGATTGTCGGTACCGATGGTGAATTCACCATGGACGAGATCAGCTTCCAGATCCGTAACATCATCGTGCAGGAGTTCAGCCGCGTGGTGGCAAGCTCGGGCATTCCGGTGCTGGACATGGCGGCCAATACTGCAGATCTCGGCAAGCTGGTCGCTGCAGAAATCTCGGCCACGGTGGCGGAGTACGGGCTGTCGATCCCCGAACTCTATATCGAGAATATTTCCCTGCCGCCCGCTGTGGAACAGGCCATGGACCGGCGCACCCAGATGGGCATTGTCGGAGATCTGGGCCGCTACACGCAATTTGCAGCCGCCGAGGCGATGGACGCCGCCGCGCGCACGCCAGGCAGCGGCATGGGCGCGGGTCTTGGTATGGGTATGGGCATTGCGATGGCCCAGCAAGTGGCGCAGGGCGCAGCGGGTCCAGCCGCAGGCCCATGGGGCGCCCGCCCCGCGCCCGCTGCTGCGCAGGCCCAGCCCCAGGCCGCACCGGTCGCTCCGCCGCCACCGCCGGTGGAACATGTCTGGCATATTGCCGAGAACGGGCAGACGACAGGCCCCTTCTCGAAAGCACGTCTTGGCCGCATGGCGCAGGAGGGGCAGCTCAAACGCGAAACCTATGTCTGGACCCCCGGTCAGGACGGCTGGCAGCGCGCAGGGGACGTGGCCGAGCTGGCGCAGTTGTTCACCATCCTGCCTCCGCCTCCTCCGCCGCCTGCTCCTGGTGCCTGAACCACTTCTGGTTTTCTGTCCAAACACAAGCCTTGTGAGAAACGCACGTGTCCTCGCCGCCACCGCCGCCCACTGCGCCCCAAACCGCATCAGAGTCCGCTCCTGTGACGGATCGGGCCAGAGCTCCCAGCGAAACGCACCGTTTTCCGTGCGAGCAATGCGGCGCCGACTATCGCTTTGATCCGCAAAGCGGCACGCTGTGCTGTAGTCACTGCGGGCATGAAGAAAAGATAACCGCTGGCCCCTGGCGTGGTGGCGCGCTGCGCGAGATGGATTTTCTTGCAGCATTGGATCGGCAGCTCCCAGAAGCTGACATGGAGACCACCCGCGTCTCCAAGTGTCCGAACTGCGCCGCCGAGGTGGAGTTCGACCCAAGCACCCACGCCCGCGAATGCCCGTTCTGTGCAACGCCCGTGGTCACCGATACGGGCGAGAGCCGCCATATCAAACCAAAGGGCGTTCTGCCTTTTGCCATGGATGAGCGCAGCGCCCACAAGGCCATGACCGACTGGCTGGGCCGCCTCTGGTTCGCTCCGAATGGCCTCAGGGAATACGCACGCAAGGGCCGCCGGATGGAGGGGATCTACGTCCCTTACTGGACCTATGATGCCGATACCCGCAGCGCCTATCGGGGGGAGCGCGGAACCGTCTATTATGTCACCGAAACCGTGATGATCGACGGCAAGCCCACAGCGAGACAGGTTGCAAAAGTACGCTGGCGCCCGGTATCAGGTCGTGTGAAGCGCTTTTTTGACGATGTACTGGTGCTGGCCTCCAAAAGTCTGCCCAAGCGCTATACCGATGCGCTGGAGCCTTGGGACCTGTCGGCCCTTGAGCCCTATCAACCGCAATACTTGGCAGGCTTTCGGGCCGAAGCCTATGCGGTTTCTCTGCAGGACGGCTTTGGCGAGGCACGAGAGCGCATGGACCGGGTCATTGAACGTGACGTGCGCTTTGACATCGGCGGCGATCGTCAGCGCATTGCGCATATCGACACCGAGGTCTCGGACGTCACGTTCAAGCACGTCCTGCTGCCAGTCTGGCTGGCTGCATACAAGTACCGGGGCAAGACGTACCGGTTTGTGGTGAACGGTCAGTCCGGCCGCGTGCAGGGAGAGCGCCCCTACTCCGCCTGGAAAATTGCGGGCGCGGTGGCCGTGGCACTGATCCTTGTCGGCGTGGCCGTTTACGTAGGAAATCAATAGGTACAACCGCCCCTGGGAAGGGACAAAGCCGCGCCACTGCGCGGCTTTGGATCCGCACGTTCAAGCGGCGGATCAGCCCTTCGTGATCTCGATCTTCTTTGCGGTCTCAGGCTTTTCGAGCGCCTTCTTTGGCACGCTGATGTGCAACACGCCATCCTCCATTCGCGCGCTGGCCGCAGCCCCGTCCGCATCCTCGGGCAACCGGAATGCACGGCGGAACGCACCATACTGGCGCTCGCTGAAATACCAAGTGTCACCCTTCCTCTCAGATGAGGTCTTTTTCTCGCCGCTGATGGTCAGAACGCCATTGTCCACCGAAAGCTCCACATCGTCATCGGTGACGCCCGGCAGCTCCATCGTGATCTCATAGGCCTTGTCGCCGGACGATGCTTCGGTTGCCGGATGCAGCCAATCCGCAACTCGTGCGCCTAGAGCGCGAAAGGGATCATAGAGCGAAGGCCAGAAACCGCTATGCTCGGTCTTTTCCACCATGAATCATCCTCCTGATTGAGACGCATACAGCCTAGCACAACCCAGTGCCGATCCCCTTGATCCATCTCAAATCATCTCTTGCGGGCCGTGATCCCCATGGCCATTGTGGCGCCGCGCAACCGGAGGAGAGCCAAGAATGACCACACTGCCTGACCTTGCGGCGCTCGATGCCCTGTTCACGGCCCGGCACAGCTGCCGCGCCTTTCGCCCCGAGACGGTGGAGCGCACCGTGATTGAGCAGATCCTGTGCACGGCGCAGCGGGTGCCCTCGTGGTGCAACGCCCAGCCGTGGAAAGTGACGATCACCAGCGGCGCCGAAACAGACCGGCTGCGCAAGGCCCTGACAGAGGCCGCCATGGCCGGTGGCCACACCCCGGATCTGCCCTTTCCCGATGGCTATTCGGGTGAATACAAGGCGCGCCGCCGCGAATGCGGATGGGCGCTTTATGAGGCCGTGGGCGTGGAGAAAGGCGACCGCGCCGGATCTGCCCGCCAGATGATGGAAAACTTCAACCTGTTCGGCGCGCCCCATTGTGCGATCCTGTCCTCTCCGAAAGAGCTTGGATCCTATGGCGCGATGGATTGCGGCGGCTTTGTCTCGGCCTTTGCCATTGCCGCGCAGACGGCCGGGGTCGCAAGCATCGCTCAGGCTGCCGTTGCCTCATTCGCGCCCATGCTGCATGAGATGCTGGAGATCCCCGAGGACCGTCTGATCCTCTGTGCGATCAGCTTTGGCTATGCAGACAAGGACCACCCAGCCAATGGCTTCCGCACAAGTCGCGCAGGTTTGGAGGAATTCGCCGACTGGCGCAGCTAACGATCATCCCAAGAAACGAAGGACAGCCCCATGCGAGCCCTCATTCAGCGCGTCAGCGACGCCTCTGTCACAGTTGACGGCGAGATCATCGGAGAGATCGGCGACGGCCTGTTGGTGCTTGTTTGCGCAATGGACGGTGACGGAGTGGCCGAGGCCGACCGGCTGGCCGCCAAGATCGCCAAACTGCGCATCTTTCAGGATGAGGCGGGCAAGATGAACCGCTCGATCAAAGACATCGGCGGCGCGGTGCTGGCTGTCAGCCAGTTCACCCTGGCCGCCGATACACAGCGCGGCAACCGGCCCGGTTTTTCTGCGGCCTCGGACCCTGAAACCGGATCGCGGCTCTACGACCATTTCTGCGCGGCTTTGGCAACCCAGGACCTGCCGGTTGAGCGGGGTCGTTTTGGTGCGGACATGAAGGTGCGGCTTTTGAATGACGGACCGGTCACGATCTGGATGGATACCGCTGACTGGTAGTGGCTGCGATTCTCATCTCCTAGCCATTCAATGACCACACATGGCTGAAGGTCGCCTGAAAAACGCAACGGAACAAAAACGGCATATATCTGTCGCTTTTGATCACTTTTTCTCAGCCACCGGTTTTCTTTCACAAAAATGCGGCATATCACTGCGAAAAGGCGACCTGCTGACCGCACCAATGCCCCTCGACGGAATTGGATCATCGCAGCGGCACAGGGATTAAAGCTTGCGAGGCCGCTGCAAATGCGCAAATCTTGAATAGCCAATCAAGAAAAAGCTGCGCAAAGCGGTACATTCAACTGGGAGAAATCGATGAAAGACCAACTGCATTTCATGGCCCGTCAGGCCGCCAAAGGCTTGATGAGCCGCCGCGAGTTCATGGGCCGCGCCGCCGCGCTGGGCCTCACGGCTGCAGCTGCAAACGCGCTGCTGTCCACCCAAGTGATGGCGGCAGGCCCTCAAAAAGGTGGCACCATCCGCGTCGGCCTGCAGGGCGGCAGCACCACAGACAGCCTGGATCCGGCCCTGGCAACCAACCAGGTAGCGCTGTCGGTCATCCGTCTCTGGGGTGAATCGCTGGTCGAGCTTGCCGACGATGGGGGCATCCAGGGCAAGGTTGCGGAAAGCTTCTCTGCTTCGGCCGACGCCCGCGTCTGGACCTTCAAGATCCGCCAGGGCATCACCTTCTCCAACGGGAAACCCGTCACCGCCGAAGACGTGGTGCAGACGATGGACCGGCACTCGGGCGAGGATACCAAGTCCGGCGCTCTCGGAATTATGCGCGGCATCAAGAATGTCACTGGCGAAGGTGACACCGTCACAATCGAGCTGGACACCCCCAACGCCGACCTGCCCTATCTGCTGGCCGACTACCACCTGGCGATCCAGCCCGGCGGCGGCAAGGATGATCCGTCGGCGGCCATTGGCACCGGCCCCTATGTGCTGAAAGAAGCCGACATGGGCGTGCGGTTCGTCGCCGAGAAAAACCCCAACTACTGGGGCGATCTGGGCAATGCCGAGACCATCGAATACATCGTCATCAACGACAACACCGCACGTGTTGCCGCGCTTCAGTCCGGTCAGGTTGACATGATCGACCGCGTGCCGCCCCGTACCGCGAAACTGGTGGGCCGCGCACCGGGCATCAACCTGCACACCACCAGCGGCCCCGGCCACTATGTGTTCATCATGCATTGCGACACCGATCCCTTTGCAAACAACGATGTGCGCATGGCGCTGAAATATGGCATCAACCGTCAGGAAATGGTCGACAAGATCCTGAACGGCTTTGGCTCGGTCGGTAACGACACCCCGATCAACGCCTCCTACCCGCTCTATACCGAGTTCGAGCAGCGCGAATATGACCCGGACAAGGCCATGTTCCACCTCAAGAAATCCGGCTATGACGGCGAGATCCTGCTGCGCACCTCGGACAACTCCTTCCCGGGTGCACCGGATGCGGCGGCGCTGTTCCAGCAGTCCTGCGCTGGCGCAGGCATCAAGCTGAACGTCAAGCGTGAGCCGAACGACGGCTACTGGTCCGAGGTCTGGAACAAGCAGCCCTTCTGTACCAGCTACTGGGGCGGTCGTCCTACACAGGACCAGATGTTCACCACGGCCTACCTGTCCTCGGCGGACTGGAACGACACCCGCTTCAACAACGAGCAGTTCGACCAACTGTTGCTGGCGGCGCGGGCCGAGCTGGATACCGGCAAGCGCACCCAGATGTATGCGGACATGTCCACCATTCTGCGTGACGAAGGCGGCCTGATCTGCCCGATGTTCAACGATTTTGTCGATGCAACATCGGACCGCCTGGCGGGCTGGGTCAACGATGCTAAAGGCTTTGCCCTGATGAACTCCTACGCCCCGCACAGAATGTGGGTGAAGGCATAAGATGCCCCTCATTGTGAAACTGTTGGTCCAGCGCATTGCGCTGGGCCTATTACTCTTGCTGCTTGTTTCCGCGCTAATCTTTGCGGGAACCATCATCCTTCCGGGCGATGTGGCGCAGTCCATTCTGGGACAATCCGCAACCCCGGAGGCGCTGGCGAACCTGAGGGCCGAACTCGGCCTGAATGAACCTGCCCTGCAACGGTATTTTTCCTGGCTGGGCGGATTGATGCAGGGGGATCTGGGCACGGCCCTGACCTCGGGACGGGATATTGGCGAGAGTATCGCACAACGTCTGTCCAATACGCTGTTTCTGGCCTTCTGGGCGGCAATTGTCGCCGTGCCGATGGCCATTTTCCTCGGTCTTCTGGCGGTACGATATCGCGAGCGCTGGCCCGACAAGTTGATCTCCGGCGTCACGCTGGCTTCGATCTCCATCCCCGAGTTTCTGATCGGCTATGTGCTGATGTTCTTTTTTGGCGTGAAAATGGGCTGGTTCTACCCGACCGCCGCAGCCTTCCGCCCAGACGCGCCGCTTTTGGACAAGCTGGACGCCATCGCCCTGCCGGTCGCCACGCTGACCCTCGTTGTCCTCGCGCATATGATGCGCATGACACGCGCTGCGATCCTCAATGTGATGCAGTCGGCCTATATCGAAACAGCCGAGCTGAAGGGCCTAAACACCTTTCAGGTAATCTATCGTCACGCCTTTCCGAACGCCATTGCGCCAATCGTAAACGTCGTGATGCTGAACCTTGCCTATCTGGTGGTGGGCGTCGTGGTGATCGAAGTGGTCTTTGTCTATCCCGGCATGGGACAATACCTGGTCGATAGCGTTTCCAAGCGGGACGTTCCTGTCGTGCAGGCCTGCGGTATCATCTTTGCCGCCGTCTATATCGGCCTCAACATGATCGCCGATATCGTCGCCATCCTTTCCAACCCGAGACTGAGGCACCCGAAATGAGAATTCCTGTTGCTGCAGCCATTGGGATGTTCTTCACCGCGCTTTATTTCCTTGCGGCGATCTTTGCTCCGCTACTGGCGCCCTATGGCTATGATGAAGTCGTCAGCTCCGGCTTTTGGGATCCGCCAAGCGCCGAGTTCCTTTTGGGTACCGACGGCATTGGCCGCGATCTGCTGTCGCGGATGATCTATGGCGGGCAGACCACGATCTTTGTGGCCACTGCTGCGACCATCCTGTCCTTTACAACCGGATCCGTGCTGGGCTTTCTTGCCGCCGTGGCCGGAGGATGGGTCGACCAGCTGTTGTCGCGCTTTGTGGACCTTTTGATGTCGATCCCCTCGCTGATTTTTGCCCTTGTGGTGCTGTCGGTGATGCCAGTGACCCTGCCGGTGCTGATCCTTGTGATGGGCTTGCTCGATTCCACTCGCGTCTTCCGCCTGTCGCGCGCCGTGGCTGTGGATATCGAGGTGATGGACTATGTCGAAGCCGCGCGTCTGCGCGGTGAGAAAACCGCCTGGATCATCTTCCGCGAAATCCTGCCCAATGCCCTGTCGCCGCTGGTGGCCGAAATGGGCCTGCGCTTCATCTTCATGGTTCTGTTCGTTTCCACCCTGTCCTTCCTCGGCCTTGGCATTCAGCCTCCGCAGGCGGACTGGGGTGGCATCGTGAAGGAAAACGCCGAAGGCATCGTCTATGGCGCTCCGGCAGCGCTGATGCCGGCCTTTGCCATCGCCACGCTCGCCATCTCGGTGAACCTGGTGGCCGACTGGATCCTGAACCGAACCACCTCGCTGAAAGGAGGCCGCGGATGAGCGATCCCCTCGTAAAAGTCCGCGATCTCAAGATCGGCGCGACGGTCTACCCACCCGGCGAAAAGCCCCATGACATCGAAATCGTGCACGGCGTCAGCTTTGATCTGGAAAAGGGCAAGGTGCTGGGCCTGATCGGTGAATCCGGCGCCGGGAAATCCACCATTGGTCTTGCCTCCATGGCCTATGGCCGGGGCGGCGTAAAGATCACCGGCGGTGAAGTCTGGATCAACGGGCGAGACATCCTGAAAAGCTCTTTCAAGGATATTCGCGCCCTGCGTGGCGGTGAGGTAACCTATGTGTCGCAATCCGCCGCGGCCTCGTTCAATCCGGCCAAGAAGATCATGGAGCAAGTCACCGAGGCCGCGATCGAGCAGGGCAAGTTTTCCAAGAAGGACGCCGAGGCGCGCGCGCGCGCACTCTTTGCCAAGCTTGGCCTGCCCGATCCCGACAACATTGGAGAGCGCTACCCGCACCAGGTCTCGGGCGGGCAGCTGCAGCGCTGCATGACGGCGTTGGCCCTGTGCCCCGAACCCGATCTTGTCGTCTTTGATGAGCCCACGACGGCGCTGGATGTGACCACGCAGATCGACGTACTGAAGGCGATCAAGGAAGCGATCCGCGACACTGGCGTGGCGGCACTCTACATCACCCACGATCTGGCCGTTGTGGCGCAGGTCAGCGATGACATCATGGTACTGCGTCACGGCGACATGGTGGAATATGGCGATGTAAACCAGATCATCAACGCGCCGCAGGAAGACTACACCAAGGCGCTGGTCTCGGTCCGCTCGATCGAACATGAAGAAAAAGCACCCACGGGCGAGCCCGTGCTCAGCGTCCGCAACATCACCGCGCGCTACAAGGGCACCAAGTTCGACGTATTGCACAATGTGAACGCGGACCTCTACCCCGGTCAGACACTGGCTGTTGTGGGCGAGTCCGGATCTGGCAAATCCACTCTCGCTCGCGTGATCACCGGTCTTCTGCCGCCACGCGAGGGCGAGATCGAATTTGCAGGACGCATCCTGTCGCCCGATCTGGCCAGCCGTACACGGGATGATCTGCGCGAGTTGCAGATGATCTACCAGATGGCCGATGTGGCGATGAACCCGCGCCAGACGGTCGGCACCATCATCGGGCGCCCACTTGAGTTCTACTTCGGCATGAAGGGGGCTGAAAAGCGCACGCGCATCATAGAACTGCTGGACGAGATCGAACTGGGCGAAGGCTTCATCGACCGCTATCCGGCCGAGCTGTCGGGCGGTCAGAAGCAGCGTGTCTGCATCGCGCGCGCGCTGGCGGCAAAGCCCAAGATGATCATCTGCGACGAGGTGACCTCGGCGCTCGACCCGCTGGTGGCGGACGGTATTCTGAAACTGCTGCTCAATCTCCAGAAGATCGAAAACGTTGCCTACCTGTTCATCACCCACGACCTGGCAACGGTCCGGGCGATCTCGGACAATATCGCCGTTATGTACCAGGGCCGCGTGCAGCGCTATGGCAGCAAGTCCGAAGTGCTGTCGCCACCCTTTGATGACTACACTGATCTCTTGCTTGGCTCGGTCCCGGAAATGCGGCTTGGCTGGCTGGAAGAGGTCATCGCCAACCGCAGGATGGAAAGTGCGGGCAACTGACCCTGTCCGGCCGATCTCAAGACACCTTACGGGCCCGCATCCGTCGCGGGCCTGTTTCCTTTCTCCGATAGATCCTCACGTGCAAGGATAGATGAACATGGACCGCAAACTCCTTCTGATTATTCTGGACGGCGTGCCCTGGCGCAATTTCCGCCGTCTGTTCGGTAACCTTGAAGGCTGGGTAGACAGCGGCGATGCCCGTGTCTGGAAGCAGCGGGCAGTACTGCCCTCGATCTCGGCCAGTTGCTATGCCTCGATCCACACCGGTGTTGCCCCGGCCGAGCATGGCTGCACCGGCAACGGAAATGTCTTTCGCCTGTCGCACAAGGACGTCTTCAGCCAAGTCCGCGCAGGCGGCGGTGTGACGGGCGCTGTGGCGCACAGCTTCTGGTCCGAGTTCTTCAACCGCCATCCCTTCGACTACGTGCGCGACATCGAATATGATGAGCCGGACAGCGAGACGATCAACCACGGCCGTTTTCACACCATGACCGGCTATGGGCTGATCAACCAGATGACCCCTTCTGATGTCGATCTTTTTGGCACGCTTACCAACCTGGCCCACCGCTTTGGCCTCAACTACGGCATGCTGCATACCTGCACGCTCGACAGCATGGGGCACCGGTTCTTTCACGACTGCCAGGAGATGGACCATGCCTGCGCGGTGATGGACGAGATGCTGGCCCCCTTCATCCCGCGCTGGCGCAAGATGGGGTACGAGGTGATCGTCACAGCCGATCACGGTCAGGATGAACGCGGCCATCACGGAGGGCGCAGCCCGCTGCAGCAGGAAACTGCGCTCTATTACTTTGGCGATGCCGAAGGGCCAGCCGAGGACACCGTGATCGATCAGTTGCAGCTTGCGCCGACAATCCTGTCTCGCCTTGGCGCCCCGGTTGCGGAGACCATGAAGGCCAAACCGTTTCTGACGTAACCCTTCTGCAACCAAAGGCAGTGAAGTCTGGGCTGCGCGGTCCCATCACGAAAGGAACATCCTGTGAAACGCCTGCTCTCTGCCCTCGCCCTGCTGGCCAGCCCTGCGGCGGCAAGCGACTACTGCCACGAGCTGTGGTACACACGGAACGCAATCATGCACCAGGCAGGCTACTGCTTTGGCTCGGTACTGGGACAGGCCGTCTTTGGCACCGGGCCCTGCATCGGCAAATCCGTCACCCTCAGCCCCGAGGACAACCAGACCGTTGCGCGACTGCGCGCCGCGGAAAAGGAACTATCCTGCCGGGTGAACACTAAGCAGCCGCACCTTGAACTCGATGACCTCTTTGTGCGCAGGCAGCTGTGGGATGTTCCGATCCCTGACGAAGGCGAAAGCGCCTGCATCGGTTGGATGGGGCCAGAGGTCATCCTGCACGCTGGACAAGGCGCCGACACGCCAGTCGTAGGTTTGATCCTGCCGGGACAAACCGTATCATACGGGCATTGGCCGGGCGCCGGTTGGACCTATGTTACGGTCTCTCCAGGCCAGGGTGACTGGCGCACCATTAGCGGTGGCTGGATGAACTACGAACGCATCGGAGAGGTGCCTTGCCAGCAGTACGCGGGATGACCGTTCAATCGTAGGGCCAGATCTCTTGGCCAAGGGCCTCGATCGCTACTGAAATCCTCTCAAAACTATCGCGCGCACGCTGAACCGAATGGCGGGCGCGCAGGTAGCCATGTACCAGACCCTTTTCGTTTATCCAATGGGCGCTGCCGCCTGCGGCAAGGATCCGATCCCGGTAGATGCGGCTGTCATCGCGCACCGGGTCGCAATCGGCGGTGACCAGAACGGTCGGCGGAAGGTCAGAGAAGTCGCTGTCATGCAGCGGTGCGAAAGTAGGATCTCCCTTGGGCAAGATTCCCCCTTCGCAGCGGATACGTTGATAAAACAGAATCTCGTCTCGGGTCAGCATCGGTGCGTCGGCATGCTCAACATAGGATCCGGCGTCCACATCACCGCCAAAGGCGCCATAGATCAGAACCTGGCCCAACAGGCGGTCCGTTTTCCCGCGTGCGTGATGCGCCACGGCCGCACAAAGGTTCGCACCCGCGCTGTCACCCGCCAGGACAACGCCACCGTCAAACTGCGCAAGGATCCACTCAAAGGCTGCCCAGGCGTCTTCGAACATGGCCGGGTGCAAATGCTCGGGTGCCAGGCGGTAGTCGACCGCAACGACCCGGTAGCCGGTCTGTGCGCAAATCTCAGCACAGACATCATCATGGCTTTCAAGGCCCCCAACCACGAACCCACCGCCGTGATAGAACATCACGCTACGCGTCGGATGACCTGCCTGATAGATGCGAACCGGCACACCTGCGGCCTCACGGTCCGTGCAGGCGACGATATCCGGGCGCGGCGCGCGGAAACTCTCGGCCATGGCATCATAGATCGCACGCTGCTCGGCAATGGACCGCTCGGCCGTATCCGCCGGGTAGCAGGCTGCGGTCTTTTGGATGAAGTCCCAGGTTTCCGCATCGATCAGCATTTCATAGTCCATGACAAGGACGCCTCCGGTAGTTCTTTGTGCAAAGCCTAGGACACGAGGTCGCGGAAAGGGAATGCCAAAAATAGCACAAAGCGCCCGTGTGGGGCGCTTTGCATGTTCATACTGTCATTTTTCAGGCTGCTGTCTGTGCCGCCGGAAGATGCTCCCAGGGACGGGTGAAACCGCCAAGAACCTGACCAATTTCTACGTCGCTGGAGCCATTGGCCGCCACCTGAGCCACCAACCCACGTTTCTTATCGTCGATCACCGCCTCCACGCGGGCAGGCAGGCCCGCTTTCAAAAGCGCCTCATTGTAGATGCGCGTAATGGCGTTCTTGCGCAGGTCCGGCTTGAAAACCTTACCAACCGCGGTCTTCGGCAGTTCGTCCAGAACGGTCATGTGTTTCGGGATCGCGGCACGTTCGTGGATGTGGACCTTGCAGTAGTCCATCAGTTCTTCTGCGGTTACGCTCGCCCCGTCGACCAGTTCGACAAAGGCGCAAGGCACTTCGCCCGCGTGCAGGTCGGGCTGGCCGATCGCCCCTGCAAAGGCAACGGACTCATGACCCAAGAGCGCCTCTTCGATTTCGGCAGGGTCGATGTTGTGACCACCGCGAATGATCAGGTCCTTAGCCCGGCCGGTGATCCAGACATAGCCATCGCCGTCAATACGGCCCAGATCCCCAGTGCGCAGGTAGCTGTCGTGGAAATAGAGCTCGGTGTTCTTCTCGGCCTCGGTGTAAGTGTTGCCCGCATAAACGCCGGGGTTTGAGACGCAGATCTCACCCACCTCGTCGATGCCGCATTCCGCCAGACCATCGGCAGTGGATTTGATGATCTTCACATCCGTGTACGGGAAGGGAATGCCGATCGAGCCGATCTTTTTCTCCCCGTCCACCGGATTACAGGACACAAGGCAGGTCGCCTCAGTCAACCCGTAGCCTTCGACGATATTGACGCCGGTCGCCTTTTCAAAGCGACGGAACAGCTCCACCGGCAGCGGAGCAGAGCCGGAGAAGGCTGTCTTCACGGTCGAGATATCCGCATCAACCGGCCTCTGCATCTTGGCGGAAATCGCCGTGGGCACGGTGATGATGAAAGAGATCTTCCAGCGCTCGATCAACTTCCAGAAATTGTCGAACACACCGTCTCCGCGATAGCCCTGAGGCGTGGGGAAGACAACATGTGCGCCCGACGCCACCGCCGCCATGACGATGACATGGCAGGCAAACACGTGGAATAGCGGCAGAGGACACATGATGTTGTCCTCTTCAGTGAACAGAAGGCTGTGGCCGATCCAGCCGTTGTAGATCATGCCGGAATAGCGATGCTGCGCGACCTTGGGCATTCCGGTGGTGCCGCCGGTGTGGAAGTAGCAGGCGACCCTGTCTTCGGTGCTGTCGGCGAAGGTCAGCGTGGTGGGCTGCTTGCGCAGCTCCTTCGTGAAGCTCTTGTAATCGGCATGGGCCAGCTGCGCCTTGTTCTCCAGCTTGGGCCGCACCAATGGCACGATCCAGGATTTGGGAGGCGTCAGATAGCGGTTCAGATCCACCTCGAGGATGGTCGTCACATGGGGCGCATGGCGCGCCGCCTCGGCCACTTTCTGGGCAACATCCGTCTTCGGAAAAGGCTTCAGGGTTACCACCACCTTGGCATTCGTTTCGCGCAGGATCGACGCGATCTGCTCAGGCTCCAGAAGCGGGTTGATCGGATTGACGATACCAGCCACGGCACCGCCCAGCATGGTCACCAGCGTCTCGGTACAGTTGGGAAGCACATAGGCCACGACGTCTTTCTCGCCGATGCCAAGCTCACGGAACATGTTTGCCGCCTGGGTCACCTGATCTTTCAACTGACTCCAGGTCAGGGTCTCAGCCTTGTCGTTGGGCCCAGAAAAAATCTGATAGCTAGTGGCATTGTGGTTCGGGAACTTACCGGCCGTGCGCGACAGCAGCCCATAAAGGGTTGTGGGCAGATCCCGCTCTGCCCACGGCATTTCATTTTCAACCGCCTTGGTGTCTTCCAACGTGGCAAACGGCATTGATGTCCTCCCCTGCCCCCTTTTTCGGGGGTATTGTCTCCTGAAGGTAAAATGGGTGCAAAACCCGCGCTGTGCAAGCGCAGCACAGAGGTCACGTCAAGGCAAGCAGCCTTTTTACGCTGCGACAAAACACTGGCTGACCATAGGGAAACCCGTTCAAGGCCGCATATGGCCCAGCCGGAACGCAGGTTTACTCAGCGGCAAGCCCGTCAGTGAACTGAAGCCGCGCAAGACGCGCATAAAGGCCGCCCTCAGCCACCAGCGCATCATGAGTACCGGTGGCAACGATGCGCCCTTGGTCCATCACCACGATGCGGTCCGCCTTTTTCACGGTGGCCAGACGGTGCGCCACAATCAGAGTGGTGCGCCCCTGGCTGAGCTCATCCACAGCTGCCTGCACAAGACGCTCGCTTTCCGCGTCCAGCGCCGAGGTCGCCTCATCCAGCAGAAGAACCGGAGCGTCCCGCAGGATCGCACGGGCAATGGCAATCCGCTGCTTCTGCCCACCGGACAGCATCACACCGCGCTCACCGACATAACTGTCATATCCTTCGGGCAGGGCCGAAATGAATTCATGGGCCGCAGCCGCCTGCGCGGCAGCCTCCACCTCAGCATCCGTTGCATCGGGACGGCCAAAGCGGATGTTCTCACGGGCGGATGTGGCAAAAATCACAGGATCCTGCGGGACCATGGCAATATGCTGGCGGAACGCATCGCGCCGAAGCTCGTTGAGCGCCACGCCATCGAGGCGCACAGTGCCTTCATTTGGATCATAGAAACGCTGGATCAGCTGAATGACTGTGGTCTTGCCTGCACCGGAAGGACCAACGAAGGCAACGGTTTCCCCCGGCTTGATCTCAAGCGAGACATCATCCAAGGCCAGAACGTCCGGGCGCGCCGGGTAGCGGAACATCACATTGTCAAAGCGGATCTCTCCCCGCACCGGCTGCGCCAGCGCCTGCGGGGCAGCAGGGTCGACCACCGGGTCAGTTGCATTCAGCAGTTCGACCAGCCGCTCTGTCGCACCGGCAGCACGCTGCAATTCGCTCCAGATCTCGGACAGAGCCGCGACAGAACCTGCCACCAGCACGGCATAGATGACAAACTGAACAAGCATACCCTCACTCATGTTGCCACTGCGCACGTCGACAGCCCCCATCCACAGAACCCCAACGATCCCGGAAAAGACCAGAAGGATCACGATGACAGTCAAGTAGGCCCGTGTGCGGATACGCTTGCGCGAGACGTCATAGGCTGTCTCGGTCATCTCTGCGAACTTCTGGCGGCTAACGGTCTCATGTGTAAAGGCCTGAACGGTCTGTACCGCGCCCAGCGCTTCGCCCGCGTTGCCCGAAGAGGCCGCGATCCAGTCCTGATTCTCGCGGCTGATCGTGCGCAAACGCCGCCCCAGCACCAGAATCGGAACAACAACGGCCGGTACGATCAACAATACCAGTCCGGTCAGCTTGGCTGAGGTCAGAAGCATCAGGATCATGCCACCGCCGAACAAAAGCAGGTTGCGCAGCGCGATAGACACCGATGAGCCGAGGACCGACTGGATTAGCGTGGTGTCCGTGGTGATCCGGCTCAGGACTTCTCCGGTCATGATACGTTCGTAGAACTCTGGGCTCATGCCGATCACCCGGTCGAAAACCGACTTGCGGATATCGGCAACCACCCTTTCACCAAGGCGTGTGACCAGCGCGTAACGCAGGCCGGTGCCCACTGCCAGCAAGGCTGCCATGCCCAGCGCTGCAAGGAAGTACTGATTCAAAAGCGCCGTATCCGAGAAGCGGAAATTATCCACCACGCGGCGGACCGCCAATGGCAGACTGAGTGACACGCCCGCGGTCAGGACCAGCGCACAGGTGGCCATGAACATCAAAGCCCGATAGGGTCTCATGAAGGGCCAAAGCGCCGCCAGCACGCCGATTTTCCGCGACCCCTGCCGCTCTTCACTTGCGTTCGGTGCTGCCGTCCTGCGCGCCATCCCAGATCCTTATAACGTCGTTCTGTCAAGGCGCCGTGCCCTGCCAGATGGTCTTCCAATGTCCCGGAGGTTCATGGCCTTGCAAAGACATGAGGTCAAGCACTGAGGCCAAGGGCATCTAGCCGCAGAGTTGCGCCCACCGACCCTTTACCTCGAGGGGACAGATGGGCTTACTGCATCAACGAACCCGCAAACAAGGGGTAAAGCGTACCATTAGGGGGAGGTTTGGAGCGGGTAGCGGGAATCGAACCCGCACCTTAAGCTTGGAAGGCTCTTATGATACCATTTCACCATACCCGCTCTTAGTGAAACGTGATTTAGGTGAAGCCGGGTAAGAGGTCAACCACCTTCTTTTCTGCCCAGCCCGCGAAACCGCCGACCCGCCAAACCTGCCAAGAGTTCAATAGTTTTTGCGGCTTTGAAACGTCATCCTAAAAGCAATTGCCTGATCGCCTTGGTCACAAAAGGCCCAAATAATCCGGCCGCAGTCATCTGCCCCTGGTCGGCTTGCGTAACAGTACCATATGCAGTCTGTAAGACTGCTTTGAACCAGAATTGCCGCGGACACAATAGAGAGTCAACATGAGCCCATCCCCCTCTCATACGGCCATTTTGGTGGCCCACGGACAACCCTCGGCTCCGCAGCCGCCGGAGGATGCATTGCGTGCCCTCGCCAATGATGTCGGTGCTCACCTGCCTGACTGGAATGTGCGCTCGGCGACGCTGGCCTGCCCCGGCGCTCTTGAAGAGGTGATGGTGGACGGAGCCGTAATCTATCCGTTCTTCATGGCAAAGGGGTGGTTCACCACAAAAGTGTTGCCGGATCGTTTGCAAGGGCGCGACTACGTGATGGCTACTCCGTTCGGCCTAGACCCTGATCTGCCGGAAATGGCAGCCAAGGTGGTGCGGCAGGCCCAGTCGGACGCTGGATGGCAGGCGGATGACATCAATCTTCTACTCGCCGCCCATGGCTCTGCACGCGGCCCAAAGGCAGCAGAGGCCGCAGTGGCGTTCCAAACGCGCCTTGCGCCTCTGTTGCCCGGCGCCAGGATCGAGCCAGCCTACGTAGAACAGGCCCCAGGAATTGACGAAATCGCGGCACAGCTACCGGCCCGCACTCTTTGCCTCCCGTTCTTTGCGCAAAGCGGCGACCACGTGAAAGACGATATCCCCGAGGCTCTGGACGCTGCCAATTTCGCGGGTATCGTGATACCGGTCATGGGAGCCATGAAAGATGTACCGCAATTGATTGCCAGGGCAATCGCCCGCACAGCAGTCGGCTCCGTTTCCCAGCTGTCAGAATAGGCAAAATGAAACACCTGGCCCGTGGCGCCGCAGTGTTGGGAGCAAGGGTTTCAGATATGTCCCCTTAAATTTTAAACGTTTACATCAAGGCCTCCCTGCCATGGGGAGGCTTTGATTTACCAATCCTTATTGACCCGCCGGTAACGCTGAATGCTGGCGGCCTGGGCACCGATGCGCTCGTTTGTGTGTACGGCCGTGCATGAAATGAGAACAGGATCGAGAATACGCCATGGCCAGTCCAGATTGGGTAGATGACCTTGTTGCCAGTCTCACCGGCACCAACCGCGCCGATATCATCGGTGGCAGCACAGGTGACGACACCATCAGCGCCGCGCGCGGTGACGATACCGTTGCGGGCGAAGAGGGCGATGACATCATCGATGGGGGCGATGGAAATGACGTCATCTACGGCGACATGGGCGATGGCTTCGATCAGGGCGTCGACGCTAGCCCACTGGTTCTGGACATCAACAATATCCAAAGCATCTCTCACGACGGGTACCTCGGCTCGGCCGGAGATAGCGCAGTCTTTCGTGACGTGGCCACGCTGCCGGATGGCAGCAGCGTCTGGGGTCGCCTTGTTCTGGTCGAGAAAGACAATGCCAATCTGATGGTCGAATTCGGCTATGCCGAAGGCGCGGAGATTCTTCTGGATGGTGATCAGCCGGGGGACCGCGCGACGTTTCGCCTTGAGTTCTTTGATCCTGTCACTGGCAATCCTGTCTATCTGAACTCCACCGCGACCTTCAACGACGTGGACGACAACAGCGGCTTTGGCGACGCCGAGGCTGTCATTGTCGATGGCAACAGCTTCACCTCTTTTGGCGTTTCAGCGGATACGTCTCTGAACACGGCGACCGACGGCAACATGGTCACGGCCACCGGGACAGAGTCCAACATGTACACCGACCAGGATTCCTGGTTTTCGGCCGAGTTCGAGGACCGCTCGTCCATCGAGTTCACCTTGCAGACCCGTGTTGGCCTTTCCGGTTTCACACTCTCCGGTGACCTTATTGACGACCCGGTGGTGACGGTCATTGACCAAGGGGCAGATACCATTGTTGCCGGAGACGGCAATGACGTGGTCTACGGCCAGGGCGGCAACGACGCACTTTATGGGGACGCGGGCGACGACAGGCTGGATGGCGGCGACGGCGACGACCTGATGGAGGGCGGCGTCGGCAATGATACGATGATCGGCGGTGCCGGCGGCGATACGATCGCCGGTGGTGACGGGAACGATTATATCGAAGGGGGCGAAGGTGACGACTATCTGACGACCGGCCTTGGCAACGATACCCTGATCGGTGGGGAGGGTGACGATACCCTCAGGAACTCGGCCGGTGACGACAGCCTTGTCGGCGGTGTCGGCAACGACAGCATCGTTGCCACGGAAGGCAACGACACGCTTGAGGGCGGCGAAGGCAACGACACACTCTATGGCGGTGTCGATAACGATCTGCTGGTCGGCGGCGCGGGCGACGACCTGATGTACGGCGAGGCTGATCAAGACGTCTTCCGCATGTCGGACGGTTTCGGCAATGACACCGTGTACGGTGGCGAGGCAGGAGTAGACTACGATACTGTTGATCTGACGGCCGTGACGAGTGGAGTTTCGGTGACGTATACCGGACCCGAGGCCGGCACGATCACGGATGGCACGGACACGATCACCTTCTCTGAAATCGAAGCCCTGGACCTGACAGACCAGGCCGACACCGTGGATGCCTCGGCCGACACGGCTGGCGTTGTGATTGATGCCGGCGCAGGGGATGACACGGTCAAGATGGGCTCTGGGGACGATCTCATCACCGGCGGCGTCGGCTATGACCAGATTGTCCTGACTGCAGCAGGCGGTGCCGATACCATAAGCGACTTCGACATCGGAGACGACGATGCGAACAGCTTCTACAACGATCAACTTGATGTTTCGGAACTGACCGGCGGCACCGGACCCTTTGGTGCCGTCCGCACCAGCGACGTCGTTGTCAGCGATGATGGTTTCGGAAATGCCCTGCTCACCTTCCCGAGCGGAGAAAAGCTTGTGCTGAGTGGTGTCACGCCAGCACAGATGAGCACCCATGCTCAGCTCTACGCGGCCGGTATCCCCTGCTTCACTCCGGATGTTCTGATCGCCACCGAAAGAGGGGCCGTTCCTGCAGGCGAGATCATGGTCGGAGATCTGCTACAGACAGCCGACAACGGGTACCAGCCGGTGATCTGGGTCGGCCAACGCACTCTGAGCGCCGCAGAACTCGCCCTGCGTCCCCACCTGAGGCCCTACTGTCTGGCGTCCAATGGCATTTTGTCTCCGGAACGGCCTATGTGGGTGTCCCCTCAGCACCGCTTTATGGTCAACAGCCGCACCTTCGAGCGTGACCTGCCCTTTGGAGAAAGCTTTCTTTCGGCGAAACTTTTGTCCCGGATCGATGCCAACTGCCGCCAGCGCACTTCCGCGCCCCAAGGTGTGACCTATGTGCACCTGATGACTGAGCAGCATGAAGTGATCTTTGCCGAAGGAATCGCGACCGAGACCTTCTGGCCGGGCCCCGAGGCGATCCGCGGGCTCTCCTCGGACAATATGCGTGAGCTGTTCGAGTTGTTCCCGGAACTGCGCCTTGCACAATACCTCACCGGCGACGAAGGGCGCGGCCAAGTACGCAACACCTACGGCGAGCTAGCACGCCTATCGCTGCGCGGCAGTGACCTGAAAAAGATCCGCGCTGCCTGATCTCGTAGCGCGTCGTAGTCCTCCGAAATTTCCAACCGTCAGCGCGCTCCTGCCACTTCTGATCTATACCATATGCCGCGCACGGGCGCCGCGTTCGATGGCGGCAGCGTGGAGCCGGTCGATGTTCAACTCGTACCGGATCTCTTCAAGCAGGCGCAGCTCGGTCTCAGCAAGGCTGCCATCGGCCGCGGCAACATCGCAGGCCAGCGCATAAGCGGTTTCAAACAGGCGTTCGGGCAGATTGTCCCGGATGAGGCCGAACAAAGCATCAAGGCCATCTTCTTGTTCAAACAGGTCAAAAACCGTCTGCGAAATCGTATTGATCCGGTCGATGTCAAATTCAGCAAAAATCGGCAGCATGTTGACAGCTGACTGGATCTTGACCAGCTCGGCCGTGCGGATGTTTTCGTCCGAGACGGAAATTGCCACCATCAGAGCGACAAGGCAGTCCTGCGGGGTCATCGGGTGGGGGGCTTGCTCGCTCATTGGCGCAACCTTTTCATAGATCTGCATTCACGGTGGACGATAAGCGCGGTTTTCTGCAGGCGCAACCATGCCGCCCAACGCCGCACGAGACCGGGCCCGGTTTGCGCGGCTGATTGCCCGTTAGCCAGCTGTCGTGAGAGGTGAAAACGGGCGATCCGCACCAGTGTTTGTTGACTCATACTGCACCGGCACAATAGAGGGAGTGGCCGGATACAAGGTGTATGCCGGTGAAGCGGATATCGGCCCAGAGTGGCCACCGATGGAGAATAACATGTCTGAACTGCGCGAAACCGCTCTGACGAGCAAAGCCTGGCCGTTTGAAGAAGCACGTCGCATTCTCAAACGTTATGCCAAGGGCGCGCCGGAAAAGGGCTATGTGCTGTTTGAAACCGGCTATGGACCGTCGGGGCTGCCGCATATCGGCACCTTTGGAGAGGTTGCCCGCACCACGATGATCAAACGCGCCTTCGAGGTGATCTCGGACATCCCCACAAGGCTGATCTGTTTCTCGGATGACCTTGACGGGATGCGCAAAATTCCTGGCAATGTGCCCAATGCCGAAAGCCTTGAGGCGCATCTGCAAAAGCCGCTGACCTCGGTCCCCGATCCCTTTGGCACCCACGACAGCTTTGGCGATCACAACAACGCCATGCTGCGGCGGTTCCTCGATACCTTTGGGTTCGAATATGATTTCTACTCTGCTACGGAATTCTACGGCACAGGTCAGTTTGACGAGATCCTCAAACGCGCCTGCGAACGGTATGACGAGATCATGGAGGTCATGCTGAAGAGCTTGCGCGAAGAGCGTCGCCAGACCTACTCGATCTTCCTGCCGATCCACCCGGAAACGGGCCGCGTGCTTTACGTGCCGATGAAGAAAGTGGATGCGGAAAACCACACCATCACCTTTGACGACGAGGACGGAAAGGAATGGACCCTGCCCGTCACCGGCGGCAATGTGAAACTGCAGTGGAAGCCCGACTTTGGCGCCCGTTGGGCCGCGCTTGAGGTCGACTTTGAAATGTACGGCAAGGACCACAGCACCAACACGCCGATCTACGACAAGATCTGCCGGATCCTGGGCTGGCGCGCACCTGAACATTTCACCTATGAATTGTTCCTCGACGCAAACGGTCAGAAGATCTCCAAGACCTCGGGCAATGGAATTTCGATCGACGAATGGCTGACCTACGCCTCGACCGAGAGTCTGGCCTATTTCATGTATCAAAAGCCCAAAACGGCTAAACGGATGCATTTTGATGTAATCCCAAAGGCGATGGACGAGTATCACCAGCAGCTGCGCGCCTATCACGGGCAGGATCTGAAGGCGCAGCTCAACAACCCGGTCTGGCACATCCATGGCGGCGAGGTACCGGAATCCAAGATGGTGGTGCCCTTCTCGATGCTGCTTAATCTGGCCTCGGTGGCATCGGCCCACGACAAGGAAACCCTTTGGGGTTTCATCCGCCGCTATGCGCCGGAAGCGACGCCCGAAACACACCCTGACCTTGATGCAGCCGCGGGCTACGCGGTGAAATACTACGAGGACTTCGTTGAGCCGGAAAAAGTCTTCCGCGCTCCCAGCGACGCCGAGCGCACCGCCTTGGAAGAGTTCCGCGCCAAACTGGCCGCATTTGACGGCGAGAATACCGGCGAAGCCCTGCAAGGCGTTGTTTTCGAGGTCGGACGAGAGCATTTCGGCAAAGAAAACATGCGCGACTGGTTCAAGGCTCTCTACGAGGTGTTGTTGGGCGCAAGCCAGGGGCCGCGGTTTGGCGGTTTCGTTGCCCTCTACGGCGTAGACGAAACCATCGCCTTGATCGACAAGGCGTTGGCAGGGGAGCTGTCATAGCACCTCACGCTCGTTCACGAGATCGTGAGGGGCGCCAGTTTTGGCGCCCCTTTTTTTGACAGCGTGTCTGAAGGCCCTAGGCTTTTATGAAGGTCGGCAGCGGGAGGGTGCCATGAGAAGACTTATCGCTGTTCTTGTTTTACTAGTGCCTTGGGGTTTTTCCGCTGCCGCCGCCGAGAAAGACAGGATAACATCCGTGATCGCAGCCCAGATTGAGGCTTTTCGGGCAGAGGATTATGGCCGAGCCTTCGAATACGCTTCCCCCTCGATCCGCAGTCTGTTTGGAACGGCAGAAACCTTCGGTGACATGGTCGAGCGCGGCTACCCCATGGTCGTAGGCCCTAAAGATGTGCGTTACCTGGATCTGAGGGAAGTCGCCGGCTCTCAGTGGCAGCGCGTGCTGATCCGCGACCGAAACGGGCGTTTGCACCTTCTTGACTATCAGATGGTCGAGCGGGGATCGGACTGGAAAATCAACGCTGTACAGATATTGCGCGCGCCGGAGGGCAGCGCCTGATGCACAGGCAGCGCACGCCTGCCTGAGCCGCAGTTAATCCAGACGGACTAAACCCTTTTCGCAACTGCGCCTCTTGCGTTTTGCGGCTAAGGAAAGGGTTTTCCATGAACAAGGTGATCACCGACGGTTTGCAACTGATGCCCGCCCGTTTCGAGGAGGGCCTTGATCAATGGTCCAGTGGTGATGGAACACCCGGCTCCGACACCTATGACGGTGCCATAAACGCGGCGCTTGTGGCGGCGGATGCCGATTTCGGCGGCTGCCTGGAATTGCAGAAAACAGCAAGCAGCCAGCAACTTCGCTACATGGGGCAAACGCCAATCCTGCCGGGCTGCTATCTGCAGGTGAAGGCCCGCATCAAGGCCATGAGCGGAGCACTTCCCAGCGTGCGCATTGCAGGATGGGCGGGCAATTCCAGCAACGGGAATGTATCTGGTGTCGTGCAAATCGGCAGCAGCACCAGTCTCTCGTCTTACGGCCGCGTTGTTGAGGTTTCGGCCATCGTTGGAACCGGTGGCCGCTCGGGCGTGGATATGCCCTGGGGGATCTCCGCAACATATGGTCACTTGGGTCTGGATCTGACCGGTCCGAACGGCGGTGTGGTGCGCATTGACGATATCGAAATTACCGATATCACAAGCGCCTTTTTGCGGAATATGCTCAGCCTTGTGGATGTGACCGACTTTGGCGCAGTCGGGGACGGGATACAGGACAATACCCCAGCATTTGAGGCGGCGGATGCTGCCGCGAATGGGCGGCGGATCCTCGTCCCTGAAGGCAACTTTCGTCTGAACAATACCGTTACGCTGGATCACGAGGCAATCTTCGAAGGCACCGTGACGATGCCGACCGACCGCATGCTGTTGTTGCGGCGCAATTTCGACTTTCCGTCCTATGCCGACGCCTTTGGGAGCGAAGAGTTGGGCTTCAGAAAGGCCTTCCAGGCCCTCTTGAACAACGTGGACCATGAATCTCTGGACCTGAAGGGACGCATGATCTCCGTAACCGCGCCGATCGACATGCAGGCCGCGGTTCCAAACCGAACCTCCTATGCAACGCGCCGCGTCATCCGGAACGGGCAGCTTTCGGCCGTAGGCGGCGCGGCTTGGGACACGGAGGTTGTGACCGCGCAAGGCACCTATAGCACGAGCGATACACGCAAGCTGACCAATGTTTCCAACATCGCCAATATTCCAGTCGGCGCTCTGGTCGAAGGCAATGGCGTGGGGCGCGAAGTCTATGTGCGCGAAAAGAACTCTGGCGCCGGAGAGCTCACGCTGAGCAAGCCTCTGTTTGATGCGGTAGGCACGCAGAATTTCACCTTTCGAAATTTCAAATACATGCTCGACTTTTCAGGCTTCAGCCAGCTCAGCAAATTCGGCATGACCGAGATCGAGCTCCAGTGCAGTTCCCATTGCAGCGCGATCCGGCTGGCGCCGTCCGGTACGGTATTCAGCCTCGATCATTGCTTCATCTCGCGCCCGAGTGATCGTGGGATCACCTCCATCGGAACCGGTTGCCAGGGCATTCTTGTGGACAATTGCCAGTTCCTGTCCGCCGAAGAACCGCTGAATGTCGCAAACCGGGAGAGCATCGCGCTGAACGTCAACGCCAATGACGCCAAGCTGCGCAACAACCGCGCCACCAAGTTCCGCCATTTTGCCCTGCTTGCAGGCGGCAACCACACTGTGACTGGAAATCACTTCTTTCAAGGCGACGAAGTCGCCAACGGGGTGCGCACTGCGGGCCTGGTGCTGACCGAGAACTACAATGCCTCAACCGTATCTGACAATTACATCGACAATTGCTTTATTGAGTGGACGAACGAATATGACGCGACCCCGAATTTCACCGGGGGGTTCTCTTTCAGCGCCTTGTCGATCACCGACAATGTATTTCTCTCCGGCGATGTCGCCCCGTGGTTCAGCTACATTGTGGTCAAACCCTATGGAACGGGCCATTTCCTTAACGGGATCACCGTTTCAGGCAACAAGTTTCGCTCGATCAATGGCTCGATTGATCGAGCAGAGCGGGTGGACACCAGCTTTTCGGACCTTGATTTCAGCCGCACACAGATGGTCTTTTTCGAAGGCAACACCTACCACAACATAACCCACGGTGCCGCCAGCCCTTTGCGCCTGGAACATGTGCAAAACAGTGCGGCGTCGTCCTGGACGGTGAACACTGACCGGCAGCTCCCGTTTGAGGGCCGTGCCCGCAAGGTGGACGCGGTTGCTGCCATCGGCCCCATTCGCACCGGGGGCGGCAGCGCTCGTTATGCAACGCCCTATATCGAGGTGGAACAAGGCAGCAATCGCGATCAGGTGAGACTGCGCTGGCAGGAAGCCCTGAGAGGCGAGGTTCAGGTGATCGTGCGCGTGGATCGATAAGCGCCCCCGACCGATACCGAGCCTGCGAAATCTCAGCCGGGCGCGAAAAGGTCTTCGGGGCTGAGGTGAAAGGCTTTTCCAAATCCGCCATTGAGATAACCGGCCTTCACCGCAAAGCGAACAAAGCAGAAATCGGCGAAGCCGACATAAAGCTTGGCCTTGGGCTGGACACGCAAATAGTGATCGGCCAGTCGGCGATGCTCTTTGTCGGAGTTTGAAATGAAATGCGCCCTGCCCTGCAAACTGATCCTCGGGTGGGTCAGTGGATCTCCACGATCACCGGGCTCGCCCACCAAAAGAGAACATTCCGGGTTTTCTTGCAGGGCCTGCGTGTGGGCCGACAGGCTTGAGATCAGGCTGATGGGCTGCCCATCCGGGCACAGTCCAAAGGCCACACGGGTAACAAGCGGGCATGCATCCTGGTCGACAACGCCCAAGGCCGCAAACCGCGCCCCTGCCAGAAGTGTTCGTGCCAGTTGGCGCGCTTCATCGTCG
>Ga0098070_100152_pt1 | contig 35683 bp, 32 predicted proteins | sample 28_taG_FD_75063 | JGI IMG/M metagenome (GOLD analysis project Ga0098070, IMG submission 75063) | Marine viral communities from Cariaco Basin, Caribbean Sea - 28_WHOI_OMZ | ecosystem: Environmental > Aquatic > Marine > Oceanic | place: Caribbean Sea: Cariaco Basin | collected 2014-11-12
AAGAAGGGTTCAAGACGCGCCATCTGGGCGTCGGTCAGCCAAAACAGATCAGACATGTTCACCACTCGTTTTTCGGACCGTGAATCACGCCATCCCAAGGAAATCAATGGGTCCTGACCTTAGCGCAAGAAAAGGTTTTTCCCAAAATCGACCCCCTCCCTTTGCATAAAAGATGAACTTCCATTCCTGAGCAGGGCGGGCGTCTCTTGCCTTGTTAGCTAGTGAAAGCTCAGTTTCAATGAATTTCTTAAAGCTATCCAGCTTCCTTTCGGAAATATGGGTGGGATGATTTGAAGCTCCTCTTTCCCGATAACCTTCGTTCGTTCCGAAGTAGGCTAGGCCGTCTCGAGGAGACGCTCCGCGCCGCACATGGAAAACTACTCCAAGTCGCACTTGCGCCGCACGGTTTCGCCAAGGGAGATGCCATTCGAATCTACAAATAGTTTGATCTTGGTCGTCCTTCGGATAAAAAAGGCGTTACCTCCATTTTTTTCAACCGAAAAGAAAAGGTTTTCAAAGAACTCTTCAGTTGAAACTCGAAGTGTCCCAATGTCTACCTGCCAATTTAGCCCAGACGGATATCCATTTGGATCATTGTATACTGGGTGCTTCTGCCGAGACTGATCTTCTGCTGGTCCAGTAAGCAGCGTGTGACGGTACAAAACCCGACTCCTTGATTTGGAATTAACCCGAACATCAAGTTTTTTTTGTATAGGTTGCAAGCGGCTTTGCAAGCTCCGCTTGCTGCGTTTAGCGGACTCCAGTCTAGAAAACGCCCCGGAGGCCCAGATGCACACGTCATATTTGATTTATCAGCTTGAACGTTAGTTGAGTCTGGTTCCAAGGTCTGCCGTGAGGTGCGCGTGCTCAGTTTGAGCCGCGCCGCTAGACGTCGCCGAAGGTAGGGCAAACAGTAGTTCAAGACGCGGACGTGTGCTGTACGCCATTCCGCGTCCATTGAACCTAAATGGGATTGCAGACGTCTTGCGTGCCCTCGTAGCCGACGTCTGGAAGGTAGTGCACCTTCGTGAAACGGCCTGCGTCGAAGTCAAATGTGTAACTGCAACTGAAATCGGCGGGGCCCGCCGCATTGTAGTATTGGTAGAAAGATATCCCGTCGTCACCGTAAACCACCCGGCTCAGACCACCACCGACACCGTCGAAGAGCTGCTCTCGGTTCTTCCCACTCAATCGGAACAGCAGAACATTAGTCGGGTTCATTCCGATGTCGGTACTGACTTCAACAAAGTAGTAGATGTCGCCTGCTTCCGTTACGACGGCCTCGACGACTTGCTGGTAGGGATACCAATCACTGGGATCGTTGAGGCGCGCTCTCCAAACGGAATTCTCCGCTTCGACTTCAGGAAACATCTCGGGGAAATGATCTTTCGGAATGACCTGCCAAGACCCGGTTGAACTGCCGGTTAGGTCGCTGGGCGAGTATTTGGCGATAACCTCATCCACCAGATCAGGCCGCGCGTCTGCCGCCATCATCCCGGTGTGGATCGCGGAAACAGTAGCAGTCTGGATGGCCAGCGCGTCTTGAAGTGCTGTGATACGAGCTGTCGCTTCGATCTTTTCTTGGCTTGCTGCACTGTTGGTAATGACAGCATAGATGAAAGAGAGAATGCCGACCGCAAATCCTGTAATCGGGGAGGCTGCAAAGGCCTTCGCCCGGATGATCGAGGATGATCTGAAATTTTTTGATTCGTCCGTCACACATGTCACCCATATTACCCAAAAGTAGCTTGGCCAGTTTAAGCCAATTCACAAGCCCGGCACCATACCTGCTCGGTCTCGCCAAATGGAGAATACGAACGCGTAAAAAACGCCATCAGTCCAAGACAATGATTTTGGCTGAGCTGGAGGCACTAGCGTTAACTTCAGCTGGGGAACGCCGTGATCACGTAGTCTGTGTGTTTTTACGAAATAGCCTACTGCACGGCCTTCGCCGTGCTGTAACTGGGTCTCCGATTTGGGCGAGACTAAGACAGTAGTGTATGCGACTTGGCGCATGAGAGGCAGGTCAGGTTCCTGCGCTTCGCTGCCCTTGAAGCGGAGACTAGACAGTTTCAGGATTACTTAAACCGATACCGCCCCGCAGCCTTGCCGATGCGCTCAGCCAGTGGCGTAGGGTGTTCCTCAGATAGACGCCGGATCGCCTCAATATGCCCGTCCAGAAACTCCGCAAACTCTTGCGGCTGTACTTCTGAGGCTGCTGCACGTGATACGAGCAGCCCTAGAATTTGCCGGTCCAGCATTCGCATGTGTTCGGCCCGGTTGGTCTCGATCACTTCGCTGGGCAGCACGCCAGAGCAGTTCTCATGCAGGTCATTGGCGATGACGCTCGCGACCTCGCGCCATAGATCATGCGTGGGCCAGCGGGCGCGGTTGCTGTCGGTGGTGGGGCAGGTATAGCGGATCTTTTCGCAGAATTCGGCATAGGCGTCCCCGACAATATCGCGTAGGTCTTGCCATGACCGCATTTCCCAGCGGTTGCGGAGTTGCTTGGACCCCATACGTAATTCGAACCGCCAGACTTGGCTGGCCAGCCGGTCGGACAGATCCAAGGGCGGACGGTTCAACTGGGCGCGGGCGTCGTTCCAGATCGTCAGCCAGCCCAGTTTGCCCTTTTGCATGACTTCCTGCCGCTTGTCGTAGATCACCAACTGCCGGTTGGCGACGGCTCCGGTGCGTAGGCCGGTGACGCGCGCGCCTGTCGCATGGGTTTCGGTTTCATCAATGCCGGTGTGTTCCTGAACACGGGTGCCGGGTGGCGCCACCAGCGCCTCCCTGTCGGGTTCAAACCAAGGGGCCAGAAAGTCGATGGCATAATCCACGCGGGTCACGCGCAAGAGGTGATCGGCATAACGAATGCCGAAGGCCTCCATGCAGGTGCGAAAGTGTTTCTCGGCAGCGTCCAGCCCGTCAGTGGCTAGCAGGAAGGCGCGAAAGTCCACGGTAATGCCGGGATTGTTTGTGGGGCGGTTTTCCGGGTCGAGAAAGTACCACTCGGCCCCATACTCTCCCGTATGGGCAGAAAAGGCGGAGCCGCCTGTACGGCGTACAGAGAGAGCTACAGAGCCAAATTCTAGAACGGTCTCGGCGTTGGTCTGGATTGCCTGTGCTTTAGCCTCTGCCAAGGCGGTGCGCAGCTCTGGTGGGATATCGGTTTCCACCGTAAATTTAAGCCCATCAAAGCCCGAATGCAGGATATCTACTTCCATTTGCGCTGGCCTTCGCTTTCGTATTCGTGGAGGGGGGTGTTACAAGCCCCCCCTCCCGCGCGGCCCATCCTGCCGCTGTGAGTGTCGAAATGTTGGGAAAAGGGGCGGGGGCCTTTGGCCTCCTTTCTGCCTCCGGCGGGGCAGCATTGGTTTTGGGGCCGGGCCATGGCCCGGCGCTGAGTCACTTCGCGTTCACCTGACGGCCAATCCAGATCTCCGCGCGTTCCGCGCATTTTGCCAGATTGAGCAGGTCAGAATGATGAAAGCTGCCGGTATTGCGCCACTCACCGGTTTCGGTTTTGTAGCTGCGGGACAGGTCGACAGAGTAGAAGCCGTCATTCTGCCAAACGGTGGCCGTTACAAGGCCGATCTTGAATTTCTGTGCAGGCTGATTTGCCATGATGATTGATCCTGTAATTGGGTGAAGAGGGGGCGCGAGGCTGTTTCGCTCGCGCCCCCGTTGGAAGCCATCCGGCCCCAAAAACCCGCGCGGCGCTGCCAACCCCAACGCGGGCAAAACTCTGGACGCGCGCGTTAGGCGGCGTTGTAGCTGCTGGTGCTGCCGTGGCTGCGGCGTTCGATCCAATCGCAAAGGTCGCGACGGCGATAACGCACCGACCGACCGGACTTGTAGAACTTCGGGCCATATCCTGTGACACGCCATTTCTGGATCGTGCGGACGCTCTGGCACAGATAGTCGGCTGCGTCGGTTTCAGTAATTAGACCATCCCAGTAATCAGTTGCCGGATGGATAGATGGCTGAGTGGTATGTGAATTGATTGCGGTCATATTCGCCCCCTTTTCGTTACTGTCTCTGGGGATGAATTAAACGCGTGCTCGTGCGATAAGCTACTAAATACGCGGGAAGAATTCGGGCCAAAACGTGCCCCTAATTCTTCCTTTGCTTAGCCAGCCTCCGGCTTATTTCTTCTTTCATGGACAGCATGACACGGGAAGTCGGTGTTTGTGGAGACAGGCGCTTGAATGAAAATGCACAGAACCGGGCGGCAGGGCTGACAGGGTCGTTCTGATCTGTGACAGAACGGGAGAAGGGCAAGTTTGAAAATTCCTCCCAGATCGTGGAAATGCTGCTCATCCAGACATGAAGAGCCATATCGAAAGGGCGCCCACTCTTCCTTTGTGTTTGGCGCTCGATACCCCGTTTTGCGGCGTTCTCGATCCCACGCAGGATATTGACGGTGTCGGATCGTTCCAAGGTCAGTGCGAGACGCTCATCTTCTTGGAATTCATCTGGCAATACCAGAGATGGCCCAACGGTCTGCCCGAGCAGTAATCGTTCCTCGTCCTCGATGACCTGCTTATCGAACGCAACGCTGACCTCGTAACTCATGTCCTCGATTTGCTGAGCAAGCTGAGCCGCCCGTTTGGCAATGGAAACCAGTTCACGACTGACTTCTTTGTTCGTTGGGCGAGATTCCCCGGTGCCAGACATGCGCCGGTAGTTGGCCGCCACGTCTTCAAGGGCGGCTTTCAAGTTTGGACCAGCCTCGCAGGACGCTTCCGCAATTTCGCAAAGATGCTGAATATCGCGGTCTCTGTAGGTATCGCGCTGATGCTTGGGCAAAATAGCCAAGGGCCACTCCATTCAATCCTGCATAACGTAACGAAGGTAAGCGAATGCGCGAACCTAGCTCAACGTAACATAACGTTACGTGTGGTGCAGCCGGTTGGGGCGGTTCCGAATGGCCTACGTATACGTAACGTACAGGGGGAGACTGGGGCAGATTAGAACGCCCTATGTATAGGTAACGTTACGGACCTCTAGACGGCGCGCAACCTTGGGCGCTGATCCAGATTGACCAATGACCCTAGCCGCGCGGCATTTTCTTCTGCGGCTCGTTGCACGGGATCATCCGCCAGATGTGCATAACGCATGGTGGTCTGGATCTGGCTATGGCCCAGAAGTCGTCCAACCATCTGGATTGGCATCCCGGAAGAGACCGCGTTTGACGCATAGGAATGGCGCAGATCGTGGATGCGTACATCGGCTAGGCCCGCCCGTTCCCGGATACGTCGCCAAGGGTGCTGCAAGTCCGTAGCGTATTTCCCCGGTAGCTTGCCTTCGATTACGTAAGGATTGCCCGGTGTGCGCGGCAGATGTGTGAGAACATCCCGCGCAGGCTGGGGCAGGGGGATGCGCCGTGCCCCTGTCTTGCTGTCGGGCAGTTCCATACCGTTTGGCGTGATGAATTCCCATTTGAGGGTCTGAATTTCCCCCAAGCGGCACCCGGTCAGGATCAGGAGCCGGAACGCGGCGACGACGAATGGCGTTTCGCTGCCGTCCTGCTCGACTTCGGTCAGAACTTGCCCCAGCCGTTGTAGTTCGTGCTGGCTCAGGAAGCGTTCTCGCTTTACCTCCCGATACTTCGGAACATGACGGCAGGGATTGGAGCCATCCGGTCGCAAGCCCCAGATCTCTGCCAGATTGAACATCTTGGACAAGACGCCGAGGGTTCGGTTCGCCTGATAGGGTTTGTCCCGAAATCTGTGGTGCAACTCGGCAATGTCCCGGCGCTCCACGTCCACAACCTTGAAACTGCCCAGGGCCGGGACAATGAACAAATCAATGGCGCGGCGGTATTCCTTTTGTGTCGATAGCTTGCAGCGTTCCTTGGCGTGGGCCTCAAAGAAGCGCTCACAGAGCGCAGCGATGGTAGGGGCCTTGCGGTGCTGGGAAATGTCTTCGGCGGGATTCTCCCCCTTTGCAACCTGCCCCATGATCTCTTTGGCGAGCTTTCGGGCCTCATCGACGGTGATCTTACCGTGCCTTCCCAGAGAGACCCGCCGTGTCCGCCCGCCTTTGCGGTATTGAGCCTGATATGTCTTGGCACCGGATGGCATGACCCTGACGCCAAAGCCTGCGATCTGGCTGTCCCACACGAAGTAGTCCGTGGCCTCTGCCGTCAGGGCTTCAACGCTGCGCTTAGTCAGTTTGGGCATGTCCGGTTTCCTCTCTCACTGGATTGCGTGGAAGCACTGTGGAAGCACTTGAACGCAAGATCTGGCGCAAGAGGTAGAAGGCGATGCAAAGCGGCGTCAATGAAAAATGAACAATAACAATGCGATAGAGTAAGTGGGCGCAAGGCAGGGGAGACCGTGCGAAAACCCCCTAAGCGATCTCATAACCTGAAGGTCGCAGGTTCAAATCCTGCTCCCGCAACCAAATATCCGAACAAAATAACAGTTCGATAGCCCAACAACCGCCGCATTAGGCTATTTTCCAACCGCGCCAGAAAGCATCGCACCAATGGATCAGAGGCCGCCGATGCACCGACAATCAAACCGGTCCAGCCGATGGGAGCACGTCACTTGATCCTAGAGGCCGCGTTGGAGCCGTAGCCGGGCCACCAAACCAGTGTCGCTGTTTGCGAGCGTAACATATCCGCCGTGCAGCTCTGCGATCTCATGCGCTATCGAAAGTCCCAGACCGACACCGCTGCCGCCTGTGTGGCCGCGTGCAAAGGGTCGCAGCATGGCATCGATGCGGTCGGGTGGAATGCCGGGGCCGTCGTCTTCGACCAGCACCTCAAGGGTGTTCGAGTTGGAGGTGCGCAGGCTGACGACGACCTTACTGCCATGGGTCAGCCCGTTGTCGATCAGATTGCTGAGCGCGCGCCGGAGTTTGTCAGGCTGTCCGCTCATCATGCTTTGACCGGGTGTTTCAAGCTGTATGGGTGTGCTGCCTGAAAAGAGGGTGGGGGCGGCGGACACTTGCAACGGACGCTGCCCTAGAAAGGTGACGTTGCGGCCCGTGTCTCGGTAGTCATCCACGAGGCTCTCCACTAGGCTTGTCAGTGCAAAGCTGTGGGCTTGTTCGCTTTGTTGACGGATGCTCAGCAGGTCAAGGGCACCATCGATAATGCGTGAAATCTCGTCCAGGTCGGAACTGAACTTGCCGTGAAGCTGCGCATCGTCAAGCAGTTCGCTGCGCAGCCTGAGGCGGGTGACCGGCGTGCGCAGATCATGCGATATCGCAGCAAGCCCTTGGGCTTTCTGGGACTGTTCGTTGGCAAAACGTTCCTTGAGGTGTTCGATGCGGTCGCGCACCCGGACCGCCTCGAAAGAGGCGAGAGGAGGTAACTGCGCCGTGCCCCGCCGTGCGAGCAGGCGGAAAGGCGCAGCGAGGTTGATTGCCAGCGGCACGATCGCCGCCATGCCCATAAGAAAAGCTGCAAGCCCGATCAGCGCAACCTTGGTCTCTTCCAGGCGGTTGCGCCAGAGGGTGGAGGCGGTGATTGATAAAACGTTTCCGTCGGTCTGAAAGATCGACAGGCGTGCGCCGCTGTCCTGCCGGGCTATGGCGCGAGACAAATCGCCAAGCCGACGTTCGGGCGATTGTGGGCCCTGCGATGCCCGCAACGCATCTGGCCTTTTAGGGGGCGCGTCAAATACGGCTGCGGCCCGCAACCGCTCATCATCCAGGATCAGTATGAGGGGCACCGTGTGGGTGGCTTCGGCGGCAAAACCGCTGGGTGTCACTTGCCAACTGTAAGGGGGGAGTGTGCCGGACGCGGCGACATTGGGCTGGCGGGCCGCTCGGATGATTTGCAGCAGAGCGGGTCCTGAGGTTTCGGCAATCAGCAGCGCCGAGCGGCGGTCAAATATGCGATGTAGGGTCCAGCCGGTAACAAGGCTGCCAGCGAGAAAGGACAGCACCACCAGCAAAGGTAGGCGCTGTGCCAAGGACGCGGGCAGTTTTTTAAGCCCCAGCAGCACGAGGGCGTTCAGACCCATGCTCTAAGTCCCGACCGGCGCACAGAACTGGTACCCCTGGTTGCGTACAGTCTTAATGAAATCTGCCTCTTGGTCGGCAGCGAATAGCTTCTTGCGCAGGCGGCTGACCAAAATATCCACCCTGCGGTCCTCGGGGCCGAGTTCAACGCCAAATATTTCACGGGCAATGACCTCCCGCGCCAAAGGGTCTGGCAAGCTGCTGATCAGAGCTGTGATCAAACGATATTCGGTGGAGCTGAGCGGCACCAGCACCCCTGCGGGGCTGTGCAGTTTCTGGCGCGCGAAATCTAGCGTCCAACCGGAGAAGTGGATCGGTCCCGTCGGCATCTTGCGTGCCTCTTGTGCTTTGGTGCGCCGCAACAGCGCATTCATGCGAGCCAGCAGTTCGCGCGGGTTGAAAGGCTTTTCAAGGTAGTCGTCAGCGCCAAGTTCCAGCCCGATGATACGCTCGGTGTCGCCCTTCACCGCCGATAGGATGATCACCGGGACCTCAGAGCTTTCGCGTAGCCAACGACAAAAGGACAACCCATCTTCACCTGGAAGCATCACGTCCACGACGAAGATGTCAAAATGCTCAGGGCCATGGGTCTTTGCGTCCTCACTTGACGGCGACACCCGGCAGTCGAACCCCCGGCCCGACAGATAGGTGGACAGAAGATCCGAAATCTCGCTGTCGTCTTCGACGATATGCACTCGGGGCACGGAGGCGTTTTGTCCTTTGACTGGGTCTGGCCTCGCCGCAGTGGGCAGAGAGGGCGGGGCAATGTATCACTTTGTTTCGCTCGACCTCGGAGCATGGCCGAGAACGCAACAAATCGCAACAAAATGAGTGAACCAGTAAAACGCAATTCCCGGTAGAATGCCCTCCATGATGCCTGAGGAGACAGGCAAGATCTGGGAGGATATCATGAATAAAGTTGCAAAAGCCCTGCTTGGCGCTGCCTCTATGCTGGCCGTTGCTGTTGCCACCCCTGCCGTAGCGGACCCCAAGGCCGAAGTGCTGCACTACTGGACCTCTGGTGGTGAGGCCAAGGCGGTTCAGGCTCTTCAAGAGGCATTTAAGGCCCGTGGTGGTATGTGGGTCGATGCTCCGGTCGCAGGGGGCGGCGGTGATGCGCAGGCGGCGGTTCTGCGCGCGCGGGTGCTGGCGGGAGATCCGCCTGCTGCAGTGCAGATCAAGGGGCCGAACATTCAGGAATGGGCCGAGGCAGGTGCACTTGGCGATCTGAGCGAGGTGGCCGCCGCGCAAAACTGGGACAAGGTGCTGCCCGAAACCATTCAGAACATCGTCAAACATGACGGCCAGTATGTGGCGGTGCCGGTCAACGTGCATCGGGTCGACTGGATCTGGGCCAATCCCGCAGTACTTGCCAAGGTCGGCGCCGATGTGCCAACCACCTGGGACGAATTCAACGCAACCGCAGAGAAGCTGAAGGCCGCTGGCATCATCCCGCTGGCCCATGGCGGGCAGCCCTGGCAGGACGCGACGGTGTTTGAAACCGTGGTGCTGGGCGTCGGCGGTATTGATTTTTACCAAAAGGCGCTGGTCGATCTCGACATGGACGCGCTGGGATCTGACACGATGGTCAAGGTGTTTGATCAGATGCGCAAGATGCGCGGCTATGTGGACCCGGACTTCCCCGGCCGTGACTGGAACCTTGCCACCGCCATGGTGATGCGCGGCGAGGCAGCGATGCAGATCATGGGCGACTGGGCCAAGGGCGAATTCGCGGCAGCGGGTCTGGAACCGGGCAAGGATTATATCTGCGCTTCGACGCCCTCGGATGGCGGCTATATTCTGAACTCCGACAGCTTTGCCATGTTCAACGTCAAGGGCGACGACAACGTTCAAGGGCAGGCGCTGTTGGCCGAGTTGATCCTCGGCACAGAATTCCAGGAGACCTTCAACCTGTTCAAAGGATCTATCCCGGCGCGCACCGATGTGCCGCGGGCCGAATTTGACGCCTGCGCGATCAAATCCATGGATGACATGGTCTCGGCGGCCGACGGCGGTACGCTGATGGGGTCCATGGCGCATGAGATCGCTCAGGCCGGCGCGGTGCGTGGTGCCTTCATCGACGTGGTGACCGCACACTTCAACTCGGACATGTCCTCGACCGAGGCGACCGAAAAGCTGGTCAAGGCGATCAAACTGGCCATGTAAGCCCGTCCATGGCTTTCTAGAAGCGCGGTCCCTTTTGAACGGGGACCGTGCAAACCCACGCAATCCATCGAAAGCAGATCCGCCGTGACCCGTCCCCCTGTCACCCTGATGGACCGTCTGGCCCGCCTCTTGCCGCAGATCGTTGTGGCACCGGGGTTCGCGGCCATCCTGTTCTTCGTCTACGGCTTTATCCTTTGGACTGGCTACATGTCGCTGACCAAGTCCAAGATGCTGCCCAATTACACCCTCACCGGATTTCGCCAGTACGAGCGCCTGTTTCAGATGGATCGCTGGTCGGTGGCGATCGACAACCTGTTTGTCTTTGGGGTGCTGTTCATCCTTGTTGCCATCGTGATCGGCTGCCTGCTGGCGGTGCTTTTGGATCAAAAGATCCGCGCCGAAGGCTTTATCCGCACCATCTACCTTTATCCGATGGCGATCTCCTTCATCATCACCGGTACCGCCTGGAAGTGGATCATGAATCCCTCGCTGGGCTTGGAAACCGTGGTGCGCAGCTGGGGCTGGGAGACATTCCGCTTTGGCTGGACCGTGGATGAGAACCTTGCAGTCTATGCGCTGGTCATGGCCGCCGTCTGGCAAAGCGCGGGGTTCGTGATGGCGCTGTTCCTGTCGGCCCTGCGCAGCGTCGATCAGGACATCATCAAGGCGGCAAGCCTCGATGGCGCTTCGCCCTGGCAGATCTACCTGCGCATCATCCTGCCCTCGATGCGCCCCGTTTTCATGAGCGCGGTGGTGATCCTGGCCCACCTTGCGATCAAGAGCTTTGACCTTGTGGTGGCCCTGACCGGGGGCGGGCCTGGATATGCCTCAACCCTGCCGGCCAATTTCATGTATGAAATGACCTTCCGCCGCAACGAGATCGGCGTCGGCGCGGCCTCTGCCATGGTGATGCTGGCGACGGTCGCCGCGATCATGGTGCCCTATCTTTACTCCGAACTGAGGGGCAAGAAACATGTCTGAGACCTCTCCCATGTCGCCGTCCGGTTCTGGCAGCCAGATCCTTCTGAGGCTGTTGCTCTGGGCCATTCTGATCCTTTTTGCGATCTGGTTCCTCTTGCCGGCCTATGTGGTGGTGGGGACCTCGATGAAGGATCTGGAAGAGATCCGGGGCGGGTCCCTCTTGGCCTTGCCACACGAGCTGAATTTTTCCGCCTGGCGCCACGCCTGGAGCGAGGCGTGTATCGGGGTCGAGTGCACGGGGCTTGAGCCCTATTTCTGGAACTCGGTGCGTATGGCGCTGCCTGCGGTGGTGATCTCGACCCTTCTGGGGGCGCTCACCGGATTTGCCCTCACCAAATTCCGTTTCCGCGGCGCGAACCTGGTCTTTGCGCTGATCCTCTTCGGATGTTTCGTGCCTTTCCAGGTGGTGATCCTGCCGATGGCGCAGACGCTGGGGAAGCTGGGCATCACCAACACGGTCTACGGGCTGATCCTGGTGCATTCGGTCTATGGTCTGGCCTTCACCACACTGTTCTTCCGCAACTACTATGTCACCATCCCGGATGAGCTGGTGCGCGCGGCCACCATCGACGGGGCGGGGTTCTTCACGATCTTCTGGAGGATCATTCTGCCCCTGTCGCCGCCCATCATTGTGGTCTCGGTGATCTGGCAGTTCACCCAGATCTGGAACGACTTCCTGTTCGGCGCCAGCTTTACCACCGGCGGGGCGCAGCCCGTGACCGTGGCGCTGAACAACCTGGTGAACACCACCACCGGGGTCAAACAATACAATGTGGACATGGCGGCGGCTTTGATCACCGCAGCACCCACGCTTTTCGTTTATATCGTCGCGGGCCGCTACTTCGTACGCGGGCTTACCGCTGGCTCGGTCAAAGGATGAGGACAGGCAGATGGCTTCTCTGACTATCAACAACGCAGTGAAACGCTATGGGCAGGTCGAGGTCCTGAAAGGCGTGTCGATTGACCTGCAGGATGGCGAGTTTCTGGTGCTGCTCGGCGCCTCCGGCTGCGGGAAATCTACGCTGCTCAATATGATCGCTGGTCTGGAAAGCGTCACCGAGGGCGAAATCAGCATTGGGGGGCGCGTGGTCAACGATGTGCACCCAAAGGACCGCGACATCGCCATGGTGTTCCAGTCCTATGCGCTTTACCCGACCATGACGGTGGCGCAGAACATCGCCTTTGGTCTGGAGATGCGCGGCATGCCCAAGGCAGAGCGGCAGAAGCGGGTGCTTGAGGTCGCCAAGATGCTGCAGATGGATCACCTGCTGGATCGAAAGCCGAGCCAGCTGTCGGGCGGGCAGCGTCAAAGGGTGGCCATGGGTCGCGCATTGGTGCGCGATCCTGAGGTGTTCCTGTTTGACGAGCCGCTCAGCAATCTGGACGCCAAGCTGCGCCTCGAGATGCGCACCGAGATCAAGCGCCTGCACAAGCGTCTCAATGCCACGATGGTCTATGTCACCCACGACCAGATCGAGGCGCTGACGCTTGCGGACCGCATTGCCATCCTTAAGGACGGTGAAGTCCAGCAGCTCGCCTCCCCTGCAGAAATCTACGAACAGCCCGCGAATATGTTCGTTGCGGGCCTCGTGGGATCGCCGCCGATGAACTTCATCGACATCGTGCCTCAGCCGTCGGATCAGGGGCCTGTTGCTGAAATCACCGTCCGTGCCGATGGCGCAGAGCGTCCCGTTTTGCTCGACCTGAGTGCCCATGTTCAGCAACTGGAGGCGCGGATGGGACAAAAACTGGTGTTGGGACTGCGCCCTGAAATGATCAGCCAGGGAAATGGTGCTGCAGGGCAGGTGATCTCTGCAGAGATTGATGTGACCGAAGCCACCGGAGCCGACACCCTGTGTGTGCTGACCTGGAACGGCAAAGAGGTCCTGGCTCGCGGCACATCTGGCTATGCCAAGCTTCTTGAAGGCACCATGGAGTTTTCCATCAGCATGGACCGGGGCGTTCTGTTTGACGCGCAAACCGGCAGGCGTGTGGGGTAAGCCTTGCGTAATTGCGCGACCTGTTGCTCCAGGTATCAAATGTTAATGGACTGGGGCATCAAACTGCTGGGTGTTCGCATGACTTTTGTCGCCTGACAGAGTTCTGTGGCCAAGATTCGCCACATTCCCCGAGAATTCAGCCCCGTTTTGCCCAAATGTTGATGGAAGGTTTCCGGCGAACCACTCATTCGGTGGGCTCTGCCTACCCATTTCCGTCATTTTTTTCAGTGTTTTGAGGAAAAATTAACGAAAAGTGGCGGGCATTGTTAGTCTTTTCCTAATGTTTCGGGCATCCTGCGCAGGGATTAACCGGGGGGTTATGATTTTGTTTACTACGTCACATTCTGTCCATCAATTCGTCCGCTCTAGGCAACATTGAGCCCCATTCCAGCCGCAGCCCTCAACGAGGGTAGGTGTGTGGAAAGTGGAGTGGATGACGATGAGACTAAGAGCTGTATTGGCAGCGGCATGCCTGTCGTTTGGCCTGCCCGGCGGCGCGAAGGCGGACGAGAACCGTCTTAGCGTCAACTCGATGCCGGGATGGGAGGCCGTTGGCCGCCTAAACATCGCCGGGCGCAACATGTGCACTGGTTCATTGATTGCTCAGAACCTCGTTCTGACTGCGGCCTATTGCCTGTTTGATCCGGCAACCGGGCGCAGAGTGGACCCATCGCGGATCAAGTTCGAAGCTGGGTTGAATGGACGGACAGTGAAGGCGTCTCGGACGGTAAGCAAGGCCGTCGTGCATCCGGAGTACCGATACGGGAATGGCGGCATTGCACAGATCGGAACGGATATTGCGGTGCTGCGCCTATCGACGCCGATAAGCAGCAGTGAAATCCGTCCCCTTAGCCTGTCCTGGCAGGCTGCGCGCGGCGACATTGTCGATGTTGTCTCATACTCGCACAACCGCTCCACCCGGCCGAGCCTGCAGCGCGGTTGCCAGGTGCTTGCCAAACAGAACCATACTTTGGTGACCTCTTGCCGGGTGGACTATGGTGCATCAGGTTCGCCCGTGATCGAAGCCACAGCCGGTCATGCACCGCGCTTGGTTTCTGTGATCTCCTCAAAAGCCGCGATCGGCACGCGGCGCGTGTCTTTGGGGTCGGTTCTGGATGGAACGCTGCGTGCCTTGATGCAAAGCGCGGGCTAACGCTGTCTCCCGTCTGGTGCGAAAAGAACGTTCGCGCGCCACCCGCGTCACGGACTTAAGGCATCCGAGCGTCACAGCACTTTGGTGATCGCCTTTTGACCGGCGGTTTGAAAGAGAGAAGATCCTTCACCAAACAGCAGATGCCCTCAAGCCTGTCCTGAACCTAAGGTTCGCGGAAAGCTTCTCGCGACTTGTAAAGCGGTTTCAAAAGGTAGTTTAGAACGGTCTTGGAGCCAGTTTTGAGCTCTGCGGTTGCCCGCATGCCAGGGCGGATTTCTATCGACTGTTGACGCTCTGTGAACCCAGACCGATCCACGCGCACGGTCACCCGGTAAAAGGGCTCGGCTCTTGGATTGCGCTCATCCTCAAAGGTGTCGGCCGAGACGAAATCCACCGTACCCTTGAGCGCACCATAGATCGTGTAATCATAGGCCGACAGCTTTATCGTGGCCTCCTGGCCGGGCTCGACGCTGGCGATGTCCTTTGGATTGACACGGGCCTCAACGAACAATTCTTCACCCAAGGGGATGATCTCAAAGATTTCTTCGCCGGGGCGCACCACACCGCCGATTGTCGTGACCGCCAGACTGTTGACGATACCGCTCATCGGCGCCGTGATGATCGTGCGGTTGAGCTGATCAGTGGCGAGGCGCAGCTCCTGACGCAGGGAAGGCAGCTCGCGTAGGGCCTTTGAATACTCCTCGGCCAAGTCCAATTCGTTCTGGGTGCCGAGTTCGGTGTATTTTGCCGCCGCATCAGTCGCGGCCTTCTGCGCCTTGTTGACCTCTGTCATTGCGACAATATTGCTCTTGTAGAGCTTTTGCAGGTTTTCCAGTTCGTCATTGAGCTGCGTCATGATCGTGCGGGCGCTGTCGCGGCGGCTGTGAAAGTCGGTTTGGCGGGCCTTCAGCAAAGTGCGCTCAGAGGCAAGGATCTCGCCAGAACGCTGTGCAAGCTGGGCAGGGACCTCGAACTCAAAAGCGCCGCTCATTTCCGCCTCAAGCCGGTATTGCTTGATCTCCAGGGCGTCGATCTGTTCCTGCAGCTCATCCGAAGCCGCGCGGAATTTGGTGTCCTGCAGACGCCCCAGAACCTGCCCGGCCTGAACCGTATCGCCTTGCCGGACAAAGAGTTCCGCCAAAATACCACCTTCAAGGTTCTGGACGATCTGTGCGCGAGAGGAGGAGACAACCTCGCCATCACCGCGCACGATTTCATCGACCGAGGCAAAGGCCGCCCAAGCAATAAACGTGACGACAGAGGCGGCGACCAGATAGATTATGCGCCCCGAGCCGCGTGTCTCGTCGGTAAAGTCGAAATCCGTGATCGCGGTCATTTCTTCTCTCCCGCTGCAAGATGGGCCAGAACCTGATCGCGCGGCCCGTCCACCACCATGCGGCCCGACTGCAGTATCAGGGTGCGGTTGGTGAGCGACAGGATCGGCATCCGGTGGGTTGCGATAACTGCGGTGCGCCCTTCAAGCCAGCTTTCCAGACGGCTGACCATGGTACGTTCCAGCGTCTGATCCAGCGCCGCCGTGGGTTCATCCAGCAGCACGATGGATGGGTTCTGTAGCCAAAGCCGCGCCCAGCCGATGGACTGGCGCTGGCCGATCGACAGACCGCTGCCGCCATCGGCGATCTCAAGGTCCAGCCCCTTGTGGTGACCGCGCACAAAGGCGCCGAGGCCGGCAAACTCCAGAGCCTCCATCAGGCGGGTGTCGCTGCGCTCCAGCAGGCCGAGGTTCAGGTTGTCGCGCAGGGTGCCGGTCATCAGGCGCACGTCCTGGCTAAGGTAGCCGATATGGCGGCGCAGGTCGCGGGGGTCGATTTGGGCCATATCGGTGCCATCCAGCATGACGCGCCCTTTTTCAGGGGCGTAGAGACCGGAGAGAAGTTTCAGCAGAGTGGATTTTCCAGATCCATTGACGCCAAGTACCGCAACCTTCTGGCCGGGCAGAATGGCGACAGCGGGTACATCCAGCGTCGGCGCGGCCTCGGCATCATAACGAAACACCACCTCGCGCAGATCGAAACGCCCGGACAGGCTGTCTCGGCGCAGGTAGCTGCGGCCCGCGTCCTTGTCCTGCGGGGCATCGGCAATGGCATCAAGTGCCTCCAGCGCGGCCTTGACATTGCTCCAACGCGCCAGGGCCCCGGCGAATTGCGTGAGCGGCGCCAGAGTACGGCTGGTCAGAATGCCGGTTGCGATGATGGTTCCGACGGTGAATTCACCCGCAAATACCATAAACGTGCCAAACACCACCGCGCATATATAGGTCGCTTGCTGAACCCCTTGCGACCAGTAGGACAGGGTGCTGGAGAGGCGGCGCTGCTCGGTCGAGGAATGGGAGGCAAGAATGTTCAGCTCATCCCAAAGCCGCAATACGCGATCCTCGCCGCGCTGGGTCTTGACCGTGTCCAGCTCGCTCAGGGTTTCGTGCAAAAGGCGCCCCGCCTTGGCGTTGGCCCCTTGGGTCTGGCGGGTCAGGGCGATCATGCGCTTTTGCAGGAAATACGCGGGTAGCAGCATCAGAACGCCGCCTGCAACCAGAACCCAGACGATGGGACCCGCGATCGAGGCGACCAGCAGCAAGAACACGGCGATAAAGGGAATATCGGCCAGCGTGGACAGGGTGGACGAGGTAAAGAACTCGCGCACCGAGCCGAAATCCCGCATTGCCGCAAAAAGCCCGGAGGGCGGCAGCGGCTTCTTGTCCGACCGCATGCCGATCAGGCGGCGCATCAGGCTGTGCTGCACGGTCAGCTCGATCTGGCGGCCTGCGCTGTCGGTCAGACGGGCACGGGCCACCTTGAGGCAGGCCTCCAGCGTGATGGCCAGGAAGGCGCCGATGGCCAGCACCCAGAGGGTTGCATGGGACTGATGCGGAACCACCCGGTCATAGACCTGAAGCGAAAACAGCGCGACGGCAACCGCAAGAACATTGGCCACCAGAGAGCCGAGCATGATCTCGCCCACCTGGCGGCGATACTTCGGAAACTCTCCCCAGAACCAATGCGCCGTGTCGAGTTGCGGTGTATGGCGAGCAGACATCTGCGACAGCGGTGTCCGTGCCCCCAGGGTCAGGCCTTTGAAATAGGGTTGAAACTCTTCCAGCGGCACTTCGGCGCGGTTGTCGGGGCAGGTGGTGTCATATACGAACAGCGTGTCGTCATTCTGTTCAAGCACCAGAACGCATTGACCGCCCTGCATCATGGCAAGGGCAGGCCAGATCTCGGCGGAGAGAGTTTTGGTTTTGCGGAGTTTGGCCTTGAGCCCGGTGGAGCGCAGCGCCTTGGCGATACTCTTGGGCGCTGTGTCGCCCTTGGCGTTCTTCCACAGGAATGTTGCGATGTCGCTGGCCTGGGTTTGCGACCCCTTTAGTGCTGCAAGGGTTGCGATCAGCTCTGCACGATGCTGGATGCGCTCCTCAGTGGCCCTGGCAAGGGCGGCCTCGTCCAGTTGGGGCTGGTGGTGGGGCGCTTCGTCCACCCGCGGGACTGTGCTCAGGGGCAGGATTTCCGTCTCGCTGGATTCTGGCGCTGCACTGTCTGGCGCGGCCGTATGCTCTGGCTGCAGTGCGGCCTGCTGATGTTGCGCGTAGCCGGAGATATCAACGACGGGTTCCTGAACCGGGGGTTGCTCCTGTGGCTGGGATGCATCTTCGAGCGGGCCGGAGGCTGCAAGGGGGGGCGATACGGGTTCAAAGGTAACCGGGTTCAACGGGGGAGGGGGCGCAAAGGCGGCCACGTTGCCACTGTCCGGGGCTTCCACGACCGGCACCGCCTGTGCCGTTTGAGCGCCGTCCTGCGGTTTGCCGGGTTTCCTGAATTTTCCGGGGAACCTGATCATATCTTATTCCCATCTGCCAAAAGGCCCATATCCCGCGACAGCTCAAGCTGGATCAGGATAACCTCGTATTTTGCATCAATATGTGCCTGTTCGCGGCGGATCAGCTCTTCGTAGATGGACACCACTTCCATCACAGGGCGCTGACCGGCCTCGTACTGCGACTTGAACAATTCGTAGGTTTCGCGGCTTGCACGGGCGAGGGCGGCTGTTTCGCTTTCCTGCCGAATGTAGGAGGCCAGGCGCTGCATCTGGCGCGAATAGGTGCGCCGCGCCTCCTCTTCCGCTTCGCCAATGGTGCGGCGGGCGGCTTCCTTGGAGGCTTCCAGCGCTTGCAGCGCGGCCGGGGTGCCAAGGCCCAAAGGCGTTGCAAGATCAAGGGTAAGCCCCGCGCCGGATCCATCGCTTGTCGCATTGCCGGCAGCGGCCACCTGCGGCAGAAGGCCCGCGCGTCCTGCCTTGGCCTCGGCGATGGTGCGCTCAGCTTCTGCCTGGGATTTCATGACCTCCAGAAAGGAGGTCTGCTGCGGAGGGGTACCCAGATCCATACGCTGCGGTTTGTCAGGGAAACGCTGGCCGGTCATCGCCTGCAGTTCGGCGCGGGCCGTGGCGGCGGAGTCTGCCGCTGTCGCTTTGGAGGTGCGCAGCCCTGAGATCTTGCTATCCACCACATTGAGGTCCGACTGATCGTTGAGGCCACCTTCGACACGCCCGCTGACAATGCGCCGGAACTCGCTCATCTGATTGATGGCCCGGCCCAGATAGGCGGCCTTTTCATCGCCGCGCAGGCCGGCGGAATTAAAGACCCACGGCGGTTTGTACCCGCGTGTTCATGTCAATCGACAGGTTAACGGCGGCCACTTCCACATCTGCGGCCGCAAATTCGCGTTCGGCCTTGCGACGACCATTGTCGAACAGGATCTGCTCGACCAGGATCCCTGCCACCAGATCGCCAAGATCCGTAAGGCTCACAGAGGGGCCGATGGTGGGCAGCCAGTTCTTTGCTTTCGCCTCGGCGCGCAGCTTTGCGCTGATCAACTCGGCCTCGGATGCGCGGGCAGAGGCAGAAATCGCTGCTTCGCCCACCTCGCGGTAGATGCTTCCTTCCTTAAGCAACGAGCGGCGCTCAAGGAGCGCCGCTATGATCGGGGAGGCGGCTTCGCTATCGTTTTGCTCAAAGCTGCTCGCAGTGCGAGAGACGGATCCGTCGCTATTCTTCGTCAGAAACGGTGATTGTTCTGCACAGGCAGACAGGCCGCAAAGCAGCGCCATCACCATAGCGGATCGTCCCAAGTGCATACTGCCCCTTGCCCTTCTTCTCGCGTGCCTTTTCGGCTTTTTGTCTTGGGGTCCGACGGCCCTGCCTGAAAGGGCTTCGCCGGTATCGTCTTTAGATGAGAACGTTGACGTCCTGATCTACCAGCAGCGTCGTTCCGTCAGTGCCGACGGTATAGACGTTGTAGATCTGTCCATCCACGAGCTGTGTGCCTGCAGCGGCAGCCCCGGTGACGGTCAGGGTGTCATCCGCGCCGCCGTGCACCGTGAGCGTATCCGAATTGCCCGACAGGGCCTTTATGTCCGCCTCAGTTAGGTTGAGAGACACATCGGCTGCATAGTCCAGGTTCAGTGCATCCACATTGAACTGGGACAATCCTGCGTGATCCATCGTGCCGCTGTTGACGGCGTTGTCCTCCAGAATGACCAGTGTGCTGGAGGCATTGCCGGCGGTGTCTTCACTTGTGACCATAAGGTGTGTTCCATCAGGCACCGGTGTGGAGAAGGTGAACTCGGTCCCAAAGACCGGGTCCTGCGCCACTGTTGCTGCCGGGGTGGTGATCGTCCCCCCGCTCTCCAAGGCACTCACGGAATAGCTGTCGGTGACACCCTCGGCGCTGATCCGGCGCACATCGCCGCTGGAAAACGTAACCGAGTCCACGTCCGGGGTCGTATACTCGGTGTCGACAGAGAAGGTTTCCGTGATGGAGCGGGTGTTGCCTGCGGCGTCCGTTGCCACGATCGTGGCACTGGTTGCATATTCGCCGCCGGGGATGTCCGTTTCGGCAAAGGTCACGCTCCAGTTGCCCGAGGAATCGACGCTGGCCGTACGGGTCACGCTGCCGACGGTAACCGCAACACCGGATCCCTGTTCGACGGTGCCTGTAAGGGTTACACCGGCTTGGCGCTCGGCCACGTTGATCACATCGTCGGCGGTTTGGCTGGACTGAGCAGTGAGAGGTGTGACTTCCGTGTCAACTTCCAAAGTATGAGACGTGGTCGCCATGTTTCCAACAGAATCTGTCGCTTGGACAGTGACAGTTGCGTCGTAGCTGCCTGTGGGAATGTCCGCGGCAGAAAAGCTTGCGGTCCAGTTGCCTTGACCGTCAACCGAGGCGGTTCGGGTCACGGAGCCCAGTTGTACCGATACTGACGATCCCGGCTCTGCGGTGCCCGTCAGATCAATGCCGCCGCTACGTTCTGTGGCATTGACTATATCGTCTCCGCCCACCTGGCCGGTGTTTACGGTGACCGCGGTTTCGGTATCGATCCGTACCGTGTGGCTTTCTGTGGAACTGTTGCCCGCCGCATCGGTAGAGGTCATGACAATCGTGCTGTCGTAGGTGCCACCAGTGATCTGCCCGGCAGCATAGCTGATTGACCAGGTGCCGTCATTTGCCACGGTGGTTGATCGTGTATGGCCCTGAAACTCAACGGTCATTGAGGCTCCAGCCTCTCCGGTGCCAGACAGCGTAACGCCGTCGGATGCCTCAGTGAGATTGACGATATCGTCGCCTTCGACGGTGTTGATGGCGATAGGCGGCGCGATCGTATCGACTTCCAGAACGTCGTTGTAGCTGTTGCTATTGCCTGCTGCATCGGTGGTCGTGATCAGGACCGGGGTTTCGTATTCGCCAGTCGGGATGTCCGCCGGGGCAAAGGTGACTGACCATGTGCCATCCGGGTTTACAGTCGTGCTTTGTGTCACGCCGTTGATCAGTACATCAAGGCTGGCGCCAGGTTCTCCGGTGCCTGTGATCACGGGGCCTGCGGAGTGATCGGCAGCATTAACAAGGTCGCCCGTCGACTGAGTGCCGCTGGTCACATCTGCAACCGGTGCTGTGGTGTCAGGCGTGGGGGGGGATCCGTCATCGTCATTCAGAACGACGGCCGTGCCAACCAGTCCGGCTGCTGCGGCGCCTGCGGCCCCAAAGCCACCCAAAAGAGGGGCGGCCAGTGGCGCAATCACAGGTTCGATACGGTCCACATTCAGAAATACCAGATCGTCATAGTTGCTCCATTTGCCGGTCAGGTCCAGCGTTTCATAGCTGGCAAAGAGCATGCCGTCCGCTTTGTCCTCAAGCACGACTTCGATGAAATCGCCATTCGCACTGAGGAATAAGTTTTTTCCGCCAGTCGTCGAGAAAGCGAAATAATTGTCCAGAACCAAGGTCTCGCCGTTGGCCAGAACAATGTGAAGATCCGCGCCACGTCGTGCGTAGCTTTCGACCTCAGAGGGCTCCAGATTGAGGGAAATGTCTTTGGCTCGACTAACGTCGAGATGAGCGGGAGATCCCTCAGGCATAGTGCCCTGAAAGGTGGTTCCCGTCATGCCGCGGGAAATATATCCGACAGTACTCATGTTCTGCTCGCCTATACGCATGGCTGCGCCGCTTGCGGGCGCTCACCTGGTTCATTGCCTGTTTGTTGCCTCAAATGGCCGTCTTAAGCGGCCTTAATTTGTCACATATTGTGACTACTTTGAGTCTTGTGTCCAGTGAATGCATAGCGAGAACAGCCGCAAAACGCCCTGAATACCGGCAAAATGGGGGCGAAAATTAAAATTTTAAGCAAACTTGTAGCGTTTTGGTGTCAGTTCTTACCAAAACGTTAATGGCCTGTTCTAGCTGTGCGGGCTGCCTGGATGGAGTGATTTGCGATTGGCTTTTGATCGATTTTACGATGACATTGGCGATCATGGATGGCAGATCAATTGGAGGGCACATGCGATGACAGTTGCACTGGGTGAGTATCAACGTCTGGCTGCAAGCCTCAACGTGGATGCGCTGGCGCTGGTTCCCGGGCCGAACTTCACGCGTGCGCTGGGGCATAGCTTCATGAGCCATGAACGCCCTTTCCTGTTGGTCATTCCGGCAGAGGCGCCACCTGCGGCGATTGTTCCAAACTTGGAGCTTGGGTCCTGGGAACTGGTCGGGTTTCAAGGTGCCGTTTTTGATTGGCGCGACCAAGATGGCTATGCTGCGGCCTTTGAGGCGCTTGCTGCACATTTTCCAATGCGGCGGTTGGCCGTTGAAGGCCAGGTCATGCGCGTCTTTGTGCACCATGCTTTGAAGCAAGCGATGCCAGATCTCGAAATCCTGGATGCCGAGCAAAAGATTTCGGGTCTGCGTATGATCAAGACTGCGTCCGATATCGCTGCGCTTGAGGCAGCAATACGGATCTCGGAAAGAGCACTCAATCGCGTCCTGCAGGGGGTTCAGGTCGGTCAGACGGAAAAAGAGGTAGAGGCTGCTCTGATTCAGGCCCTGTTTGCCGAAGGCGCTGATGCTCTGGCGTTTTCGCCTATCGTTGCAGCGGCTGACAATTCGGCGCGCCCGCACGCGCATGCCCGTTCCGATTATCGTATCAGGTCCGGAGATGCTTTATTGTTCGATTTTGGCGCGCGAAAGGATGGCTTTTGCGCCGATATCACCCGGACGGTGTTTGTTGGCGCGGTCAGCGAAGAGGGACGTGCGGTCTACGACACTGTTCTGAGCGCCAACCTGGCTGGGCTGGAGGCCACTCGGGCGGGCGTGACAGCGCACGAGATCGACGATGTGGTAACTGGCGTGCTGGAGGCGTCGCCTTTTGCTGATCGCATCCGCACCAAGACTGGGCACGGGCTGGGCCGCGACGTGCATGAGGCCCCTTATATCATGCGCGGCAATCACGAGGTTCTTCCGGCGGGCACTGTCTACACAAACGAACCGGGTCTTTACGGTCCGGGAAAATTCGGTGTGCGTATCGAGGATGATGTGTTGATTACCGAAGGCGGCTATCGCACCCTTACCACCTTCCCCAAAGAGCTGATGATTGTCGGCTAGTGCCTTTCGGATTTAACGCGCGACTTGAACGATCGAGCTGGTGCCCGAACGGAGTTGCGCCGCACTTTCAGGTGGCGGAGGTCAGCTGCCGCTGCAGGGAGGCCTTGGCGTCCTGGATATGGGCATACGTCAGGCGCGCGGCTTCTTCGGCATCCCCCGCTTCGCAGGCGGAGAGGATGGCGCGGTGTTCATCGGTGCTGCGTGCAACACCGCCGCTCATGACAAGTTGCGCGCGGATGTAGCGGTCGATCCGATCGATAGCGTTCTCGATGACTTGTATATGGTAGGGCATGTCGCTTGCACTGTAGAGAATACCGTGAAACTTGCGGTTCAATCCTCCCCAGTGCATGGGGTCATCGGTGGCAGCAAACCGATCCAGATACTCTTGTGCCTTGGTCAGGACTTCGGTGGACATATTGGGCACTGCTGCCCGGATCACGTCGGCCTCCAGTCGGGCTCGAAGGTCAAAGACCTCTCCGGCTTCCTGCATGGATAGCGTGGCAACTACGGCCCCCTTGTAGCGCTGCGTCCTGACGAGGCCCTGTTGTTCAAGACGGTTCAGGGCTTCGCGGACGGGAAAGCGGGAGGTGTTGAAGGACCTAGCTATTTCCTCTTGGCGCAATGGCTCGCCATCTTTTAGATCCCCTTCGATGATGGCCTTTCTCAGGGCCTCGAAGATGATCGTTGCCGCGCTGTCCCGCTTGGAAATGTCAGTGGTCGGGTATTTCACACCTGTGCCTCGTGAACCAGTCAGTCGCTGAGCCGTCGTTTCCTATACAGAGCTTGTGCGGATCGGGCAAAGGGTCATGCCTTGGAAAAGAAATCACCGCAGGCAGGACGCCTGCGGTGCCAGAGCTTTCAAACTAGGGGCTCCGGTGATCAGAACTCCACCACCGCGCGGATCGATTTGCCTTCGTGCATCAGATCAAAGCCTTCGTTGATCTGATCAAGCGACAGCTTGTGCGTAATCATCGGATCGATCTCGATCTTGCCGTCCATGTACCAGTCCACGATCTTGGGCACGTCGGTGCGGCCCGATGCGCCGCCAAAGGCCGTGCCGCGCCAGCTGCGCCCGGTAACCAATTGGAAAGGTCGGGTGGAGATTTCGGCGCCAGCGGGGGCCACGCCGATGATGATGCTTTCGCCCCAGCCCTTGTGCGCGGCCTCAAGCGCGGTGCGCATTACCTGCACGTTCCCGGTTGCATCGAAGGTGTAATCGGCGCCGCCACCGGTCAGCTCGACCAGATGCGCAACCAGATCGCCCTCGACCTCGGCCGGGTTCACAAAGTCAGTCATACCGAAATGCTCGGCCATCTCCACCTTGCCCGGGTTGAGGTCGACACCCACGATCTGGTCCGCGCCCGCAAGACGCAAGCCCTGGATTACGTTGAGCCCGATACCGCCGAGGCCGAACACGATGGCGGTAGAGCCGATCTCCACCTTGGCGGTGTTGATTACCGCGCCTATGCCGGTGGTTACGCCGCAGCCGATGTAGCAGATCTTGTCGAAGGGCGCGTCCTTGCGCACCTTGGCGAGCGCGATTTCAGGTACAACGGTGTGGTTGGCGAAAGTAGAGCAGCCCATGTAGTGGTGGATCGGGGTGCCATCCAGCATTGAAAAGCGCGTGGTGCCGTCGGGCAAAAGCCCTTGGCCTTGCGTTGCGCGGATGGACTGGCAGAGGTTGGTCTTGGGGTTGAGGCAGTATTCGCACTCACGGCATTCAGGCGTGTAAAGCGGGATCACGTGATCGCCGACCTCGAGGCTGGTGACGCCTTCGCCGACCTCGACCACGACGCCTGCGCCTTCATGGCCCAGAATCGCGGGGAAGATGCCTTCGGGGTCATCGCCCGAGCGGGTGAATTCATCAGTGTGGCACAGACCGGTTGCCTTGATCTCCACAAGCACCTCACCAGCCTTGGGGCCTTCAAGGTTCACCTCCATGATTTCAAGCGGTTTGCCTGGCGCAAGGGCTACTGCAGCACGGGTACGGATCATTTTTGGTTTCCTTCGCTCTTGTCTGACGGCCGAGACGGCGGTGTTGGTCCCTCGGTTCTATCCTCGGTGACGGGGCGGTTCTGCGTGTCCACCCCTTCGGCTCCTGTTGGAAGCAAGCGTTACATTTACCGCCCTTTCGGTGCAACCATCCTGCGTCCAGACATAATCGGGGCAGACGCACAGACGATGTGCGAAACCGGCGCATCGCGCCCTCTTCCCGTCACCGCGCTTGGGGAGGCCAAAATAATCACAAGAGAGCTCTTGACCCTCCCGCGACTGGAAGGTGCATATCTCACCTCATACACAAGAAGCTTGGAGTTCGTCATGACTCAGGAAACGGAATTCGCGCTGCAGATAACGGGGCTGAACTGCGCCGGATGCGCGGGTCGGGCGGAGCGTGCCCTGGCCGGAGTTGAGGGCGTGCGCACAGCCTCTGTGAACCTCGCGACTGCAAAGGGGCAGGTTACGGCGGCGGCGGATGTGCCGACATCGGCCTTTGCAGAGGCTTTGGAGGCAGCCGGCTACCCTGCCGCCAAAAGCGCGGTATCACTTCAGATCGAAGGTCTAAGCTGCGCCTCTTGCGTGGGCCGTGTCGAGGCCGCTTTGAAAGCCGTTCCAGGGGTATTAAGCGCGGATGTTAATCTTGCGTCGCAGCGCGCCGAGGTGAGCTATCTGACTGGCGCGACCCACGGTGCGGATCTGGCGCGCGCAGCAACGGCGGCCGGATACCCGGCGCGTTTGCGGGGAGATGATGCGGACGATGCTGCTCTGGAAACGGAGCGCAAGTCCGATGAGATCCGCACACTCGGCCTGCAGGTCCTGATTGCTGCGGCCTTGGCGTTGCCGGTCTTTCTGATCGAGATGGGCGGACATATGATCCCCGCTGTCCACCTTTGGGTGATGGAGGTGATCGGCCACCAGCAAAGTTACTATTTGCAATTTGCGCTGACCACTCTGGTTCTGGCCGGTCCGGGCCTACAGTTCTATCGCAAGGGCTTTCCGGCCCTTCTTCGCGGTGCGCCTGATATGAACTCCCTGGTCGCGCTTGGTACAGCGGCGGCCTATGTCTTTTCGGTGATTTCGACCTTTGCGCCACAGGTTCTGCCCTTGGGCACGGCCAACGTCTACTTTGAGGCGGCCGCCGTCATAGTGGTCTTGATCCTGGCGGGGCGCTATCTGGAGGCCCGTGCCAAGGGGCGCACCGGCGCAGCCATCAAGGCGCTGATCGGGTTGCAGCCCAAGACTGCCCTTGTTGTCAAAGGTGCAGAGGCGGTGGAAACCGCGGTGGATGACATCGCGCCGGGCGACCTTATCCGGTTGCGCCCGGGCGAGCGGGTCGCGGTGGATGGCGAGGTGGTCTCTGGCAGCTCCTATGTGGATGAAAGCATGATCACGGGTGAGCCGGTTCCAGTGCAGAAATCGGAGGGTGATCCGGTCACGGCAGGTACGATCAACGGCAACAGCCTGCTGGAGTTCCGCGCTGTGAAGGTCGGCGGCCAGACTGTGCTGGCGCAGATCATCCGCATGGTGGAACAGGCGCAAGGTGCCAAGCTGCCGGTGCAGGGCATGGTCGATCGTATCACGCTGTGGTTCGTGCCAGCGGTCATGGTTGCGGCGGCGCTGACGGTTCTGGTCTGGGCCTTCTTCGGCCCATCGCCTGCTCTGCCATTTGCGCTTGTGGCCGGGGTATCCGTCCTCATCATTGCCTGCCCCTGTGCCATGGGACTGGCGACGCCAACATCAATCATGGTTGGCATTGGACGGGCGGCTCAGATGGGCGTTCTGTTCCGCAAAGGCGATGCGCTGCAGCGGCTCGAAGAGGTGCGCGTGGTGGCGCTCGACAAGACCGGGACCCTGACCGAGGGGCGCCCGGCCTTGCGCGGTGTGATTTGCGCAGATGGGTTCGACCGCGATCAGGTGTTGCGTCTTGTCGGCGCTGCCGAAACCGCCTCGGAACATCCCATCGCCCGCGCGCTGGTAGCGGCGGCGGGCAAGGGGCTGCCTGCGGCCGACAGCGTCGAGGCGATCCCCGGCTTTGGTTTGCGCGCACGCGTGGAGGGGCGCGAGGTCCTGATCGGAGCCACCCGCCTGCTGGGGCGCGAAGGCATTGAAATTGGCGATCTTGCAGGGCAGGCCGAGGCCTTGGCTGCGCGCGGGGAAACCGTGTTCTTTGCCGCCATTGACGGGCAGGCGGCGGCTTTGCTCTCGGTCGCGGACCCTGTGAAATCCGGCAGCGCCGACGCGATCCGGGCGCTCCACGCTCAAGGAATGAAGGTTGCAATGATCAGCGGCGATGGCGCGGCGACGGCGCAGGCCGTGGCAGAGGATCTGGGCATAGACCTCGTCGTGGCGGATTGCCTGCCGGGGGACAAGGTTGCCGCTCTGGAGACACTGCGTGCGGACCATGGCGCGCTGGCTTTCGTCGGAGACGGGATCAATGATGCGCCTGCGCTGGCCGCGGCCGATGTGGGCTTGGCGATCGGCACCGGCACGGATGTTGCGATCGAGGCGGCGGATGTGGTGCTGGTCTCGGGCGATCTGCGGGGCGTGGTGAACGCCTTGACCGCCAGCCGGGCAACTTTGCGCAATATCCGCCAGAACCTGTTCTGGGCCTTTGGCTACAACGTCTTGCTCATTCCGGTCGCCGCGGGTGTTCTATATCCCTTTGGCGGGCCGATGTTGTCGCCGGTGCTGGCGGCGGGGGCGATGGCCTTGTCCAGTGTCTTTGTGCTCAGCAATGCGTTGCGCTTGTACCGGCTGAAAGCGGCCATACATGAAAAGGGTGCAACGAGCAGTGCAAGCGCACGCACGGCGATGAAGGAGGCGCAGGCATGAATATCGGTGATGTGGCGAGCCGCTCTGGACTGCCCGCCAAGACCATTCGCTACTACGAGGATATCGGTCTAATCAAACCTCATCGCAGCGCAAATGGCTATCGCTGCTTTGAGGAGACGGATCTGCACAAGCTGGCGTTCCTTGGTCGTGCCCGCGCGCTTGGCTTCAGCATCGAGGATTGCCGCATGCTGTTGGCGCTGTACGAGGACGAAAGCCGCGCCAGCGCGGATGTGAAACAACTGGCGCTGGAACATCTTGCCAAGATTGAAGCCAAGATCGCTGATCTGCAGGCGATGCGCGACACCTTGACCGAACTCGTGCACTGCTGTGCGGGGGACAGTCGGCCGGATTGCCCGATCCTCAAGGATCTGTCCGGAGCGATGCCCGCGCAACCCGATTGAGAAAGGGCCTCTAGACACAGGGGGTCGGTCTGGCGGGCTTGCAGGGATAGAGGCAGGGATCGCGCGCGGTCATGGCATGCTTTCGTCTGGAGCACAGACAGCGCCGAGGGAGGAGCGGCTCGAAACACCTTGCCGCGCGCAACCCCTAAGTAGGTGTACTCAGGAAGATCGCAAGGGCAGAAAGGTCAAAATGACGCAACGGCCCGCCACGAACTTCGGGCGGGCCGTTCAGGACTTGGTCGTGCTGGTTGATCAGGCCGGGCGCAGGTCAAGAATCCTGCGCGCTTCCTGCCAGGTCGCGACGGGGCGCTCGTATTTCTCGCAGAGCTCCACCGCGCGTTTGACCAGCGCGGCATTGGACGGTGCCTTGGTATTGCGATCAAGCCGCAGGTTGTCCTCAAGGCCCGTGCGGGTGTGCCCCCCTGCCGCAATGGACCATTCGTTCAGCATGATCTGACCGGGGCCAATACCGGCGCCGCACCATTCGGCATCGGGGGCAAGGCGCTTCACCGTCTGGACGTAAAAATCGAAGGTCTCCTTGTCGACCGGCATCGCATTCTTCACGCCCATGACGAACTGCACGTAGAGTTTGCCGGGAATGGCTCCCTCGCGGCTCATCTTCACCGCCTGATGGATATGGCTGAGGTCGAAGGCCTCGATCTCGGGCTTGACCTCATAGGCGCGCATTTCTGAGGCGAGCCAATCCACCAGATCCGGCGGGTTCTCGTAGACGCGGGTGGGGAAGTTGTTGGACCCCACCGAGAGCGACGCCATGTCAGGGCGCAGGGACAGCATGCCGCCACGCTCCTTGCCAGCGCCGGAACGGCCGCCCGTGGACAGTTGCACGATCATGCCGGGGCAGTGTTTGTTCAGCCCTTCCAGAAGGCGGCCAAACTTTTCTGGGTCCGAGGTCGGCGTCTGATCGTCGTTGCGCACGTGGCAATGGGCGATGGTCGCGCCTGCCTCGAAAGCTTCTTGGGTGCTTTCGATCTGCTCTTCGATGGTGATCGGCACCGCCGGGTTATGTTCCTTGCGCGGCACCGAGCCGGTGATGGCCACGCAGATGATGCAGGGTTTGCTCAACTCTGTCTCTCCTCAGATGTCGAAGAATACGGTTTCATCTTCACCTTGCAGGCAAATGTCAAAACGATAAACCGTCTGGCCGTCCCGTTCGCTGCGCTTGGCGATCAAGGTTTTGCGACGTTTTTCCCATTCGATCAGGTTGATGATCGGATCGGTCGAGTTGGCCTCCACCTCGTCCTCGAAGTAAAGACGGGTGTTCAAGCCCACATTGATACCGCGCGCCACGATCCAGAGGTTGATGTGCGGGGCCATCATCTGGCCATTGCGCCCCATGACGGGGCCAGGCTTGACCGTCTCGAACGCCCATTCTCCGGTTTCGAAATCGGTGATCACACGACCCCAGCCGCGGAAACCTTCCTCGACCTCACCTGCGTGTTCGGGGTGGGCGTAAACACCGGCGGCATTGGCCTGCCAGGCCTCCAGCAGCACGTCCTTCACCGGAGACCCGATACCGTCGATCACGAGACCCTCGACCCGGATCCGCTCGCCTGCGGCATTGGGGCCTGCGATGTCCCGGCCCAGTTCCTGATCGTAGATCTGGAAGCCTGCAGCGCCCGGCGCAAGCCCGATATGGACGTAGGGACCAGCGGTTTGCGAAGGGGTTTCCTTCAGGTAGTCAAGCTGTTGTGGCATCAGTTCCCCTCCAGACGGTTTTCGAACAGGGTCGAGCGGCGACCGCGCAGCACGATGTCGAACTTGTAGGCAATGGTATCCAGCGGAATGGTCGCGTTCATATCAAGGCGCGCAATCAGCTGTTCGATGGCATCCGGGTCGGGAATGGTTGCCACGATCGGGCAGGTCTTGATGAGCGGATCGCCCTCGAAATAGAGCTGGGTGATCAGGCGCTGGGCAAAGGCCGAGCCGAAGACCGACACGTGGATATGCGCCGGGCGCCAGTCGTTGACCCAGTTGCGCCAGGGGTAGGCACCCGGTTTCACGGTGCGGAAGTAGTAGTATCCGTTCTCATCCGTGATGGTGCGTCCGCAGCCGCCAAAGTTGGGGTCGATGGGGGCGAGATAGGTGTCCTTCTTGTGGCGATAGCGGCCACCGGCATTTGCCTGCCAGATCTCTACCAGCGTATTGGGCACCGGGCGGGCGTTTTCGTCCAGCACCCTGCCATGTACGATGATCCGCTCACCGATGGGGCTTTCACCGGGCTGCGCATAGTTCGAAATCAGATCGTTGTCTGTCGGGGCGATATCGTTATGGCCAAAACGCGGGCCGGTGATTTCGCTCGGCGTGTTCTCAAGGCTGATCAGCGAGAACTTGGGCGAGCGCGCCACCGAGGTCTTGTAGTCCTTGGCATAGGCGGGCGGATGCCAGCGACGGTCGCGCTGGTAGTATTCCGCCATGGTCTGATTGGGTTTGGTCATGGTGGTGGTCCTCCTCAGGCCTTGGGTGCTTGGGCAGCGGCTTCGGCGTCCATTTCGGCGTAGGTTTGCTTGGCCAGTTTCAGGGCGTGATTGGCGCGGGGCACGCCCGCGTAGATCGCGACGTGTTGAAAGGCCTCGATCACATCTTGACGGCTGGCACCAGTGCGGGCGGTGGCGCGGATGTGCATCGGGATTTCCTCGAAATTGCCCATTGCTGCCAGTAGCGCCAACGTCAGCATCGAGCGTTCGCGGCGACTGATGCCGTCTGACGCCCAGACAGTGCCCCAAGCGCCTTCGGTGATCAGGGTCTGAAAGGCCTCATCGAGCTCGGTCTTGGCGGCCTCGGCGCGGTCCACATGGGCATCACCCAGCACCGAGCGGCGCACGGTCATCCCTTGGTCAAAGCGGCTCTCGCTCATCCCGTCCTCCTCAATAATGATGGAAGTTACTGTCGCATACCAAAAAAGATCTGTATAATGCTATGAATTGAATATATTAATGCCGGATATGATATGCGTTTGTCTGCTGAGCTAAAGCTGCGTCATTTGGAGGTCTTTGTCGAAGTGGCCCGCCAGGAAAGTGTCACCCAGGCTGCCGAGGCGCTGGGCATGACGCAACCTGCGGTCACTCGGACCCTGCGCGAGCTGGAGGGAGTCGTCGGCAAGCCGCTGGTGGAGCGGCACGGGCGCGGCATCCGGCTGTCCGCCTATGGCGAGATGTTTCGCGATCATGCCGGCCGCAGTCTTGCGCTGGCCCGCGACGGGGTTGCCATGCTGCGTGGGCTGGATGAGGCCGAGGGACCACGTGTCGCCATTGGCGCCTTGCCGACAGTCTCTGCCACGGTGGTGCCGGATGCGCTGGCGCAGCTTCGGGCAGAGGGCAGCCACAGCCGGTTTTCCGTGATTTCTGGTGACAACCGCTACCTGCTGGACCAGCTGCGCCGGGGCAATCTTGATGTGGTGGTGGGTCGTCTTCCTGCGCCGGATCATATGGTGGGCCTCGATTTCGACCCGTTGTTTCGTGAACGTGTGGTGGCTGTCGTGTCCGAGGGGCACCCTCTGGCCGGTGTTCCGCATTTGCCTTCCGCGGCATTTGAGGACTATCCGGTGTTGATGCCCTCGGAAGGGTCGATCATTCGCCCCATGGTGGACCGCATGTTCCTTGAGCAGGGGCTTACCTTGCCCCGTTTTCCGATCGAGACGGTTTCGGCCACCTTCGGGCGCCGCTTCGCGCTGCGTCATAGGGCGATCTGGATCATCAGTCACGGGGTGGTGCGCGCCGATCTGGAAGACGGCGTGCTCAGGCTGCTGCCGCTCAACACGGACAGTACGCTTGGCCCGGTTGGCCTTTGCATCCGCAGCGAACATCAGCTCTCTGCCGCGGCGGCCCGGTTCTGTTCTGCGCTGCGGGACATCTGCGGGACTTAGGCGCGAAGGCTGGCAAGGGCCATATCGGCCAGATCGTCCGCCACGGTCTTGCGAAAGTTCCGTTCGTCGCCGCGCCCCGGCTGATACCAGAAAACCGGAGAGTTCAGCGTCAGCATCAACCCCGCGACTGTGACCCTCAGCGTTCTGGGGGCAAAGGTGCCGTTTGCCATCCCGCGCGAGACCTGGGCGGCGAACAGCTGGGAATATTGTCGCTGCTCGGCGCGCACCTGTGCCAGCAGGCCCTGTTCGGCGGCCTTGGATGGCGTTTTGCCACGGGCGCCGGTGAAGGTCTGGAGAATCACCTTGTGGTAGGGGAGGGAGCGCAGCACCTCGAAGACATGAGCCTGTGCCATGCGATGCAGGCAAATCTCGGGGGCAAGCGAGTCGTCGATCACCGTTTGGACCGCCCCATAGGTAAAGCGCGCTGCCCTCAGCTGTACTGCGGCCAGAAGCGCGCCCTTCGAAGGAAAGTGGTGATATATCCGGCCCTTGGTGGATCCAAGGCTGGCCGCGATATCGTCGATCGAGGCGGCATCCGCTCCTAAGGTCATGAAACTATGAGCCGCAGCATCCAGAATTTCGCTCTTTGAGGCGCTGATTTGCTCTAACATCGTGCCATGCCTGCCGTGTCTTTCTTGTTGTCCACAGCGGCTGATCGGGCCTGCCCGCCGTTTGAAGGCTGTGCTGGGCATTCGCCTTGGGCGGTCGCGCACAATAGGGTGGCACAGGCTCAAAATATAGCCGCTTTTTGGCATATTGACGCTGGGTCTTACCAATTGACAGAAGAAAAACATACTCAGTAGTCTGTTTTTAGACGCCATGGGTTTCGCCGCTTGAGGAGGCGGGGCGGAGCCCCAGAAAAATATGGCGCTTTCGCTCGGCAATGACCGGGTCAGAAGCCGCTCATTTCGGGCGGAGGGAGGAAAATTTGGAAGTATTGCAGCTCCTGGTCAGCGGGCTTGCGAATGGCTGTGTTTATGGCCTGATCGCGCTCGGCTTCGTGCTGATCTACAAGGCCACCGAGGCGGTCAATTTCGCCCAGGGCGATTTCATGATGCTGGGGGCCTTTGTGACCCTTGGCCTAACCAATGCAGAGTATATGGATCTGCCATTCTGGATCGCGGCGCCGCTGGCGATTTCGATCATGGCGGTACTTGGTTACCTGCTCGACTTTTTCATTCTGCGTCATCTGTTCGGCCAAAGTCAGACCGCGGTTGTCATCCTGACCATCGCGCTGGGCTTTGTTCTGCGCTTTGTGGCCGGTCTGATCTGGGGGCATGAGCCGCAGACGCTGGAAAGCCCACTGGCGCTGGGTGATGTGCAGCTGGGTGGTGTGGTGCTTGGCATGGCGGATGTGGCGGTGATCGTGGTGACCTTCCTGCTAACATGGTCGCTGTACCAGTTCTTCCAGCGCACCAAGCTGGGTCTGGCCATGCAGGCGGCCAGTCAGAACCAGATGGCGGCCTATTTCATGGGCATTCCGGTACGCCGGGTGCAGGGGCTGATCTGGGGGCTGGCTGGCGCGACGGCGGCCGTGGCCGGGATCCTCTTTGCCTCCAAGGGCGCGATTGATCCGAATGCGGGGCTCTTGGGGATCAAGGCCTTCGCGGCGGCGGTCATCGGCGGCTTTGGCTCGCTTCCCGGAGCGCTTGCAGGTGGTCTGATTGTCGGCGTGATCGAACCCTTTGCGGCGCGCTACCTTGCAGCAGGCTATTCGCAGATCGCTCCTTATGCGCTGTTGTTGGCGGTGCTGATCTTCCGTCCGCATGGCCTGTTCAGCCAGGTCCGAGTGAAGAAGGTCTGATCCCATGCGCATTCATTTCAAAACCACCTACGAGCAGGATATCCGCCTGTTCCCCGACCTGTGGACCGCCTGTGTTTATGGCGCGCTGATCCTGCTGGCCTTTGCACTTCCCTACCTGATCAACGAATTCTACATTGGTGAGGTCACCAATGTCCTGATCTGGGCGATTGCGGGGCTGGGTCTGATGCTGCTGACCGGTCAGACAGGGCAGGCGAGCCTGGGACACGCGGCCTTTCTGGCGATTGGCTGTTATACCAATACCATCCTGATCGAGCAGGGTCTGCCCTTCATCATTGCTTTCCCGCTGGCGGGAGTCATCACAGGGGTGGTTGGCGCAATCATCGCCATTCCCGCCCTGCGGCTGCATGGGATTTACCTCGCGATTGCTACAATCGCGCTGTCGATACTGGCCGATGACATCATCGTTTTGCTCGAGCCATGGACCGGCGGCGTTTCGGGCAAGTTCCCCGAGATGATCACAATCTTCGGGTTCGAGATCGAACGCTGGACCATGCCGACGCGGTTCTACTACCTGGTTCTTATCGTCACTATCGTATGCACGCTGTTCTACCGAAACCTGCTGCGCTCGCCCCTGGGTCGAGCCTTTGCAGCGGTGCGCGACAGTGAGGTTTCGGCCACCGCCATGGGGGTTCATATCGCCCGCACCAAGGCGACTGCTTTCGGTCTTTCGTGCATGATTACCGGCTGGGCTGGGGCCCTGATGGGCTACTACGCGGGCACCTTCAACAACGAGACCTTCTCGATCGTGATCTCCATCACGCTGTTGATGATGATCGTCATTGGCGGCCTCGGCTCCATCCACGGGGCTTTCTTTGGCGCGGTTGTGGTCGCCTTCCTGCCGCAGGGCCTGTCGATACTGAAGGATGGGCTGATCGGTGGAGGCGTTGCCATTCCGGGGCTGGAGACGGGTGTGTTCGGGATGATCCTGATCCTCTTCATCCTGTTCGAACCCATGGGCATCTACGGGCGCTGGCTGAAGATCCGCATCTGGTTCGAACTGTTCCCCTTTGCGCGCAAGGACATGTTCCGCCGCCAGAAATCCTACCTGAAGACGGAGCGGTTGAGATGAGCCTTCTGGAAATCAAGAACGCGACGCTGAAATTCGGCGGAGTGGTGGCCGTGAACGATCTGTCCTTTTCGGTCGAAGAGGGTGAGGTTTATGCCATCGTCGGGCCGAACGGGGCGGGCAAATCCACCGTCTTCAACCTGATCTCGCGGTTTTACGAGCCCTTCGCGGGGGAGTTCACCTTTGACGGGCAGAACCTGCTGGAGTGCAAACCGGACGAGGTTGCCGACCTTGGCATCGCGCGCACCTTTCAGAACATCGAGCTGTTCGAACATGCCACTGTCTTGCAGAACCTTTTGGTGGGGCGGCATCGCCACCGCAAGTCGACGCTGATCGAAGAGTTGTTCTTTGCGCCGCGGGTGCGCGCCGAGGAGCACCGGCACCGCGAGGCGGTGGAGGAGGTGATCGATTTCCTCGACCTGCAGCCCTACCGCAACAAGATGATCGCGG
>Ga0098070_100155_pt1 | contig 34790 bp, 29 predicted proteins | sample 28_taG_FD_75063 | JGI IMG/M metagenome (GOLD analysis project Ga0098070, IMG submission 75063) | Marine viral communities from Cariaco Basin, Caribbean Sea - 28_WHOI_OMZ | ecosystem: Environmental > Aquatic > Marine > Oceanic | place: Caribbean Sea: Cariaco Basin | collected 2014-11-12
AGAGCGTTGATGTACTCGGAAGAGTGGAACTTCTGGATGTAGGGGCGGACGCCCATGAAGACGTCCTCGGCCTTGGCGATCACATCCGGGTCATGGCTGTCCGGGTCTTCACCGATGTACTTGAGCGCGGCCGGGATCATCTCTGCCGGGGCATCCAGGAAATGCACACCGCATTCCGCCAGTTTTTCCATGTTGGCCGGGTTGAAGACAAGTTCAAGCGAGTTGATTGGGGCGTCTTCGCCCAGCAGCTCCTTGACCTTGCCAACGTTCACACCGATCCCGGTGGTGCCCCACATGTAGTTAATGGAGTAGGCGTTGTCCGGATCGTACTGTTCGGTGCGAGCCTCGACCACGTCCCACATGTTCTTGTGGTTGGGCAGTTTGGACATGTCGAGCTTTTGGAATGCGCCCGCCATGATCTGGCGCTGAAGGAAGGTGCCGCTGGGCACCACCACATCATAGCCTGAGCCACCCGCCAGCATTTTGGTCTCCAATAGCTCGTTGCTGTCGAAGACGTCATAAACCAGCTTAATGCCAGTTTCGGCTTCGAACTTTTCGAGAAGCGCTTCATCGATGTAGTCGGACCAGTTGTAAACGCGCACCTCTTCCGCGACGGCGGCGGCGCTGCTAAGGGCAACGACGGCGGTCAGTGTCATCGTCTTGAAAGTCATGAGTATCTCCCTGTGCCTGCCGGTTTCCGTGCCCGGCTCGGGTGGATTTGATCAAGTTTTGCCTCTTGGGGCAATACTGTTTATGTTTTCACTGAGGCGGGTTTGGTGCAAGCTGCCCAAAATTTAGGAGGACCCACAAAGGTGACAGAGACCAGTTCTTCGGCGCAAACAGCAGATGAAGGCGCGGCAAAAAGGCCCGCTCATGAGGCCGTCTATCAGCAGCTGCGGGCGCAGATCCTGTTTGGCGAATTGGCACCGGGTCAGGCGGTGACAATCCAAGGTTTGACGGCTGCCCTTGATGCCGGGATGACACCAGTTCGTGAAGCGATCCGCAGGTTGATCTCCGACGGCGCGCTGGTGTTTCAGGGCAATCGTCGCGTATCGGTTCCGCAGATTACCTCCGCTGACGTCAATGAGTTGATTTTTGCAAGAAAAACAATAGAGTGTGAGCTTGCAAGGCTGGCGACGGTCAATATTTCAGATGATGACATTGCTGAATTGGAGCGGATCGATACCGATCTGGACCGTGCGATTTCCACCGGAGATGTGCCGGGCTACCTGGCGCAGAACTACAGCTTTCACACGGCGCTTTACGGTCATGCGGCGGCGCCGATATTGACTGATCTGGCTGATAGGCTTTGGCTGCGGTTCGGTCCCTCGCTGCGGGTGGTATGCGGCCGCTTTGGAACGCAGAGCTTTCCGGACCGTCACAAGGACATCCTTGAAGCCTTGCGCCGCAGGGATCCTGAAATGGCTGCCCTGGCGATGGAGCGGGACGTTTGTCAGGGGATGGAGCAGGTCAGCATGGGGCTGGCCGAGGGCAACTGATTCGATTGACACTGTGAAATTTGATCATATTCTGGGCCCAATCTCTTATTTTGGAGCGACTCCCATGAATGCGATCACCAATCACATGCCGACGGCCGAACTGCAGGCTCTGGACGCTGCACACCACATGCACCCGTTTACCGCAAACGGTGAACTGGCTGAAAAGGGCGCCCGCATCATCACGCGCGCGTCGGGCGTTACGCTGACAGATAGCGAGGGTAACCAGATCCTGGATGCCATGGCGGGACTGTGGTGCGTCAATATCGGCTACGGCCGGGATGAGCTGGCCGAGGTGGCCGCCCGTCAGATGCGCGAGCTGCCCTATTACAATACGTTCTTTCAAACGACCCATGTGCCGGCCATCGCATTGGCCAACAAGATCGCCGAACTGGCGCCGGGCGATCTGAACCACGTGTTCTTTGCTGGATCCGGTTCGGAGGCCAATGACACCAACATTCGCATGGTCCGGCATTACTGGGCGCGCAAGGGCAAGCCGACCAAATCGATCATCATCAGCCGCAAGAACGCCTATCATGGCTCGTCCGTGGGTAGTGGCAGTCTTGGCGGGATGAGCGCCATGCACGAGCAGGGCGGCCTGCCAATCCCCGATATCCATCACATCAACCAGCCCAACTGGTGGGGCGAGGGCGGTGATATGACCCCCGAAGATTTTGGCCTTCAGCGTGCGCAGGAGCTGGAGCAGGCCATTCTTGAGCTGGGCGAAGATCGTGTCGCAGCCTTTATTGCCGAGCCGGTACAGGGGGCGGGCGGAGTGATCGTGCCCCCGGCAACCTATTGGCCTGAGATCCAGCGCATCTGCGACAAATACGAGATCCTTCTGATCGCTGACGAGGTGATCTGCGGTTTTGGTCGCACCGGCAACTGGTTCGGCAGTCAGACCATGGGCATCCGACCGGACATCGTGACCATCGCCAAGGGGCTCAGCTCCGGCTATGCGCCGATCGGCGGCTCGATCGTATCGGATGAGGTCGCTGCCGTGATCGGCGGAGATGAGTTCAACCACGGCTACACTTATTCTGGGCATCCGGTTTCCTCGGCGGTCGCTCTTGAGAACCTGCGCATCCTGGAAGAAGAGAAGGTGATCGATCATGTAAGTGATGTCGCGGCACCTTACCTGAAGGAAAAATGGGAAGCCCTTACAGACCATCCGCTGGTGGGAGAGGCCAAGATTGTTGGGATGATGGGCTCGATCGCACTGACGCCCAACAAAGAGAAACGCGCAGCTTTTGCGGCGCCTGCAGGCACCGTGGGCTACATCTGCCGCGAGCGCTGCTTCGCCAATAATCTGGTTATGCGCCACGTAGGTGACCGGATGATCATCTCTCCACCGCTGGTGATCACTCCGGAAGAGATCGACACGCTGATCGCGCGAGCGCGCTTGTCGCTGGATGAATGCTATGCCGCCCTTCAGGAAAAGGACCTGCTGAAAAGCGCCTGATTCCCACTTCGAGGGGCAAAATCGGCACGAAAAAACCTACTAATCCTGCAATTCGCCAAAAATATGGGCCTCGCAATCGGTGCAACTGCGCGCGAATGCGAGGCTTTTTTTGTTTGGTGTGCGAAATATTCTTCTAATTCACCAGCTGGCAGCGCAGTTATCGTGAACATGTCGTAAATTTTGCTTCATATGTCGCAACTGATCCGGTTTGTCGGTGGGTGAAGCATAAGCTGAAGCTCAACACTGATAGGACGATCCGGTTGCATCCCCCTTGGTGGGTATGTTTACATCAGTGAAAGAAGTGCAGAACAAACTGCCAAATCAACACGGGGAGCCTGTTTTGGCTGATGCGTCAAACAGTGATGCGTTCGTAGAGTTCGAGCGCGTCCAAAAGAGTTATGACGGCGAAACGCTAGTCGTAAAAGACCTGAACCTTGTCATGCCAAAAGGTGAGTTTCTGACCATGCTGGGGCCGTCAGGTTCTGGCAAGACCACTTGCCTGATGATGCTGGCTGGATTTGAAACCGCCACCCATGGTGATATCCGTCTGGGCGGGGTTTCCATCAATAATATTCCGCCGCACAAGCGTGGCATCGGCATGGTTTTCCAGAACTATGCCCTGTTCCCGCACATGACCATTGCTGAGAACCTCAGCTTCCCACTGGAAGTGCGCAAGATTGGCAAGTCCGAGCGGGAAGAGAAGGTAAAGCGCGCGCTGGACATGGTTGAGATGGGTGCCTTCGGCGGGCGCCGCCCGTCGCAGTTGTCCGGTGGTCAGCAACAGCGTGTCGCTCTTGCACGGGCGCTGGTGTTCGAGCCGGAGCTTGTTCTGATGGACGAACCGCTCGGCGCGCTCGACAAGCAGCTGCGCGAAAAGATGCAGTTTGAAATCACCGACCTGGCCCACCGTCTTGGCATCACAGTGGTCTATGTGACACACGACCAAACCGAGGCGCTGACCATGTCGGACCGGGTTGCCGTATTCAACGACGGTCGCATCCAGCAGCTGGCGCCGCCGGATCTTCTGTATGAAGAGCCTGAGAACAGCTTCGTGGCCCAGTTCATCGGGGAAAACAACACCCTCGAAGGCACCGTCAAGGAGATAAACAACGGTCTTGCGTTGGTGCAGCTTGATGGTGGGGAACTGATCGACTGCAAGCCGGTCAATGTCTCGCAGCCCGGCGAACGCACCCGCGTTTCCATCCGCCCTGAGCGGGTCGAATACAACAAGGAGCGTCTCCAGGAAGGTGCGCATACCCTGAAAGCGGAGGTGCTGGAGTTCATCTACATGGGTGACATCTTCCGTACACGCCTGCGGGTGGCTGGCAATGATGAGTTCATCATCAAGACGCGCAACGCACCTGACCAGGTGCGCCTGAAACCGGGCCAGCAGATCGAAATCGGCTGGTTGCCCGAAGATTGCCGCGCGCTGGACGCCTGAAGGCCACGCGCAGCGAAGTAACCCCCGGCGTGAAAGTGACCGGGGGAAATGACGTAAATTCAAGATCAACAAGGAGAGAGTGTTTATGAAACTCACCAAACTGACTGCCCTGGCCGCGTCTACGGCGCTGTGCGCGCCGATGGCGTTTGCTGAAATGGCTGACGAGATGACCATCGTATCCTGGGGTGGTGCCTACTCGCATTCCCAGCTGAAGGCTTACCACGAGCCTTATTCCGAAAAGACCGGCGTCAAGATCATCAACGATGAATCCTCTGCCGAAGCCGTGGCCAAACTGCGTGCGATGAACGAAGCAGGCAACGTGACTTGGGACGTCGTGGACGTGGTTGCCGCTGACGCGATGCGCCTGTGCGACGAAGGTCTGGCGATGGAAATCGACGCGGACGAGCAACTGGCGCCCGCGCCCGATGGCACCCCGGCCTCCGAAGACTTTGGCGAACTGCTGGTCTCTGACTGCTTCATCCCGCAGATCGTCTACTCGACCACCTTCGGCTACCGCACCGACATGGTTGGCGACACCCCGCCGGATGACATCTGCGACGTCTTCGATCTCGAAGCCTATCCCGGCAAGCGCGCGCTGGAAAAGCGTCCGATCAACAACATGGAATGGGCGCTGCTCTGTGACGGCGTTGCCAAGGAAGACGTCTATGACGTTCTGGAAACCGAAGAAGGTCAAGAGCAGGCCCTGGCCAAGCTCGACACCATCAAGGACAGCGTGATCTGGTGGTCCGCCGGTGCCGACACTCCGCAGCTGCTGGCTGACGGCGAAGTCGTGATGGGCTCCACCTACAACGGTCGCCTGTTCTCGGTCATCGAAGAGCAGAAGCAGCCGGTTGGCATGCTCTGGGACGCACAGGTGTTTGACCTCGACGGCTGGATCATCCCGGCAGGTCTGTCCGAAGAGCGTAAAGCACGTGCGCTGGACTACATCATGTTCGCAACCGACACCCAGCGTCTGGCTGATCAGGCCAAGTACATCTCCTATGGTCCGGCCCGTGCCTCCTCGGCTCCGCTGGTTGGCAAGCACGCCGAACTGGGTATCGACATGGCGCCCCACATGCCGACCGATCCTGAAAACGCCAAGAACACGTTCCTCTACAACTACGAGTTCTGGGCTGACTACCGCGACGATATCGACGCGAAATTCCAGGCGTGGCTGGCCAAGTAAGCCGACCTGAGACCTTTGCCAGAGAGCGCCTGCCGCTCTCTGGCCCTTCACTCTTCACATCAAGCCGCGTTTGAACGGCCAGAAGAGCAAAACCCGCGAGGGACACAGCGGGCAAAACACAGGGATAGATATGAGCGACACCACCCAATCCGGCCCGGTTCTGGCGGCTGACGGCACGCCATTGAAGCGCAGCCTGGCCCGCGCCCTGAGAATGCAAAAGCTGCGTGCGCTGATGTTGATTGCGCCCCTTTTGCTGTTCATCCTTTTGACCTTTATCCTCCCGATCGCGGACATGCTGTTCCGCTCGGTTGAGAACCGGATCGTTTCCGATACCCTTCCTAAGACTGTCGTCGCCTTGCAGGACTGGGATGCCAAAGGCGACGAAGCGCCCGGTGAAGTTGTTTACGAGAACCTTTACTACGATCTTTTTGTGGCGGCGGAAGCCAAGGAGCATACCAAGCTCGGTACCCGCCTGAACTATGAACAGACCGGTATTTCCTCACTGTTCCGCAGCAGCGGTCGAAAGGTCGATGACATCGGCAAAGACCATGTGAAAGCCATTGAACGCGCTGGTGGCGGCGCCCTCAAGGACGAGGCGCTCTGGTTCGAAATCATGACTGGTGGCAGCGGCGCTGCGTCCAACTCGGATCTTCTGGATGCGCAACGCACCAAGATGCGTCATCTCACAAGTGAGGACTTCCCGGCGGACATCGGTTTTGTGCCTGGGGCCGATTTCTCGGCACTCTTTCCGCGCACGGCCCGCGCCTATACGGACTTTGCCCTTTTCACAGCCGTCATGGACGAAGACGTGGTTGCCGAGGAGGACCCTTGGGAAAGCGTCATGGTGGCCTTTGCCAGTGAAGTGCAGGCAGAAGGCGGCGCAGAGAAACTGGCCGGGTACTCTGGTCCCGGTGCAGCAGAGCTGAAAACCGCAGCAGAGGCATTGGCCGACCTTGAGCCGATTTCCTTCAAGACTTCTTTCCTCGACATCGATGAGGACTGGGGGGATGTTGCAAACTGGCGCACGATCCAGACTTACAGCCCCAAGTATACCAGCGGCTATTTCCTGAACTCCATCGACATGCAGAAAGGTCCCGACGGGGCCGAGGCACGCCCCGAGAACCAGCAAATCTACATCACGCTGTTCCAGCGTACGATGTTCATGTCTCTGGTGATCACGGCGTCGTGCATCGTGTTGGCCTATCCCATTGCATGGATCCTAGCGAACCTGCCAGCGCGATCCGCCAACCTGCTGATGATCCTTGTTCTGTTGCCGTTTTGGACCTCGCTTCTGGTGCGGACCTCGGCCTGGAAGGTGATGCTGCAACAGCAGGGCGTCATCAACGACGTTCTGGTCTGGCTGGGACTGGTGGCGGATGACGCCCGCCTTGTGATGATCAACAACCAGTTCGGCACCATCGTGGCGATGACCCACATCCTGCTGCCGTTCATGATCCTGCCGATGTATTCGGTGATGCAGACGATCAATCCATCCTACCTGCGCGCGGCAAAATCCTTGGGTGCGACCAACTGGACGGCTTTCTGGCGGGTCTATTTCCCGCAGTCAGTACCGGGTATCGGGGCTGGGTCGATCCTCGTCTTTATCCTCGCCATCGGCTACTACATCACACCCGAGATTGTCGGCGGCACCAAGGGTGTCTTCATCTCCAACCGGATCGCCTATCACATCTCGTCCTCGCTCAACTGGGGTCTGGCCGCCGCGCTGGGCGCGATCCTTCTGGTGGTCGTCCTGATCCTCTATTGGGCCTATGACAAGATCGTCGGCATCGACAACGTGAAGCTGGGATAAGACACATGGCACTGACACCTGTTACACCTCAAACTCCCGGTTTCACCGCTGCCGTTGCGGCTGGTGCCGGGGCCTTCTTTGGCCTTTTCGTCGGCACTGCGCAGGCCACCGGGCTGATCGGTATCCTGATTGGCGCGGCATTGCTGGGCGTACTTGGTTTTGTCTTTGCGGGCATGACAGACAAGGAAAAGCCGCTGCGCTGGGCGACCTTTGTGCTCTTCGTGGTGCTTGGGTATGTCCTGGGCGGTTTGCCGGCCGCGGTGATCGGCGGTCTGTTCGGCTGGTTCGCGGGCTGGTTCATCTTCTGGCTTGCGACGTCGCGCTACCGCCAGCACCTTGCGCCCTACCTCACACCGGGACAGGTGCTGTGGCACTACACATTTCGCGTGATCTGCGGTGTGATCTTCGTCTTCCTAATCACGCCCATCCTGGTGGTGATGCCGCTTAGCTTTAACGCTGAAGATTTCTTCACCTTCACGCCCGAGATGCTGCGGTTTGATCCGGCCGGCTACTCTTTGAAGCATTACGAGGATTTCTTCACCAATTCCGACTGGCAACAGGCGCTTTGGAATTCGATCAAGATCGCGCCCATGGCGACGCTTCTGTCGGTAACCTTCGGCACGCTCGCCGCCATCGGTCTTAGCCAGCCGCATGTGCCGTTCCGCCGGGCCATCATGGCGATCCTGATTTCGCCCATGATCGTGCCGCTGATCATCTCGGCTGCGGGCATGTACTTCTTCTATAGCCGGATCGGGATGCAAGGCACCTATTTTGGTGTTGTCCTTGCGCACGCAGCCCTGGGTATTCCGTTTGTGATTATCACGGTGACCGCGACCCTCGTGGGCTTTGACCGGTCGCTGACACGAGCGGCCGCCAATATGGGCGCCGACCCTGTGACGACCTTCTTCAGGGTGCAGATGCCGCTGATCCTGCCGGGTGTGATCTCGGGCGGTCTCTTTGCCTTCATCACATCGTTTGACGAGGTGGTCGTGGTGCTCTTCGTTGGCTCAGCGGGGCAGAAGACGCTGCCATGGCAGATGTTTACTGGCCTGCGGGAGCAGATTTCTCCGACCATCCTCGCGGTTGCAACGATTCTCGTCGCGATCTCGATCTGCCTGCTGACCGTTCTGGAACTGCTCCGTCGCCGGTCCGAGCGCCTGCGCGGCATGAGCCCCGGCTGATCGCTCTAGGTATGAGAATAAGAAAGGCCCCGAAGCAGAACGCTCGGGGCCTTTTCTTGTTGTGGGTAGGGCGCCGACCTAACGGAGGTGCTTTAGCAGGCTGAGCGAGGCAAAGCCGTCGGGCACCAGCCCTTTGGCGCTTTGATAGGCTCGGATCGCGCCCAGCGTCTTTGGGCCGATCTTGCCGTCCACCCCGCCGGTGCTAAAGCCCGCACGGGTCAACCTGCGCTGCAATTCCTTGCGTTCGCGGAAGGTGAGGGCGCGGTCTCCGCCCGGCCATTTCGCCTGAAACTCACCGCCACCCTTGATCCGGTCTGACAGGTGGCCGACGCCGATCACATAGGCATCGGCAGCGTTGTAGCGTTCGATCACCGAGAAGTTCTTGAACACCATAAAGGCCGGACCGTTGCCGCCCGCAGGCAGCAATAGCGCGCCGGAGCCATAGTTTGGCACCGCCCGGCCATCTACGCCGGTCACGCCAAGCCGAGCCCATTCCGCCGGCGACTTCTTAATAGACCGTCCAACCAGCGCGTAATTGAAGCCGCGTGGCAGTTTGACCTCAACCCCCCAGGGCTGCCCTTTCACCCAGCCAAACCGTTTCAGATAGGCCGCTGTCGAGGCAAGCGCATCAGAAGGGTTGTCCGACCAGATGTCGCGCTTGCCGTCACCGGTGAAATCCACCGCATAGGCCAGGTAGGATGTGGGAATGAACTGGGTATGCCCCATGGCGCCGGCCCAGCTTCCGGTCATCTTGCGCGGCGGAACGTCGCCCGACTGCAGGATCTTCAGCGCGGCAATAAGTTGTTTTTCAAAGAACTTTCCGCGCCGCCCGTCATAAGCCAGCGTGGCCAGCGACTGAATGACATCCATATTGCCGCGGTTGTTGCCATAGTTGCTTTCCATGCCCCAAACGGCGACCACGACTTCCTTGTCGACGCCATAAGTGGCCTCGATCTGGTTGAGGCGGCGGCGTTGCTCGCGCAGGGCCTTCTTGCCGTTCTTGACCCGGGTGTCCGAGACTGCCGTGCTCAGATAATCCTGCAGTGTCTTGGTGAATTCGGATTGGTTGCGATCCCGGCGAATGACGTCATTGTCGTATTCAACGCCCCGAAAGGCCCGGTTGAAGGTCGCGGTCGTGATCCCTTGCGCCAGTGCGCGTTTGCGAAAGCTGTTGATCCAGGCTTGAAAGGCGCTGTTGGAGGCCACTGGCTGAGCCTCCTCCGGTGTATCGACGACCGAGGCAAGATCTCCGGGCCGCGCCGGGGGCCGCAGGGAGGTCGCCGCTGCCAGTTGAACCCCGTTCTGCTCCTGCGCCATAGGCCTGCCAGCAGGCCGCAGGGAAATATCGGGCGCGGTGGCCCCAGCGAGTGTTCCGGTTGCAGCAAAGGCTGCCGCCGTCATCCAGATTCGCATGTGACTGTTACCTTATGTGTTGTCTGCTCACGCAGAATGTAGCCTTTGGCGTGCTTTCGCAAAAGGGCGCAGTCGCAAAACAGGTCTACGGCAGGCAAAGTGCCGCCGCTATTTGCGGGGCAATCATGCGAGCTATTTGCGGCGTTTACGTTCCACTTTGCGTTTGGTCTTGGCTGCCTTGTGGCGCGATTTGGCCGCCTTGCGTTTGACGCTGCGCCCGGCCGGGCTGCGCCGTCCGCGCCCGCCGCCGCCTGTGGGAACCGTTGCCTCCTCGACCGACAAGAGCTCCAGTTCCAGCCCGCCGGTGACCGGCGCGGCCTGGGTCAGGCGTACAGTGACGCGCTGCCCGATGGCCAGGGTAAAGCCGGTGTCGGCCCCCATCAGGGTTCCGGCCTCGGCATCAAAGTGGAAGAACTCGCGGCCGATGGTGCGCACCGGCACCAGCCCGTCGGCGCCGGTCTCATCCAGTTTCACGAAAGCGCCAAAGCGCGCCATGCCACTGATCCGCCCGGTGAATTCATTGCCCACGCGCTCTGACAGATAGGCGGCCAGGTAGCGGTCGGTGGTGTCGCGCTCGGCAATCATTGAGCGCCGCTCGGTTTCCGAGATATGCGTGGCGGTGTCATCCAGCCGCTCGATCTCATCGGGGCTGAGACCATCCTTGCCCTTGTCCGGCCCCCAGCCATGGGCGGTGATCAGCGCTCGGTGCACGATCAGATCCGCATAGCGGCGGATCGGAGAGGTGAAATGCGCGTAGTTGCGCAGGGCGAGGCCGAAATGGCCAAAGTTTTCCGGGTTGTAATAAGCCTGCTGCATCGACCGCAGGGTGGAGATGTTGATCAGTTCGGCATCGTCCGTTCCGGCGGCGGCATTCAGCAGTGCATTGAGGTGCCGGGTCTGCAGAACCTGCCCTTTGGCAAGGGTCAATCCTGCTGCCTGGGCGGTGTCACGCAAGGAGTCCAGCTTGTCCGGCGCCGGTTCCTCATGCACGCGGAAAACCAGCGGCGTGCGCTTCTGGATCAGCGTTTCGGCGGCGGACACATTGGCCAGCACCATGAATTCCTCGATCAGGCGGTGCGCATCCAGCCGGTCGCGGAAGTTGACCGAGGCGACATGACCGTCGTCATCCAGCACGATACGCCGCTCTGGCAGGTCGAGGTCCAGGGGCTGACGCGCCGCGCGGGCCTTGGTCAGGGCGCGATAGGCGGCGTAAAGCGGCTTGATTACATCCTCCAAAAGGGGCGCGGTCTTCTCACTCGGGCGCCCATCCATGGCGTCCTGCACCTCCTGATAGCTGAGCGCCGCGCTGGAGTTGATCAGCGCCCGCATGAAGCGATGGCCGATCTTGTTGCCCTCCGCATCCACCTGCATGCGCACGACCACGCTGGCGCGCGGCACGTTTTCATGCAGCGAGCAGAGATCGCCGGACAGCCGGTCCGGCAGCATCGGAACCACCCGATCGGGGAAATAGCTGGAATTGCCGCGCTTGCGCGCCTCGCGGTCCAGCGCCGATCCGGGGCGCACATAGGCGGCGACATCGGCAATGGCGACCCAGATCACGTGGCCACCGGGGTTCTTGGGGTCGGTGTCCGCCTCGGCAAAGCAGGCGTCATCGCGGTCGCGCGCATCGACGGGGTCGATGGTGATCAGCGGCAGGTCGCGCAGATCTTCGCGTCCCTTGAGGCCAATGGGTTTGGCGGCGTCTGCTTCGGCCATGACCTGATCGGGGAATTGGTCGGGAATGCCATGCTGGTGGATCGCGATCAGTGACACGGCCTTTGGCGCCGACGGATCGCCCAGACGTTCCACGATACGCGCGCGGGGCAGGCCCATGCGCGCCTTTGGTCCGGCCTGCTCGGCCTCGACCAGCTCGCCGTCCTTGGCGCCATTGGTGGCATCCGATGGTACCATCCACTCGGTCGAGGCGCTCTTGTCGATGGGGACGATACGCCCGCCCTCGGCCCCGGTGCGAAAGATACCAAGCACGCGTTTCGGGTTGGTGCCGATGCGGCGGATCAAGCGGGCCTCATAGTTGTGGTCTTCGCCCTTAACCGCTGTCAGCCGCGCAAGGATCCTGTCGCCCTCTCCCAAGGCAGGGTCCGAGGCACGCAGCACCAGAAGAACGATGGGCTCTACCCCTTCCCCATGCCATTCCAGCGGGCGACCATAAAGATCGCCGTCCCTGTTGGGGCGTTTCACCGTCAAGATGGTGACGGGCGGCAGCTGGTCAGGGTCGCTGTAGGTTTTCTTGCGCTTTTGCAGGTGCCCTTCGGCCTCCAGTTCCTTCAGCACGCGCTTGAGGTCTATGCGGTCGGCCCCCTTGATACCAAAGGCCTTGGCGATGTCGCGTTTCGATGTCTGGGTCGGGTGGGCGGAAATCCAGTCGAGGATTTCGGCCTTGGAAGGGATACGGGTCATGATTCCCGCGTATCACGCCGCGCAGGCAAGGTCATGATGAAAAGATGGGCTCATGCGCTGGTTTGGCGCAGATCTGCTGCTGTATCCACGTCGCGGAGTGTGTCTGTCTGGGCAATGCGCCATCCGGGCAGGGTCGCAATAGAATCGGCCAGGGCGTGTTCGCTGGACCAGCGCACATCCTGAAACAGGCCGTGCGGCAGGCGGGCAGGGTGCTTTGCCCCGATCAGCCAATAACCGCCATCGGTGGCGGGGCCGAATACGGCGTCATTTGCCCCCAGTGCCGCAAAGGCACGGGCGATATGGGAGCGGGTCACGCCGGGAATATCTGCTCCGATCAGGCAGACTGGTGATCCCAAAAGAGGCGCCCGCCTGACACTGGATGGGTGCGAATGCGCCCTCCCGGGGGGAGGGTCGGGCGCGGCCCGGCTTGAAGCCGGGCCAGCGGAAGCAGCCTTGAGCATCCGTTTCATCCGCTGCCCCAGATCTCCACCGCCCTGTGGCAAACGCGGCAGATCGACGGGAAACATCGCGGAAGTGACGGCCTGGTCAGGGGCCACGGCCAGTACGAGGCTCCAACGCGGGTCGCGCAAGTTGCGGATCAGGCGGGCGGATTGGTGGCGAAACCACCAGGTTGCAGGGATGGTGCCAATGCCCTGCGCCAGCCGCGTCTTGACCCGTCCGGGGCGCGGCTCCTTGATCATGATGATGAGGGTGGGGCGCGGCCTCACAGCTCCAGCACCATGTCGCGGTGATCGATTCCGGCATCGTCATAGACAGGGCCAAAGGCGGCAAACCCCAGTTTCTCGTAAAACCCAAGCGCCTGAACCTGCGCGCCAAGCTTGGCGCGGCGGACGCCGGGTGTGTCTCGGGCAATCTCAACCGCTTTTTCGATCAGCGCCTTGCCAAGCCCAGTGCCCCGGGCCGCCCTGCTGACGCAGACGCGGCCGATCATGGCAGTGTTCCCGTCAAAGACGATGCGCGCAGTCCCGATGGGCTGGCCACCTTGCGTGGCCAGCAGATGCGTTGCCACATCGTCCAGCGCGTCGATCTCTTCCTCTACCGGAACGCCCTGCTCGTCGACAAAGATCTCGAAGCGCAGGCGGAAGCAGGTGTCGCGGTCTTCGGTGACCGTGATCTCGACAGTCATGCAAAATAGTCTTTCAGGATGCGGGAGTAGATCGCCTTCAGCTGGTGAATCTGGGCGATTTCGACGCATTCGTCCACCTGGTGCATGGTCTTGCCCACAAGGCCGAACTCCACCACCGGGCAGTGGCTTTTGACAAACCGCGCATCCGAGGTGCCGCCGGTGGTGGACAGCTCGGGCGTGCGGCCGGTTTCCGCCTCAACGGCCTTTGAAACCAGATCCGACAGCGGGCCGGGGGGGGTGATGAAGCTTTCGCCCGAGATCTTGACCTTCATGTCCACAGCGGTGCCGAATTCGGCCTCGATCTTGTCGGCCTCTTGGCGCAGCCAATCGGTGAGGCCGGCGCCGCTGTGGGCGTCGTTGAAGCGGATGTTCACGGTTGCGCGGCTTTGTGCCGGGATCACGTTTGTTGCCGGGTTTCCAGTGTCGATGGTGACCACGGCCAGGGTGGAGGCATCAAAGTGCTCGGTGCCCTGGTCCAGCTCATGACTGGCGAGGCGATCCATCAGCCGAGCCATGGCGTTCAAAGGGTTGTTGGCCCGGTGCGGATAGGCCGAGTGTCCCTGTGTGCCGGTCACGGTGAACCAAGCGGACAGCGAGCCGCGACGGCCGATCTTAATCATCTCGCCCATGGTGTTGGGGCAGGTGGGTTCCCCCACAAGGCAGACAGACATGGCTTCGCCTTCGGCGTCCATGTAATCGAGCAGAGCCGTGGTTCCGTCTACCGCATCGCCCTCTTCATCGCCGGTGATGGTCAGGATCACTGCGCCATCCGGCGGGGTGTCCTGCACAAAGTCGATGGCGGCGGCGGCAAAAGCGGCAACGCCCGATTTCATATCCGTAGCGCCTCTGCCATAAAGAATTCCGTCCTTCTCCTCGGCGCCGAAGGGATCGACGGTCCAGGCACCTGTGTCGCCGACCGGTACTACGTCGGTATGCCCGTTGAAGCCGAATGTGCGGGCGTGCCCCTTGGCGCCCCATCGGGCAAAAAGATTGCTGATCCCTTTGCGGTCGGCCCGTGCGCAGTCAAAGCCTGCCTGGCTCAGCACCTGTTCCAGAAGCACCAGCGCACCGCCTTCCTCGGGTGTGACCGACGGGCAGCGGATCAGATCTGCGGTAAGGCGTGCGGGATCGGTCGGGGTCATCTGGCAGGCTCCTGAACTTCGAGGTGCCCATGGCCTAGCGCGGATCTCGGTATGGTGCAAACCGGTGCGTGGCAAAAATCGGGCAGGTGTGTTTCCAATTGCGGCGCGGTCAAGGTCATTTCGTGATCTGGACCCGCGGCCGGGGACTCGGCAAAAGAATCATGTTAACACATCGTTAACTATGATGATTGCAAGGCAGGCCAACCGTAACTGAGCAGTGCGGCAACGGCCTTTTCCTGAACGCTTGTGCCCTTCGGAATGAAAAGGGAGCCTCTGTCAGACCCCGCGTCCTGACTGGGATGGAACGGCTTTGCCTTGCCAGTAAAGGGGTGGGACAGTCTTGGTTACGGCGTCTGATCTGAACTACAATTTGAGCGCATCGGCCGAAGAGATGGCTGAGGAGATCTTCGGCCCCGGTGTCACTGTGCTTAGTGCCAGCTACTCGGGCGACAGCAGCGCGTCGGGCATCTTTTCCGGCGGGGATACGATCGCACCGGGCGCTACGCCCGCAGATACCGGCGTGATCCTGTCCACGGGCCGGGCAGATGATTACACCAATGCCAGTGGTGAGGCGAACCAGTCCACCAGCCGCTCGACCGACACCAGCGGCCAGGATGGCACCCCCGATTTCGATGCGGCTGCGGGCGCCAGCACCTTTGATGCCTCCTATTTGGATGTCAGCTTCATCCCGGATGCCGAGGTGATGACCATGCAGTTCATCTTTTCCTCGGAAGAGTTTCCTGAATACCAAAGCTCGGTCTACCAGGATGTCGTGTCTGTCTGGGTCAATGGCGAGCAGGTGCAGCTGGAACTGGGCAGCGGAACTGCGACACCGGACAATGTGAGTTCGACGACCAACCAGAACTTCTACCTCGACAATGCGACGGATGCGTACAACACCGAGATGGACGGGCTGACGGTCACCATGACCCTGACGATGAACGTCAACCCGGACGAGGTGAACACGCTCAGGATTGGCATCGCGGACGTTGGCGACAGTGTGTATGACAGCAACCTTTTGATTGCCGGAGACTCCGTTCAAACCAACCTTGTGGCGCAGACGGATATGGTCCACGTGCGACCAACCGGTAGCAAGACAATCGATGTTCTGGAAAACGACCTAAGTGCGACGGGAGAGACTTTGTCGATCACGCATCTCAACGGTCTTGAGGTCGTGCCCGGATCAATGCTGACGCTTGATACCGGGCAAGAAGTCACCCTGAACGCCGATGGCACGCTGACCCTTACAGGGGATGGCGATTTGGAGGATTTTGCCTTCACCTATACGGTGAGCGATGGGAAAATCTCGGATACGGGTCTGGTCAACGCCACATCGATCCCCTGTTTTGTGGCCGGAACGATGATCCGTACGCCACACGGTGATGTTCCAGTGGAGACGCTTCAGCCGGGCGATCTGGTGGTGACACGCGATGAGGGGCCGCAACCCGTGCGTTGGATCGGGTCGCGCTCTGTCGCAGGCCAGGGAAACCTGGCGCCCATTCATCTTGTGGCCGGCACATTTGGGGCGCATGGAGATCTGAAGGTTTCGCCGCAACATCGTGTGCTGGTGCGCGGCGCGATGGCTGAGCTGTTGTTTGGCGAGGCGGAGGTTCTGGTTGCCGCGCGTGATCTGATCAACGATTGCTCGGTCCGGCGGCACCCATGCGCTGAGGTATGCTATGTACATCTGATGTTTGATCGTCATCAGATCGTCTATTCGCAAGACCTGCCAAGCGAGAGCTTCCTGCCGGGTCCGAAAATCAAGGATCTGTTCGAACGGCAGGTACTTGAGGAAATCTGCGCGCTTTTCCCGGACCTAGATCTCGAAACTGGTGAGGGCTACGGGGCTGCTGCCCGGCCCACGCTCTCGAGCAGAGAGGCTCGGCTGCTTGCGCAGGCGTATGCGATCTGAGCAAAGCGGTTTTTTAAAGCCTGCGTGGACAGGTTTTTCTTTGAGGTCGTCCGCAAAACTCTTGTGGATGGGATCAAGCTTGCGTGAAATCATCTGAGCGCCTAAGACAATTTTGATCTCCGAAATAAACGGGTCCGGGTCGAACGTGCGCTTTATTCGCTTTCCTATGTCAATCGTGCTCATCCTGTGGGCGCAAGCGATCACAGCGCAGACGCTGACGGTCAACACGGTGACACGCCCGCCGTTTTCGATGGTTGAAAACGGTGAAGATACCGGTTTTTCGATCGAGCTTGTTGATGCGCTGGCAGAGCGTCTGGGCTGGAGCTATCAGATCAACCGCACCAACACTTTCGGCGAGATGCTGGAGGGCGTGCGCAGCGGTGAGGCTGATATGGCTGCGGCGAATATCTCGATCACGGCGTCCCGTGAAACGGAGATGGACTTCAGCCAGCCGGTATTCGAAAGCGGTCTGCAGATCATGGTTCATGCCGAGGATGTCCGCCCTCCATCCTTGTTGCGGGCCATGCTCTCCTGGGATCTGGCCGCTGCCGTCGGTCTTGCTTTTTTGGTGCTCTTTGGCGGCGGCATGCTGATGTGGGTGTTCGAGCGCCGTGCCCAGCCCTATTTCGACCGTCCCCTGAACGAGGCCTGGTTTCCGTCCTTCTGGTGGGCCCTGAACCTTGTTGTGAATGGCGGCTTTGAAGAGCGCGTACCGCGTACCCCCATCGGTCGGATGTTTGGGGTGCTATTGGTGATTTCTTCGCTGTTTGTCGTTTCGGTCTTTGTTGCCAAGATCACCACCGCAATGACGGTGGAGGCGATCACCGGAAAGGTGAATTCCGTCAACGATCTTTACGGGCAACGTGTTGGCACGATTACGGGCTCTACCGCAGCCGGTTTCCTGCAGCGACGGGATATCGACTATTATGATTTCACCGGACTATCGGAACTCATTGAGGCCTTTGAGGCGCGGGATATAGATGCGGTCGTCTTTGATGCGCCGGTTTTGAACTACTATGTCAACCATCAGGGAGAGGCGCATGGGCGCACCATTGGCGCTTCGTTCCTGCGTGAGAACTATGGTCTGTTGTTCCCGCAAGGCTCTCCGCATACCGAAGAGGTAAACCGCGTGCTGCTCGCGCTCCAGGAAGATGGAACCTACGATCAGATCTACAAGCGCTGGTTCGGCAACGCCAAGTAGATCCTTGGGTTAAGTACAGGCTAGTGAATCGTGGCTTCATCGCCGTCAAAGAATGGCGTCATCTGTGCAACGATCACAGCGTTTTCCTCCAAGGCACGCTGCATGAGGTCGCGTTCTTCGTCTCCGATCTCATGCCCTTCGGCCTCTCGTTCTGCGAGCGTGCCATAGCCGGTCACATCCAGAGGGGCTGTATCTGCCTGTTTCAGTATCGCGACGGTTTCGCGCACGGCCTCTGCCTCGTCCACGCCAGAGGCATAGACCATCAACGCCGCACCTGTGGCGCCATCGGGCAGCCCGTCACCCTCTTTGCGTCCGATCTGAACCAAAAGCGTGTAGACTTGCTGGCGTGAGGGTTTCTTCTTTTCCATGGCGCCGGACCTACGCCGGTGCGGCCTTGCGGTCAATCCGTTTGTCCGAGGTTTGACCTGTGGGTGGCTCGCGAACAGCTTTACTGCAATTGGCCTAAAATTTTTACCAATTCGCAACGGGTCACGGTGCAGCCTACCGCAAAACGGTCTCTTACGCAGTGGGCCGTTCCTGAATACGCATTCCGGCTCAGGATGGACGTCATGCCAGTCGCTTCTGAATTGTCGATCGAAACCGCCGCTTCGGCCATGCAAATGGCGGATGCCATGTTTGGCAGCGGCATTACGATCACCGGCGCCAGCCATACCGGCGTTCAGGGTGCCTCGGGTATCTATTCAAACGGCGACACGGTAGCACCTGGTCTAACCCCGTCTGACAGCGGTGTGATACTGTCAACGGGCAACGCTCAGGATGTGACCAACAGTAGTGGAGACGTGAACACGAGTGCGCGCACCACAACCCGTCTCGGCTCAGCTGGAGATGACGATCTCACAGCCTTGGCGGGCGCGCAAACCTTTGACGCAGCAGTTTTCGAAGCCGAGTTCATACCCGCCGGTTCTACCCAGACCATGCAGTTCGTCTTCTCCTCGGAGGAGTATCTTGAATGGGTCGGCACGGGGGGCAACGATGTTGTTGGCGTCTGGGTCAACGGTGAACAGGCCGACATGACCATTGGGACAGGTGATATTTCGAGCGACAACATCAACGATTAAGCGAACAAGAACCTCTATGTCGACAACCACCAGAACGATGACGTCTACAATACCGAAATGGACGGGTTCACCATCACGCTGACCCTGACAGCCCCTGTGAATCCCGGTGAGGCCAACCCGTAACGCTGGGCAGTACCGTGACTCTTGCGAACGGAGAGCAGGAAACGCTTAACATGGATGGCACCTTCACGGTCGCGAGGCAGGCGGATGTGGACGGCCCTGAGACGACTACTTTTACCTATACCGTGGCGGACAATCTGGGAGATACGGACACCGGCGTCGTGGAAATGACCACTGTGCCCCGTTTCGTCGCGGGAAAACTCATCGATACTCTTGGGGGACGGATCCCTGTAGAGAGCCTCAAGCCGGGCACGCAAGTGCGCACTCGCGACCACGGATTCCAGCCGCTGGGCTGGACCGATCGTAGTGCGCGCGTCGCCGAGGGAGGGGATGCGCCAGCAGTGTTCGCGGCCGGTGCCTTGGGCGCGCATGACGAAATAGAGCTTTCGCCGTGTCATCGCGTCCTTGTGGCATCGAACCTAGCTGATTTCATCTTTGGATCAGCACAGGTTCTGATAAAGGCCAAGGATCTGAACAACGGTACGGCCATTCGCAGACACGCTGACGGGAATGCGGTGACCTATGTCCACCTGCTTTTTGACCAACATGAGATTGTATGTGGCAATGGGCTGTTCAGCGAAAGCTATCACCCCCGGTGCGAAACCTTGGAGGGTTTTGACGCATACGCGCGGGCGGAAATCCTGCAGGTGATCGGGGGGGGGCTGGCCGCCTTTGGTCCCGCAGCTCGTCCCGCGTTGAGAGCATATGAGGCGGAGTTGCTGTTCCGGGCCGCCTGATCTCCCGACGCTCAATCAATAGCGAGTCCGCATCCGGTATCCTTCATGAAAATGCAGACGCACAAAGGTCACAGGCTGACCCTGAAACCAGGTGCTTCGCTCCATTAGAAACAGGGGCGTGCCCTCCTTGGCGCCCAGAAATGAAGCGATATCGGCCGATGCGGCGACCGAGGATAAGGCAATCTCCGCATCGGAAAATGGCACCCGTGCCAGCAGCCACTCATTCGGACCGGTCGCGCTGAAATCTGCCGTGTCAACGTCCGGAACCGCGTCGATATTTATCCAGCGGGTTTCATGCTGAAAGGGGCGGTTGTCTGCATAATGCATACAAGTCAGATGCAGTACCCGCGCTTGCGCGGGCAGCCCCATTTGCGCGGCAAGCCAATCGGGAGCTTGCACGATTTCGCGGCTCACCAGCCTGTAGCGATAGCTGGCGTTTGTCTCTTCAACCTGATGCCGGGTGACGCTGATTTCCAGCCGCGCCTGTTTCACTGGCGCTGTTGTAACACGGGTGCCGCTTTTGCGTTTGCGGTCGATGATCCCGCGCTCGGCCAGCTCCCGCAAGGCCCGGTTGACGGTTGCACGGGCGCAGCCGAACTCTTCTGACAGCTCCTGCTCAGTCGGCAGAAGGCTGCCCTGATCCCAGATCCGGCCCTGAATGCGACGCAGGACCTCGTCCCGTACATCCTGGTATGTGGTCTTTTTTTCGGATTGCAACGGCTGTCCTGTCACTTGCGTCGATGAGCTGGTCAATGTCTTTGTCGGTCTCTGGGCGCGATTTGTAAAGTTCGCAGGCTAAAGTGCAGCGCAGAGATCCGATATGCAGCGCTTATACGTTGCCACGATGCTGTCGCGGGAAGCATGTCTGCCCTGTCGCACCTTGTGGCGCCCGGCGCTCCAGACATCGGTGACCGCATCGTCCCCGGCCGCAAAGCAGAAACCGTCCAGAAGCTGAGAGGGTGGAAGTGCACACAGTGATGGCCGGTCGCTGTCAATGGCGATGAGATCAGCCAGGCCGCCAACTTCGATCTGCCCGCTATTGCGGCCCAAAGCCAGTGCCCCACCTTGAGCCCCGCCAAGAAAAAGCGATGCGCCAACAGATCCGGCCTCATGGATCATCACGTTGCGGGCCATGTGGCGCAAACGTTGGGAATACTCCAACATGCGCAGCTCTTCAGGTAGTGAGATACGCACATTCGAATCCGATCCAATGCCAAAGCGTCCGTCATTGCCCAGAAAATCCGGCCCATTGAAGGGGCCATCCCCGAGATTGGCCTCGGTGATGGGGCACAGGCCCGCGACGGCTCCAGACTGTGCCATGTGCTGCGTTTCTTTGCCCGTCATATGGGTGGCATGGATCAGGCACCAACTGCTGTCGACCGATGTATTTTCGAGCAGCCATTCAACCGGGCGCCCCCCGAGCCAATCCTGGATAGCGCGCACTTCAGCGGGTTGCTCGGCTATGTGGATGTGAAGGGGGGTGCCCTCTTGCAGCGAGATCGCCTTGATCAACTCTTCCGGGCAGGTTGCCCGCAGGGAGTGGGGCGCGAGGCCGACAACCGTATCAGCGGGCATGTTGCGTCGGGCGGCTGCGCGTGTGTTCTCCAGTAGGGCTACGAAACTATCCACGGAATTGCCGAACCGAAGCTGCCCGCCGGACAGTGGCTGTTGCCCTGCGCCGCCATAGGAGTAGAGCACCGGCAGATGGGTCAGGCCAATGCCGGTTTCCATGGCTGCCGCAAAGACACGTTGGCTCAACTCGGTAGGGTCCGCATAGGGCGCTCCCCCTGGTCGATGATGCAGGTAGTGGAATTCCCCCACCGAAGTAAAACCGGCCTCCAGCATCTCCATGAAGGTTAGGGCTGCAATCGCCTCGATATGGTCGGGGGTGAGTTTTTCGACAAAGCGATACATCAGATCACGCCAGGTCCAGAAGCTGTCTTTTCCTGGGGCGCGATGTTCGGTCATTCCGGCCATGGCGCGTTGAAAGCTGTGTGAATGCAGGTTTGCCATCCCCGGCAACAGCGTGTCGACCCGGGTATCGCCGTCCTGCGATGTGCTGTCCGGCTGCAGCGCCGCAATGGCACCGTTCTCAATCCTCAGGCGTAGGTCTTGTACCCATCCGCCAGGAAGGCGGGCCTGCCGCGCAAAAATTGTTTGCATGATATCACCATATGTATAGACATAATATAGGTATGCGCATAGTAATTCGCCATCAAGCTGTTTCTGAGGGGCCAATGAGCGATCCAACCCAATATGTGCTGAGCGGCTGCAATGCCGCGATGATGCAAGGAAGGTCTGACCCATATGGGCTGATCCCGGACGCGACTGTTGCCGTTGAGAACGGACGGATCGCCTGGACCGGCTGCGCGGCCGATCTGCCTTCGCATTTCCGCACGTGGGAGACTATTGACCTTGAGGGGCGCCTGCTGACGCCGGGTTTAATCGATTGTCACACACACTTGGTCTTTGGCGGCGACCGCGCGCATGAGTTTGAGCTGCGGTTGAACGGTGCGTCCTATGAAGAGGTTGCAAGGGCCGGGGGCGGGATTGCGTCTACCGTTGCTGCGACCCGCGCCGCCTCGGAAGGGGATCTTATTTCCAGTGCCCTGCCGCGCCTTGATGCTCTCATCCGCGAAGGCATCACCACGGTGGAGATCAAATCCGGCTATGGCCTGGATCGCGATACCGAGTTGACCATGCTGCGTGCGGCCCGGCAATTGGGTCATTTGCGCCCGGTGACCATTACTACCACCTTTCTCGGCGCCCACGCGGTGCCGCCGGAATACGATGGGCGGGCGGAGGCCTACCTGACTGAGATCTGCTTGCCTGCACTACGCGCGGCACATGCCGAGGGATTGGTCGACGCGGTGGATGGGTTCTGCGAAAACATCGCCTTTTCCGCCTCTCAAATCGACGAGGTGTTTCAATGCGCGTCTGAGCTGGGCCTGCCGATTAAACTCCATGCTGAGCAGCTTAGCCATCAGGGCGGAACCGCCTTGGCTGCCACGCGCCGCGCCCTGTCTGTCGACCACCTGGAATACGCAACCGAAGCAGATGCCTTAGCCATGGCAAAGGCAGGCTCTGTTGCGGTGATCCTGCCGGGAGCTTTCTATACGCTTCGTGAAACCCAGGCGCCGCCGATAGATCTATTCCGCAAGCATGGCGTGCCCATGGCGCTCGCCACCGATTGCAATCCCGGCTCCTCTCCGATGACCTCGCTTTTGATGGCTATGAACATGGGCTGCACGCTGTTCCGCATGACCCCGCAGGAGGCTTTGGCCGGGGTGACCGCCCATGCGGCCCGTGCGCTGGGGCTGCGCGACCGGGGCCGGATCGCATCGGGGCTGCGGGCTGATCTGGCGATCTGGGATGTCACGCGCCCTGCCGAGCTGTCCTATCGCATCGGGTTCAACCCGCTTCACGAAACGATTGTTGAGGGCAAGAGATGCTCCAGATAACACCCGGTGCTGTAACGCTGCACACGCTCGAAACCATCTATCGCGGTACGGATCCCCTGTGCCTTGATCCATCTGCCCGCGCAGGGGTCGAAGAGGCGGCCCATATGGTCGCCGCCGCTGCCGCTGGTGATGAGCCAGTCTACGGCGTCAACACCGGCTTTGGAAAGCTCGCCTCCACGCGGATTGCCCCTGCGGATACCGCACAACTGCAGCGCAACCTCATCCTCAGCCATTGCTGCGGGGTGGGGGAGCCGCTTGCGGCAGACAAGGTCCGGCTGATGATGGCGCTCAAACTGGTGTCGCTGGGGCGCGGTGCATCTGGCGTGCGCTGGACCGTCATAGAACAGATCGAGCGCATGCTCGCGCTTGGCGTCACGCCCGTTGTACCCTCGCAAGGCTCTGTCGGTGCTTCGGGCGATCTGGCGCCGCTTGCTCATATGGCGGCTGTGATGATCGGAGAGGGGGAGGCGATTGTTGCAGGAGTGCGCATGTCCGGTGCCACGGCCCTGAAGCAGTCTGGATTAGAGCCTATTGTCCTCGGGCCGAAAGAGGGGCTCGCCCTTATAAACGGAACCCAGTTTTCAACCGCCTGCGCCCTTGCCGGGCTGTTCGATGCCTGGCTGCTTGCCGAAGCCTCCATCGTGGTTGCGGCCCTCACCACGGATGCGATCATGGGCTCTACCGCCCCGCTATTTGCTGAGGTCCACGATCTGCGCGGCCACGCAGGGCAGATCGACGTGGCCGGTGAAATGCGTCACCTGATGCAGGGTAGCGAGATTCGTGACAGCCACCGTGAGGGAGACAGCCGGGTGCAGGATCCCTATTGCATCCGCTGCCAGCCGCAGGTTCTGGGCGCGGCGCTGGACGTTCTGCGCATGGCTGCCCGTACGCTTGAGGTCGAGGCAAACGCCGTCACAGACAATCCGTTGGTGCTGACCGAGTCTGGTCGCATCGTTTCGGGCGGGAATTTCCATGCCGAATATGTGGGATTTGCCGCCGATCAGATCGCGCTGGCCATCGCCGAAATCGGCGCCATCGCGCAGCGCCGCGTTGCACTGATGGTGGACCCGACCTTGTCCCATAACCTGCCGCCCTTCCTGACGCCCGATCCGGGGCTCAATTCTGGCTTTATGATCGCCGAGGTGACGACGGCAGCCCTGATGAGCGAGAACAAACACCTTGCAAACCCGTGTGTGACCGATTCAACGCCCACCTCAGCCAACCAGGAGGATCACGTCTCCATGGCCGCCCATGGCGCGCTGCGGCTGGGGCGAATGGGGCAGAACCTGTCGGTGATCCTCGGGGTCGAATTGCTCTGTGCTGCTCAAGGGGTCGAGGCGCGCGCGCCACTGGCGACCTCCTTGCGTTTGCAGGATGTAATGCGGAGTTTGCGTTCCGAGATCCCTCCGCTTGCCGAGGATCGCTACCTTGCGCCCGAAATCGAAACGGCCAGCGCCATGATCCGCAAAGGCCGCATCGCGGCAGCGGCGGGCATCGAGGTTGCAAAATGATCGAGGTCACGCGCGGCGCATCGCCCCTTGTGCTGGCGCTACCCCATACCGGCACCGATGTCCCTGTCGAGGTCTGGGACAAACTCAATGATACAGGCCGCGCGCTGGCGGATACGGATTGGCATGTGCACGGTCTTTACACCGGTCTGGTCGATGGGGTCACCACAGTGCGCACCCCCATCCATCGCTACGTGATCGACGTGAACCGCGATCCCGAAGGGCAGAGCCTTTATCCTGGGCAGAACACCACAACGCTGGTCCCGATGACGGATTTTGACGGGCACCCGATCTGGCAGGACGGGGCCGAACCGGACGCGGAGGAAATCGCGCGGCTTGGGGATCTTTATCATGCGCCCTATCACTCTGCGCTAGAGGTCGAGCTACGCCGGGTCCGCGATTTGCATGGCTTTGCCATCCTCTATGACTGCCATTCGATCCGCAGCCAGATCCCGTTTCTGTTCGATAGGCGGCTGCCGGATTTCAACATTGGCACCAATCGCGGAGTAACCTGCGATCCCGGTATCGAGGCGCAGGTGCAGCAGCGGTGCGAGGCTGCCAGGGGCTATTCCTCCATCCTCAATGGCCGCTTCCTTGGTGGCTGGACCACCCGCCACTATGGCCACCCCGCGCAAGGCGTTCACGCGATCCAGATGGAACTGGCGCAGGCCAGCTACTGCGAAGAGGTCCCGCCTTGGACCTATGACCGCATCCGCGCCGACCGGCTGCGCGAACATCTTCGCCACATCCTGACCGATCTTATTTCCTGGAGGCCGACATGACCGATCCCCGCAAGAACAACCGCGACATCTATCCGCCCACGGGACCCGAGATCAGCGCCAAGTCCTGGTTGACCGAGGCGCCGCTGCGGATGCTGATGAACAACCTGCACCCCGATGTGGCCGAGAACCCGCATGAATTGGTGGTCTATGGCGGCATCGGGCGGGCGGCGCGAACCTGGAAGGATTTTGACCTCATCGTCGACAGCCTGCGGAGCCTGGAAGACGATCAGACCCTTCTGGTGCAATCGGGCAAACCCGTCGGCATCTTCCAAACCCACAGGGACGCGCCGCGCGTGTTGATTGCCAATTCGAACCTGGTGCCGCGCTGGGCGACCTGGGACCATTTCAACGAACTCGATCGCAAGGGGCTCATGATGTACGGTCAAATGACGGCCGGGTCCTGGATCTACATCGGCACGCAAGGCATCGTGCAGGGCACCTATGAGACCTTTGCCGAGGCCGGGCGCCAGCACTATGGCGGAGACCTCGGCGGCAAATGGATCCTGACCGGTGGCCTCGGCGGCATGGGCGGCGCGCAGCCGCTTGCGGCGGTGATGGCCGGGGCCTGCTGTCTTGCGGTGGAATGCAACCCGGACAGCATCGATTTCCGCCTGCGCACGCGCTACCTCGATGAGCAGACCGACAGCCTGGACGAGGCGCTGGCGTTGATCGCGCGCTGGACCGATGCGGGTGAAGCAAAATCGGTGGGCCTTTTGGGCAATGCCGCCGATGTCTTTCCCGAACTGGTGCGGCGTGGCATCCGCCCCGATCTTGTCACGGATCAGACCTCGGCCCATGATCCGATCAATGGCTACCTGCCGCTGGGCTGGACCATGGGTGAGTGGATCGAGAAACGCGAAACCGACCCTAAAGCGGTGGAAAAGGCCGCCCGCGCCAGCATGAAAGTGCAGGTCGAGGCCATGTGCCAGTTCCACGCGATGGGCATTCCCACCGTTGATTATGGCAACAACATCCGCCAGATGGCGTTGGAGGAAGGGCTCACGAACGCCTTCGATTTCCCCGGTTTCGTGCCCGCCTATATCCGCCCGCTGTTCTGCCGGGGCATTGGCCCCTTCCGCTGGTGTGCCCTGTCGGGCGATCCGGAGGATATCCGCAAGACCGACGCCAAGATGAAAGAGCTGTTCCCCGAAAACGAAGGTTTGCATCGCTGGCTGGATATGGCAGAGGAGCGGATCGCGTTTCAGGGTCTGCCCGCACGGATCTGCTGGATTGGGCTAGGCGATCGCCACCGGGCCGGACTGGCCTTCAACGAGATGGTCCGCAATGGCGAGCTGTCCGCGCCGGTGGTCATTGGCCGCGACCATCTGGACAGCGGCTCGGTCGCCTCGCCAAATCGCGAGACGGAGGCAATGAGGGACGGCTCTGACGCGGTGTCGGATTGGCCGCTTTTGAACGCGCTGCTGAACACCGCCTCGGGCGCGACCTGGGTGTCGCTGCACCATGGCGGCGGGGTAGGCATGGGGTTCTCGCAGCATTCCGGCGTAGTGATCTGCTGCGATGGCAGCGAAGACGCCGACCGCCGCATCGAGCGGGTGCTATGGAACGATCCGGCCACCGGCGTCATGCGTCATGCAGATGCGGGATATGAGATTGCAAAGGACTGCGCGCGCCAGCATCAATTGACCCTGCCGGGGATCCTCTAACGAAAACGCGCCCCGGATTGGGGCGCGTTTCCATGGTTGCCAGTTAAGGCCGGGATCAGTCGCGCAGCAGCTCGTTGATGCCGGTCTTGGAGCGGGTCTGCGCATCCACGCGCTTCACGATCACCGCGCAGTAAAGGTTGATGCCGTTCTTCGACGGCATGGAACCGGAGACCACCACCGAATAGGGCGGCACTTCGCCGTACATGACCTCACCGGTTTCGCGGTCGACGATCTTGGTCGATTTGCCAATGTAAACGCCCATGCCCAGAACCGAGCCTTCGCGCACGATGCAGCCTTCGACCACTTCCGAACGCGCACCAATGAAGCAGTTGTCTTCGATGATGGTGGGGCCGGCCTGCATCGGTTCCAGCACGCCGCCAATGCCGACGCCGCCCGACAGGTGCACGTTCTTGCCGATCTGCGCACAGGAGCCGACGGTGGCCCAGGTGTCGACCATGGTGCCTTCATCCACATAGGCGCCGAGATTCACGAAGGAAGGCATCAGCACCACGCCCGGCGCGATAAAGGCGGATTTGCGCACGACGCAGTTCGGCACGGCACGGAAACCGGCGGCCTTCCACTGGTTTTCGCCCCAGCCCTTGAACTTGCTGTCGACCTTGTCCCACCAGCCAGAGTCCTGCGGACCACCGGTCTGGATCTCCATGTCCTTGATGCGGAAGCCCAAAAGAACGGCTTTTTTTGCCCATTGGTTCACGTGCCAGTCGCCATTCTCCAGCTTTTCGGCGACGCGCAGGCTGCCGGAATCTAGAGCGTTCAGAGTATCCTCGATCGCTTCCCGCGTTTCGCCCGAAGTTGCGGGGGTGATGGTATCACGCGCCTCCCAGGCGGCTTCGATTGCGGCTTCCAGCTGTGCGTTGGACATGAGTGTATCTCCGGCAAGAATATGGTTTCGCGCCTACATAGCGGCATTTGCGGGCAAGGTCATGTGCCGATTGCGGTGTGTGGCGGCCTTTTGGTGGCCCCCGGACGATCTATCGCACCCGGCGCAGGTGGCGGCGCAGAATCTCGCATCCCGCCGCCGCATCCCGCCGCAGCATGGCCTGAACGATGGCGGCGTGATCCTTATCGGCGCGCGGGCGCCACTGGTGTTTCCAGTTCGCAAACAGATGCCGGGCCGAAGCGATGTGCAGATCGTCGATGGCCGCCAGAAGGCGCGGCATGCCGCATGTCGACAGGATGGTGCGATGAAACTGGCGGTTCAGCCGCTCCCAGGAGGCCATATCGGTTGCCTCATCGCAGGCGATGCGGGCGGCGTCTGCCGCTTTGGTGTCTGTATCGCTCAGCCGGGCAAAAGCGTGTGTGAGCGCCAGCACCTCAAGCGCCACGCGCATCTCTATCACTTCGCGGATCTCGGCGGGATCAAGGGCGCTCACGCGGGTGCCACGGCGCGGCTGCGAATAGGCAAGCCCGTGGGCCTCAAGCCGCAACAGGGCCTCGCGCACGGGCACATGACTGGTGTCGAACTCGCGCGCGATATGGTCCTGGCGCAGCTTTTCGCCCGCAGGCAGCTGCCCGGTGACGATACGCTCGCTGAGCTCCAGATAGATCCTGTCTGCAATCGTGGCGGTCATGACCTTGCGATAGGGTGCCTTTTGTGCTGTCGCAAGCCTTAGCCTTGCGGTGCCAGCGGATCTGGGGCGATATTGCCACCACAGACCAGCACGGCGACGCGCTCACCCGGCTCCGGTTGGTAGGCGCCAGACATCAGGGCCGCCAGCGTGGTGGCGCCTGCGGGTTCGGTCAGGATGCGCCGCTCGCGCCAGAGCGCTGATTGCGCCGCAGTGATGGCCTCATCCGATACTGTGACGGAGGTCACGCCGTTTTCCCGTGCCAGATCAAAGCAGATCGAGCCGATGCGTTTGGCGCCAAGGGCATTGGCGGCAACGCCCGAAACTTCCACATCCACCGGAGCATCTGCTTGCAGCGCCGCATGGAGCGCGCAGGAGGTATGAGGTTCGACCGCGACGATCTTTTTCCTGCCGTCAAACCAGGCGAGCGCACCGGCAATCAGGCCGCCGCCGCCGACCGCGATCACCACGGTGTCCGCTTCAAGCCCTTGCTCTTCCCATTCTGAAAAGCAGGTGCCCTGACCGGCGACGGTGCCGGGGGCATCATAGGCGTGGACCTGCATGGCGCCGGTCTCGGCCTCGTAGGCTTGTGCCAGCTCCAGGGCATTGGCATAGGCGCCGGGCACCACCTGCAGATCCGCGCCTGCATCTCGGATCAGGGAAATCTTGGCGGGGCCGGCCATCTCGGGCACATAGATCCGTGCCTTGTGGCCCAGCTTGCTGGCCGCATAGGCGACGGCCGCTCCGTGGTTGCCCCCCGAAGCCGCGACGAGGCCCGCCTCGGGTACTTCGCTGCTCAGGAGGGTGTTGAAAGCACCGCGGGCCTTGAAGCTGCCGGTATGCTGCACGTGCTCCAGCTTCATCTCAATCGGGAAGGTCAGCCCAAATCCCTGTGTGCGCAGAACAGGCGTGATCTGCACATGGCCGTTGATACGCTCTGCTGCCTTGGTGATTTCGCCTGTCCAATTCATCCGGTCCGCCTGTTGCTTGCTTGTGCCGGGGGAGACTACGCCACTGCGCAGCGGGCGCAAGAGGCCAGGCGCCGCGTTGGACTGGCGCCTGCCGCATGGTGCGGATAGACAGGGTGGCAAGTGACCAAAATCCGCAGGCAGTTCCCATGAGTGATGATCGCAAAAGCCCCTTTCCCGACGCCCTGTCCGACCGCAGCCGCGCCGAGCATATTCCGCTGACACCGCAAACGCGTTCCCCGTCGTACAAGCTGGCCTTTGCCGATAACGATTTCATGCTGCGGGACGAGCTGCGCCCGGTGCGGTTGCAGTTGGAATTGCTGAAACCTCAGCTTTTGCTGGATGAAAAGGGGATCGAAAGCACCATCGTCATGTTTGGTGGTGCGCGCATTCCGAGCCCGGAGAACAGAGACCAGGCGCGCACCCAGACTCTCGCGGATCTGTCGCATTTCTATGACGAGGCGCGCGAGTTCGCGCGGTTAATGACGGTGGAGTCTCTGAAATCTTCGGGTCATCACAACGTGGTGGTGACGGGTGGCGGTCCCGGCGTGATGGAGGCGGGCAACCTTGGCGCCGTGGATGCAGGTGGGCATTCCATCGGATTGGGGATCGTTCTGCCGCATGAACAGGCGCCAAACGAGTACGTGACGCCAGAGCTAAGTTTCAATTTCCACTATTTTGCAGTGCGCAAGATGCACTTCCTGATGCGCGCTCGGGCGATCACCGTGTTCCCGGGCGGTTTTGGGACGCTGGATGAGCTGTTCGAGAGCCTCACCCTCGTTCAGACCGGGCGGATGGAGCGGGTGCCCTTCATCCTGTTTGGTCGTGCCTTCTGGGAGAAGATCATCAATTGGGAGGCCCTTGCCGATGCCGGGACCATCTCAGACCGTGATCTTGACCTGTTCCGGTTTGTCGAAACGGCTCAGGAGGCTGTGGACATCATCGAAAACTGGGAGCCGGCGCCAGCGCGAGACACGCTGCCAGACCGCAATCGCTGAACCTCGCCAGATCGCTCCACCTTGAAGTGTGCCGACCGTGTTCAGCAGAACTCTGGCGGCAGCACACCAATGGGGACGTTCTTGGGCAGTCTCGTCAGGATCTGTTCCCCTTCGACGGTCTTGATGCCATAGCCATAGCCGCGAAGGCGGAATTTCCATTCGCGCGGGCTGAGTGCCTTTTCGCGCTCGTCGCGGATCATGGTCAGAACCCCGGGTTCGATCTCATTGATGTTGGCCGCTTCGCCGATGCTGTCTTGCATTTCGATTCCTTTCTGGACCTCATTGTCTCTGGATTCGAAACTGTTCTGCCTGAATGGCAAAATTTCACCCGAATAAGGGAAAGATTGCGGCAGCGATGCGCAATCATGGCGAAAAGCGGCCACGCCAATATTGTCGGTACCAGGGTACGGCGACCGGAGCCGGGTGTCTGTGCGTCCGGTCAGATGATCAGGACGATAGTCCGGCCTCTGCTTCAATCTGCTTGCGGTTCTTTCTGGCGCGCTCGGTCGCGGACTTGAGCTGACCACAGGCTGCCAGGATGTCCTCGCCGCGTGGCGTACGGATGGGCGACGCATAGCCGGCCTGATAGATGATGTTGGCAAAGGCGTGGATGCGGTTGTTCGACGAACGTTTGTAAGGTGCGCCGGGCCATTCGTTGAATGGAATGAGGTTCACCTTGGCCGGAATACCCTTGATCAGTTCCACCAGCCGGTGGGCATCTTCGTCGCTGTCGTTCACGTCCTTCAGCATCACGTATTCAAAGGTGATACGTTCGGAGTTGGTCAGGCGCGGATAGTCGCGCAGCGCGTTAAGAAGCGCCTCAATGTTCCAGCGTTTGTTGATCGGCACCAGTTTGTTGCGCACCTCGTCCGTGGTAGCGTGGAAGGATACCGCCAGAAGACAGCCGATTTCCTCGGCGGTGCGGGCTATTTCCGGCACCACGCCTGACGTGGACAGGGTGATGCGGCGGCGCGAGAGGGAAATCCCCTCGGGATCCATGGCGATTTTCATCGCATCGCGCACGTTGTCAAAGTTATAAAGCGGCTCGCCCATGCCCATCAGCACGATATTGGACAGAAGGCGGGTCTCGTCCTTGGGTTCGCCCGGTACCGGCCATTCCTCCAGATCGTCGCGCGCCATCATCACCTGGCCGACGATTTCGGCGGCGGTCAGGTTGCGCACCAGCTTCTGGGTGCCGGTGTGGCAGAAGGAGCAGGTCAGGGTGCACCCTACCTGGCTGGAGATACAGAGCGTGCCGCGCCCCTCTTCGGGGATGTAGACCACCTCGACCTCATGCCCGCCTGCAATGCGCACCAGATACTTGCGGGTGCCGTCGTTTGAGACCTGCTTGCTCACCACCTCGGGGATGGCGATCTCGAAGCGTTCGGCCAGCTGTGCGCGATAAGCCTTGGCGAGATTTGTCATCTCGGCAAAGTCGCGTTTGCCCCATTGATAGATCCACTGCCAGATTTGTCCGACCCGCATCTTGGCCTGCTTTTCTGGCGTGCCATTTTCGATGAGCACTGCGCGCATCTGCTCGCGGGTGAGGCCCACAAGGTTGATCTTGCCGCCCTCGGGCAGTTTGCGGGGCAGGGTCAGAACGTCTTGGGTGATCGGCGCATTGGCGGACATGGGGCGACTCAAGGTTTATGGGCTGGATGCGGCTCTATATAGGAGTTTGCCCAAAGATCAAAAGATTTCCTGTGAGATCTGTTGCGTTAGAGCGTGCGTGCCGCGAAAAAAAGGCCCCGATACCTTATGAAGGCGGGGCCGATTCTATCGCCTGATTGGGCTGTCCGACTTACTGCGTGCAGCGCTTTTCGGCGTCCTCGAATGCGGCGGTGAAGCCCAACAGCGAGAAGCGATCCTTGGTCTGGGTGCCTCGGGCCGAGCGCGCAGTCAGCACGGCATCGGCGCCCCGTTTCATCGCGGTGATGATCTTGGCGTCATCCGCAGGCGTTGCGGGCCAAGCCCATTCGCCCTCGGTGAAGAGTTCGAACTCAGAGTCGCCAATGACCATATTCACAGTGGATCCCGGTGCAAAAGGATAGCCGCCGGTAAAGCTGACCTGACCCTTGTCGCTGTCATCGGGGCGGAACAGGACGAAAAGCTGGATGTCACTGCGACGCACTGCAACGACGCGGCCATCGCGTGTGTTGACCGTTTCCTTCGGGGCAGAAACGCCCCAGCATTCCTTGGGGTTGTCGGCCTGGAAGACGCTCCAATCCACGTTTGCGCCAACGCGGTTGTCTGTCGTTGCCTGCTGTGCTTGCGTGGTGGTGGCCATTGCGGCCATACACAGGCCCGCGGCCAAGCGGACGAGTTTCGATGCCATTTGTCCCGACTCCAAGACTGTCATAACCTCAATTTCCGGGGGCAGCTTTGGGTCTGGCAGCGTTAAACCGCCGTCTTTGCCCGCATTCCCCCGCTTGCCATACACAAGCACAGTAACGTAACAAGCACCACGGGCGAAAGTGCGTTTTGGCAGGAATTCGCCAAGAACCGAGGCTTATATCATGACAAATCCCGTTCCCATGGCCGAAGTCTGGCGCGGACCACTGCTGGAAAGCCTGCATCTGGGTCACGCGGTGGTCTGTGATGCGAGTGGCCAGATCGTGCGTAGCTGGGGAGATCCGGATGCGGTGATCTATCCGCGCAGTTCAGCAAAGATGATCCAGGCGTTGCCGCTGATGAGTTCGGGTGCGGCTGCCAAATATGGGCTGACGTCCGAGCAGCTGGCGCTTGCCTGCGCATCGCACAACGGCGCGCATATTCATACGGATCGGGTCAATGCCTGGCTTGCTCAACTTGGACTGTCGGACAGCGATTTCCGCTGTGGCCCGCAGGAGCCTGCCGATATCCCGGCCCGGAACGAGCTGATCAAAACGGATCAGTCTCCGTGTCAGGTGCATAACAACTGTTCGGGTAAGCATGCGGGTTTCCTGACGCTCAGTCAGCATCTGGGAACAGGGCCGGAATATGTCGAAATGGATCATCCCGTGCAGCAAGCCTGTCTTGCGGCTTTCGAAGAGGTAACGGGGATGGACAGTCCCGGCCATGGCATCGACGGTTGCTCGGCGCCGAACTTCGCCACCTCTGTGCATGGGCTGGCGCGGGCGATGGGGTGGTTTGCCTCTGCGCATACCCGCTCCGATCGAGCCTCGGAGGGCGCGGCGCATCTGGTCGCGGCGATGGCCAAGCACCCTGAGCTGGTTGCTGGAGAAACACGCGCCTGCACCAACCTGATGCGCGCCATGGGCGGGCGCGTTGCAATCAAGACCGGCGCCGAGGCGGTGTTTGTGGCGATCCTGCCCGAACAGCAGCTGGGCGTCGCGCTCAAGATCGTGGATGGTGCAACCCGCGCAAGCGAATGCGCCATCGCAACCATTCTTGTCGGTCTTGGCGTGTTGGAAGCGGACCATCCCGAGACCCGCAAATACATGAACGCACCGCTCTTGAACCGCCGTAACATTGACTGCGGTGCAATCCGGCCATCTGCAGAACTCAGTTTCTGAAGCGTCAACGCGCAAACAGGGTGCTCACGCTCGGCGTGAGGGGGTGACGGCTTACAGGACCGGTAGCACCCGCAGGCGCGGGAGGCCGCTCCCTGCGTCTCAGCGGTTGCTACACCATGTCGAAAATGAGCTTTGCAGCCAGCGCGACAGAAGTAAGGACCAACAGCGGCTTGATCAGGCGGGCGCCGATTTTTTGCGCCATTATGGCGCCCAGTCTGGCTCCTGCTATCTGTGCCGCACCCATGGCGAGTCCCGTGATCCACCATGGCGTTGCGACGAAGGCAAAGGCGGCCAGTGCACCTGCGTTGGAGGCAAGGTTCAGCAGTTTTGTATGGGCGGTGGCCTTGAGGATTCCGTATCCGGCCAGTGAAACGAAGGCGAGCATGTAGAAACTTCCGGCGCCCGGTCCCAGAAGCCCGTCGTATGCAGCACAGAGCGGCACCATGGTGCCCGCAAAGAGTGCCGGAGACAGGCGACGCGCGCGGTCCAGATCTCCAAGCCCCTTCTTGAAAGCAAAAAACAGTGCAATGCCGATGAGCAAAACCGGCAGGATCATTCGG
>Ga0098070_100156_pt1 | contig 34479 bp, 29 predicted proteins | sample 28_taG_FD_75063 | JGI IMG/M metagenome (GOLD analysis project Ga0098070, IMG submission 75063) | Marine viral communities from Cariaco Basin, Caribbean Sea - 28_WHOI_OMZ | ecosystem: Environmental > Aquatic > Marine > Oceanic | place: Caribbean Sea: Cariaco Basin | collected 2014-11-12
GAGGTCGAAGGTCAGGGTCGAGATGGAGCCGACGCCCTTGGCGGTTTCGATGTCGGCGCTGGTGAATTTGATGCAGTTCGTGGTCATTGCTCTTCTCCTTGTTTGCGTTGCAATGATGGTCACCTTGCAGCTGGCCAAGACCCGGCCACACCGAAGGCGAAGCGCAGCGGAGAGGGGCAGGCGCCGGTCTTTTTGCCTCGCGAGGAATAGCCCGCAGGGGCAGGGGAAAAAGATCGGCGACAACCTTTGTGGACGGGACGACAGCTGCGACCAGCATGTCATGCAACTCAGACAGAGGGAGAAGTGCGGTGGCCGCGAAGGAAACTGGGTGAACAGCCGACCAAGAAGCGGCGGGGTCCGGTGTCTTCTCTGTCCTCTTGCCCCGATCCGAACCCGGACGAGGCAGAGCTTTTTTTGACCCTGCCTCACGTGTCGCGACGGCTGGTTTCCGTGGCAACGCGATGTGTGTTGTCTGGAAGAGCGGCAGGGAGACCGTCGAAGCATCGACAACCTGTTCGGATCACCGGGATTTCGAAGAGAGCCTCTACGGCAGACCGATAACCTGGGATCTGCGCATCACGACCATCACTAGCACTATGCCAGCTGCGGCCAATGCAATCCGGCGGTCGTCGGACATCGTTTGCGACCCATGATCGCGGCGCGGAGCTGCGTGTCCGGCAAAGCGAGGAGCAACACCGGCCGAGACGCGAGGTACGTGATCACTGATGTCACACGCCCGCCCCAGCGACCGTTACCGAACGGCCGAGATGAAGCGTTGCCACGACCATGCGACGGCTGGTCGGGCTGGCTCAGGAGGAGACTGCACGGCCAGCGGCACGTCGCAGGGAGTGGCGGCGTTTCAGTTCGGGGAGGGCGGCTGCGTGCAGCCGGCCGAGTAGGGCGCGGTCCTGACCAAAGGGCAGGAGGGGGTCTGATGCCGGAGAGTGCAGAATCCTACGCTAAGCGCTGAGCACTCGTTTCCCATAGTCGCGTAGATTGCCGTTGGGATCGACATACCGGTAGAGCGTGACCGGTTTCACCCCCAGTTCCTTGCAGAGCTCTGAGACTGACGTGTCGCGGCTAGACATGGCAGCCTGAGCCATGCGGACCTGTGCTTTCGTCAGCGCAAATTTCCTCCCCCCCTTTCGCCCACGCGCGCGGGCGGCCTGAAGCCCCGCCATCGTGCGTTCGCGGATCAACTCGCTTTCAAATTCGGCAAGCGCAGCAAAGATGCCGAATGAAAGCCTTCCTGCCGCAGTCGTTGTGTCAATCTGCGCCCCTTGCCCGGTGAGAACTTTGAGGCCGACACCTCGCTCGGACAGCATGTTTACGGTTTTGACAAGGTGGTGGAGGTTGCGCCCCATACGATCGAGCTTCCACACAACCAGTACATCGCCCTTGCGCAATGCCTTGAGGCAGGCCTCCAGACCGGATCGGTCGTCTTTCTTTCCTGATGCAAGGTCAGAATAGATCTGATCCTCTGCAACGTCGGCGGCGATCAGCGCATCCCGTTGCAAATCGAGGGACTGACTGCCGTCGGCTTTCGAGACCCGCGCATAGCCGATCAGCATGTTTCACAAACGTTCGTTTGAGATGATCTGGAAAACGACGAGCTTTCGGCCATCAGAATAATTCCTTATTCAGTATCTTAATCATAAATACCCAAACCATATAGGGAAATCAAAAGAAACATGGCGCATCGTACTATCCTCACCGAGCGTCAGCGCTCAGCACTTTTTGATCTTCCAACCGATGAAACGGCGATGTTGCGCCACTACACCCTTGCCGACGACGATCTCGAAATCATCCGCGCTCGCCGCCGCCCCCACAATCGTTTTGGGTTCGCTTTGCAGCTTTGCGCATTGCGCTACCCCGGTCGGTCGCTGACCCCGGGCGAGGTCATTCCAATGGAGGTCACGCGCTTTCTGGCAGCGCAACTTGGGCTGAAGTCGGACGATCTGGCGGGATATGCAAGCCGTGAGGAGACGCGTCATGAACACCTGGCTGCCCTGCGGGATCTCTATGGCTACAAGATGTTCACTGGCCGAGGATCGCGCGACCTGAAGGTCTGGCTGGAGAGAACTGCCGAAACAGCCCGGTCAAACGAGGATTTGGCGCGGCGCTTCGTGGAACACTGCCGGGCGACCCAGACCATTCTACCAGGGATCACGGTTATCGAGCGCCTTTGCGCGGATGCTCTCGTCGCTGCAGAGCGGCGGATCGCCGCCCGGATTGCTGAGCGGCTGGACGGTGAGATGCGCAGCCGGCTTGATGCTTTGCTGACGGAAATGGCAGACAGCTCTGTCACCCGCTTTGTCTGGCTGCGCCAGTTTGAGGTGGGCCAGAACTCAGCCGACATGAACCGGCTGCTCGACCGGTTGGAATTCTTGCAGACCATGGCCGTGGACCGAACCGTCCTGTCGGGTGTGCCGCCCCACCGTATCGCGCGCCTCCGACGGCAGGGTGAGCGATACTTCGCGGGTGATTTGCGGGATATCTCCGGCGACCGCCGCCTTGCCATCCTAGCAGTCTGCGCCTTGGAATGGCGAAGTGCTATTGCCGATGCAGTGGTCGAGACCCATGACCGTATTGTCGGGAAGACGTGGCGCGAGGCAAAACGTGCGTGCGATGCCCGTGCGAATGATGCCAAGGCCGCTTTGAAGGACACCTTGCAGGGGTTCTCAAATCTTGGGTCAGCCCTGCTGGCGGCCCATGAAGACCAAGCCTCCCTGGGCGACGCGGTTCAAGTCGCCGGCGGTTGGACTTCGCTCAGAGGGCTTGTCGCCACGGCGGCCCAACTCACCAACACATTGGCGGCCGATCCGCTGGCACATGTTGTCCACGGGTATCACCGCTTTCGGCGCTATGCGCCGCGCATGCTGCGGGCGCTCGATATTCAGGCGGCCCCCGTGGCCGACCCATTGCTGGCTGCTGCGGATATTGTCGCGGGTGCGGATACAACCGCCGATCGCCCCGTGACTTTCTTGCGCCGAGCCTCAAAGTGGCATCGGCACCTGAACGACGATGACGGGCACCGGCTGTGGGAGGTGGCGGTTCTGTGCCATCTGCGTGATGCATTCCGGGCAGGCGATATATGGCTCGCACATTCCCGCAGGTATGGGGATCTCAAGGATGCGCTGGTCCCAGCCGAAGTAGCCCGAGCCACGCCAAGACTGGCTATGCCGTATGAGCCGGACATCTGGCTGGCAGATCGGCAAGCTCGCTTGACCGATGGTTTGCAGCGACTGGCCCGTGCTGCCAGGGCTGGTGCAATTCCGGGTGGTTCCATCGAAAACGGCACCCTCAAAATAGACCGTTTGACTGCCGCTGTTCCCGAAGAGGCCGATGCCATGGTGCTCGATCTTTACACCCGCCTGCCGGAGATCAGGATCACCGACCTCCTGCTCGAAGTGGATGACGAGATTGGCTTTACCGAGGCCTTCACCCATCTGCGCACGGGCGTCCCATGCAAAGACAGGGTCGGCATGTTGAATGTGCTGTTGGCTGAAGGGCTGAACCTTGGCCTCAGCAAAATGGCTGGCGCCACGAACACCCACGATTATTTCCAGCTCTCGCGCCTGTCGCGGTGGCATGTCGAAAGCGACGCGATGGCCCGCGCTCTGGCCATGGTCGTCGAGGCTCAATCAACCTTGCCGATGGCCCGGTTCTGGGGTGCCGGGCAGACCGCTTCGAGCGACGGGCAATTCTTCCCGACCACGCGGCAGGGCGAGGCGATGAACCTCATCAACGCCAAATATGGCCATGAGCCCGGATTGAAAGCCTATACCCATGTCTCCGATCAGTTCGGCCCCTTCGCCACCCAGACCATCCCTGCCACGGTGAACGAGGCCCCTTACATCCTGGACGGCCTGTTAATGACAAACGCAGGACAAAAGATCCGTGAACAGTACGCCGATACTGGTGGCTTCACTGATCATGTCTTCGCCGTGACCGCTCTGCTGGGCTTCCAGTTCATCCCTCGCATCCGGGACCTGCCATCCAAGCGCCTTTACCTGTTCAATCCGGCCTCCTGCCCGAAAGAGTTGACGAGCCTGATCGGCGGAAAGGTCAGGGAACCAGTCATCAGCTCGAACTGGCCCGACATCCTGCGCAGCGCGGCCACAATGGTGGCGGGCGTAATGCCCCCAAGCCAACTGTTGCGGAAATTTGCATCCTATCCCAGACAACATGAGCTTGCCGTCGCATTGCGCGAAATTGGCCGGGTCGAACGGACGCTGTTCATCATCGACTGGCTGCTGGATGCCGACATGCAACGCCGCGCCCAGATCGGACTGAACAAGTGCGAAGCGCATCATGCGCTGAAAAACGCCCTACGCATCGGCCGCCAGGGTGAAATCCGTGATCGAACAGCCCAGGGCCAGCACTTCCGAATGGCCGGGCTGAACCTCCTCGCCGCCATCATCATTTACTGGAACACCAAGCATCTCGGTCAGGCTGTCGATGGCCGCTGCCATGATGGCTTGGACTGCTCACCCGACCTTCTGGCGCATATCTCACCCCTCGGGTGGGCGCACATCCTTCTCACCGGCGAATACAGGTGGCCCAAAAGGTGACCAAACAACCTTAGCGTAGGATTCTGCACTCTCCGGCATCAGACCCCTACATGCTGGATCGGGGGCATTCCGTGTTCGTGATTTCCTGGGTCAACCCGACCAGCGATCACGCGGACAAGGATTTTGCTGATTACATGAAACTCGGACCGCTGGCCGCGCTTGATGCCATTCGCGACATCACCCGCGAAGAAAAGGCCAATATCCTCGGTTTCTGCATTGGTGGCATCCTGGTGACGGCAACGCTGGCTTACCTCGCAGCCATTGGTGATGACCGGGTCAATTCCGCCACGACACTGGCCACCATGGTCGATTTCAAGGACGTGGGCGAAATCGGCGTCTTCGTCGATGAAAACCGGCTGGAAGTCCTGCGTGCGCATATGGAAGAGAAAGGCTATCTTGAAGCCTATCACTTGCAGGACATGTTCTCGATGCTTCGCGAGAACGATTTGATCTGGTCGTTCTTCGAGGCCAATTACCTGCGCGGTCGGAAACCCCGGGCTTTCGACCTTTTGTATTGGAATTCGGATTCCACACGACTGCCTGCGGCCATGCTGCTTTGGTATCTCAAAGAGGTCTATCTAGAGAACCGGCTGCGCCAGCCCGGTGGATTGGAAATGAACGGTGTCAAGATCGATCTGAGCAAGATCGAAACGCCGGTTTTCGTACTTGCCACGTCCGAGGATCACATCGCCCCCTGGACCTCGATTTATCCAGCGACGCAGATACTCGGCGGCGAGGTTGAATTTGTCCTTGGCGGCTCGGGCCATATTGCCGGAGTCATCAACCCCCCGACCGAACGTGCCAAATACGGTTTCAGAAAAAGCGACACCTATCCGCCAGAACCAGCGAATTTTCTGACCAAGGCCACGGAAATGCCGGGGTCGTGGTGGCCCTACTGGGCGGACTGGCTCGAGGCCAAAGACGGCAAGACCGTCAAGCCTCGAAAGCCCGTCAACCGCGGAAAGTACAAATCCATCGAGCCGGCACCGGGAAGCTACGTTCGGGCGAATTGAGACCGCGTTCCATGACAGGGATATGTGGTCGTTCGGTACTGCCGGAAATCGCCGCGAAACCTGAACGCCATCCCTCGTGAAGCGGAACGACCGGAAATCCTATCCCTATTGAACCAAGCATCAAACGTCTTGCATTCCTCGGCATAATCAAATGGCCGGTAGCGGATACTCCTGTGCATATGTGGGCAGGGCAACGATCTTCGTCAGATTTCACCGAATGAATTGCCCCCCAATCAACCGGCATTCCGAAATCCCGACTGTGACTGGTCTGGTTGTATGCCGAAATTGAGCGCAAAAACACAGCATTGGGTGCGCTAGGCTCGTACTCCATCGCTGACAAGTTCAAGGATCTGGTTGGCAATAACCTCGGGAGGTTCCGGACCGTCGGGATCGTACCACTCCGGCATCTGGTTGAAGGCCGAGAACAGAACCTGGGCGAGCCTTTTAGGCGAGCATTCGCGGATTGACTTATCCTTGATACCTGCCTCGATGACCTCTTCAAGGAATTCCTGACCGTCGCGCAAGGTTTGGCGCAGTTTTTCCTGATTCTTGCCCGTGAGGTTGCGGCGCGCCTCGCGCATCAATGAGGAACCGAAATCGCTCACAACCAATGCAGCGTAGGAACAAAAAAACACATGAACCCTGTCAAGGCCATTGCCAGTTGACCTTTGGGCCGCGTCAAAGCACAGACCGACCCTTTCCAGGGAAACCAGTGCGCACTGCATTAGGATGTTTTCCTTGTTGCGGGCGTAATAATACAGTGCAGGCTTGGTCAGATCCAGTTCAGCGGCGATATCATCGAGCGAGGTTTTCTTGTAGCCGACCGACGAGAACAGACTCGCCGCGACATCCAAAACTGCGCGGCGTTTAAGTTCCTGCTGTTCCTCGACGTCTTTTGTCTTTTTATGCCATTGGATCGCAGGCACATTTCCCTCACTATAAATTGTGCGCCGGGCGAGAGAACTTCCCGCCCGACATGTTGGCGAGATTAGTAGTCGAGGCCCCGGGCTGCAACGGTCCAGGAGCCGTTTTCAACCCTGGCCAGAATCAGCGTTTCCACCCCCTGGTGATCTTCGGGGCCAAAGCTGATTGTTTGGCCGCCGATCGGATCGACATAGCCATTGATCGCCTCGATCGCAGCCAAGAAGCCTTCGGTGGTCAGTTCGGGGCCTGCCGCTTCAAGCGCCTCGGCCAGCAAATCGATGAAAATATAGCCCAACTGCGCCTGCGGCTCCATTTTTGTCCCATAGGTCTCTGCATAGGTTTCCAGGATGCGTTTGGCCTCGCCTTCCGAAGTCGCGACATCGGCGAAGACGAAGGGCGAAACCAGATAGAGCCCTTCCATTGCACCGTCTGCCGCCTTGGCCACGGCATCCATGTAGGGGATCATGCCCGTGACGAAGATCGGTTCGAAACCGAGCTTCTTTGAGGTGGCAACGGTCAAGATCGTGTCCTTGACGCTGCCGGCGTTGAAGACGATGTCGCAGCCTGCATTCTTCAAGGTCGTGACCGAAGACACCATGTCGGTCTCTGTGGCCGCATGCTCGGTTTTTGCAACGATCTCCATGCCGTATTCATGTAGCTGCTGTTCGACGCCAAGCGTCATCGACTCGCCCGCCTCGTTGGCGATCTGCGACACGCAGGGAGTCACAAACCCGCCGTTCTCATGAAAATAGGCAACCGCCGCTCGGAACTGCTCGGTATAGCTGCGGAAGAAGGCGTATTTCATTGGATGCAGCGGCTCGGCCATCTCGGTCGCCGCGGTCATGGGAAACAGGTTAGGAACGCCGGCCTCCAACTGCTGCGGCATGACCGCGAGGTTCATTGGTGTTCCCAGCGCGCCGACCATGGCAAAGACCTTGTCGCGGCGCAACAGTTTGTTGGCTGCCTGAATGGCGCGCGGCACCTGATATTGCATGTCCTCGATCACGATCTCAAGCTGGCGGCCATGGATGCCGCCGGCGGCGTTGATCTCGTCCACGCGCATCCGCAGGCCGTTGGCTTCGGGCACACCCCAGACAGCCAGCGGGCCGCTGAGATCGGTATAGCTGCCAAGCGTGATCTTATCTTCGGTCACGCCCTGCGGACCAGCGATGGCCGCCCCGGTGACCAGCGCGGAGAGCGCCAGTGCAGTTGCAAAATTCTTCATGATTTCCTCCCTTTCAAGTTTCAGTACATAGTTTCAATGAGGTCTTTGTATTTACGCTCGACCTCGTTGCGTTTGAGTTTCATCGTCGGAGTGAGTTCCTCATCCTCAGCCGTCAGAAGCACGTCGATCAGGCGGAACTTCTTCACTTGTTCCACCGGCGAAAATCCGGAATTCGCACGGTCCACCTCGTTGCCAATCAACTCGATGATCGGCTCGCTTTCGCAGAGCGATTTGTAGTTCGAGAACGGGATGCGCTTGTCCTGTGCGTATTTCTCGACCGTTTCCTGGTCGATCATGATCAGCACGGTTAGGTACTTGCGCTTGTCGCCAATGATCACCGCGTCCGAGATGTAGGGCGAGAATTTCAGCTCGTTTTCCAGCTGCGAGGGCGTGATGTTCTTGCCGCCGGCGGTGATGATGATGTCCTTCTTGCGGTCCAGAATGGTCAGATCGCCATTGTCGTCCATCTTGCCGACATCGCCGGTATGCACCCAGCCATCCACCATGGTCTCGGCGGTCTTTTCCGGCTGGCTCAGGTAGCCAGAGAAGTTTGACCGCGCGCGTATCAGGATCTCGCCATCCTCGGCCAGTTTGGCTTCGACGCCGCGCATGGCCCGCCCGATCGAGCCGATGGGCGATTGGCCTGGAACCGTGGCAGTGACAATGCCAGTCTCGGTCTGTCCATAGGCTTCCTGCACAGAGACGCCGAGCGCATTGAACCAGCGAAGCAGTCGGGCCGAGATCGGCGCGGCGCCCGAAACGATCGTATGCGCCCGTGCCAGACCCAGTTCCACGCGGATGTTGCGCAGGACAAGGAAATCGATCGCTCGGTGAAAAAGGGAAAGGCCCAGCGGCACCTGTTTGCCCGCAGCCAGCAGATCTGCCCGGCGTTCGGCCACTTTCAGCGCCTGCGTATAGGCAAAGCGTCCAAAGGCGGTGGCGTCATTCATGATGAAAGAGATGCGGGAATAAAACTTTTCCCACACCCGCGGCACGGCAAAGATGAAAGTCGGGGCCACTTCCTGAATGTCGGCATTAAAGGTCTCACCGCTTTCGGCAATATTGATGGTGATGCCATGCCGGATCGGGGTTGCGACCGAGATGATGCGCTCGGCCGCGTGGCACAGCGGCAGGAAAGTCAGGATTTCGTCGCCCGGGCCCAGCGGCATTTCCGGGTGGTTGTCGGCCTGCGCCAGAAAGAACCGGTGCGAGATCATCGCGCCCTTCGGCGCGCCGGTGGTGCCCGAGGTATAGATCAGCGTGGCGATGTCCTCGCCCTTGCCGGCATCAATTCGGGTTTCGAAGGCGGCGTGCATTTCGGGGGCGCCGTCCGCGGCAAGCTCGAGAAACGCCCCCCATCCCATGACCTTGTCGTGAGAAAACCGGCGCAGGCCTTCCATGTCGTAGACAACGACCTTTTCAATCCCCGGCAGCTCGTCCTGTACCAGCAGGTATTTGTCGAGCTGTTCCTCGTCCTCGACGAACAACACCTTGGCGCCGCTGTCGTTGAGCTGATAGGCGACCTGTTTTTCCTGCAAGGTCGGGTAGAGCCCGTGGGTGACCGCGCCGATGCACTGGATGCCGAGATCGGAAAACACCCATTCCTTGTTGTCTTCGCTGATGATCGCCACGACGTCGCCGGCATCGACCCCCAAGGCCATCAGCGCACAACCTGCCTGCCGGGACCGGTGATAGTAGTCGGTCCAGGTGTATTCTTCCCAGATGCCGAAATCCCTTTCGCGGATCGCGATCGCAGATCCGAATTTCCGGCAGTTCTGCCGAAACAGCTTGGGCAGTGTGTCGCAGCCGTCGATTTCAAAGACGGGCGGGGTCCAGTCTTGTGGAGAGATGTCGTTCATCGCCAGGTCTTCCTTGCTTTCCAGCGGCGGTCGCCCCGTGCGCTGTCGGCCTTGATGCCAAGATAAAATTCGCGAATGTCAGCGCTGTTCATCAGCATGTCGCGTTCGCCTTCCATGACGATCCGCCCGGTTTCCAGCACATAGCCGAAATCGGCGGCCGGAAGCGCCACGCTGGCGTTCTGTTCCACCAGCAGCATCGTCACGCCTTCCTCGACATTAATCCGCTTGATGATTGCGAAAATCTCGGAAATCAGCCGGGGCGAGAGACCCAGCGACGGCTCATCCAGCAGCATCAGGCTGGGCCGTGCCATGAAGGCGCGTCCAAGGGCCACCATCTGCTGTTGCCCGCCCGACAGGTAGATCGCCTGCTTGTCGAGAAATTCGCGCAGGACCGGGAACCAGCCCAGAACCTTTTCGAAATCGCGCGCCACCTCGTCGCGGTCCTTGCGGCAATAGGCGCCCATCATCAGGTTGTCTTTCACCGACAAAAGGGCAAACACCTCGCGTCCTTCGGGACTGTGAGCCACGCCTGCACGCGCAATCACGTCCGGGTCCAGCCCGGTAATGGCCTTGCCCTTGAATGTGATCTCACCCTTGAACGGGTCTAGCGCACCCGAGATGGTTTTCAGGATGGTGGTCTTGCCGGCTCCGTTCGATCCCATGACCGTGACCACGGTGCCTTCGCGCACCGACAGGCTGACACCGCGGATCGCCATGACGCGGCCATACATGGTTTCGACATTGCGGACTTTCAAAACTTCGCTCATGCCACTTCCCCCCCTAGATAGGCTGCCTGCACATCCGGGTCGTCCTGCACTTCCGAGGCGCTGCCGGTGGCCAGGAAGCGGCCTTCGTTGATTGCCAGAACCTTGTCCGAGACCTTGTTCACCAGCTTCATGTCGTGCTCGATCATCACCACGGTGATGCCCAGATCCTCGCGGATGTCTTCGATCACAAAGGCGGTGTCGTCGGTTTCCTCGGTGGTCAGCCCGCTGGAGGGTTCATCCAGCAACAGGATCTCGGGGCTGGCGACCAACGCGCGCGCCATCTCGGTTTTCTTGCGCACGCCGTAAGGCAGGTCGGCGACGCGGGCGTGACGGTAGCCTTCGAGATCGAGAAACTCGATGACCTCTTCCGCCTTGCGGCGGTGCTCCAATTCCTGGCGCAACTGGCCCGGCAGGAAGAACAGCTCGCTCAGCGGCGAGAACCGCCCATGCCGGAACCGGCCGATCAGCAGGTTGTCCAGAAGCGAGGCATGCTCGAACAGCTCGATGTTCTGGAAGGTGCGGGCGATGCCGTGGTTGATCACTTCGTGGGGCTTGGCCCCCAGCAGGCTTTCGCCACCAAAGCGGATATCGCCTTCCAGCGGGTCATAGATGCGGCAGATCAGGTTGAACACCGTGCTCTTGCCGGCACCATTGGGACCGATGATGGTGAATACCTTGCCCGGTTCCACCGAGAAACTCAGGTTATCGACGGCTTTCAGCCCGCCGAATGCCAGCGACACGTTTTCAACTTCAAGCCAGCTCATTTCAGACGCTCCGTCTTGAGGAAGGTCTTCTGACGTTGGAAGCTGCGCCGCTTGTACATCGGGAAGACGTTGAAATAGTGATGGATTTTAACCCAGCGCCCATATAGCCCGTCGGGTTCGAACAGGATGAAGCCCAGAAGGATCAGGCCGAAGGCCAGGCTGTCGAATCCGCCGGATGTGGCGATGGCGCTGGGCAGGATCACCTTGACCCAGCTCAGAACCGTGGGCAGCAGCACGATGAAGAACGCGCCGAAGATGGCCCCGTGGATGGTACCGATCCCACCGACAACGATCATCAGAAGCAGGCGAATGCTCTCGCCCATGCCGAAGGTTTCGGGTGTGATATAGTAGAACGCATGCGCCAGCAGCCCCCCGGCCAGACCGGCAAACACCGCCGACAGGAAGAAGGCATAAGCCTTGTAGAAGGCCACATTCGTGCCCAAAGACCGGGCCGAAACCTCGCTATCGCGGATCGCGATCAGAGCGCGGCCAGACCGGGTGCGCAACAGATTGCGCGTCATCAGGATGGCACCGACAAAGAACGCAAGGTTCAACAGGTAGGTCTTCCAGCTCTGGTCGATGGCGATGCCGAAAATGTCGATGCCAGGCACCGGCAGGCCTCGATGACCTCCAGTGAAGCCGCCACCTCCGCCGATCAGCCGTTCGGTCACGATAGCGATCGAAAGCGTAGCGATGGCGAGATACAAGCCATGCATGCGCCCGCAGATGCGCCCGATGGCCAGCCCGACCAAACCAGTGATCAGCGCCGCCAGGGGCAGCGACAGGATCCACGGCACGCCGTAGCGGCTGAGCAGGATGGTATGAGCATAGGCGCCGATGGCAACAAAGGCGGCCTGCCCGAAACTCACTTGTCCCGAGAATCCGGTGAGGATCATCAGACCCAGGCCGGCGATGGCATAGATGTAGACAAACGACAATTCGTCCAGAAAGTAGCCGTCAAGGAACAGCGGGGCGGCAAGCGCGATACACAAGAACAGCAGATACCAGAAAGCCTGTGTGCGGTCGCGAAACAGGCGGATGTCCTGCTTGTAGGATTTGCGGAAAAGAACGCGCATGAGCCTATACCTTCTTTGCGTAGATTTGTGCCAGCAGCCCTTCGGGCCGGATCAGCAGCACGACGAACATGATCAGATAGGCGCCGATGCCCTTGAACGTCGGGAACATGATGTCGAAGAACGGCTCGGTCACGCCGATCAGCAAACAGCCCAGAACGGCGCCGGGGATCGATCCGAACCCGCCGACAATGGCGCCGGCAAAGGCTTTGAAGCCGACAAATCCCATCTGCGTCGAGACCAGCGTGACCGGGCCCAGGAGCAGGCCGGCGATGGCGCCGAAGATTGCGGACATGGCCCAGATGGACGAGGTCAGGCGCTTGACGGGGATGCCCATGTAAAAGGCCGCCAATTGGTTCAGGGACAAGGCCTGCATCGCCACGCCTTGGCGGGCATAGCGGAAGAAGGCGTAAAGCCCGCTGGCCACGATGGCGGTTACCAGGATCGCCAGAACGCTGGACCAGCCAATGATGACCGACCCAAGCGTCAGATTGCCCTCAACCGGGGCAGGCAGCGAATAGTTGCCAAAGCCCCATACAATCCCGGCCACGGCGCGCAGTGCAATTCCCAGCGCCAGCGTCAGGATAAAAACGGTGAACACCGGCTGCCCGGTGAGCCGCCGCACAACAAGCGCGTCGACCCCGTAACCGAACCCGCCCATGAACACGAGCGTCAGCAAGGCCCCCAGCCAATAAGGCAACCCCCAAAGCACGATGAACTGATAGCCTACAAAGGCCCCCAGCATCATGAACTCGCCCTGGGCGAAGTTCACCTGCTCGGTAGCCTTGTAGACCAGCACCAGGCCGATGGCGATCAGGCTGTAGAGACAGCCCTGTGACAGGCCGACCAGCAAAAGCTGTATGGCGTCGGCGAAACTCAGACCGGTCATATGGCGGCCCTCCAATGCTCTAGGATTTCGTTCATTTCGACGAAACCGGCGTCACCGGTTGTCGGAATGTCTGGCGGGGTTTGTGAGAATCGGGGGGCCGGGGCGGGCATTTCGATGCCGTCCACGGTGACAAAGCTCTCGCGTGCCCGGTTGTGCTGGTGTGTGGCAGCTTCGGCCAGTGGCACCACCGGCGCAAAGCAGGCATCGCTGCCTTCCAGCACCTCGCACCATTCGGCCTGTGTCCGGGTCAGGAACAGTTCGGTCAGGGCCTCGCGCATGGCCGGCTGCGCCTCGGGCGCATATTGGTCGGCAAAACGCGGATCATCGCTCAGCCCGGTCAGGCGCAGGAATTCGGTAAAGAACTGTGGCTCGACACAGCCGATGGATATGAACTTTCCGTCGGCGGTTTCGTAACAACGATACCACGCCACCCCGCCATTGATGAAATCGCCAGCGCGCTCGCCGCTCCAGGCCCCACCGGCCGCCAGCCCGTGTTGCATGGTCATCAAGAGGTTGACCCCATCGCACATGGCCGCGTCGACCACCTGACCCTCGCCGGTTGCGCGCGCATGGGTCAGGGCCGCGAGGATGCCGACATTCAGCATCATCGCGCCACCACCCTGATCGGCAATCAGGTTCATTGGCGCGGGCGGGGGCCGGTCGGCCTCGCCCAGCCCATGAACCGCGCCCGTGATCGCGGCATAGTTCAGATCATGCCCGGCAGCCTGTGCCAGCGGCCCGGTCTGTCCCCATCCGGTCATGCGGCCATAGACCAGCGCCGGATTGCGTGCCAGAACCGCCTCTGGAGCGAATCCGAGTTTCTCCATCTTGCCGGGGCGGAAGCCCTCGATCAGAATCTCGGCCCGCTCGATCAGCCCCCAGAGCTTTTCAGCATCATTTGCCTGCCGCAGATCGAGCACCAGACTGCGCCGCGAGCGATTGAACAGGTTGTGTTTCTCATCGATCGGCAAGGGGAAAGCCTGACCGGGGCGCGTGATCCGCACCACTTCGGCGCCCATGTCGGCCAGATGCATGGCCGCAAAGGGCGCAGGCCCGATCCCGGCCATTTCGATGACCCGAACACCTTTGAGGGGACCGTTGCGTGTCAGCATCTCGTCACCTCGCCCGCAGCCGCGTGGCGGCATCCAGACGCAGGGTCGCGCCGTTCATGTAGCTGTTTTCGATCAGAAAAGCGCAGGCATGGGCGAATTCTTCCATCCGGCCCACCCGCTTGGGGGCCTCGACGCTTTCTTCGAGCGAGGCGACGACCTCATCTCCGAGGCTCATCACCATCGGTGTGCCAAACAGTCCCGGCGCGATGGCGTTGATACGGATGCCTTTCGGCCCCAGCTCGCGCGCGGCAGGCAGGTTGAGCCCTATCACACCGGCCTTGGACGAGGCATAGGCAGTCTGCCCGATCTGGCCTTCATAGGCCGCCCCGGACGAGATGTTGACGATCACGCCACGCTCTTCCCCGTCTTCGGGCGGGTTTTCCAGCATCCGCGCGGCGGCCTGGCTCATCACGTTGAACGTGCCCACAAGGTTGATCTCGACCGTGCGGCGAAAGGCATCGAGAGACGCAGGTGCGCCCTCGCGGTCGACCACCTTCATCGGGCTGACCACACCGGCACAGTTGATGGCGACATGCAGCGCGCCAAAGCGGTCGACCACAGCCGAGATGGCCTCGGACACGTGCTCGTCGCTGGTCACATCCACCTGCCGGAACATGGCCCGGTCCGCGCCCAAACGGTCGGCCAGCGCGGTGCCCTGTTCCATGTCGCGGTCGAACATGGCCACCTGTGCACCCAGCCCGTGCAGGTATTCTGCCGTCGCAGCACCAAGTCCCGAGGCCCCGCCGGTCACGATAATGGTCTTGCCTTCTATCTTCATGACCTGGGCCCCTATTTGAACGCCGCCACACCGGTCAGGGACCGGGCGATCAGCAGTTTCTGAATCTCTGTGGTCCCGTCCGGGATCGGCCCGATGATGGCTTCGCGGGCCAGGCGTTCGACGATGAACTCGCGGGTCACGCCGTTGCCGCCATGGATCTGCACCGCCTGCCGCGTGGCGTTCACCGCGATCTCGGTGCCGTACCACTTGGCCATGGCGCATTCCGTGTCGCAGCGTTCATCGCGGTCGATCATGCCGGCGGCACGATGGGTCAGCAGGCGCGCGGCGTCGATCTCGGTTGCCATGGTGGCGATCTTGTCGGCAATCATCTGATGCCCGGCGATCTGCTTGCCATGCTGGTTGCGCTCTTGCGCGTAACGGATCGATTCCTCAAGCGCCCGGCGCGCCAGCGCGATGCCCCACATCGCCATATGCACCCGCGCGCGTTCGAACACGACCAGCGTCTGCTGCAACCCGCGCCCTTCGGCGCCGATGGTGTTCTCAACGGGCACCCGCACCTCATCGAGGAAGACCTGCGAGGTCGACTGTGCATTGAGGCCGATCTTGGGGATGTCGCGGGTTTCGAACCCGTGTTCCTTGCGGTCGACCAGGATATGCGTCAACCCCTCGCCGGTGTTGCAGGTGCAGATCAGGAAATCGGCGAAACGCCCGTTCGAAATCCAGGTCTTTTCGCCCGAAATCACCCAATCGCCGCCATCCTTGCGGGCGCGTGTCTTGACCGCCGCCACGTCCGAGCCGACACCCGGCTCAGAGATGCCGATGGCCACGGATGTCTCACCCGCCAGAAGCTGTGGGATATAGCGCGCGCGTTGTTCATCGGTTCCAAGGCGAAGCAAAAGGTCGGCGCCCACCACGTTGATTAGGATCGGCAACGCAATGTCCATCGCCGTGACGCCGACCTCTTCGAATAGCATCAGGTGCGTGGACCAATCGAGCCCCATGCCACCCGCCTCTTCGGGATGGGGGGCCGAGGTCAGGCCGAATTCGGACAGTTGCGTGAGGAACCCCTGGATCACCTCTTTTTCAAACGGCGCATCCTTGACCTTCAGGTATTCCGGTTCGATCTGGTCATCGAGGAAGCGACGCAGCATGTCGCAGGCCATTGTCTGTTCTTCGGTCTTGAACATCTCGCTCTCCTATCGTGCCAGAATCAGGACCGAGGCCACGGCCTCTTCGATCCCGATCAGCCCACCACCGTTCTCTGCAATTGCCACCTTTGCCCCTTCGACCTGGCGCGTGCCGCATTCGCCGCGCAGCTGGCTGACAAGCTCATAGACCTGCCCCAGACCGGTGGCGCCGATCGGGTGGCCCTTGCACTCCAGCCCACCCGACGGGTTGACCGGCACACGCCCGCCAATCGTGGTCTCGCCACGTTCGGAGGCTGCCGCGCCCTCACCAAAGGGAAAAAGACCAAGGTTTTCGATCTGGATCAGCTCGCCCACAGCAGTGGCGTCATGCACCTCGGCGACCGAGACGTCCTCGGGCCCAAGCCCGGCCTTCTCATAGGCGCGCCGGGCCGCCTTAGCGGTCAGATGGTTTTCAAAGTCGTCGCCATCCCGGTCCGAACCGGTCTGGATCACGCTGGCACGCAACTCGATGGCGCGGTCTCGGGAAATGCCGTGGCGCTTCATGCCCGCTTCGGTCATCAGCACCGCCGCAGCACCGCCATCGCTCATCGGGGCGCACATCGGCAGGGTCAGCGGATAGGTGATCGGCGGCGCGCCCAGCACGTCGCCAACAGTGTAGGGATCGCGGAACTGCGCCTTGTCGTTTTCCACCGAATGCATGTGGTTCTTGGCCGCGATGGCCGCGAATTGCGCCTGTGTCGTCCCAAAGAGGCGCATATGCGCGCGGGCAAAGGCGGCGTAGACGGCCATGAAAACGGAATAGGGTTTTTCGGACTCGCTGCCTTCCGGCAGATCGATCCCATGTCCCAGCGCCAGCAGTTGTTTTTCATTCTCCTCGGCAGTCGCCAGTTCCCAGCCCGAGTCGAAAAAGCTGAACATCTTGGCCTTGTCACCAGTCCACATCTTCTCGGCCCCGACGGCCAACGCCACGTCTCCTTCGCCTGCCTTCAGAAACTGCGCCGCCAGGTTCAGGGCGGTTGATCCGCTGGCACAGGCGTTTTCGACGTTCACAACCGGAATGCCCTCGATCCCCATATCGCGCAGGGCGATCTGGCCCGGGATCATCAACTGGCCTTCCAGATGCCGCTGGGTGGCGTTCGAGAAATAGGCGGCTTCGACCGCACCGGCGGAAATCCCGGCATCAGCCAGGGCCCCGGTGACGGCCTCGCGGGACAGCGACTTCACAGTCGCCCCGTCCAGGCGTCCCATGCGCGTCATCGCCACGCCGGTTATGTAAACCTTGTCCATCTTGGTCCTCATCAGTTTCCGGCAAAGACCGGTTTGCGTTTCTCCGAAAACGCCGCCAGCCCTTCGGCAGCGTCGTTTGATGTCAGGTGGTCGCGCAGGACCGACAATTCCCAGACCAGAGCTTCGGCTTGCGACATATCTACTGACGCGTTGGCGACCGCTTTCATGCGCGACAGGACGAGCGGGCTTTTGTCAGCCAGATCACTTGCGAACGTGTCCAGACGAGCCTCAAGCGCATCATCGGCAACAACTTCCTGCACAAGCCCCATGCGCAACCAATCGCGCGCCGGCAGACTTCGGCCGGAAAACAGCAGATATTTAGCGTTCGGCAGGCCAATCCGAGAGGGCAGGACAGCAGCGCCACCGGCCCCCGGAAAGACCCCAAAATTGGCATGCGCATCACCGATCTTCGCGCTTTCTGCGGCGATCAGTACGTCGCAGCACATGGCCAGTTCCAGACCGCCGGCGACGGTCACGCCGTTCAGGCCACCAATGACGGGTTTGGGAAAATCGCGGAGAATCTGAAAAACCTCCGCTACGGCATCAAGGAAATCGCCGTCTTCGGACCGCTCCTTTGACAGACCAGCTTGCACCGCCTTGAGATCAGCGCCCGCACAGAACGCCCGGCCGCTGCCGGTCAGCACCACAACGCGCAGCTTTTCGTCACGACGAATGCACTCAAGCGCCTCCCCAAGCTCCAAAACCATGTCCCGCGAAAGAGCGTTCAACTCGGTGGGTCTGTTCAGGCGCAACCAGGCCGCCGATCCCCGCGTCTCCAAAATGACATTTACATGTTGCATATGCTCACCTTTATTTACTGACTAGTAAGTAATAATAAGCCTGCGCTGTCAACATCAAATTTCCTTATCTATTACAGCACCTTGGAAGAAACGCTCGAATGGGGGTTCATAAAACCTGTAAAAAACCGAGAATCAGAGTGACAGCTTTTTCGGGCGAGACTCGTTGTTCGCGAAGGAAATCTCACAGGAATTGCTGCCTGTCGGTAATCATGTGTGCTTGCGCTTCAGGAATGCCGAACAGGCAACACCGAACAAATTCAGTCGGCTACACATCGCAGATTTCTGACAGGTCCCGCTCCCGACAGCGGCAACGAGTAGGAGTTAGTGTCCGCGCACGTGGTGTAATTTGTCGGGTGGCCCGAGGTCATGATCAGGCGGCTTTGATGCTGAGAATTGGGTCTGTCTCCTCGTTGTCGATCTGTGCGAATGCCTCGACCATCATATAACGGCTGGCGGTCTGCCATTCGTCGTTTTGCTCGAACAGCACGGCGCCGATTAGGCGGGTGATGGATGCCTCGTTGGGGAAGATGCCGACGACATCTGCGCGCCGTTTCACTTCCTTGTTCAGGCGCTCGATGGGGTTGGTGCTGTGAAGCTTGGTGCGGTGCTGGCGCGATAGGAGAGCAGGATGTTCAAGACCGAAGAACAGACAATGGCCTGCGATATGCTGCGCCGCTTCCTCGAAATTGATACAAAGGACTAACCATGAATTCCTATGCCACGCCTATCGTCCCTGACACCTCCATCGACGATCTCAAGGCGCTTTTCACCTGCCAGAAAGCCGCCTCCAATGCCAACCCCTACCCGTCCTACGAAGAACGGTGCGGCAATGTCGAAAAGCTGCTGAAACTGACCGAGAAACACAAGCACGACATTTGTAATGTCATCGACAAGGATTTCGGCAACCGCTCGGTGCGCGAAACCACGCTGAGCGATTTGTTCCTTGTCATCCAGGGCGCCAAACATGCCCGCCGTCACCTGCGCAAATGGATGCGCCCGCGCCGGGTGGGCACAAGCCTGCATTCGCTGCCGGCCACATGCAAGGTGGTGCCGCAGCCCCTAGGAGTGATCGGCAATATCGCTCCCTGGAACTATCCCTATGCCATCGCGCTTCTTCCGGCGGTGCATGCGCTGGCCGCAGGCAACCGTATGATGATCAAGCCCAGCGAGGTCACGGTACATACAACCGAACTTCTGGGCAATCTCGTTTCCGACAATTTTGACGAGGACCTGTTGGCCGTCGTCACCGGCGGGGCCGAGCTGGGCAATGCCTTTGCCGAACTGCCTTTTGACCACCTGATCTTTACGGGGTCCACCGCCGTGGGGCGCAAGATCGCCCAGGCCGCGGCACCCAACCTGACGCCTGTCACGCTGGAACTGGGGGGCAAGAGCCCCGCGATCATCGACCATTCCTATAATCCGGCCAAGGCGGTCAGCTCGATCCTGCGCGGCAAGGTGCTGAACTGTGGCCAGACCTGTATCGGAGTGGACTACGTCTTTGTGCCCACCGAAAAGCTTGATGGGTTCGTCGGGGATATGAAGAAGGGCTTTACCAAGTTCTTTCCCAACCTCGATGGCAACGTAGACTACACCACGATCGTTTCGGACCGCCATTACGACCGGCTGCGCAATCTGGTCACCGATGCCCGTGACAAGGGGGCAAAGGTGGTGACGGTCAACCCCGATGGTGGCGAGGGCAATACCAACAACCGGATTCTGCCGCTGAATATAGTGATCAACCCCAGCGACGACATGGCAGTGATGCAGGAGGAAGTGTTCGGCCCGGTTCTGTCGATCAAGACCTATGACAGCCTGGATGAGGTCACGGGCTATATCAACAGCCATGACCGTCCGTTGGCGCTCTATTGGTTTGGCCATGACCGCGCCCGTGAAAAACACATGCTGCAAAACACCTGGGCCGGGGGGATGTGCGTCAACGAAACCCTGTTCCACGTGTTCCAGGAAAAGTTGCCCTTCGGCGGCATTGGGGCCAGCGGCATGGGCACCCATACCGGCAAGGCTGGGTTTGACAGTTTCAGCGCCCACAAGCCGGTCTTCCGGCAGGCGCGGCTGAACTCGGCCAACCTTCTGAATCCGCCCTACAGCAGGCTCACCGACACGCTCTTGGCGGTCATGAAGAAAATCGTCTGACACAGACACAAAAAATGGTAACAGGGAGAGTAACAATGGCAGATTATGTAGTCATTGGTGGAGGATCTTCGGGAGGAGTGGTTGCCGCGCGGCTATCCGAGGATCCGAACACTACCGTCACGCTTCTCGAGGCAGGGGGTCCGGGTAACTCGAAATTCGTTTCGATTCCCGGCATGTTCGCCGGGCTGATCCAGAACTACAAAATCAACAAGCTGAACTGGCGCTTCAACACCACGCCGCAGAAAAATCTTAACAACCGTGCGCTTTATAACCCGCGCGGCAAGATGCTGGGCGGTTCGTCCGGCATGAACGGCATGGTCTATATCCGTGGCGAATCCGGTGACTATGACCGCTGGTCCGAACTCGGCAACGAAGGCTGGAGCTATGACGAGGTGCTGCCCTATTTCCGAAAGGCCGAAAACAACGAACGCGGTGCGGATGACTATCACGGCGACAGCGGTCCCTTGCATGTCAGCAACGGCGATGCCTCGTTTGATTTCTACAACGCCTTCCTCTCCTCGGGCGAGAAGCTGGAATACCCCAAGACCCCGGATTTTAACGGCGCCAATCGCGAAGGGCTGGGCATCTACCAGTTCACCACCAAGAACGGCGAACGCGCCTCGGTCAAGTTCTGCTATCTCGACCCGATCACGGACCGCAAGAACTTGGATATCCAGGTTAAGGCCACGGTGCGCCGGATCGTCATGGAAGACGGGCGCGCGGTGGCCGTCGAATACGACCAGGGCGGCGAAACCAAGCGGGTCGGGGTGAACAAGGAGGTCATCGTCAGCGGCGGGGCCTTCGGCTCGCCGCAAGTCCTGATGCTCTCGGGCATCGGACCCCGGGCCGAGTTGGAGAAACATGGCATCAAGGTGCAGCATGAATTGCCCGGCGTGGGCGAAAACCTGCATGACCACCCGGACGTGATGTTCGTGTTCAAATCTAAGAAACGCACCGGAATTTCCCTTGGCCCACTGGGCACGCTCAAGAACCTTGGTGCCTTCTACCAGTATTTCACCAGGCGCAAAGGTTGGCTCGCCAATCCGCCCACAGCGGCGGGTGGCTTCCTGCGGTCCGAGCCGGGTAAGAACAACCCGGATTTCCAACTTCACATGGTGCCGTTGCCCTATCGCAACCATGCCCATGACTACATGTCGATGATCAAGTGGGGCTTTACCATGATTGTCAATATCGGTCACCCGCGCAGCCGGGGGCGTTTGACGCTCAAGAACGCCAACCCGGGGTCCGAGCCCAATATCGACCTGAACCTGCTGGATCACGCCGATGACCTGAAGGACATGCGCAATGCCTTCAAGGTGACGCAGGACATCCTGCACGGCTCACCGCTGAAGGATATGATCGCCAAGCCGCTTTACCCAAAGCGTTATCTCAATACCGATGCCGAGATCGACGACTACCTGCGCGCCGAGGTCAACCATGCGTATCACCCGGTCGGCACCTGCAAGATGGGCCGCGACGACATGGCCGTGGTCGATGCGCGGCTCAAGGTCAAGGGACTGGCCAATGTGCGTGTCGCCGATGCCTCAATCATGCCCGAGATCATCAACGGCAACACCAATGCCACCTGTATCATGATCGGTGAAAAATCCGCCGACATGATTAAGGAGGACGCAGCCGCAACCTGATCAATTCGCCCGCAAGGCCAAGGATGCCGAGCATCAGCAGAAGCTGAAGCGCTGGGTGTTGCTGGATACGGCCGCGCACGAGTTCACCACCAAGAGGTATTCGGAAACGTCAATTGGCAAATTGGCCGACCTGCTCGATGTTTCCAAGCCTGCCCTCTGTTACTATGTGAAGAACAAGGAAGACATCCTGCTGCAGTGCACAATCGAATCTCCTTCTCGAAGGTGCGCAATAAAGCAACCGAACTCGTCCGTCACGTCCTGCAAGCGGATTCCGTCATACCGCGAGGTCGCCATGTCAGCGACGCGCAACAGATTGGCAGCTTTTGAGAAAGTCCATTTGACAGCCTCGTATCCGGTTTGCATTTGTAGCAACATCGCGGCATGACAATCTCTGTCATGCTGGCACATTGAAATTAACCAGCACACCCGGGAATCGACTTTCAGTTTTCGAGAGTCCATATCCTGAAGCGCCCCTGCCCTGTCACCTCGCGGATCAAACCGCTTTCTTCCATCCACGCCAGATTGCGTTGAATGGCGGCGCGACTGGCTCCGGTCACGGATTCAGCCATTGGTGCAGAGACCAATGGCCACTGAGAGAAAGCTTTACGCAAGGCGACCGGCGTGCGACCCGACAAATGCGCCATGTCGGACTCCGCCCGCGCCGCCCACCTTTCAGTATCGTCAAGTACTCGCATCGCCGATAAAATCGCGCTGCTCATCCCATCCAGCCAGCGGGCCAAACGTTCGGGCGGCAAGCCCGAGGCACGCAGCCCCCCTGCCCCGCCCATAGCGAGCGGTGCGAAGATGGCGCCGGTGCCATCGCTTGCCGCGATCCTGGACGCGGTGACGGCGGCTTCGATCTGGTCTCCGTATTGTCCGAGGCCCGCGAGGCTCCAGAGGTGATACCCCATGCAAGCCCGCGTGATTGGATGAAGATCGGCCGCAGCTGCCAATACCTTCAGCCATCCGCCCGCGCGATCTTTGAGACGCTCGGCACTGTCCTCAATGTTCTCGGGATCACGGCGATCCAGGAAGGCGGCCAAATCGCCCTTTGGTCCGGGGCCGCCTGTCAGGCGCCGAACAGCCCATCCAACTCTTGCCAGGGCATTTGGGTCATCCTGTGCGCCTGACAACCGCATCGATACCCAGAGCGCCAGACGATCAGAACTCACCCGATCCCCTGCGAACCAGCTGAGGTCCGCCGCCTCGATCAACGCGAGCCTATGCCGCCAACCTTCCGGGCCACGCAGCAGCCGGTCATCCAGAGCACCCAGACGTCCAGCGACCCGTGCCAGTCGAGCAGCGTGAACGCTTTCTGCCTTTGCCCAGTCTGCGATGACAGCAGTGTCGGGCGGTTCTGCCCGTGGCCCGGGAAGCAAATCATCCGGTTCTTCCTCGAGTGGCCCAGGCAGAAACCAGAGATCCTCTTTGTCGCAATTGCATTGTCGTTTCATCAAAAGGTTCTTAAACGATTTCAGCAGGATGAGGCGGAAATAGACGTAGAATATTACGTTGCGATTTCAATTTTTATCTCGCATTTCAATAAGCGAGAGAATTAGGGCGGAAAATGATGTTGAGACACTCTGAGACGACCGGCTTATGACGCTGAACGGACAGGAACCCTCTGACGAGGCCTGGAGCAAGGCCACGCGCATTGCGCGAGAGCTGGACCGCATTCTAGATGGCACGGAACCAATGCGAGACGCGGTCGCGCGCGCGGCGTCCGAATTGCGCCTGTCGGCGCGCCAGATCTACAACCACTTGAGCCGATACCGTGACGAACGCCGAGTGTCTTCCCTTCTGCCAAGAACGAGCGGTGCCAGACGCACAAGGATCAGCCAGGCCGTCGAGGAAATCATTGCGCAAACGCTGCGGGAAATGTGGCTTCGGCCCGAGCAACCAGACCTCGCTCCAATCATCGAGGAAATTCGCGCACGCTGTGCCAGCGAGGGGCTTTCTCCGCCAGCCTACGTCACCGTCGCAAAGCGCATCCCGCTGCTGTTCACACCAGAAGAGATCGCACGTCGGCGACACTCCGGCGGAAAAAGCTTGCGCCGTCTGAAACCTCGACCTGGCTATATCCGGGCCAAGCACGCCCTTGACGTGGTCCAGATCGACCATACCCCTGCCGATATCCAGTTCGTGGAAATCATCGACGGTCAGGGTATCTTTGTCGGTCGGCCTTACCTTACGATCGCAGCGGATGTCGCGACAAGCGCAATCATCGGGTTCTGTCTGACCCTAGAGCAACCGTCGCGCCTGTCGGTCGCGCTTTGTCTGGCGCAGGCGATGTGCCGCAAGGAAGACTGGCTGGCCGAACGCAACATCAATCATGCCTGGCCGATGTTTGGCCGTCCGAAGCAGGTCGTGGTGGATTCCGCAATGGAATTCAAAAGCGCCAGTTTCACCCGAGGATGTGCGGAGTATGGCATCGCCATTCAAACCCGGAACAAGGGGACCGTCCATCGTGGCGGTGTTGTCGAACGCCTTCTCGGCAAGGTGAACACAGTGCTGCGGTCATTGCCAGGAAAGACCGGGCGCTCCATCGCGGACCGGGGTGAATACCTATCCGCGGACCGGGCGAAGCTCAGCTTCTCGGACCTCGAACGCTGTATCGCACTGGCGATAATTGACCACAATCTCAGCCAGAACGCTCGGAAACTGACCGTGCCGATGGATGATTGGGAACGCAAGCGCCGTGTGATGGAAGGCCCCGCCGACAATCCCATGGATGTTTTGCTCAATTTCCTCCCCAACACCACCCGCAGGATTTCACCTCAAGGCATCAGCCTTTTCGCCATCGACTATTTCGATCCCTGGCTCGGCCCATCGATCGCCCGGCGCGACCGGCTGGAGGCCTTCGATCTTCGCTACGACCCGCGCGACATGAGCCACGTCTACCTCAGGGATCCCGATACCGGAGCCTGGCGCGCGGTCGGCCGGCGAGACGGCTTGTCCGAACCGATCACCCTGTGGCAACACAAGGCCGAACGAAACCGGCTGCGCGAATCCGGAAGACGCCCGGTCGAAGACAGAACGGCGATCCGGCGCGAAATCGCCGCGACCGTGGATGCGTCGGCATCGCGAAAACAGCAGATGAAGGCATTGACCCGCGCCAGACATGCGGCCGATGCTCCAAAACCCTATCAGAAACTTGCCCCTTCCCCGGCACCCACCCGCGAGGGCCCGGCCCGGGACCGCCCGCGACGGGTCTTTCCGGTGGAGGATTGGTGAGATGGCGGATCACCTCCTTCCCTCCGCCGCGTTGCTACTTGGTTCCGAGGATGCGCTTCGGATTACCCATATCCGAGGGCCGCGCTGGATCAGCCACCCGGTCGCTGGCAAAGCCCACGACGCCATGCATCTTCTGCTAGACCGGCCATCCTCCTTGCGCCCGCGGGGCGTGTTGCTGGCGGGCCCCTATCACAACGGCAAAACGATGATTGCCGAACGCTTCGCCATCGAGCATTTACGACAGTCGGATCGGCAAAGGGTCTGGGTAATCCAGACCCGGGAAGGCGCCGGCCTATCCCATTTCTATGCCAGCATTCTTTCCGGCCTGCGCGCCCCTCAGGCAGCTGGCTGGAGAAGCTTGTCACGCGCGGGAGAGCAAGTGGATCATCTGCTGGAAAGCCTGAAGCCCCGCGTGCTCATTTTCGATGAATTCCACAGTGCCCTGCGGGGACGACGGCAGGACGTCAAAGCCATATTTTCGTTCCTGCGCCGAATGGCCAGGGTTCATGACATTTCGCCTGTGCTTGTCGGTGAGGTCGCGGTCTACGACGCAATCCACAATACCGAGGAGATGGGATCGCGGTTTGACACGATCCCTATTCCGAGGTGGGGGTATGATGAGGATTTCGCAACGCTCCTCGACAGCCTTGAGGCCAGCATGCCGCTTGCCCTACCCTCGGAGCTCTCGCGCCAGCCACTGGCGAGGATCGTTCATGATCTGTCGGAAGGTTTGATCGGAGAGGTTGTCGACATTGTCAGCAATGCCGCAATTGCCGCGATCAGGAACGGTGAGGAGCAAATCACCGAAGCGAGCATTGCATCCCTTAACTACATTCCACTGTCGAGGCGCCGGAACGCTGCTTTGCGCGACGAGATGACGTGAACCGGTCTTCACCTGGGATCACCGTCACGCCTGCGCGCCGATATGCCAGCGAGGTGGGACGCGGCTGGCCCGTGGATGTCGCTCCGGCTCCGGGAGAGCTTCTGTCAAGTTGGCTGCACCGGCTCGCATTGGCCAATGGTGTCCCGGCACGATATTTCGGGCGCGTTCTCGGACTGAGAGGCGCGAGCTGGTCGACGCGACTTGACCGGGCTCTTCCCGAGCATGTCCTCAACTTTCTTGTCGAACAGACCCGGGTGCCTGCCGAGGATATCGCCGGTCTGGCCCTTGTACCTGATCCGCTGGCTCGATTGCGTTTGCGGTTATTGACCGTGTCTCAGGCGCGCCAGGCGTCCGGGCCGCAGGTCACTCGCCTGCAATATTGTCCTGCCTGCCTGAGGGAAGATCATGCACCCTATTTCCGGCGCGGCTGGACTTTGGCCACGCGGGTGACCTGTTTCCGGCATGGCTGCCAATTGCGCGATATATGCCCCACCTGCGGAGGTGGTGTTGCCCCGTCCAGGCAGGACCGGCTTGTGCCACAGCAGATTTGCGTTTGGTGCGGTGGCGATCTCCGCAAAGCCACTGCGCGTGCCGAACACGACGTCCAGCAGCTCGAACGGCTGCTCAACGACCTGCTGCGATTGCATGTAGCGGGGCATCGGCTGCCAGGAAAAACCTCCCTTCCCACTCTGCTTGGCTCGGCCTGTTTCACTTTTGGCGACGAGCTCAAATCCATGGCGCACCTGTCGATCCGAGATCGCCTCCGTCTGTTCCGTCAATTGACAGACGGCCCGATGCCGTTCCATTGGCAGTGCGAAAACCCGGGCGCAGCCCTCTGGGCACGCATTGCCCGGACCGCGCCGACTTTTCCAGGGCTGGCCTCATCCTTCAGCAAGAGGGTCATCCTTCGAAACTCCGCGGAACAGAACACACGTCCGGCTCGCCCCGATCTGACAGACCTATTGCAGGCCATCGGCCGTCTTCAATCAAACAGACGTTCGAGACAAGCTTGAGAGGGACATCGAATTCGAACCGCTTTCGGCTCCGAGTCCGGCATCCTGCATTTGTTCCCGGTCCGGCAAGTCCTGAAGCGTCTCCAGATCGAACGCGGTGAGGAACGTCTCGGTGGTGACAAACGTATAGGGCGCGCCGCGCCTGGGCGCGCGCGGGCCGGTGCCGATAAGCCCGCGATCATGTAACCGACCGATCAGGTCGCGGCTGATCTCTCGCCCGAAGATGTCCTTCAGCCCATCGCGCGTAATCGGCTGGTAATAAGCAATCGCGGCAAGCACCGCGACGTCGAACTCTCGCAGATCCAACAGCTGCTCGCCCACATCCGCTGCGGCTCGGATCGCGGGCGCATAGATCGAGCGGGTGCGCAACGTCCACCCATCCCCAACCTTGGCCACCTCAAAGGCGCGGCCCTCGAGATCAGCCGCGAGATCTTCTACCAGCAGATCAACCGATGCCCCCTGCCCCACAACCCGGGTCAGGTCTTCCCGCGGCACCGGCGTGGCAGAGGCAAACAGCACAGCCTCGATCCGCCGCATCCATTCGCGCCAGCGCAAGGCCTGAGGCAGGCCAGCCAATTCTTTGTCGAGATCCAAGTCTGACCGATCTTTGGCCATTGTTACACCCCATAAAGCCGGAACGTATCGCGCCCGGTCAGTTCCCGCGCCACGCCCAGCTCCACCAACCGATCACAGAACCGCCGGGCCGATCGATCCGAATTCAGCGAGGAAAGCGCCGAAGGTGCCACCGCATCCCGGTTCAGGAACATCTGAACCGCCTCATCCGACCCCCTGGCCCGCAGCTTCGGCGCAATCGCGCTAAGCCGCGCTGCGCGCTGCGCAAGATCAGCAGCCATCCGCGCTGCCTCGGTCACAGACGTAACGATGGCTTCGTGGCAGGCCAGGCGCAAGTCGTCATCGGTCTTGCGCAAGTCGCGACGCATCATACCGACCGCCAGCAAGGGGATCACGTGATCCCAGCCAAGCGCCTGCGCAAGGGCCGCATCCGCCAGAACCAAGGCGGCAGCCCCATGCTGCGGAGCGTCAGCCAGCACAGCCCCAAGCACCAACGCCGCCCGATCCACCGGGCCACCCTGGCCTGAGTGGGGCTGGTCGAGCCAAACCGCAATCCGTTCCGGATCATGCTGCGGCATCGCACGATGCTGGGACCGGATTGAGACCGGTCGCTCCACCGCCCGCATCCACATCTGACAGACCTGCCCCGCTGGCCCCGGCTGATCTCCCGGTCGCAGCAAAGCGATCTCGTCGCGCAACTCCCCCGACCTTTCGGATCGCCCGGAAAACGCCACACAGACCTCTGCCGCGCGCAAAGCCAATCTGTTGCGCAACAAGGGTTTGGGGACGCTCTCATGCCCCAACACAACATGCAGATAGCTGAGCGCCGCGCCTGACAAAAAGGACACATCTTCAGGGGTTTGCGCCCGCCCAGAGGTGATCCAGGGCGGCAGCCGGGGTATAGTCTCAGGGTTGCTTCGGGCAGGATGCCGGGCATAGTTCATGCCCCGATACTACTGCATGGCGGCGCTTTCGTCCAACATATAGTGCACAAAGCGCCCCACCTTACCACTCTCCACTATGTCCAATAAGTTTGCATTATCGGACCTCAAAAGATATGCTCAGCGACATGTCAAAAATGAATGAGAAATCGATCTCAGACGCACCAATCGGGTCTTCCATCAACGAAGACGACGCGAGAGACCCGACATCCAGCGAGGCTCTGACCCTGCCCTCCCATGTGGCCGGCTCAGGTACGCTGGATCGACTGGCCGAGAACGCACGTGATTACGCCAAGGCCTCGACCGCCGAAAACACCAACAAGGCCTACGCCGCCGACTGGAAGCACTTTGCGCGTTGGTGCAGATTGAAAGGCGCGGAGCCCCTACCCCCGTCTCCAGAGATGATTGGTCTCTATCTGACGGACCTGGCCGCGCCGACCAATGGGTCCCCTGCCCTCTCGGTGAGCACCTTAGATCGCCGCCTTTCTGGGCTTGCCTGGAACTACGCGCAACGTGGGTTCGCGCTGGACCGCAAGGATCGCCACATCGCCACCGTCCTGGCCGGCATCAAGCGCAAACATGCGCGGCCACCGGTACAGAAAGAAGCGATCCTGCCGGAAGACATCCTCGCAATGGTGGCCACCCTGCCCTACGACCTGCGCGGCCTGCGTGACCGAGCCATCCTGCTCTTGGGATATGCTGGCGGGTTGCGCCGTTCTGAAATCATCAGCCTCGATGTCGGTAAAGACGATACGCATGATTCAGGCGGTTGGATCGAGATCCTCGGTGACGGTGCTGTGCTGACTCTGAATGCCAAAGCCGGTTGGCGCGAGGTGGAGATTGGCCGCGGTTCTTCGAACCAAACCTGCCCCGTTCATGCGCTGGAACAATGGCTGCATTTCGCGAAGATCGACTTCGGACCGGTCTTCGTCCGCACATCCCGCGACGGAAAGAAGGCCTTGGAAAAACGCCTCAACGACAAGCATGTCGCCCGCCTCATCAAATCCACCGTCCTGAAATCCGGCATTCGCGCCGAGCTGCCGGAAAAAGACCGCTTAGCGCTGTTTTCAGGCCATTCCTTGCGCGCCGGTCTCGCCAGCAGCGCGGAAGTCGACGAACGCTATGTCCAGAAGCAGCTCGGACACGCATCGGCCGAGATGACCCGCCGGTATCAACGCCGTCGCGACAGATTCCGGGTGAACCTGACCAAGGCCGCGGGGCTTTGATCCGCTGCCCCATTACGCCGCCTGCCCGCTGAGCCTACCGTAGAAGCTACGCTCGAGGTGCAACTCCCCTGCCCCGGCCTTCTGGACAATACCACGGAGATAGCCGCCCGGAGACGCGACTTCGCCGGCGCAATGCTTATCGAAGGTCAGAACCAGCGCGGCGGTTGCAATTTGAGGCCCAAGACGAACCTGCGCGAGGTTCCAGGCATGCTCCGAGACGCCAATCATTGGCCTCAACTGGCCAGCAACCCGGTGCAGATCGCCCCAATCTTTGAGATACCCGCCCATATTGCGCGCCCAGGACGCGAATTCGGGACAAGCCTGCATCACAGTCGGCAAATCAAGCGCTGCTCCACGTTTTTTGCGGGTCTCAGCAACCCACTCTTCCAACTCCCTATCAACCTGCTCTTCCGGTGGCGCATTTGGCACCACGCCCGCCGCTTGCTCAGTTTCTGAGCGATTACAGGTTACAGGATTTAGTTGGGTTGTAATTAGTATATGGGGGTCAGAAATGACCTCCCTGGGGTTCATTTTTTGAGTCTTTTCGAAGACTTGTGCCTTGGTTGCAGGCGTGTTTTCCACAGGTTGGACAGCCTCAGTTGCCTTAAGGTAAGCTGCCTCGACACGCTCCTGAAGCTCTTTGAACCAGGTCAAGAGCCGGACAAGCTGTTCGGAAGCTTCGTGGCGGCGCGGAAGCCGGTCCAAAAGCTCTTCGAAGAGCCCCGTGAACTGCGCCCAGGGCCCGCGCAGCGCGTTGCTGACGGCAGCCTCGATCCGCGCCCTGATCATCCGTCGTGCCACCGTGATCTGGCGCTTCAGGCGCTGACAGAGCTCACGTTCGGCCTGTAAATCGGCATGCAACTCCTCGAACTCCTCGACACGGGCCGACAGCGGCGACAGATCGAAGCCGTAGGCCTCGATAATGCGCCCATCGGCGTCCCTGCGCCCCCACCGCTTGCCGTTCGGGCTGTCCTGGAAGGAGATCACGCCGATCTCGGCCAGCCGTCGCGCATGGCGTTTGAGAGCCGAGAGCGAGAAGCCCGTCTGCTCCATCAGATAGGCGTTTGATGCCCAGACGATCGGGCGCTGCCCCTCCTCCCAGTCCTGGGCCTGAGTAAAGGCCCCGAGCGTGTCGAGGAGCATCATGTCTCCGGCCTTGAGGCCAATGTATGCACCGACCCGCTTTACGGCCACGAAGGCCCGCGTCTTGGGTACAGCTAACTGTTCACCGGCTTGGGCAAGCTGCTCTGCAATGCCAAGACCCGGTGTCGGCTTGCGCCAACCTGTATGTTTCATGCCTGTTTCTCACCTCCAGTTATGTGGAGGCAAAAGAAAGCCGTTCGCCGAAGTGGCGTTCTTGTTGACAGTGATTCGCGGGAGAGATATCTTCTAAGCGACCAAACTTTTCAGATTAGCTCTCAGGCCACGCTGCTTGGGGGCTTTTCTTTTGCCTAGATCATTGTTCTGACTGCTCCTCTTTCGTCGCGAGGAATTCACTGTACAGCTGATCAAGCCGGCCCGAGAGAAAATCCCCGAACTCGGTCGAGTCTTGCGCCGTGAGTGAAATGCTGAATGCCTTTCCGGATCGGCCGATGACGCCTTTGATGCGGCCTTTGCCGGCGGTCCAAGTACGTTTCTTGGGCGCGGCACGCGCTTTTCGGCTTTTCGGCGCCCTGCCCGCTTCTGCTAGCTTGCTGTGCAGGAACTCGAAGCGTGCATCGCTGTCGAGACCCTGAAAACCGTCGAACTCCAAAGCTCCTTTGAGGATCTTCTCATTCTTGGGCTCCGAGGCCAACTTCTTGAAATCCTCCCAACGATCGCGCCCGATCTGCTTGGCTGGGCCAATCTGTTCGATGACGTGCCGCGGGACGTTCTGCGCCACTGACAGCATGCGCGAAAGCAAAGTACCGTCAATGGTCAGGGCGGACTGGATCACGTCCTTTGCTTGCCCCATATCCAAAAGGCTCTTCGCAAATAGGGCCTTCTCAATAAATGAGAGATCTGCGCGCGCAGTGTTCTCCTGCCCTTGAGCAAGAATGTGGGCCACGTCGTCCATCGGCTTTACAACTGCGCGAACCTTACGGCCGAGCGCCGATGCAACTCGCACACGGCGATGCCCGAAGACGATCATGTAACGACCATCTGCTTCTGGATGCGGTCGAAGTAAAACCGGTGTGTCCTGGCGACCGGCCGCGATCGATGCTTTCAGTTCGTTGAAAGCAACATCGTCATCACTAAGCCGATCCGAAACGAATGACACATCGATCAATTGCGGATCAATCTCGACTATTGTTTCGCCTTCAAGGAGACGCTTCGAGTTCTCCGCAAGGCTATCAATCGAAACCTTCATCGACTTCGAAGCTCCGCGCATTGCGTATCCGGAGCGCCCGGAATCCTTGGGCTGCTCCGGCGAACCAGCCATGACGCTCTTCAGGAGGTCTTTGCGAGCCATCAAGTCATCTCCACTTCGTTAGAATCCAACCGGCGCGCAGTCTGCATTTCGACAGTTGCACGGCTGTCAAAATTGGCGCTCTGCACGGCTGTCAAAACCACAGTCATTCTCGCCCCCAAGCCTTGTGGATCAATTCGGCGATTTCGTCGTTGACGTCGTTCAGGGAGGTCACTGCACGGTCATAAGTGGTTCGAACGAACTGAGAGCGCTCAACTTCGTAAAGCGTCTGTTTGGTGATCCCAGCGTCGGAGATCGCCGTCGATTTCAGTACAGGAGCCGAAAGCATCTGGTTTGGAAACATCGCCTGGAGGAACCCGACCATCTGCTTTTGAGGACCATCTGTTGGCTCAAACCGCGTTACGAGGTAGCGGAACCACTTCAGGCGCATGTTTGCTCCGGCGTCACGGATCGTCTTCATGATCCCGCCCAGCATCAAAAGAAACTGGCTCATCGACATGACGTCCAGCATCTGAGGATGGACCGTCACAATTACCGAGGAAGAAGCCGTCAGAGCAGTGAGCGTGAGGTAGCCCAGCTGAGGAGGGCAATCGATTACGACCACGTCATAGCGGTCATCAACTTCACTGAGCGCCTTGGATATCCGAGTGAAGAAGGTGCGGCCCTCATGGGGATCGCTGCTCGTCAAAGCAACCGGCGTATCGTATTCGTACTCCTGAAGTTCGAGGCTTGCCGGAACGATGTCTAGGTTTGGGAAGTTTGTCGGCCGGATTACTTCAGAGATGGGCTTGCGCTCATCGTCATACCGGAGCGTCTCATAAAGCGAGGGCACGTTGTCGAGCTCAGGCTGGATACCGTGCAAAGCTGTTAGTGAGGCTTGAGGATCCAAGTCGATCGCAAGAACACGATGGCCCTTCAGCGCTAAATGCTGAGCGAGATGAGCTGCGGTAGTGGTCTTTCCGCTGCCCCCTTTGAAGTTTACGACAGAAACAACGTGCAGTTCTTCGCCAGGCTGTCGATAGGGGACATAACGGCGCCTTCCGGGACGGCCATGCTTGTCCAGATAGGCTCTCAATTCCAGCATTTGCTCAGCCGAGTAGCTGCGCCTGCCGGAAGACGACGTTTCGGGCTCGGGGCCTTTGCCCTCGAGGTGAAGCTTCTTGATCGTCGATTGGGTCACGCCGAGATAGTAGGCAACCTCTGCCAGAGAGAACTGACGTAGACCTTTCTGGGCGTCTGGAGGATACTGTTCCTGTCGCAACATGTTGAGACGGTCAGAAATCAGCTCTCCCTGCTGAAGGATGATCTCGTCGAAGGGTTGATCCTTCGTATCAGCCTCAAAAGACCGTTGTCGCATCTGACTGCCCTCTAAATATCGCTTTTTCAGCGATTTCGCTCATTAAAGTGTCATCTACACGGAAAAATGAGTCTTAACAATGATTTTCGCCCGGCGGCTCGACCCCACCCAATCTGCCAGCGGGCCTAGATGCCTCGACAAACTGTAGTGATCACGGATGGCTCCTACCCAATATCTTGGGATGACCTGTCGTAAGCTCTGACTTCCAGCCAATTAGCGCGTCACATGACCACGACCGCAACCTTATGTTATTATTTATTTTTCCTCCATTGCACGGCTGTCAAAATGCAAGAGGTACTAAGCCTTAAAGTGCGTGGGGGACGACGGAAAAGTCTTCTCCGAAACGGATTGCGTCATCATCTCCCTTATGCCCGATCAGCTTTCAGTTGCTTCCACCAAGCACACCAACCAGTGCGCGCCAACATGCAGGCAATGCATGTCAATGCGAAGGGACGCGGGGGGAAATCGGCTGGGTTGCCCCGGCCGATTCTTTGCGTCACGCGGCGTCTTTGGGGCCCCAGGGGATGACGGCCTGCAGGGACAGATCGTCCTGGTTCGCGGCCTTGCCGAGGTTGGCGTTGAAGCCGTGGTCGCGGATGGTCAGCGTGTAGTAGTCGGCGCCGGTCTCCTTGCTCTGCTTTTTCCAGATACCGCCGCACTCGACCAGCTTGCCGCGCGGGGAACGGCCGAGGACGCGGTGCGTGGGGGCCATCGGGTTCGCGCTCGCGACGGGTTCGACCGTGATGTCGAGGTCGAAGGTCAGGGTCGAGATGGAGCCGACGCCCTTGGCGGTTTCGATGTCGGCGCTGGTGAATTTGATGCAGTTCGTGGTCATTGCTCTTCTCCTTGTTTGCGTTGCAATGATGGTCAC
>Ga0098070_100174_pt1 | contig 30982 bp, 32 predicted proteins | sample 28_taG_FD_75063 | JGI IMG/M metagenome (GOLD analysis project Ga0098070, IMG submission 75063) | Marine viral communities from Cariaco Basin, Caribbean Sea - 28_WHOI_OMZ | ecosystem: Environmental > Aquatic > Marine > Oceanic | place: Caribbean Sea: Cariaco Basin | collected 2014-11-12
ACCACCACGCAAACCCAATGTCTTTTTGCCGTCACTATCGCTCATAAAGCTCTTTATCCTTCCGTGCGGCCCTTGCCGCCCACCATTTCGCGCAAACCCTGCAATCGTTGCGCTTCCTCTACAACACGTTTGCTGAGTCCACCAGAGGCAAGCGCCGCATGTATCACAGTTTGACGCCCAAATGCCATCCCCAGCTCATCCGCAGAGAGGCAACCGATGTATTTTCCCCGGTGGGGCGTACTCAGTTTCGATTTTCCGCGCCCGGATCCGTCGGACGCCTGGATCAGGACGGAGGCCTCTTCTTTCAGCAGCCAATCCTTTACCTTTTCATAGCCGCCAACCGCATCACCCGACTTGCGGGCAAGGCTGATCAGATCAACAAGGCGGCGCAGAACCTGACGTTCCACTTCATCCACAAGGCCCTCTGGCACGTTGACCTGAGCCTTGAAACCGCGAGCAAACAGCCGCTTCTTGACTGCCATATCTAGAGCAGAGCGGCTCGCTGTCACGTAAACCCCGCGACCGGGTAGTTTACCTAACACATCAGCAACGACCTGACCATCCGGCCCCAGCACAAAGCGGATGAGACCCTCTTTAGGTTGGGTCTCACCTGTTGCAATGCACTTGCGCTCCGGACCGTCACTTCGGTCTTTTGCCGCGCCACCACGAGCCATTCAGCCTCTCCTTACCGAAAGCCGCCGGGATCAAGCCCCGGCGCCCTCCTCTTCGGGTTCCTCGCCTTCGACATCTTCTTCGGAGGCTTCCGGCTCCAGCTCGGCGGGATCAACCCAGCCAAGCAGCACGCGGGCGGTCATCACCATATCCTGAGCCTCTTCGAGCGACATGCCGAAGGGTTCGAGGATACCGTCGTCCTTGACACGCTCGCCGCCGTCGGTGGTCCAGCCACCGGCCAGTTCCCAGTCGGCGCAGGTGGCGAAATCCTCAAGAGAAAGGATACCATCCTTGGCCAGCGCCTCCACCATCTGGGGTGTGAGACCGTCAAAGTCAATAAGGCTGTCCTCGGCGCCCAGCGCACGGGCCGCATCGATGGCAGCCTTGGCCTGCGCTTCAAGGTAGTCACGGGCGCGAGCCTGCAGTTCTTCGGCGGTGCCTTCATCGACGCCGTCAATGACCAACAGCTCATCCAGCTCCACATAGCCGACCTCTTCGAGGTTGGTGAAGCCTTCGGAGACCAGAAGCTGGGCAAAGAACTCGTCCAGATCCAGGGTTTCCATGAAGAGCGCGGTGCGGGCCTCAAATTCCTTCTGGCGGCGCGCCGATTCCTCTTCCTCGGTCATGATGTCGATGTCGAGACCAGTGAGTTGCGAAGCCAGACGCACGTTCTGGCCTCGGCGACCGATGGCGAGGCTCAGCTGTTCCTCGGGAACCACGACCTCGATCTTGCCGGCTTCTTCGTCCAGAACCACCTTGGTGACTTCTGCGGGCTGCAGCGCGTTCACCAGGAAGGTCGGCTGATCCTCATTCCACGGGATGATATCGATCTTTTCGCCCTGAAGTTCATTCACAACCGCCTGAACGCGGCTGCCGCGCATACCGACACAGGCACCGACAGGATCGATGGAGCCATCATAGGAGATGACCGCGATCTTCGCGCGCGAGCCGGGGTCACGGGCCACGGCCTTGATCTCGATGATGCCGTCATAGATTTCCGGCACTTCCATCTTGAACAGCTCGGCCATGAATTCGGGCGCGGTACGGCTCAGGAAGATCTGCGGGCCACGCGGCTCGCGGCGCACGTCCTTGATGTAGCAGCGGATGCGGTCGTTCGGGCGATAGCTTTCGCGGCCGATCTTTTCATTGCGGCGCAGGATCGCTTCACCAGCGCCGACATCGACGATGACGTTGCCGAATTCCTCGCGCTTGACGAGACCGTTGATGATGGAGCCAGCGCGGTCCTTGAATTCTTCGTACTGGCGATCCCGCTCAGCTTCGCGCACCTTCTGCAGGATCACCTGTTTGGCCGACTGCGCCGCGATGCGACCCATTTCCACCGGCGGAACCTCTTCCACGTAGGTGTCGCCCACCGCTGGGTTTTCCATGTACTGTTTTGCTTGCTCGACGGTCATCTCGGCCTGGTAATTCTCCAGATCCTCATCCGCCACGACCGAGCGCACACGGGTGAAGGTCGCCTTACCGGTCTTGCGGTCGATGGACACGCGGATGTCCATCTCGCTGCCGTAGCGGCTTTTGGCCGCCCGTGCGAGGCTTTCTTCCATGGCTTCGACCACCAGACCGGGGTCGATCATTTTTTCGCGCGCCACGGCTTCGGCGGTTTGCAACAGCTCAAGCTGGTTTGCAGAGGTGATGGCCATTACTTGTTCTCCTCTTCGGACCCTTCGGTCACCTCGCCCCCTAGGGGCGCATCTTCGATAACGTCGTCAAAAGCGTCTTCGTTCAGCGTGCCGGCCGCCTTGCGCTGGCGCAGCATTTCCTTGATCAAGTCGTCAGTCAGCACCAGCTTGGCATCGCTCAGCCAGTCGAATTTGAGACCGATGGTCACGGTTTCGCCGTGCTCTTCGATATTGATCAGAACCTCGTCATCCTCGATCCCGGCCAACTCACCCTTGAAACGGCGGCGCCCGTCGATCAGTTCGGCGGTTTCCAGCTTGGCCTCGTAGCCTTCGAACATGTCAAAGTCCTTGAGGCGCGTCAGGGGGCGATCAATGCCCGGGCTTGAGACCTCAAGCGCATAGGCATCGAGAATCGGGTCTTCGACGTCCAGAACAGCGCTGACAGCATTAGAGATCTCGGCGCAATCATCCACCTCGATCCCGCCATCGGGCTTGTCGGCCATGATCTGTAGGGTCGTCGTCTTGCCAGACATCAGCCGAATGCGGACCAGCTCATAGCCCATATCCTCGATCACCGGGGTGATGATCTCGGCAAGGCGGCGGTCAATCGCGGCTTTGGCAATCAGGTCGTTGGTCATTCGGGTTCCAGCTGTCATTAGGACATAGGTCATGCGGACACAAAAAAACGGGCGCGCGGCCCGTTGAAATTCCCGGTGGAGCTTTGGACCAGAGCCCAACGCGCCGCTGTTGTGAAAGCCGTATACGCCTGATGCGGCGAATCTGCAAGGAGAAGTTCAGATCGCAGGGTGAGTGCGGCTCAGATCCGCCACCAGCGCTCTGCAATGCGACCGTCATCCAAAGCTGTGCGGTCGCCGACGCTGCGCGGAATTCCCACGTCAGAGCGCGCCGCCAACGCCATGTCGCTGGCCGAGGGATGATACAGGAAACCACCTTTTTCGATCAGCCCCTCGGGTGCGGGTAGGGCTGCCACGTCCACATAGCCATCGCGCAGCGCCTCGGCGCGCACACGCGGATCAGGGATCACGACAACCTCCACGGTCTCGACCCAACCCGCATGACCGGCCTTGAAGTGATCCGTTACCTTCGCCGCGCGGAAGTGACGTCCGTCCTGGGCGCGCTCGACCCGGTAGCAGCCAGTGCCCACCGCCTGTGCAAGGGGCCGATCGACCTGCCCTGCCGGGGCGATCACCAGCGAAGGACTCGCCAGAAGGTAGGGAAGATGAGGATTTGCGGCCCGAAGCAGGATCTCGACGCGGTGATCGGCAACCTGTTGCACACCGGAAACTTCGGCGCCCTCGATCCTCCGGGCCTGTAGTGAAGCCACCACATCATCCGCCGTCAGCGGCGTGCCATCGTGGAACCGGACATCGCGGCGCAGGTCAAAAGACCACATGCGCGCGTCCTCGCTGCTGTGCCAGGCCTCGGCGAGTTCGGCGCGCAAGACGCCATCAGGCGCGATTTCGGTCAGGGTATCAAAGATCGCCCCGCGAGCGACCTGCTCCATCAGCCCGTCCTGACGCGGAACGGCAAGACGCAGCACACCGCCGGGCCGGGGCGCTGCCGAGAGGGAGGTCCCTGTAGCCGCCAGCAAGGCAGCAGCAGCACCAGAGGTGAACAGCGCACGGCGGTCAATACGGGTCATGGCAGCAGCTCCTCGGCAATCCGGTCCATAGCACGCACCAGTTCAGCGCTAATTCCCGGCTCTGACAAGGCATGACCTGCATTGCGGATCATTTTCAACTCTGCATTTGGCCACAACTCATTCAGACGCCAGGCCGAGGTCGGTGGGCAGATCATGTCATACCGCCCCTGCACTATGATGCCGGGGATGTGTGAAATCCTCCCCATGTTGGCGAGGATCTGACCATCGAAATCCAAGAAACCGCCATTGATGAAATAGTGATTCTCGAGCCGGGCAAAGGCGCGTGCATAGTCGCCGGGGCTTTCGCCGCCATGCCCGTTTGAATGGACCGACGCGAGCGCATTTTCCCAGGCCGACCAGGCGCGGCCAAAGCGAATCTCATCCTGCATGTTCCCGGAAAACAAACGCTTATTGTAGGCTTGGATCATATCACCCCGCTCGCCGTCTGGGATGAGGGAGACAAATCGTTGCCAGGTTTCCGGCCAGAACCTGCCCGCGCCGCCACCATAAAACCAGTCCAGTTCCGCCTGGGTCATCAGAAACACGCCGCGCAGGATCATCCGCTGCACCCGGTCCGGATGAGTCTGCGCATAAATCAGCGCCAGCGTCGCGCCCCAGCTGCCGCCGAACAACAGCCAGCTATCGATTTCGAGCGTCCGGCGGATCTCTTCCATGTCCGCCACCAGATGCCAGGTCGTGTTATCCTCGCAGGAGGCATGCGGGCGTGAGCGGCCGCAACCGCGCTGGTCGAAAAGAATCACCCGATAAAGTTTCGGGTCGAAATAGCGCCGCATCGCCGGGCTGCTGCCGCCGCCGGGGCCGCCGTGGCAGACCACCACAGGGATGCCCTTGGGGTTGCCGGACTGTTCTACATAAATGCTGTGGCCCTGCCCCACATCCAGCATGCGCTGGTCGTAGGCATCGACCGGGGGATAAAGATACTGCACTGCGCGCTTTTGGTCCGAGTATTTGTCCATTACTGACCTAACTAGTCTAATAGGCACAAAAGAACATACGGAGACAGGAATGCAAGCGCATCAATCCACGGTAGATCCGTCAGAAATCGCCAAATTCGAGGCAATGGCCGCGGAGTGGTGGGATCCCAACGGCAAATTCAAGCCGCTCCACATGCTCAACCCCTGCCGTTTGGACTATATCACGGCCCAGATCGCGGGAGAGTTCGACAGGTACCTGAGCCAGCCCGAGCCCTTCAGGGGCTTGCGGTTGCTGGACATCGGCTGCGGCGGCGGCCTTTTGTCTGAACCCATGGCGCGGCTCGGTGCGGAAGTGGTGGGCGCAGATGCGGCAGCCGGAAACCTGCCAGTTGCCCGCATCCACGCCGAACAATCCGGTCTTGAGATCGATTACCGCCACACCACTGCCGAGGCCCTGGCCGAAGCGGGTGAGCAATTCGACGTGGTGCTGAACATGGAGGTGGTGGAGCATGTGGCGGACCCGCTCAGCTATCTGACGGCAACGCAGCGGCTGCTGAAACCGGGCGGCTTGCAGATCTGCTCGACCATCAACCGCAATCCCAAAAGCTACGTCATGACGATTTTCGGTGCAGAAGTGGTGATGCGTTGGCTGCCCCGCGGCACCCATGAGTGGAATAAATTCATCACCCCGGACGAGTTGTTCGATCTGCTTGGCAAGGCCGGACTGGAGCCAGTGGACCGGAAAGGTTTCGTTTTCAATCCAATCACTTGGAGCTGGTCGATTTCGGCGCGTGATCTATCGGTCAACTATGTGACTGCCAGCACAAAACCCGGCGAATGAAGGCCTCGCCGCGATGCGACATATACGAAAGGATAGGTTCCCCCATCCTAATGGGAGCTTGGCCATGAAAACTAAAAAGCGTAACTACTGACCGTTCAGTTGGGTATCCAGCTGGCGTCGGGCACTTGCCCAGAACCGAGTGAATGCTGAACCTGAAGGTTGTCCAAGCGCCCCTTGCGGGGGTGCACCACACTCACGGAACCGGATGGGGAAATTTGAGAAAGGGACGCCTTCGACATGGCGTCCCTTTCTTTTTCTCAGGCCTGATTGAACCGGGGGAAGTGCAGTTCACTTGGAGGGCAGGCTCGTACTATCTGAACGCGCGATCAATCATCTTCCAGCTTGGCGCGCAGCTCTCGCAGGATTGGCAAAGCGGCGCGGACGCGATCTCCGCCCAGTTCCTCAACGACCTCGGAAATAACCGGCACGATACTGGCCAGCGCTGCATCTCGCGCCTGGCGACCGGCAGGGCTGATCGCAACCATCTTGCGCCGGGCGTCGTCCCAGTCGGGGCGAATGTGGACGTATCCCGCCATCTCGAGCTTGTTGAGCGTATTTGTCATGGCCCCACGGGTGACATGAAAAGACTTGGCCAATTGCGCCGGAGACCGCTCAAGGCCGGCACGCGCCAGATGGTTCAGAACCGAGAAATGCGACAGCTCCATCCCCTTGGGCAGCGCCTTGCCCAGCCGTGATTTGGCAAGTTGTTCGGCCATAAGGATTTCGCTGAACAGCGAAACGGCCAGGGAATGGGTTTCTTCCATCAGGGTTCGTCGAACTCTCGGTCATGGGTCAGCGCAGGAACACGTTTGCGTGCTTGTGCCACTTTTCCCATGTCGAGATCAACGTAGACAATCCCCGGATCGGTGCCTGCGTCGGCCAGGATCTCTCCCCAAGGCGCAACGATCAATGAATGCCCATAAGTGCGGCGTGCGGCGCCCCGGCTGGCCTTGTGGGTGCCGGTTTGCGCAGGCGCCAACACATAGCAGCCCGTTTCGATCGCCCGCGCCTGCAACAGCGCATGCCAGTGAGCCGCCCCCGTCACGTGAGAAAAGGCCGCTGGGACCGTCAGGATCTGCGCGCCCGCTTTGGCCAGCGCCCTGTGAAGGTGAGGGAAGCGCACATCGTAGCAGATCGTCATACCGATCTTTGCAAAGGGAGTCTCAGCCACCACCGCACAGGCGCCCGGACGATATCCATCGGTTTCGCGGTAGGTTTCTTCGGGCGTCACCTCAACATCGAACATGTGGATCTTGTCATAACGCGCAGTGACCGCGCCATCGGGCGAGATCAGGAACTGACGATTGGCAAACCGGCCATCCGCATCATGGGTCTTCACAGCCAGCGACCCGATCAGCAGCCAGATCCCGTGCTTTGCGGCTTCATCCCGCAGGGCAGCAAGCGTGGGATCGCCTTCTTCGTGGCACAGAACCGCGTTCTGATGCGTCCGACTGGTTGACAGGCAATTGGTGACCTCAGGCGTCAGCACGAAACCGGCCCCTTTCACCACAGCTTCAGCCATCATGCCGCGCACGGTATCCAGGTTCTCGGCCGGGTCGTCGCTAGAGGTGATTTGCAGCAGTGCAGCGCGCATCGAAAGGAGCTCCCCGTTCAGTCTGCCAGAAGCGCGTCCAGTTTTCCGGCCTTTTCCAGCGCATAAAGATCATCGCAACCGCCTACATGGGTCTCCCCGATGAAGATCTGCGGCACAGTGCGGCCACCGTTCGCCCGCTCAATCATCTCGGACTTGCGGCCAGGGTTCATCATGACGTCGACCTCGGAAAAGGTCACGCCCTTCTTGTTCAGCAAGCGCTTTGCGGCATGACAAAAGCCACACAGAGGTGAGGTGTAGATTTCCACCGGTTTCATCGAAGTCTCCAAACATTCTGATTTTCGCGTTTGTGGGCGATATGGGGGCATAATGCAATCAATGCCAGCGTCACAGTTTCAGGATCTGGCAGGCCGCTCACCCAAGAGACCAATTTCGGGCGCATCGGTTTTTTTTCGTCACACCAGAAAGCGACGGCCACTGTCTTCGACCGGAGCGGAAAAGATATGCCAGACGGCATTTTTCTCTCGGCAAAATGGCCCGTTTTGCGGTATCGGCTCGCATGGTCCGCGTGTCTACATTTTGATTGTGGGCCATTTCACCGCATTGCCTGTGGAGTACTCCTGTTTTGACATCAGAGCTTTCATCCAGCCTTTGGAGCGACACCTGCAAGGAAAAGGTCACAGCGCCGCCTCTGCGTGATGACGTGTCCGCAGATCTGGTGGTGATCGGCGGAGGGTACACGGGCTGTTCAGCAGCACTTGAGGCCACCCAGATGGGCGCCGAAGTACGGCTTCTGGAGGCTGGTACCTTCGGGGGGGGCGGATCGGGGCGCAACGTCGGACTGGCGAATGCGGGCCTGTGGCTGCCACCTGAGGATATCAACACCCAGATCGGAGCGGATGCGGGCCGCCGCCTGTCCTCCCTATTGGCGGATGCCCCGGATATGGTCTACGGGCTGATCGAGAAACACCAAATCGCCTGCGAGCCGGTACGCAAAGGCACCCTTCATTGCGCCCATGCTTCTGCCGGAATGACCGATCTGGCCCGACGGTATGAACAACTCAGCGCAATTGGTGCGCCGGTTCGTTTACTGGATACAGATGAGGCGCAGGCTCGGGTTGGCTCTGATCAAGTCTACGGAGCCCTGTTTGATCCACGTGCAGGCACCATCCAACCTCTGTCCTACGCGCGTGGGCTGGCGCGGGCGGCAGCGGGTGCCGGAGCTATGCTGCATGGGGAAACTCCTGCGCTGAGTGCCACACGAAACGGCGATGCCTGGAACATCTCAACGCCGCAGGGACGGGTGCGCGCCAAACACCTGATTGTTGCCACCAATGGCTACGCGCTGGCGATCGAGGGGCTGCAGACACCCACAATGGTCCCGGTTCACTACTTCCAGGCGGCCACCGATCCGCTGCCGGATCATGTTCTCGACCAGATACTGCCGGGCCTTGAGGGATGCTGGGATTCGGCCCTGGTCATGTCATCGTGGCGCCGTGACCGGGAGGGGCGGCTTATCATCGGCGCAATGGGTGCGCTGGATCATATCGGGAAGGAAATCCACCTTGGCTGGCTGCGCCGCAAGATTGCCCGCATGTTCCCGGCACTGGCCGACATGCCATTGCGACATATCTGGTTCGGGCGCATCGCCATGACGACGGAACATCTGCCAAAAATTCAGCGGCTGGAAGGAGGATTTGCCTGTTTTGGCTATTCGGGGCGCGGGATCTGCCCCGGCACTCTGTTTGGCAACCGTATGGCGCGGGCGCTGTTGTCGGGGGATGAGACCTGTCTACCCGTTGCACCCGTCACAACCCACCGCCTGCCATTTGCCGGAGTTCGTCAGGCCTTTTACGAGACAGGTGCCACCTTGACCCATCTCCTTAAGGATCGCCTTTAAGGTCAGGCCAAGGTTCTTGGCCTGACACGCGTTCCTAATATGCTTAGCCGCAGCGCGCCATTGCCTTGCCCAGTCCGATGATCAGGTCCGTATAGAACGTAGGACCGGTCGGGATCTCGGTGCCGATGGGGTCGATCACAACGGTCTTGGCCCCGGTTCCGTCAAGAACGGTAGCGACAAGCCCCGGATTGAACTGCGGCTCAGAGAAGACGCAGGTCACGCCACGCTCGGTTACCTCAGCGCGGATTTCCGCGATTCGCGCCGGGCTGGGGTCAGAGGCGTCCCCAAGAGAGATTGCCCCGGCAGAGGCAAGGCCAAAGCTCTTCTCGAAATACTGGTAAGCGTCGTGGAAGACGATGAATGACTTTGCCCGGAAAGGCTCCAGAAGAGCGTTGACCTCATCGATCACTGCGTCGATCTCGGCCTTGCCCTCCGCTGCGTTTGCCTTGTAGGTCGCGGCGTTTTCAGGGTCCAGCTCTGACAGTTCCTCGGCAATGGCCATCAGCCAAAGCTCAGCATTTTCAGGCGCAAGCCAGGCATGGGGATCCAAACCTGTGTGGCTGTGACCGTCATGATCCGCATGGTCGTCGTGATCCGCATGGTTGGCATGATCCGCATGGTCGTCGTGATCCGCATGGTCGTCATGTTTGTGCATGTCATGGTCATGTTTGTCGTGATCATGATCATCATGCGCTTCGTGATCATGGTGCTTGTCATGATCGTGGTCGTCATGACCCTCATGGTTATGGCCGTCCGCGTGATCGGCGTGATCCTCCTCGTGATGTTCCCCGTCGTGATGACCATCGTCGTGATCATGCGCCTCAAAAATCGCACCGGTGCGGAATTCCAGTTTCAGCGTGCCTGGAACCTCCAGCAACTCGGTCACATGCGCATCTGCGGCAAGCGTTCCCAGGGGACCTTCAAGCCAAGGGGTCAGGGCCTCCCCCATCCAGAACACAGCATCTGCACGTTCAAGCGCCAGAGCTTCAGACGGACGCATCGAGTACCCATGCGGCGACGCTCCCGGCGCGATGACAAGATCCGGGGTTCCGACCCCTTGCATCACCCGCGCCACCAGCCCATGCACCGGCGCGATGTCCACGGCCACGCGCGGGACATCCGCCATCACCATTCCACCACCCAGAACAGCGGGGATCACCGCTGCATATGAAAAACCCTTCATCCCGACAGTCCTTTACTTATAGAGCGCGCATCCCGGCCCGAGTTGACCAGCACGTGTTATCACATAACGTTAAGCCGCTTGATAAGCGTCATAACATTACATATCAAGGCTAAAATACGCACAGCAATTCAGCCCGCGCGGAGACCACCCATATGGAAACGATCGGCTTTGAAACTCACGATCACAACAGCTGCATTCAGGACTGCATCGCTGCAGTCGATGCAGACTGCAAGGCGCGGGGCCTGCAATTTACCCCAGTGCGGCGGCGCGTGCTGGAGATCCTTTTGCAGGAACACCGCTCGCTCGGGGCTTACGAGATCCTTGACCGCCTCCGCGAGGAAGGGCTTGGCTCGCAGCCTCCCGTCGCCTACCGCGCGCTGGATTTCTTGGTGAAAAACCGCTTTGCTCATAAGATCGAGAGGCTCAATGCGTTTATCGCCTGCACCCACCCTGGCGACACCCATGCGCCGATCTTCATGATCTGCCGCATCTGCAACGCAGTGGCTGAGGTGCACACCGATCCAACCAAAGGCCAGCTGGGCGAGGCGGCAAAAGAAGCAGGTTTCCTGATCGAGCGCACAGTGGTTGAGGCCGAGGGCATCTGCCCCAAATGCCAGGAGGCACAGGCCGCATGAGTCTTGTCACCCTCAAGGGCCTGTCGGTCCGCTACGGTGGCAATACGGTCCTGTCCGATGTGAACCTCTCGATCGAACCGGGAGAAATCGTGACCGTCGTCGGGCCAAACGGCTCCGGAAAATCCACACTCCTGCGCAGCATCATCGGTGCACTGAAGCCGAGCAGTGGCGACGTGTCCCGCGCGCCGGGCTTGCGGATCGGCTATGTGCCGCAGAAGCTGCATATCGATCCCACACTGCCCCTGACCGTGCGCCGGTTCCTCAGCCTTCCCGCCAGCGTCAGCGATGCCCGCGCCGAAGACGCTCTGCAGCAGGCTGGGACCGGCCCTCTGGCGGAACGGCAGATGTCGGACCTGTCTGGCGGTCAATTCCAACGGGTGCTTCTGGCCCGCGCGCTGCTCAATGACCCGCAGCTGCTGATTCTGGACGAAGCAACGCAAGGCTTGGACCAGCCCGGATCCGCCGCTTTTTACCAGCAGATCGCCACCGTACGCGCCCAGTTGGACTGCGCCGTCCTGATGGTCAGCCACGAATTGCATGTGGTTATGGCCGCCTCGGACCGGGTGATCTGCCTCAATGGCCACATCTGCTGTGAAGGCGAGCCGGAACACGTCGCCTCAGCCCCCGAGTACCGCGCGCTGTTCGGGACGGGAACTCAAGGCGCTCTTGCACTTTACCGGCATGAGCATAATCACTCGCACGATCATGCTCATAATCATGATCATGGCCCCGGCTGCGACCACAATCACGGGGCCACGACAAAGGATATGGCCTCATGATGGATCTTCTTGACAGTTTTCTTGTCCGGGCCGCGCTGGCCGGGGTCGGCGTCGCCCTGGCCGCCGCTCCATTAGGCTGTTTCGTGGTATGGCGCCGCATGGCCTATTTTGGCGATGCAACCGCGCATGCCTCGATCCTCGGGGTGGCGCTCGCTCTGTCCTTTGATACGTCGATCTTTGCGGGCGTTCTGGCGACCTCTCTGGTGATGGCGACCACCGTATCCAGCCTCAGCAACCGTGGCTATGCCATGGACACGCTGCTGGGCGTCATGGCGCATTCCGCTCTGGCCTTCGGTCTGGTGGCGGTCTCTTTCCTGCAAGGGGTCCGGATTGACCTTATGGCCTATCTGTTTGGCGATATCCTGGCGGTGGGCCGTGCGGATCTGGCGGTGATCTGGGGCGGGGCAGCGCTTGTGTTGCTCCTGCTCTGGGCGCGCTGGTCCGCGCTATTGACTGCAACGCTGAACCCGGACCTGGCCTATGCGGCCGGGATCGATCCAAAGCGCGAACAAATGGTGCTGACCGTGGCGCTGGCTCTTGTCGTAGCTGTCGCAATCAAGGTCGTGGGTGTTCTTTTGATTGCTGCGCTCCTGCTGATCCCTGCGGCAACCGCGCGCCCTTTTGCCAATACGCCTGAGCGCATGGCCCTGATCGCCGCAATCATAGGCGCCCTGTCCGCTCTCGGAGGATTGCAGCTTGCCTTTACCTTTGACACCCCCACTGGCCCGACGATCGTTTGCCTTGCGGCCGTTCTGTTTGCTGCCTCAAGCCTCGGAGATACGCTGCGGCGTGCTGCGATGCGTGGATAAGGCTGACGCTGCCGGAGCAAATGTTTTTCACTTGCCGTTTGCCAAACATTTGCCCCTAATCACCTCATGGATCCGCAACTAGACCCGAAACAGACCACCCGGCTGATCGCCACGCTGCAAGACCGGATAGCCGAGATGCCACCGAAACTGGCAGCGGCGGCAAAGTACATAATCGACAATCCCGGTGATTTCGCGCTGGATCCGGTCCGGGTCACAGCCCAGAAGGCAGGTATCAGCGCCAATACACTGGTACGGCTGGCAGATTTCCTAGGCTTTGAAGGCTTCGAAGCCCTGCGCAGCCCCTTTCGGGCCTCCCTGGTGACCGAGCGTGAGGCGGGACTGGGGGAGGACTGGCTAACCCAGATGCAGGCCTCAACCGCCCCCACCGCAACCTTGCAGGCCCGCGCGGCCCGAAACGAGATCAACATCGTCGCGCGTTCCTTGCGGCTGATGACGCCGGAACGCACCGCCTCCATCGTGAAAACGCTGACCGAAGCACGCAGATGCTATGTAACGGCCACCCGGGCTTCATATGCGCTCGCCCATTATTTTCACTATGTGGGCCGCATGGCGTTGCCGGATCTGGACCTGGTGCCGCGACACATGGGATCGGCCATTGACGATCTGATCGACCTTTCGGACCGAGACTGCCTGATCGCCGTTACCTTTGCGCCCTATTCCTCAGGCACTATTCAGGCGCTGCGCATGGCGGCAGAACGCAGGGCGAAGGTTGTTCTGATTTCCGACAGTCAGGTTGTCGCGCCCGGCATTCATGCCGATCATGTGCTGGCGGTCTCTTCGAACTCGATCCATGCCTTCGGGGCCTATGGCGGCGCCATGGCGGTGCTGGAGTGCCTGCTGACCCACCTGATCGAGGCCGGGGGCGCAGAGGCACGCCGCCGGATCGAAGCTTATGAAGATCTGCGTCAGGACAGCGGCGCCTATTGGACCGGCTCTCGCCTGCCCCGACTCAGGGAATAGCCCTTAGAATCGGAGCGACAGGCAAGACATGCCACCATCCAGCTTGGCGCACTCACGATTGTCGATCTCCACCACGCGAAACCCCGCGCGGTCCAGCATCTCAGCCGTGCGCGGAAATCCTGCGGCCATGATAACAGGGTCGTTGAAACGGATCGCATTGGCGGCGGCTTCCTCACCCTCTGGCACATGCAAGACGCGGTAGCCTTCGAAACACCCCGAGGCATCCAGCCGCCTCGTCGACAGGATGGTCTCCGCATCCAGAAGCGAGCAGTCCGTTTTGAAATGGAGAACGCCCGGCGGGGTGATGACCTCGCGCACCGCATACCCCCAGTCCGCCACAATTTCCGTAAGCTGAGCCACGCCCGCCGCATCGGTGCGATCAGACCGTCCAACCAGTATCTCGCGCCCGGTGACAAGGATGTCACCGCCTTCGATATGGCCGGGTCCGGTGATTTCACGCAGATCCTCGAAACAGTCGCGCAAGGCGGGCTTCATCTCGGCAACCTCCCCTCTGCGAGACGGGGCACCTGGGCGCATCAGCACCGCGCCCTTGGGCAAGCACAGTGCCGTGTCTTCAACGAAAAGCGCATCCGGGAAGGCCTCAAGCGGCTCCAGTTCTATCACTTTGGCGCCGGTGCTTTGCAGAGTAGTCACATAAGCAGCGTGCGCCTCAAGCATGTTACCGAGATCCGGCGTGCCGATGTCTTCGGCACGCAGGCCGTCTATAACGCTCGGTCCCGGACGACGGGTAATGGCGCGGGTGAACTGATAGGTTGGGTCGGTCATCGGTCGTCCTGTCCTGGTACAAACTGCGGTGCCGATATTTCGATCAGTGACGGTCCATCGGCGGGCGCAGCCCTCAGAGCCGCAGCGACCTCGGACGGTTCGGCTGGAACCCTCTGGTGGGGGATGCCAAATGACTGCGCTGCCGCCGCAAAATCCGGCGGGGTCGGATCACAGCCCACCACGGTCACGCCTACATCCTGCATCGAAGTGGCGATCTCCCGGTATCCATGGTTGTTCCAGACGATGAAGGTCACGGGCAGGCGCTCCTCCACCGCCACCATGATTTCGGGCAGGGTGAACTGCGCACCGCCATCCCCGAGGATCGACAGAACTCGCGCATCAGGCGCGCCAATGGCAGCACCAATCGCGGCTGGAATGCCATAACCGAGCGCGCCATAGCCCGTCGCCGCATTGAACCAGCCACTGGGGCGATCATGATCATAGTAAAGGTTCCCAGCATATATCGGCTGGGTGGAATCCCCCACCATCACAGCGCCCGGAAGCGCATCGCGCATAGCGTTCAGGATCTCGACCTGCGCACGGTAGTCGGAACCGATTTCCGCCCATGCCGCCGCGCGGGCGCTGGCGGCGCGCCCCACTCCGCCTGCTTGTCCGGCATCGCCTTCCAAGGCCGCAAGCAGGTCGATCACGAACGACTCTGCCGCACTGTGAATGCTCATGTCCGCAGGGTGGCGCGCCAGTTGCCGCTCGCAGATATCCACGCGGATCAATCCTGCCATCACAGGCATGGTGCCGCTCGCATACATATCGTAGTCCGTCGGCCCCAACTCGGTGCCAAGAGCGAGCACCACGTCAGCCTCTTCAATCAGAGCGCGGGTGGCAGAAAGGCTGGGACTGGCAGGCACCGAAAGCGCATGCCCGTGCATAATCCCCCGCGCGTTGACGGTCTGCACAACCGGCGCATCCAGTCGTTCCGCCAAAGTCCGCAGCTCTAGATCCAGCATCCGTGCACCGCCACCTGCAAGGATCACGGGACGCTTTGCCGCGCCAAGCCGCGCGGCAGCCTCTGACACCTGATGCTGCGTGGGCGCGGGCCGCTCTGGCGCATCAATGCCGGTTCTCGCAGCCGCCTCCGCTCCCGCAACATCCAGCGGAATCTGGATGTGAGTCGGACCCGGTCGCCCCTTGGAAAACGGCTCAAACGCCCGATTGAGAGCCTGATCCAGCGCATCTGGCACCTCCAGGTGTTCGGACACCAAAGCCACGGTTGAGGCCAGAGCGTGCTGATCCGGTAGTTCATGCAGATGCCCCATGCCCAGCCCCAGCGATGCGCGGGTGTTGACCCCGGACAGCACCAACATCGGCACGGAATCCGCTCGCGCCTGCGCCATCGGCGTGAGTGTGTTGGTCAACCCCGGCCCAGTGATCACAAAGGCGACGCCCGGCTTTCCGGTGACACGCGCATAGCCATCGGCCATGAAGCCTGCCCCCTGTTCGTGACGCGGTGTGACATGGCGCAGCCCAGATGCCGCGAGCCCCCGATAAAGTTCAACCGTATGCACGCCAGGAATACCAAAGACGCAGTCGACACCCCGCGCCTCAAGCGCCGCTACAAGTGCTTCACCCAGCGTCGTCATGCAACGGCCTGTTTACGTGTTCCAGCGTGGGAAACGATGCGTGCAACAGCCTCATCAAAGCGCGTGTCTTCAATCGTCAGGGCGACCCGCACCCAGCCCGGCAGCGTGTCGCCGAACGAGGATCCCGGCATGACCGCAACCCCTGCGCTTTCGAGCAAGTCCATCGCGTAGGCCTCACCAGTCTGCCCTGTCGCCCCGACATTGATCATGGCGAACATGCCCGCTTGGGGCCGGTGCACCCGCAGATCGGTCTGCGCGTGCAATTGCTCTGCCAGCCGTCCGGCTCGCGCGGCAAACCGCGCGGCCATGCCTGCGGCAACTGGAGACCCCTCACGGACCGCCTGTTCGGTCATATCCGCAATGAAAGGCTGATTGCCGAACAACATGGTCTCGCAATAGGGCAAGAGCGCATCGCAAAAGGCCGTGGGCCCCACGCACCAGCCGCTTCGGAACCCGGGAGACGCGTGAGATTTCGAAACGGAAGACACCGCGATCACCCGGTCGGCGATTTCCTCCACGGCAAGAGGAGACGTGAAAGTTGCACCCTCGAACACAAGATCGGCATAAACCTCGTCCGACAGGATCCAGAGGTCATGTTTGAGGGCCAGTTTGCCGATGTCTGTGATGTCTTCGCGTGTCAGGATCGAACCCGTCGGGTTGTGCGGCGTGGTCAGAAGGATTGCCCTGGTGCGCGGCGTAATGCGGGCCGCGATGTCCTCGGCCTGCATTCTAAAACCATGATCAGCGCGTAGCGGCACAGGCACCATCTCGGCCCCGGTCGCGCGGATCACACCTTCATAGGTCGCATAGAGCGGATCACCCACCAGCACTTCGTCACCCTGCTGCGCAACACCTGCCATCACCGCAAAGAGCGCGGTCTGGGTGCCCGGAAAACAAAGAATGTTGTCCGGTTCAATGGGTCGGCCCGAGCGGGCTGAATAGTCTTCGGCCAGGGCAACGCGCAGGTTCATCTCTCCGCGCCCGTCGGAATAGCCCGTGCGCCCGGCGTGCATTGCGCGCGCAGCCGTATCGAGCAGCGATTGCGGCACCGGCACGTCCGGCTCTCCGATGGTCATCTCGATCACATCCTTGCCCCCTGCGGCCATTTCGCGGGCCTTGAAGTGGAGGTCCCATTTCGCGCCGCCCAGCCCGGCAAGGCGCTGCATCACATCAGTTGTTTTCACGGCTTTCCGGCCTTTTCCTGAGAAGGGTTTTGCAAGTTCAACCCGGTGATTGCACTGACCGACCGCAGGCCGATCTGGGGCAACTCACCGGGTTCAAAGGCTTCGGGCAGCGCACCGCCCTCAAGCCACAGTCCATCGACCGCCGCATTGGCGGCAATGGCAAGCTGGCGCAACTGCGCCGGGGTGGCAGGGGCGCCGACCTCTGCAAGGGCCGCTGAGATCAAACTCTCCAAACGGCCTCGGAAATCCGCATAGGTTTCAGCATGGATTCGGCGCATCTCAGGATCCTGCTGCACCCGGTTGAGGAAACTGGCCCATAGAGCGACCGAGCGTTCATCCACCACCGGCGGTGTGAGCGAGGCCACCACGAACCCAGCCAGACGCGAGACTGCGGTGCCGCAGCTCTGCTCTGCCATGGCGGCGGTGAGCTCGGTCAGGCCGGTCATGTGCTGTTCATAGGCGGCGGTGATCAGATCTTCCTTGGACGAGAAGTAGTGGCGGATCAGACCGGGCGTCACATCGGCCCGTTCGGCAATAGCCCGCACTGTCGATCCGCCCACGCCCTTTTCAGCCACAAGCTCAAGCGTGGCATCGATCAGGGCCGCCTTGCGCGCATCGGCAGGCTCACGGCTGAATTTGCGGCGGCTTTGGGTCATGGTCTCTCTGGCAGCGAAATTTGTTATACAAACGTATAAATATTATCTCCCCTGCTGACGCAAGAGAAATTACCCCACCACAAATACCGGTTCGGTCCATGCCAAACCGGTCTGGGAGTGATGAATGTGAGATTGGATTTGATTGTGTACGGCGTAGACTGTCACAACACGTAAGCAGCAGGTGCTTACGGCCCTGGAAGCAGGTCTAGGCCGCAGTTACCCGAGCGTTCCTAGAACCGCCCTGACCTTGCGCGGCATCCGTGCCAGCAAGCTTGATCCGGTAGTCGGCAATCTGCCGCCGCACCAGATCGGCCCGTTGAGCGGCTGTGCTGCCTCTGTACCACTCAGCTGTCCAGTTCAGCATCTGTGCCGCATCAAGCTGCGGACACCAGCCCAAAAACTCTCGGGCTGCTGCGCAGTCGAGCCGCAGGAGCGTTGCCTCATGGAGCCCGTCTCCGGGTTCCTGGCACCACTTGAAAGCCGGACCAAGCATGTCGCCAAGCGAGGTGATCACCTCGCCAACGCTGAGCGTCATGTGATCTGCCGGACCGAAGTTCCAGCCTTGCGCAAACCGTTCAGGCGACGCCCAGCCACGTTCGGCCAGCAGCAGATACCCCGCAATCGGATCCAGAACGTGCTGCCAGGGACGCAGGGCGTTTGGGTGTCGTATCGCAAGCGTCTGCCCGGAGGCCAAAGCACGCATCGCATCCGGGATCAGGCGATCAAGGCTCCAATCACCGCCGCCAATGACATTGCCCGCCCGCGCGGACGCCACAGCGACGGTATGACGATCGACAAGTTGCGGCGCAGTGTGAAAGAAGGAGTTACGATAGGATGCGGTCACCAGTTCGGTGCAGCCCTTGGAATTCGAGTAGGGATCATGTCCCCCCATGGGGTCGCTTTCCCGGTAGCCCCAGATCTGCTCCCGGTTCTCGTAACATTTGTCGCTGCTCACCACGACGATGGAGCGCACAGAGGGCGCCGAGGTCCGGCACGCCTCAAGCAGATGAACTGTGCCCATCACATTGGTAGCATAAGTCTCAACCGGCGCTGCATAGGAAAGACGCACCAAAGGCTGCGCCGCCATATGAATAACCACTTCGGGATCGAAGTCTGCTACAGCCTGTCGCAGGGCTTCGGCGTCTCGGATATCGCCCTCCACGTGATCCATGTGCGCAGCAAGTTCCAGCTCTTCGAACAGACTCTGACGACCAGCCCCACCGGGCACACCGTCGCGCGAGGCGGGCCGCGCAAAACCGCGCACCTCGGCCCCCATCTGCAGCAGCCAGCAGGTTAGCCAACTGCCCTTGAACCCCGTATGGCCGGTTACAAACACGCGTCGGCCGCGCCAGAAGTCTTCAGTTGGGTAAGCAGCAGATAAGGTCAAAGTCATGGCTTCTCGTTTTTGGTGAAGGCGCAGTCAAGATGCGTTCTGACTCACTGTCTTGGCGGTTGTGGCCAGATCGAAGGCAGCCGAAGACACTTCAGCCTCGTTCAGAACCGCCACCTCGGCCTGCCAACCCATCTGCTCAATCTGAGCGCGGATTTCTGCTTCGTAATTCGGATTCATGATCACGATGGTCGCCACACCCTGCGCCATCGCCGTGGCCGGATCTACGATGGGGGTGGCGCTGACCGGCATGAAACATCCCTGCTTGGCCGGGTTAAGATCGATACCGAAATCAATCAGGTTCGCCGCACGGGAATTCATCAATAGAGAGAACGTCACCCCTTTGGAAGCCGCGCCCCAGATCGCAACACCGCCGAATTCGTGGCGTCCGATCAGGAATTTGGCCCAGCGATCCAGAAGTGCATTGCGCTGATATAGGTACTGCTCGCCCAAGACGGCCTCCTCTGGAGCGAGCCCCTCCTCGGCGTCGACGGCTGTTGCCGCAGCAGATTTTAAACCCGCTTCAACCCACATGTACTGGTCATCATAGACGGGTGAAACGCTGGCCTGCAAACCGTGCATGGACAAAAGCCGCCTGATCGAGGGCGGGTTGTAGAGTGCACAGTGTTCATAAAAGAAGTCCTGGAATGCACCATGGTGCAAAATCCAGTCAACATCGGGCGTCTCAACGAACAGGTGCCGCCCCGGCGCCATCGCAGCCGCGAGATTGGCAGCAAAACCCTGCACATCGCTGACGTGCTCAATCGTATGGCGCGAGCAGATGACATTGGCCTCCGGCGGGATCTTGGACACCTCGTCCGGAGTGAAGAAACAGCGATGTATAGTCACCCCATCGGGCAATGGGGTCGGAGTTGTACAGGATGGATCAAATCCAACAGCGCTCTTTACACGCCCTTTTGATCGCTCATGCAGCAGGCGCAGAAAGTCGCCCTCTCCACAACCGATTTCGACGTAATGAATGTCTTGCTCAGGCGGCACGGCGGCCAATATCCTGTCTGCCATGGCCCGCAGGTGAGCCTGATAGAACGCCGAAGCAGACACATCGTTGTTGTAGCCGGCATCATAGGAAATCCGCTGCGGATCAAAAGCGGCATTCCAGACAAAGCCGCATTCCCCACATTGAACCATAGTCAGCACACCACGACTGAAACCTTGCGCGCTTTTTCGATCGGGCAGCGTTACGTTCTGCAGGGTCGGCACATTAAGCCGCCGCTCGATAACAGTCATTTTGCCGCCGCTGCATACAGGACAAGCGTGAGGCTGAATCTGGGTCATGGCGGTCTGGACTCCTCTGCCATTAAGACCTGCGTTCCGCTCACTCGCGGTCCGCGATCACAAACCACACCCTAAATTGCAATTCTTACCAAATTTAAAATACCGCCATGCCCCGCGACCTGCCGACCGCCCCAACTCCTGCGCCTGACCGCGATTGATACAATTCTCAGCAATTCAACCGAAAATTAACTGCGGCTTTCCTAAAGTCGCTCTCAACGAGGCAGAAAATGAATCGAGAGCACACATGAAAGTTGTCATCCTGGCCGGCGGACTTGGCACTCGCATCAGTGAAGAATCCCACCTGCGTCCCAAGCCAATGATCGAAATTGGCGGCAAGCCGATCCTGTGGCACATCATGAAGACATTCAGCGCGCATGGTCTTACCGACTTTGTGATTTGCTGCGGTTACAAGGGCCATATGATCAAGGAGTACTTTACGAACTACCTGCTCTATAATTCGGACGTGCAGGTGGATCTGGCCTCCGGCGAGCACAAGATCCTGAATCATACCGCCGAACCTTGGCGGATCACCATGCTGGACACCGGCGCGGAAACTCAAACCGGCGGTCGGCTGGCTCTGGCTCGGCCTCATTTGGGCGAGCGTTTTTGTTTGACCTATGGTGACGGTGTTGCGGACGTCGATATTAAAACGCTGATCGAATTTCATAAAACGGAAGGCCGACAAGCAACTGTCACCGCCGTGCAGCCTGCCGGTCGTTTTGGCAGTCTCGAAACCGATGGGACTGCAGCACTGAACTTCGTGGAAAAACCAGCCGGAGACCACAACTGGGTAAGCGGTGGCTTCTTCGTTTGCGAACCTGGCGTTCTGGATCTCATTCCAAGCCTCGATACGATCTGGGAAAAAGATCCGTTGGAAACGCTCACGCGCGACCGGCAGCTTTCGGTCTACAAGCATCGCGGTTTCTGGAGCGCTATGGACACCATGCGGGACAAAAGGCTCCTCGAGGAGCTGTGGAACAGTGGAAAAGCCCCCTGGAAAGTCTGGGAAACACCCGAAGCACAGCTGCCCTTCGGCCCTGCTCCAAAGCCTGGCGCGTCGACTGTGCCTCTGGGCGCACTCTCTGCCTCGGGCCAGATCGGACACTGATCCATGGCGCGCCCTGATATCGTCGAGCTGCCACTGGCTGGTGCCTTTCACTATCGCCCACACCCTCATCACGATCACCGCGGCAGTTTCAGCCGACTGACCTGTGACGAAACGCTCCGGGATGCAGGTTTGAACACCACCTGGGTTCAGACCAACCTATCGCGCACCAAGGCCCGTGGCACCGTCAGAGGCATGCACTATCAAAAGCCCCCTTTTGACGAAATCAAGCTACTGACCTGCCTGTCTGGTTGCGTCTATGACGTACTGGTGGACCTGCGCCCAGACTCACCCACCTTCGGGCAATGGACCGGCATAGAGTTGGACGGCGCAGCGGCTGATACTCTCTATATCCCCTCCGGCCTAGCGCATGGTTTTCAAACGCTGAGCGACGATGTCACGCTGCACTACAGCCATTCGGCCGCTTTCAGCCCGGATCATCAGGCCGGTCTGTCCTACTGTGATCCGCAGGTCGCAATTCGCTGGCCGCTCCCGATCACCGCCTTGTCCGACCGGGACGCCGAGTTACCCAATCTGAAAATCCTGGAGGAGGCTCTGTGATGCAGTGTCGTCATTGCGCAACTGAACTGTCCCTGCCCGTGCTTGACCTGGCGCACGCCCCACCCTCCAACGCCTATCTTGAGAAAGGGCAGTTGCGGCAGCCCGAGATGCATTTCCCGCTGCGTCTTTTCCTGTGTGAAAGCTGCGGCTTGGTTCAAACAGAAGATTTCTGCGACGCAGATCAGCTGTTTGATGACAATTATGTCTATTTCTCCTCAACCTCCAGCAGCTGGTGTGCCCACGCAGCACGATTTGCAGAAGGCGCAATTGCCCGCCTAGGGCTGACAAAAGACAGTTTTGTCGTCGAGGTGGCCTCAAATGACGGTTATCTGCTGCAAAACTTCGTGACCGCAGAAATACCCTGCCTGGGGTTCGAACCGACTGCCAGTACTGCCGAGGTCGCAGCCCGCAAAGGTGTAGAAACCCGCACTGCGTTCTTTGGCGAGGCTGAAGCAAAAGCGCTCCGTAAAGAGAAACCCGGCGGTGCTGATCTGATCGTAGGAAACAATGTCTACGCGCATGTTCCCGACATCAATGACTTCACGCGCGGGCTGGAGCGTCTTCTTGCAAATCAGGGCGTGATCTCACTGGAGTTTCCGCATTTGCTGCAGCTGGTGAAACAGGGCCAGTTCGACACTGTCTATCACGAGCATTTCTCGTATCTATCGCTCACAACCGTGCAAAAGATCTTTGCGGCGGCAAACCTGCGCATCTTTGATGTGGAAGAGCTTCCAACCCACGGCGGCAGCCTGCGGGTATGGGGGTGCCGGACGACAGCGCAGCACATGGAAACACCGACTGTAAAGGCGATATTGCAGCAAGAGCGCGACGTCGCCATCACAACGGGCGCCTTCTTCAAGGATCTGCAAAGCCAGGCCGATCACGCAGCCGACGCGTTGCTTTCGTTCCTATTGGACATCAAGGCCAAGGGCGAAACCGTGGCCGCCTATGGCGCTGCGGCCAAGGGGACAACATTGCTGAACTACGCAAGGGTGAACCCGCGGATCCTGCCTTATGTCTGTGATGCAGCACCGTTCAAACAGGGACGCTACCTGCCGGGGTGCCATGTACCCGTCCGAAACCCGATCGAGCTGCGCAAGAACCCACCGCAGCATTTGCTGATCCTGCCCTGGAACATCAAAGACGAGATTGCCCGCGATCTGGCATGGCTGTCACGTGAGCACGGCACGACATTCTGGACCATACTCCCCTACCCCGAACAGATGGAACCGCCTGCCGATTCCATTCCACCTGCCGCGCTCTCGGCCTGAATGAAAAAGCCGCTAAGAGGCGACGATGTCACAACCAAAACTCAGCATCTGCATACCCACCTATAATCGGGCAACCTACCTCGCGACCCTTCTTACGGATCTGGAAGACGTGGTGGCGCAAATTCCGTTCGAGGTGGAAATCATTGTTTCGGACAACGCCTCTACCGACAACACTCAGGAGGTGTTGGCAGAAGCTCAACATCGTCTTCCTTTGTTGGCCTTGTGCCAGCCCGAAAACCTAGGGGTCATTCGCAACATCAGCTGTACCATGCGCGCGGGCAAAGGCACCTATCTGGTCTATCTCGCCGACGATGATCGGCTTAAGCCCGGTGCGCTCGTCAAAGCTGTCGAACAACTGGAATCCAACCCCAAAGCCTCCGCCCTCTATGCGCCTTGGGAACGGTTCGACCTTGTAACAAATGAGGTGAAGAGCCAATTCTACAAACAAGACAAAGATGTTACGATTGCGCGCGGCAATTATGCTCAGCTCATGGAACATGTCGCCAAGCACCGGATTTTCTCGGAAATCAGTATACTACGGCGCGATGCCTTCCGTGCGCTGCACCCAATGGGCAATGATCTGGCCTTCTGGGCCTTCACAATGCCCTGTGAATACCTCGGATATGGTGACCTGATCTACTCGAAGACACCGTTCTACAGCTCGGTGAGCCGTCATTTCGTGGGGGACAACCGCTCTCAGGAAGGGTTCAACGACGTGATGACCGCATGGGATAGCTACCGCGGTGGCGTTGAGTACATGTACGGTCTTGCAGTTCAACATGGCGGTTTAAAAAACCCTCAGCGAACCCTGCGCTTCGTACAATCTCTGCCGATAGAACGGATGATCGTCGCACTTAGATTGCGGCTCCAAAGCGGCGGAGATCCGCTTGAGAACTATGCTCTGGCCGCAAGACTGCGTGGCTGTGGGCAAATCGCGAACCTGCCAGCCCCGATGGAGCAGATCCGCACCGCCGCAGCACTCTATTTTGGCTGTGTGAAACTGCCAGGAACACTTCAGGCCAACGGTATCGCTCTTATCGGCGACTGCAGTGAAGAGACGGTGAACCAACTCGACTCCATCGCCAGCCTGCCAGTCCGCCACGCTGGCTCAACAGACGATATACATGAAGCCGATATGGTCCTTGATCTGGGCTGCAAGGATGCCGCGCTTGTTGAGTGCGCCGAAACTCGCGCGCTCGCACGGGTACGCGATGCCGATCTGATACAGAAATTCCCATGAGTACGTCACCCAAACATATCCTGATGACCGGCTCCACCGGTTTTGTCGGTCGTGCGGTCACCAAAGCCGCGCACGGCGCCGGGCATCGGTTGTGCCATGTGGTACGCACCGGCAGCGCGGATCGTATCCCGGTTCTCGGAGCAGAGGACCGTGTCATCGAGGTCCCTGATGTTTTTGCCGAGCCTGCCAAATGGTGGGCTGAGGTGATGCAAGGCCAGGATCTGGCCTTGCATATGGCCTGGTATGCCGAGGCCGGAAAATACCAGACCTCTCCAAAGAACACGGATTGCCTGATCGGCACACTCGCGATGGCGCAGGGTGCGATTGCCGCCCAACTGCAACGCTTTGTCGGGGTTGGAACCTGCCTGGAATATGATCTGCGGGGGCCGCAAGGGACGCGCCAAAGCGTCGGCACCGATGGTCCGCTGAACCCTCAATCGCCATATGCCGCAGCAAAGGCCGCCTGCGGCCTTGCCCTCGGTCAAAGCCTGCCACAAGCGGGAGTAGAGTTTCTTTGGGCGCGTCTGTTTTACCTTCACGGTGACGGCGAAGATCCGCGCCGCCTTGTGGCCGCGCTGCATCAACACCTATCGCAGGGACAGTCCATTGCCCTGACCTCGGGCCGACAGGTTCGGGATTTTCTGGATGTGGCAGACGCCGCCAAGATGCTGATCAACGACGCGGTGTCGGACCGCTGCGGCATTAGCAACATCTGCTCCCAGACCGGCATCACGGTGCGCGCTTTGGCCGAACACATCGCCGATCAATACGGGCGCCGTGACCTGCTGCAATTTGACACGCGCCCCGACAACCCGGACGATCCACCGTTTGTCGTCGGGCACCGCGGCCCGACCCAACAACCGCTTTTCCCCCAATCCGCCGCCTCTGGCACTGGCCTGACCGCCACGACTGAAAGGATGACACAATGACTCCCTTCCAAAGCGAAATCACCTCTCGCACGCAGGACATGCGCGCTGACCCGGTTCTGCAATCGGCCGCAATGAATTTTCTTCAGGCCTCCGCAAAGGCGAAATACTCCTACAACTTTCACTGGATGGGCCGCCCAATCATCCAGTATCCGCAGGACATCGTCGCCATGCAGGAGTTGATCCACGAGATCAAACCCGATCTCGTGATCGAAACCGGCATTGCGCATGGCGGTTCGTTGATCTTCTCGGCCTCCATGCTTGCGCTTCTTGAGATGACCGAGGCCATCGAGGCTGGCACCAGCTTTGATCCCAATAAGCCCAAGCGAAAAGTGCTGGGCATCGACATCGACATTCGTCCCCACAACCGCGAAGCCATCGAGGCTCATCCGATGCGATCGCGGATCGAGATGATCCAAGGCTCTTCGGTCGCTCCGGACATCATTGCCCAGGTTCACGAGATTGCCAAAGACTACAAGAAAGTTCTCGTTTGCCTCGACAGTAACCACACCCATGAGCACGTGCTGCAAGAACTGAAAGCCTATGCACCGCTGGCCTCTGAAGGCAGCTACTGCGTGGTCTTTGACACGTTGATCGAAGACATGGAGCCCGACACCTACACGGATCGCCCCTGGGGCAAAGGCGACAACCCTCACACCGCGATCCAGACCTACCTCAAGGAAAACACCGGTTTTGAGATTGATCGACAGATCCATGATCGTCTGCTCATCACAGTCGCGCGTGATGGTTTCTTGCGACGCCTGTCCTAAAGGCACAGCCCAAATAGAGATCGAAGTGAGGGGTGCCGCAACCGGTGCCCCTCCATTTCGTCATGACCTGCTGGTTTTGCTGATGTCGCCGGGGGCAATGGCAACCGACTTGATCACCGCATAACAGTCGCTTCCCTCCTCAAGCCCGAGGGCCTGCGCGGAGCGTTGTGTTATCCGGGCCAGAATATGTCCGGCAGGCGTTCTGAGGGACACCATCGCACCGGGGCCATCGCCGGTATGAATTTGCTGAACCTGCCCCGGTAGGATATTCAAGGCCGACAGACCTTGAGGTTTTTCTCGCGACAGGATCACCTCATGCGCCGAGATGCGCACGCGCACCTCTTCTCCCGGTGCCTGTGCCAAACGCGGCAAGAACAGCGACAGCCCGGCCGCATCCAGCTCGCTCAGCCCGTCGGAATGATGCGCCTTGACCCGCGTTTCCAGCATGGCCCCGACCGAGCGTACCCCGGTCGGCATAACCTTGGGATCGCTCAGAATCTCTACCGCTGGACCTTGCCGTGTCGTCTTTCCGTCTTGCAGAACGACCACAGTCGTTGCGAGCCGCGCCACCTCGCTCGCGGAGTGGCTGACGTAAAGGATCGGGATCCCGACCTCATCTCTGAGGCGTTCAAAATAGGGCAGGATCTCACTCTTGCGGGCGTCATCAAGGGCCGCCAAAGGCTCATCCGCAAGGATCATCTCGGGAGCGGACAACAGAGCACGCCCTATAGCGATACGTTGCTTTTCCCCGCCCGACAATCCGCCGGGTCGCCGCTTCAGAAGATGGCCTATGCCCAGCATCTCGACAATCTGATCCAGATCGGCGCGCGGCGATGCCTTTGGCGCGAACCAGCGGCCGAACAGCAGATTTTGCCGAACCGTCAGATGAGGGAACAACCGCCCCTCCTGAAAGACGTAACCGATACGGCGCCGGTTTGGCGGCAGCCAAACCCCCTGATCCGTATCACACAGAACCCGATCATTCAGGGCGATGCGCCCGTGGGCGGGCCGCAGCAGACCGGCAACCGCATTCACCACGGTTGTCTTGCCAGACCCCGATCGCCCAAACAGCACGGTGATACCAGGAGGTGCTTCAAAGGCGACATCGAGGGCAAAGCCCGGCCTTTTGTGTTTGAGGCTGACCGATAGCATCATCCGCCTGCAACCCGTTTTGCTGCCTTACGGGCCAGAACTTCGGAAAGCAGCAGGGCGCCCATGGCGATCACAATCGAGATCAGCACCAGGCGCGTGGCGGCCGCCTCACCTCCGGGAATCTGCAGAAAAGCATAAACCGCCGAGGGCAAGGTCTGGGTTTGGCCGGGAATGTTGGACACAAAGGTGATGGTCGCGCCGAACTCTCCCATCGCCTTGGCAAAACCGAGGATCGAACCTGCGATCAAACCCGGCAGGATCATGGGCAGTGTCACGGTCAGAAAGACCCAAGGACGTGATGCCCCGAGCGTTGCTGCAGCCTGCTCAAGCTTTGGATCCACAGCTTCAATCGACAAACGGATCGCCCGGACCATCAAGGGAAAGCCCATGATGGCAGCTGCCAGGGCCGCACCGGTCCAGCGAAAGGCAAGAACGATTCCCAGTTCTTGCAAGAGCCCACCCACAGGCCCCTGTGTCCCAAAGATCAACAGCAAGAGATACCCGGTCACCACTGGCGGCAGAATAAGCGGCAGATGCACCAGTCCATTGAGCAGCTGTTTGCCCGGAAAAGCCCACCGGGCCAGGGCAAACGCCGTCAAAACAGCAATAGGCAGTGCCAACAGGGTCGCCCAAAAGGAAACCCGCAGCGACAGGACAACCGCCTGCCATTCTTCTGGGCCGAGCCACTCCATACCGGCAGTCAATCCGGCAAGGCAGAAAACCCCTCTTCCATCAGGATCGACTGAGCGGAGGGTGTTTTCAGATACTCGAGAAAAGCCAGCGCGATCTCGTTTTCTCCCGGCGAAACGGCTGCTGCGGGGTAGACGATCTGCGGATGGCTGCCTGGTGGAAAGGTTGCAAGAACTGAAACCGATGCACTGGCGCGCGCATCCGTTGCATATACAATACCGAACGGAGCCTCCCGGTTTGCAACCAAGGCCAGGGCCACGCGCACGTTGTCCGTTTGCACCACATCAGGCTGCACTTTGTCCCACTGCCCCAAAGTGATTAGGGCCGCCTTCCCGTAGATACCAGCAGGGACAGCCTCGGTCAGAGCCATCACCAGGCGTTCTCCGGCCAACAAACCGGCCAAATCGAAATCAGGTGAAATCTCAACCGTCGCCCGGTTGCCATGTCCGATCAACACCAACCGGTTCCCAATCAAATCAAAACGCGTTTCAGGCAGGATCCGGCCCGCGTCCTCAAGATAATCCATCCAGGACGGATTAGCAGAGATAAACACATCAGCCGGAGCGCCTTGTTCGATCTGACGGGCCAGAACCGAAGAACCGGCAAACGAGAAAAAGAGCCTGTTATCCGTCTGCGCTTCAAACTCAGCGCCAAGCCGGGCCATAGCGTTGGTCATGCTTGCAGGTGCAAAGATCGTGGCCTGACCCGCACACAAGTGGGCAGGCGCCAGTGAGACCATGGCGATCCCCAGCATGGCGGCCAACATGTGGCGGCGAATGCGAGAGAAAAGCATATGGAGCCTCACGAGTGGTTTTAAGGTTCTCTTCCGGACTAGCTGCGCCTCCCCAGCGGGGCAAGGAATAATTTCTACTCAGCCACACCAGCTAGTACTCATGCCTCAAACCAAAAAGACCGGTCACAGATCTGCGACCGGCCTCGAAATGTAGAATATTGGGTGCCGGGACCTGTGATCAGAACAGGGTCAGATCCCCTGCGCCAGCCGGAGTGGCGGCCGGTGCCGGTTTCGGCGCCGCGCGGGCTGCCGCGATCTCTTGTTCACCAAGACGGCGGTCGTTGGCGACCCGTGTTTGCTGCGCGCTGCCAGTGACCGGGTGGAACCTCACGCGGCGGGCCGAGGTGCCGCCAACGCTTGAGGAAATGCAAGGGATGCCTTCATCCTTCAGGAACTGCTGCACGAATTGTGCGTTTGACGCGCCGATGTCCGACAGGTTCACCGACATCTTGGCCCCGCCGAATACCTTGGCCTTGAGGTTGCGCCGCTCCGCCCCCTTCTTCATGACCCCGTTGATCAACAGTTCCATCGCGTGGATTCCGTAGCGTGCGCTCACGGCTCCGCCGTTGGCATTCGCCAAAAGGAAATGGTTCATCCCACCCACGCCATTTTCAGCGTCATAGATGCAAGCTGCAATGCACGAGCCGAGGACCGTCGAGAACACGACCGACGGATCGGTTGACACGCGGTATTCCCCCTGCAGGAGCGTTACCGAGGTGGAGTTGGCGAATACTGACGTCACAGCGGTCTCCTTGTTACCCTTTCACTCAGGATTTTGCGGCTTGGAGCAGGGCCCCTGCCATCCTGGCGAGCGATACTTGTTTCTGCGCGGCTCCAGTTTCCCAAGCAACCCTTGGCATTCCATAAACGACAGAGGATTTTTCATCCTGTGCAAAGGTGGATGCGCCAGCTTTACGCAATTCCATCAGACCTTTTGCTCCATCCTGCCCCATTCCTGTCAGGATTGTTGCTACCACGTCCTTCCCATATGGCACTGCAGAAGTGAATAAAGCGTCAACGGAAGGCGTATGACCGGAAATGGGCGGACCATCCTTCATGCGCAAACGTATAGGTTTGCGTGAGGACAACCCCATGTGGCGCGTTTGTCCAGCCGCCACGTATACATGCCCCGGCTGGACCTGAATCCCGTCTTCGGCCGGCACCACTTTGGCAGCGCAAATACGGTCCAATAGCGAGACCAGACCTGGCCCAAAGTTCTTTCCAGTGTGCTGAACGATCATGGTTGGAGGACAGTCGTGGGAAAAGCCCACGAGAACGCTGCGCAGGGCTTCGACACCCCCTGTAGAGGAACCGATCAGGATGATCTTCTTGAAATCGCTGCGGGCAGGTGCAGCTCTGGCAGCAGCCGACCGCATCGGAGCGCCCCGGCGTGGTGCCTTGACCATCATGTCATAGTATTGTGCGAATTGACGCGGACTGTCAGCCTTGGTCAGTTCGAAGATACCCGCACCCACATTCAGCAAAGGGTTCGATTGACGGGCTGGTGTCGCACCGGGGCTATCCATGACCGATACCCAGCGCGTGTCGACGGCCGAGAACAGTGCCAACATCATTTCGAACTCAGGCAATCGGGTGAAGCCGTCCTCCACGAAGGCAAAGGTGGGCTGAGCCGCCTCCGCCTGATTGTACGCCATCATCAGATTATTGGCCAAGAGAACCTTCATACCAGGATATGCCGATTCCATGTGCGATTGCAATGAGCGGGCAAAAGCCCGATCCGTCGTAATGATAAGAAGATTTTGAGACGTCAATGCTTTACCCAGTCACGTTTTTTCGGCGCAATGCCAAAAGTTCCACAGTTTGAAGGAGCGCCGTTAGGCGCTCCAGATCTCTGATCCTTAGAAATCCTGCCACTTGTCGAGAGCAGCGTTGCCGTCGGTGCCGGTTGCGGCCGGGGCGGCTTCGTTGAAATCGCTGAAGTCCCAGTCGTCATCCCCATGCGCCGTCGGCGTG
>Ga0098070_100199_pt1 | contig 25400 bp, 29 predicted proteins | sample 28_taG_FD_75063 | JGI IMG/M metagenome (GOLD analysis project Ga0098070, IMG submission 75063) | Marine viral communities from Cariaco Basin, Caribbean Sea - 28_WHOI_OMZ | ecosystem: Environmental > Aquatic > Marine > Oceanic | place: Caribbean Sea: Cariaco Basin | collected 2014-11-12
AGGACCATCGAAACGCGACGCTTGCTTCACCGCAAATCCGCTGCATAATCAAACCTACCAGATGTGCAGAACCCTCTTTTAGTTCAGGCGGCCATCTGTCCCAAAATCCCTGACGACGGACACTTACGCCCCTGAGCTCCGGCCTGCACATCGGCGGGAAGGTCCGCAACATCCACGGCCTTCACATAAACGATCCGCTTCCCGGTCTCGTTGAAATCGAACGGTGTATGCATCTGAGTTACCCCTTACGAATGTTGATGGTCTGAACAACGGTTTCCGGGCGGGCGCGAGTCAGGTCGACGTGCAACAACCCGTTTTCCATCAGCGCCTCGCCCACTTCGACCCCATCTGCGAGAACGAACATGCGCTGGAACTGGCGCGAAGCAATGCCACGGTGCAGGAAGACACGACCGTCGCTATCGTCGCCTTGACGGCCACGGATCACCAGTTGCCGGTCTTCCACTGTGATGGAGAGATCCTCCTCGGCAAACCCGGCAACGGCCAGGGTAATGCGATAGGAATGATCCGAGGTCTGCTCGATATTATAGGGGGGATAGCCCTCGTTGCCCGACTTCGCCGAGCGTTCCAGAAGGCGTTCAAGCTGCTCGAACCCCAACATGTGCGGGTATGAGCCCAAGGTAAGTTTCGACACGTGTTTCGTCCTTTGTTCGAAAGCGACGGATAGTCTTGCGGCCCCGGTTCGGGCACCGCCCTTACAGAATATGGTAACTTCCCTTGAATTCTCAAGAGTGTGCATGGCTAGGACTAGCCCAAAAGCCGTTAACAAAGTATCCTGCAACTCCCATCATTCATCAGCTACCCGAGTCGCCAATGAACGCCCCCACCGATATCCCGATGAAGACCGACGAAGTTTTGAAGGTTGAACTTGAGGTGTTTCGCAGACAGCACCGGGATCTGGACGAGGCCATCACCGCCCTTCAGGAACGCGGCACGGCAGATCAGCTGACCATCCGGCGGCTGAAGAAACAGAAGCTGATCCTGAAAGACAAGATCGCCCTGATCGAAGACCGGCTGACCCCGGATATTATCGCCTGATCGCTGGAACCTGTCGTGAAACACAGTAAGCCGCGGGAACCCTCCAGGCAGGGGGAAACTCCCGCGCCTTTTCCGGGTCGGCAGCTTGGCTGCCGCTGGCAAAAGTCTTGGGTCCTGTAGGGCGCCTCAGCGCGCTGCAGCACCGCCGTGCAGCCCTGTCGGATAACGTGAATAGGTCGTTTCACCGCTTCTTGCTCCCAGCATTGCCCTTTGCGCAGCCCTCGTCCCTCATTGCCGCATTGCACCGCAGGCGACTTCGACTATAGTGCGCGCTCCTTCCACCAGAGCAGGTCCTGCGCGGCCTGCGGCATGACAGGACCGGATCACATGCCTGACACCCCTGCCGATATCAAAGTGGGCATCATCATGGGCAGCCAGTCGGATTGGCCCACATTGAAAGAAGCCGCCACCATCCTGGATGAGCTGGGCGTGCCATTCGAGGCGAAGATCGTCTCAGCGCACCGCACGCCGGACCGGCTGTGGACCTATGGCAAGACCGCCGCCGAACGCGGGCTGCAGGTGATCATCGCCGGTGCCGGGGGCGCTGCGCATCTGCCGGGCATGGTGGCCTCCAAGACCCGCGTTCCGGTGGTTGGCGTCCCGGTCCAGACCCGTGCGCTGTCAGGCGTAGATTCGCTCTATTCCATCGTGCAGATGCCAAAAGGTTTCCCGGTTGCCACCATGGCTATCGGCGCTGCGGGTGCTGCCAACGCCGGTCTGATGGCCGCCGGGATCCTGGCCTTGCAGGATCCCGCCCTTGCGCAGCGCCTGGACGATTGGCGCGCCGCGCTCTCTGCCTCCATCCCCGAGGAGCCGAGCGATGACTGATCCCTTGCAGCCCGGCGCCACCATCGGAATTCTGGGAGGCGGCCAGCTGGGCCGCATGCTCTCGGTCGCGTCCTCTCGTCTCGGCTTTAAAACGCATATCTTTGAACCCGGTACGAACCCGCCCGCAGGCGATGTCGCTCACAGGGTGACGACTGCTCCTTACGAGGATGAGGCAGCGCTGACTGCCTTTTCTGAGTCGGTTGATGTGATCACCTACGAGTTCGAGAACATCCCAACAGCGGCACTGGACATTCTGGAACGACACCGTCCTATCCGTCCCGGTCGTGAAGCGCTACGCGTCTCGCAAGACCGGCTGACCGAGAAGGCCTTCCTTCAGGATCTGGGTCTGAAAACGGCCCCCTTTGCCGATATTGCAAGCCAGGCTGACCTCGATGTTGCCTTGGAAATGATCGGCGCCCCAGCAATCCTAAAGACGCGTCGTTTCGGCTATGATGGCAAGGGGCAGGCCCGTATCAAGTCCGCCGGGGATGCTGCACCAGCACTTGCATCTTTGGCAGGCGCAGCGGCCATCCTTGAGGGCTTCGTGGATTTCAGCCACGAAGTTTCGGTCATTGCCGCCCGCAGCCCAAGCGGCGAAGTTGCGTGTTTTGATCCCGGTGAAAATGTCCACCGGGACGGGATACTGCATACCACCACTGTGCCAGCCCGCCTGAGCCAGAGCCAGCGCATGGATGCGGTGCTGATCGCCGCCAAGATCCTGAATGCGCTCGACTATGTGGGCGTGATGGGGGTGGAGTTGTTCGTCACCCAACAGGGTCTCATCGTGAATGAGATCGCGCCGCGTGTGCATAACTCGGGCCATTGGACACAGAACGGCTGCGCCGTCGACCAGTTCGAACAGCACATCCGCGCCGTCGTAGGCTGGCCCCTCGGGGACGGGCAGCGCCACAGCGACATTGTGATGGAGAACCTGATCGGCGCCGATGTGGAGCGCATTCCAGAACTCTCGCGCGAGCGCGACTGCGCTATCCATCTATACGGCAAGGCCGAGGCCAAGCCGGGGCGCAAGATGGGACACATCAACCGGATCATCCAGACCAAGTAACCGCTGCGCTTCGCAACTCAGCGGCGAAATCCGCCCCAAGCGGGTTTCGCGCGCAGCAAAGAGGGCCCGCATGCCGGGCAGGATGCGCTGCGCCATCTCCTCTAGCTCTGCTGGATTACACCAAGAACCGGGCGGCTACGTCACCACTCATGTAGCTGACGCGCCCTCCGGACAGGGTTACCGCGACACGGCCGTTGTCTTTTTCCAGGATCACGATGTCTGCACGCTTGCCAGCGGCAAGATCGCCTCGGTCATCCAGCCCCAAAACAACTGCAGGCCCCTTCGACACCAGTCTCCAGGCTTCGACCAGATCTAGAAGCCCTGTGCGCGCCAGCATCAAGGCTGCGCGACGTGGACTGGGATAGTGATAATCCGACGCTAGTGCATCACACAGACCCATTGCGATCAACTCAACCGCCGAAACGTTGCCCTTGTGCGAGCCACCGCGCACCACGTTGGGAGAGCCAAGGATGATGTAATCGCCCCCGGCCCGTGCAGCCTCTGCCGCGTCAAGAGTTTCCGGAAACTCGCTGATCTTCACTCCACGCTCGCGCCAAAGGGCGCGGGCATTGGCACTGTCATCGTCATGGCTGCCCATGCGCACGCCCATGGCGGCGAGCTCGGCACAAATGGCATCCAAAGCCGCCGGAACCTCGGCCGTACGTGCATGCATGTCTTTCAACATCTGCCAATGGACATCCGGGTTGCGTCCCGCCTTCAATGCCTGCCCCACAAGGCGCGGCGGCTTCTTTCCATCAGCCAGTCGGTCATGGGGCAAGTGATCATTAAAGACCACGTAGGACACACCTGTGGCGGCGATGCGCCCCGGTAGGTCCGCATAATCCCCCAGCATATGAGTCTCAAACCGAAGTTGTGCCTGTATGTCGGTCACAACGCGTTCCTTGACGGAGGCGATTGCAGCAAAGACCTCATCGGCGTAGTCGGGGCTGCGCAGCCCACCTTCCCAACTGTGAAACTGAGCCAGAACCGCCGTCGTGATTCCGTTTGCGGCAAGTTCGGCCTCGGCGGCGATGACGCCTTCATCCATCTGCTTCATCGCCCCGCGCCTCGGCGCCAGGTGGCGTTCGAAACCATCGCCATGCAGGTCGATGATACCCGGCAGTACCTGATAGCCGGACAGATCAACAGCGCGACCAGTCGCCCCAGAAGCGACGCGCCCCTCCGCGATGGTCAGTTCTCCATTGCTGACAAGCCCTTCCGGCAACAGGACATCCGCGCCCTGCAGGGTCAATTCTAAGGTCTTCACGCGCTGTATCCTCTACCGCTTCGCCGCTGCTGCGGACCTGTCATCGCACAGCCTTTCTGGCAAGCCAAGCACCGCCTTCTAAAGCCGTATTGAGGGTCCCGGCCATCGTGGCACTTGAAGTGAACGCTTGCCCGTTCACCATCGGGGCTTCATTTACCATGGCTGAAAGCGCTTCGGGCGATGCCCCGCTCGCCAAAACCGCAACGAAGCCCCTTGCATCACATCCGTAGTCAGAAACGCGTTTCGAAATCCGTTTTCACCGTTTCGGAGCCGACCAGATTACCAAGGCGATGCCGCCGAGGACCGCAACCGTGCCGATCATCAATCGCAGCCCCACTGGCTCTGCCAGAATGAGCGCGCCGCCGATGATGGCGATCACGGGCACGCTCAGCTGGATTGTTGCCGCCGTTGCGGGCTGCAGCTGCGGCAAAACACGATACCAAAGAGCATAGCCAAGGCCGGAGGTCACGGCACCCGACAGGACAGCGAGAGCAACGCCCGTCCATGTGAGGCGCAAATCTGAAAGCGTCAGCAGCACGAAGGGGACCATCATGGCCGTTGCCACAAGAAAGTTCATCGCGCTGGCTTGCAGGGGATCACGGGCTCTCCGCCCCAACAGGGTATAGGCTGCCCATCCAAGGCCACTCGCGGCCATCAGCAACGAGGCCCCTATTGGGACATGCACCGGGCCACTGGGCCAGACAACATAGGCCAGGCCCAAGAAAGCGACGCTCGCCCCCAGGATCTGCCCTGCACCGGTTCGATTGCCGGTCAGTGCCCCCCAGCCAAACATCGAAATCTGGACGACGCCAAACAGAACCAGCGCGCCAAGACCTGCATCAAGCCCCTGATAGGCAAGACAAAAACCGATCATGTAGAGGGTCAGAGCCGCACCGCCCTTGAGGGCATCCCACCGGTTCACCATTGGTGCCTCAGAAACGGTTCTAGAACCGAGCAGGCTCTGCCTCCAGCGCAGGAGAAGCAACATGGCCGCCCCTGAAGACAGGCGCAAAAGGCCAAAGCCCATGGCATCCAAATAGCCACCACCAATCGCCATGCGCCCGAGCACGGAATTTGCCGCAAAGGCAATTAGAACAATCAGGACCAATCCGACGAAATACAAATCCGGCCTCTCCAAATCAGGCCGGAGGTTCCCGCCTTTTAGTTCAGAATACGCAAGGCCGTATCACCGTATCCGCAGGTGTAGCAACAGTCGTTGCAGCTTTGTGAGTTGTCGAGACCGACGCCCCAGTACTTGTTGCTGTCACCACGCACCCAGGCGCCATAGCAGATGGTTTCTCCGGTTTCGCAACTGAGGTTGTACTCGCGCGGTTCGTAGTCGTCCAGAATGTAGACTTGGCCATCCCCCGGCCATGCCCGACTGTAGTCCTGGCTGTAAAACTCCAGGCTGACGATATGCGGATAGTCGCTGCGAATCGTCCACTTCAGATTATCGGCACCGACGGGCCCCACCGCCCCTAACAACGTGGCCGCCACAACCAGACTTCCCAAACGTTTCATGCCTCCCCCCAAACTCCAATTGATACAGACCTCCAGCCTAGGGCGATGCCACACAAAACACCAAGAACAATCAGTTACGTGCCTAACGGAGATTGAAAACGCCTCTCTTTCGAATGCGCGGCATTGGCCTCAAGCATCCTTTGAACGCATTGCGCCGGTGCCAACGCAAATATCCCGGATGTGGCAACAGCTCTCTGCGTTGGTGCAGCAACAACTGCTTGTCTTACGTGATCAGCCTGTGGCTCGTTTCTTCCGCAATGCCATCTAGGCTATGAGGATCTCGTATTCTTCGCCCGCCGAGATGAGACCACGGTCAAACATCCAACGAACGGTCCCTCTGAGTGCGAACCCGTTTCGAACGGTGCCTTGCCAGCCTGGGCATGACTTGGGTCTGCAGGTTCGGTCTCAATCCGCAGCACACGATCTAGCGCGCGGACATGCTCCTTGACCACATACGGCCGTGTCCTGGCGTTCGGACCTTGCAAAAGGCACTGATGTCAGCCCTGGAAAACTGCGTCAATTTCCTCCCGGCTCCACTCCAACAGCCACTCGGAATGGGCGTGATATACGCGCTCCAGCGGAGCACGTTCCAGCGCCACCAGATCCATGCCCCGGTCGTCATAGGGAAACAACACGATGTTGCGATCAAAGTCCACCACGTAGAGCGGCCCCCGATAGGTTGGACGAACCCCCAGCTCAGACCCGAGTGTGAGCCAGAGCGCCTCATCCAGGTGACGCTGATCCCAGATATCCTTCGCGTGCCAGTGGCAGTGGGTGATATGATCCGAAAGATCCGGATCACCCGCGCATTTAACCGCACCCAGATAGTCAAAGTTACGCTTGCGAATTCCAATCTCACCGAACGGTTTCAGGTGTTTTTTCCGCGGCTTCTCACCACCATAGTCGCACGTCAGCAACCAGACCCGCGCAGATTTGGCGAAGACCGCCTTCGCAATCCGCACGGCCCGCGCGTGCGCCTGAATAAAGCGACGTATGGGGTATTCCGTCGACACATCCTCTCCGCCCAGCTCAAACCGCAGCGCGTAGTCATGTTCGTAAAACAGCGGTTCAACAAAATCCGCAGGTCTAAGTTTGGTGTTAAAACGGTCAAAGATCTCGGACATCGGGTCACCCTGGGCGCGCTCCGCAAAGCCGCCTGCGTCAGTTCGCAGCGGCCCCCTGCGCGGCAAGGTGTCCGGGTTCGCTTCGGGCTGAAAACCCGCCGCAAGAATCCGGTCAAAATCCGCATCTGAAATGAGCCTCACTGCTTGGGTGTTAAAGCCGCCAAACCGTGGCAAGCCTGTCTCGTAGGGTTCATTATCCGCCATGAGCCGAGGCACGTTGACCTCAAATGACAATTCGCTTCTGCGATCCAGTATCGCATAGGCGTGCGTTGGATCACTTGGATCGTCCTCGATGCGTAGCACCCGTTGGACACCGTAGTAGCCACGATTGCCGTCGGCCTTGCCAGCGTAGAAGACCACCCAATCTCCTACAGTCTGCTCAACCTTTCGAAGATAGCTGGCCTTTGGAAAGTGATAGGCTACTCCAGGCTGGTCATTGTACTTTGACTGGCTGGATTGAATAAAAACGGCTTTGGCCATTGGTCGTTGTAATTCATCTCTTCAGTGTCTTTGACAGCCATTCTGAAAGGCGAGTTCCAGGCCGTCAACTCCCGCATTCCATCAGGTACCCTGAAACCAAAAAAGGGCCGCCCCAAGGCGACCCTTTCTGTTTCACGCAAAGGTGCGGGATGATTACATCATGCCGCCCATGCCGCCCATGCCGCCCATGTCGGGCATGCCGCCGCCTGCGCCTGCGCCTTCTTTGGCGGGCTTGTCAGCAACCATGGCTTCGGTAGTGATCAACAGGCCAGCAACCGATGCCGCATCTTCCAGAGCGGTACGGGTCACTTTTGCCGGGTCGATCACGCCGAAGGAGAACATGTCGCCATATTCGTCGGTCTGAGCGTTGTAGCCGAAGTTCTTGTCGTCGGATTCGCGGACCTTGCCGGCGACAACCGCACCGTCAACACCTGCGTTTTCGGCGATCTGACGCAGCGGCGCCTCGATGGCGCGGCGCACAATCGCGATACCGGCGTTCTGATCGGCGTTGGCGCCTTCCAGACCTTCGAGACCTTTGCCGGCCTGAACCAGAGCGACACCGCCGCCGACGATCACGCCTTCCTGCACGGCTGCACGGGTTGCGTTCAGAGCATCATCCACACGATCTTTACGCTCTTTCACTTCGACTTCGGTCATGCCGCCGACGCGGATCACGGCAACACCGCCTGCCAGTTTGGCAACGCGCTCTTGCAGCTTCTCGCGGTCGTAGTCCGAGGTGGTCTCTTCGATCTGGGTGCGGATCTGAGCAACACGTGCTTCGATCTCGGCCTTCTCGCCAGCACCGTCAACGATGGTGGTCTCGTCCTTGGTGATCTCGACCTTCTTGGCGGTGCCCAGCATGTCCATGGTCACGGACTCGAGCTTCATGCCCAGATCTTCGGAGATGACCTGACCACCGGTCAGGATCGCGATGTCTTGCAGCATGGCCTTGCGGCGATCGCCGAAGCCCGGTGCCTTGACGGCTGCGATTTTCAGACCGCCGCGCAGTTTGTTCACAACCAGGGTCGCCAGCGCTTCGCCTTCAACATCTTCAGCGATGATAAGAAGAGGCTTCTGGGACTGGATCACCTGCTCGAGCAGCGGAACCATCGGCTGCAGGGAGGAGAGTTTCTTCTCATGCAGCAGGATCATGCAGTCTTCGAGGTCCGCAATCATCTTGTCCGGGTTGGTGACGAAATAGGGCGACAGGTAGCCACGGTCGAACTGCATGCCTTCGACCACGTCGGTCTCGGTTTCCATGCCTTTGTTTTCTTCGACGGTGATCACACCTTCGTTGCCGACTTTCTGCATCGCGTCTGCGATCTGCTGGCCGATCTCGGCTTCGCCGTTTGCAGAAATGGTGCCGACCTGAGCAACTTCAGCAGAATCGTTAACCGGGCGGGCCATCTCCTTGATCGCTTCAACGACTTTGGAGGTTGCCATGTCGATGCCGCGCTTGAGGTCCATCGGGTTCAGGCCAGCAGCAACCTGCTTGAGGCCTTCCTTGACGATGGCCTGAGCCAGAACGGTCGCGGTGGTGGTACCGTCACCGGCTTCGTCGTTGGTGCGGGAAGCAACTTCCTTCACCATCTGGGCGCCCATGTTCTCGAACTTGTCTTCCAGTTCGATTTCCTTGGCAACCGAAACACCGTCCTTGGTGATGCGCGGTGCGCCAAAGGACTTGTCCAGAACCACGTTGCGGCCTTTGGGGCCGAGGGTCACTTTAACCGCGTCGGCGAGAACGTTCACGCCATTGAGCATACGGTTGCGGGCATCGGTGTCGAATTTGACGTCCTTAGCAGCCATTTTGGTTTCTCCTTGAGAAAATCTGTGTTTTTCAGCGAGTGGGGATCAGAGAAGCCGGAGGGCTTACTCGATGATGCCCATGATGTCGCTTTCCTTCATCATCAGCAGCTCTTCGCCGTCGACGGTGACCTCGGTGCCGGACCACTTACCGAACAGGATCTTGTCACCGGCCTTCACAGCCATCGCGATCAGCTCACCGCTGTCCTTGCGAGCACCTTCACCGGTGGCGACGACAACGCCTTCCGACGGCTTTTCCTTGGCGCTATCGGGGATGATCAGCCCGCCAGCGGTTTTTTCCTCGCTTTCGGTGCGGCGTACCAGCACGCGGTCATGAAGCGGTTTCAATGCCATCTTTGCAGCTCCTTAATAGGCTCAAAGGTTGTTGTATCTGGTCGGCCCCTGCTCTTCGCAGAGGCGTTATCACTCACATGGGGTGAGTGATAACGAAACGGAAGCTAGGAATGGTGCCGCGCCTTGTCAACACGCATCTCGCCAGAAAAATCAAAAATCAACTGATACCAAAGTTGGCACCGAGAGTGCGGTCTTTTTTCGACGAGGCGCTCCGCCGCTTTAAGGCCTGTGTGCCTCCCGCACCGGCCAAACATGACCTTTCATCTCTGGCAGGAAAACTGCTGGATCCATTGGCGCCGCATCTTCGACCCAGAGAGATGGCTCTGGCTTCGCAAACGCAGCCCGTCAGGTGTTTGACCTTGCCCCATGACCGGACCCGAAAAACGCTGCCCGCATAGCCACCGATCTGCAAAAAGAACAGTCCAGATGCGTGAAGCCAATTCGTCATGCGTGACAGTTTCTTGCAATTTTAATAAAATTCTCTTCAATTGGCCTCACTCCTATCCTTAACAAATTCGAGCCTCGCCATATGAAACGTCTTCTCCTGTCCGCTGTTGTCACGGTCGCCGCGGGTTCCGCGTGTGCTGCCACCCTCAATTTTGGACCGGTGTCTGGCAGTGGAAATGGTCACAACCAACTGTTCAACATAGCCACCCCGACAACAATCGTCGGCGACGCCATACTGACCTTCTCGGTCACTGACGATTTAAACGCAGCCAACGAATTTATTGATGTGTCTATTGATGGCTTCAACCTGGGACGCGTGTTCGACAACGACAGCTCGAACGACGCGTTCGACTTTGCCCCCGGCGACGAGGGAACACAATCAGGAAGTTCATCTGGTATTCTTCACACAGGTAGCGCGACGATCGCCAACGCTGATTTTGCACCACTCATTGCCGATGGCTACCTGAACCTGTTGTTCGATTTCAGCGGTTTTGTAAACAAGACCGGCCCACGCACGCTTTACGGGTCGATCTCTTTCGCCACGGTCGCGCCCGTTCCGCTGCCGGCCTCTCTGGGCCTGCTTGGATTTGGCATTGCAGGAATGGGGGCCCTGCGCGCGCGCCGCAAATCCAAGACAAAAGCTGCTGCAGCGTCGGGATGATGACTCGCGATGCCGGGAACCAAACCTCTGAAATGGCGCCCTTTTTCTTCTCAAGTCGATCGAAATGTCGGATTGCTAAGCCCCCCCTGTTTTTTCAAAGCATCTGCGGCTTCGGGCCTGAAAACCAGATGTTCAGTGCGGCCGGGGCCTGAATGTGATCCGGCAAACCGCACACTACGGTTAACTCTGCATTAATCATTTCTTGCTTTTGCGCCAAATTCGTCATAATTTATTGGCGTTCCAACGTTTTTTTAGAGTGAGTAAGTCATTATGAAAAGATTCCTCCTTTCCACTGTGCTTGCAATGGCTGCCGGTTCAGCTAGTGCTGCGAACCTGAACTTTGGTCCGGTGACCGGCGTCGGCACTGGTCACAATCAAGCGTTCAGTCTCGCCACACCCACAACGATTCTCGGAGATGCGATCCTGACTTTCTCGGTCCGCGACGACCTGAACTCATCTGGTGAGTACATTGACGTGTCGATTGAGGGTTTCAGCCTTGGACGCGTGTTCGACAACAACAGCGCCAACGATGCCTTCGACTTTGCAAGCGACCAGGGAACACAATACTCTTCCCTGCATACTGGCAGCGCGACTATCGCCAATGCTGATTTCGCGCCGCTAATTGCTGATGGGTTCCTGAACCTGTTGTTCGATTTCAGTGGCAGCGTGCATGAATTTGGATCGCGGACCCTTTATGGCTCGGTCTCGTTCAACTCGATCGCACCTGTTCCGCTGCCGGCCTCCTTGGGCCTGCTTGGATTTGGCATCGCTGGAATGGGGGCCCTACGCGCGCGCCGCAAATCAAAGACCAAAGCCGCTGCAGCCTGAGGCCGCCTGTTGAGCCAAGCAACAAGCCACGGTCTGAAGACCCAAGGAAAAGGCGCCTGTCGGCGCCTTTTTTGTTGCGGTGAAATGCATGCCCGCTCGCGCCAATCCCGGAGCTCAGTCAACCATGATGACGGGGTTTCCTTTGCGTCTCGCAAAAACACCATTTGGTCCGGTCTGGCCGCACGGAAATTTGCTGGATCATTCGAAGTGAACCTGCCCCCGTCAACCAAAGATAAACCCGCTTCCGGACATCATCCATTCATCAACTCAGGTTCGACGTATCTGCCTGTCTGGAAATCTTATCCGCAAGCTGCAACGGAACATCAGAACACATTCAAAGGCCAACCGATTCCCCAATGCCAAATAGCCAAAGCGTTTCCAGTACTTCCCGGCCCCAAAGCGAAGCGGGGTATCGTCGCCTTCATTGGGTCGACACCGCACGCGGCCTAGCAATCGTTCTGGTCGTCCTTGCCCATTGCTGGCGCGGACTTGAAAGCAGCGGCCTCATTTCACTTGACGATAGCTGGCAAGGTCACCTGGACAGGTTCATCTACCTATTCCACATGAACGCCTTCTTTGTGCTTACCGGGTCTTTCCTTCTGCAGCAGGCTCAACGCGGCAATGGACGACAATTCATCGGCCACCTGAGCCGCCGCCTGCTGTATCCGCTCGTGCTGTGGACCTATGTTTTTATCAGTCTACGTATTTTGGCAGGCGCGGCAGCCAATAAACCGGTCGGCAGCGAAGCCTTGCTGGTCCTGCCGCTCCCTCCGATTGAACATCTTTGGTTCCTGTGGGCGATGTTTTTATGCACGGTGATCTGGGGTGGTCTGGCGAGAACCCTGCCGCACCTCCGCAAATCCCCCACGGCCTGGATTGGCCTGGCACTTGCGGCAAGCCTGTTCTGGCACAGCGTTGAAATACCGCCCCTGCTTGTCGATTGGATCATGGAAACACTAAGGCACTTGCCCTTTGTCGCACTGGGCGTGGCGCTGGGGTTTTCTGCCCGCTGGATGCAAGGCCAAATGTGGCTTCCGCCCTACATGTTTCTTTGGGCACCAGCGGCTTTCATCGGCCTTGAGTTCATCGCACAGTATGCCGACCCAAAGTCTTTCAGTCTGAACATATTGTCCGCGCTGGTCACGCTGTTTTTTCTTGCTTTGAGCCAATCCATCACACGTTTCTGGCAAAGCGGGCACCTCATGTCCGGCATTCAGTTTCTGGGTCGGCATTCCATGGCTGTGTTTCTGGCGCACACCGCCTTTAGCGCCGCAATGCGTATAGTCCTGCTGAAAACAGGCATAAGCGATCCGAACCTGCATCTTTTTCTTGGAACAGTCGTCGGCCTCCTCGGCCCCGTGGCCCTCGCCCTGTTCGCGCAGCGACTGCGTGTTACTCGGTTACTTGGGTTCTGACCCCCTCAGGCATCGCATTGGTCTCTGCATCTGAAGCTTCGGCCCTCCACCGCAATCGCTCCCGCTGCCCCTTTTCGCTGATCTGGTAGACCCCCAGAGCGATCTTCTCGAACCAGCCGTAGTGATTGTCCCGCATCAAGGTCGTGGCCCGCAAAATCCCGGTGGCCAAAGCGACTGCAGCCCCTTTGCTGGGGCCATGTTCCGCCAGGTACTCCGCGCAGGCCAGCGCATCCTGACGATAAGCCGTGACGATTCCACTACGCGTGGCACCGCCCGAGTTGGGATCACCCCGCAATCGGTCAAACTCGCGTAGCAGGCGCTGGGTGCGAACCTTGGATTTGCGCGGCGCGTAAGGGCCGGGATCGCATTGGACTTCAGCACGCCCGTCCGGCAGAACGGTAATCAGACCAAGGCCCAGACGGCGGCAAAGCGAAAGGTTGTCCTTCAGCATCCGCCGCGCCTGCTTCCCCTTGGGTTTGGGTACGGCAATGTAAACAAGATCCGTGATCGCCTGACGGGCAATGGCCTGATGGAACAGCGACAGGGAAAACCGCAGCTTCAGCTCCACGATGACAGGATCCTCATCGCCGCGCCGCGCCACCACATCCGCAGCGCCGACCTCTCCCTTCACCTCATAGCCCTGCCGCTCCAATAGGGCTTTGATCGGAGGATAGAGGTCTGCTTCGCGTGTCATGCGGATTGATTGACAGTTTGAGATGGGCAAAACAAGCCAAGAGGTAGGAACACTCCGGCCCTCACGATGTCTCCTCCGTGCTCCGCAGGCAATCAGGGAGAGACACCCCTACAGAGCGTTGCAGTTTCTGAACCCCACAATCTCACTGCCCTTCCGACGCACCAATCTCTCCCCGGTCATAAGTTCGAACATCACGGTACCGATGCACTCCACGTGTTTTTCTGAGAAGTACTGGGCATCCATCAAGATCAAGACGAAGTCGTCATTGCCATCCAGGTGATAATGGATTTCGACGAGGGGCTCATGACTTGGGTAAGGTCCACGTTCACTTAGCCTAAGTTTCCGAAAAGGCGGGAAATCCTCAACATTTTCCATGCCATCCAGCACAGCAACGAAAAAGTCATAATCGCTCCCGTTCAACGAAGAGAAACCGAAGTCAATTTCATTTTGCGTATCGAGCCGCTTCAGCGCTTCGTATGCCTCAGGTGGCACACCCCAGGAACCGAACCGAACTTTGAGATCGCTGTCGTCACTTGCCGACGCGTGTTTTCCGGTCGCTGCAAGCATGGAAAACACCAGGAGAACGGCAAATCTGACAAAAGGCTTCAATGTCTTCATCCGGCTCAACCGTTACGTTCCGATGTGACAAGCATATACCGCATCTATCAACCATCAAGTGAATAGGCGCCCGCCTGCCTGCACCACGCTTTCCTTCTCTAAGTCTCAGCCCCCATGGGCGATGCGCCGCAGTGCAGCGGTGATGGGGTGACAAACGCCCCGGCCCTGCTATAAGGCGCGCAAATTCTCCCGTTTCTACAGGATTACATCATGACCACGCTCGTTTTCGGCCACAAATCCCCCGACACAGATTCCACCGGCTCCCCTATCGTCTGGGCTTGGTACCTGAATGAGGTAAAAGACGTCGACGCCGCCCCCAAACTGCTGGGTGAGCCGAACACCGAAGCCGCCTTCATGCTGGAGCGCTGGGGTCTTGAGAAGCCCGAGATCATCGCTGATGTGGCCGACGACCAGCCCGTCGTGATCGTGGACACCAACAACCCGGCCGAACTGCCCACCAATATCAACGGCGCCGACGTTCAGGCGATCATCGACCACCACAAGCTGGTCGGCGGCCTGGAGACCAAAGGTCCGATCGAAATCACCATCCGCCCGCTGGCCTGCACCGCTACCATCATGCACGATCTGATTGGCGACGATATGGCCAAGATGCCCGAAGCCGTCAAAGGCGCCGCGCTGACCTGCATCTTGTCGGACACGCTGGAATTCCGCTCGCCCACCACCACCGACCATGACCGCGCCGTGGCCGAGAAACTGGCCGCCGATCTGGGCATCGACATCGCCGAATACGCCGCCGAGATGTTTGCCGCGAAATCCGATGTTTCCTCCTTCTCCGACGCCGAGCTGATCCGCATGGATTCCAAGGAATACGAGGTCGACGGCACCAAGTTCCGCGTCTCGGTTCTGGAAACCACCGCACCGGGCGTCGTGCTGGATCGCAAGGCCAGCCTTATGGAGAGCATGACCACCGTCGCGTCCGAAGATGGTGTTGATCAGGTGCTGCTCTTCGTGGTGGACATTCTGAACGAAGAAGCCACCCTGCTGGTGCCCAATGATCTGGTCAAAACCGTTGCCAAGAAAAGCTTTGACGCCGAGGCCGCAGGCGACACCGTTGTTCTGCCCGGTATCATGAGCCGGAAAAAACAGATCATTCCGAACCTGAAGGTCTGATTGCTCGACCAACGGACAAAACAAAAGGCGCCCCCTTGGGGGCGCCTTTTTCATTACCGGCAGAGGATCAACCACGGCCGCCGCCACCTCCGTTTCCGGCGCCCCCACCTCCATGGCCGCCACCACCATTGCCAGCGCCCCCGCCGTGCCCCCCGCCACCAGCGTTCCCAGCGCCACCGCCGCCATGGCCGCCACCGCTTCCTGCGCCGCCACCACTGTTTGTACCGCCAGCAAGACCGCTTGCATCGGCCGCCGTGCCGAGTTTGCCATGCGCGCTACGCGTCATCGCGCCGTTCATTTGGTCCTGTCCTGGAGTATCTGCCGATTTGGCCTGATTGACGTCGTGGAATTGCTCTTGAACTTCATCGTCCTCATCCGCCCAGGGGTTTGCATGCGCGGCAAAGGCCTGAGGTGCACCGGCGGCCCAAACCGCAAGGGTCAGAACTGGCGCCAAGGATTTCATGCGTGTCTTCAATTTCATTGTTTTGCCTTTTCAGATTGCTGCTCCTGTTCGCCCGCAAACACATCTTATTTTTTGAATTCTTAAGGAAGGCCTACCCGCGGACACAGTGCAACGGCTGCGCGGGAAACTGCCGCAAAGCATAGGAACACGCAGAGTTCCGCCCAAATCCGGTGGCATATTAAGCGGTGGCACTACGGCGGGAACTCGGTCATATCTGGCGCGCGATGTCCAACGCTGCATGTCCAGACAGGAAAGGCCAAAACCATGACCCGTATCATCGAAACGCTCGCGGAGGTCTCAGCCCCCTATCGCGCCCTTTTTGTGGACCTGTGGGGATGTGTGCACAACGGCATCACCGCCTATCCCGAGGCTGTTGCCGCCCTGCAGACCTACCGGAAAAACGGCGGGATCGTAGTCCTAGTGACCAACTCCCCAAAACCGCGCGCAGGCGTGGCTGAGCAGTTGAAACAGTTCGGCGTGCCGCAGGACGCATATGACACCATCGCCACCTCGGGCGACTCTGCGCGCGCGGCCATGTTCACCGGTGCTGTGGGCGACAAAGTCTACTTCATGGGCGAATGGCAGCGCGATGCGGGCTTCTTTGAGCCGCTGCACGTCATCGACTCCCCCATCGAAATCACCCGCGTCCCCCTGCAGGAGGCCACCGGTATCGTCTGCTGTGGGCCCTTTGATCCAATGGCGGACCCGGATGTGAACCGGGCGGATTTCCTCCTCGCCAAACAAAAAAGCATGAAGCTCTTGTGCGCCAACCCCGACATTGTCGTAGACCGCGGTGAAACCCGCGAATGGTGCGCAGGCGCCCTGGCGCGGCTTTATACCGAAATGGGCGGAGAGAGCCTGTACTTCGGCAAGCCACATCCCCCGATCTATGACCTTGCCCGCCGCCGCCTGGCAGAGCTGGGGCAAGACATCGCAGATGGCGACATTCTGGCAATTGGAGACGGCCCGCACACCGACGTGGCCGGTGCCATGGGCGAGGGGATTGATTCTCTCTTTATCTCGGGCGGCCTGGCCGCGGCCGAGACCAAAACGTCGCACCAACCGGACCCGGATGCGCTAACCGCTTACCTTGAAAAGGAAGAAAGCGCTCCGACCTTCACGATCGGCCGCCTTCGCTGAGGCGCAATTCCGTCAGAAAACCCTTGATTTTCTGCACCTGCAAAGTAATAAAGTTGCAGAACGGGCCGCTTGCGCGCCCAAAAATTTCAAGGGCACCCGTTGCTGCCCGTAAACCCGGAGGGGCGCATGTTGGACAATCTGCCGCGCGGAACCATCTGCATCGAAGACATTGAAATGGGCATGGTCCGATACCTGCGCAAGGTGGTAACAGATGAGGACATCCAGAAGTTCGCAGATGTCTCGACCGACCATAACCCGGTGCATATGGATGACGATTATGCCCGCGACACCATCTTTGAAGGGCGTATCGCCCACGGGATGCTGACCGCTGGTCTGATCTCTGCCGTCATTGGCGAACAGCTGCCCGGACATGGCACCATCTACATGAGCCAGTCCTTGAAGTTCCTAGCCCCAGTGCGCCCCGGCGACATGGTGCTGGCCGAGGTCGAAGTGACCGACATCCAGATCGACAAGCGCCGCGTCCGGCTTGATTGCCGCTGCATGGTTGACGGCAAGAAGGTGCTGGTCGGCGAAGCCATGGTCATGGCGCCCTCGCGCAAGTTCGACTGACGCGCGCCCCCGTCCTCGACACACCCACAGTACACACCCACCATGATGCGCAACGGCACGCTTGCATGCCCCGTCACGGGGCGCTAGGCAGACGCCATGCGCATCATTCGTGACTACCAGTTTGTTGAAGATCGGGACCGCGGCGCCAGCGTCGCGATCGGCAATTTCGATGGCGTCCACCGGGGCCACCAATCCGTGATCGATCTCGCCCGTGCGGCGGCACCGGATGCCCCCTTGGGCGTGGTCACATTTGAACCGCACCCGCGCGAATTCTTTGCCCCCGCCGCCCCGCCCTTTCGCCTGATGTCCGCCGCCGCGCGGGCCTCTCGGCTGGAAAAGCTGGGGGTGGAAAAGCTTTACCAACTGAACTTCAACGCCGCCCTCTCCGGTCTCACCCCGGAAGAATTTGCCAGTAAGGTTCTGGCGCGGGGTCTTGGCCTCAAGCACGTTGTTGTGGGCGCCGATTTCTGTTTCGGCAAGGGGCGTGCGGGAACGGCTGAGGATTTGACCCGCTTTGGGCAGGAGATGGGCTTTGGTGTCACCATCGCGCCCCTGATGGAGTACACCGAACACACAGTGTCTTCGACCGCGATCCGCCAGGCCCTTACGGACGGTCGCCCGCGTGATGCAGCGGCCATGCTGGGACATTGGCACCGGATCGAAGGCACCGTGATCGGCGGTGAACAGCGTGGCCGCGAGTTGGGCTTCCCCACCGCAAACATGTCCATAGACGGGCTGCACCCGCCCGCATTCGGTGTCTATGCGGTGTTGGTTGACGTGCTCGATGGTCCGCACAGGGGCTGCTATCATGGTGCGGCCTCAATCGGCGTGCGCCCGATGTTCGATGGCGACCACCCCAATATCGAGACCTTCCTGTTCGATTTCACCGGCGACCTATACGGTACGACCCTCTCGGTCGGGCTGGTGGACTACCTGCGGCCTGAGATGAAGTTCGACGGGCTGGAGGGGCTGATAGCGCAGATGGACGCCGATTGCGCCAAGGCGCGCGACCTCTTGGCGGCGACATGACAAAGTTCACCCCTCGGTTCTGGGAGAAAAAACCGCTCGAGAAGCTGTCCGAGGCAGAGTGGGAAGCACTCTGTGATGGCTGTGGCAAGTGCTGTCTGAACAAGCTGGAGGATGAAGACAGCGGCGAGGTCGCCCTCACCCGCGTGGCCTGCCGCCTGCTGGACGATCAGACCTGTCGCTGCGCCCATTACGAAAACCGCCACCAGTTCATCCCCGAGTGCATCGTCCTGCGGCCAGACAACCTCGACACCCACGCCTATTGGATGCCACAGACCTGCGCCTATCGTCTATTATGGCAGGGCAAGCCCCTACCCGGCTGGCACCCGCTGATCACGGGTGATCCAAATTCGGTGCATAACGCTGGCGTGTCGGTTCAAGACATGACTGTTTCAGAATTCGACACCCCCGAAGAAGACTGGGAAGACTACATTATCGAGGAGCCTATCTGATGTTCTTTGCTTCTGACAATTCCGGTCCCGTTCATCCCGAAGTTCTAGAGGCACTGAGCGCAGCCAACATGGGCTATGCCATGGGCTATGGCGCTGATGCGCAGATGGAGGCCGTGCGCCAGCGCCTGCGCGACATCTTCGAGGCACCAGAGGCGGCTATCTACCTGGTGGCCACCGGCACTGCTGCCAACTCCCTCGCACTGGCGACCCTATGTGAACCTTTCCAAACCGTCTTTTGCAGCCCCGTCGCGCATATCCATGAGGACGAGTGCAACGCGCCTGAATTCTACACGGGCGGCGCCAAGCTGACGCTGGTGCCCGGCGGCGACAAGATGACCCCCGAGGCCCTGCGCCAGAGCATCGCGGGGGAAGAGACACGTGGCGTTCATGGTCCCCAGCGCGGTCCTGTGTCGATCACGCAGGTGACCGAGCGCGGATCGGTCTACACCGTTGAGGAACTGACCGCCCTTTGCGCGGTGGCCAAGGAATACGACCTGCCTGTTCACCTTGATGGCGCGCGCTTCACCAACGCGCTGGTATCTTTGAAATGCTCCCCAGCCGAAATGACCTGGAAGGCGGGCGTGGATGCCGTGTCCTTTGGTGGCACCAAGAACGGGCTTATGGGGGTCGAGGGCGTGATCTTTTTCGATCCCAAACACGCCTGGGAGTTCGAATTGCGCAGAAAACGCGGCGCGCATCTCTTCTCGAAGCACCGTTACCTTTCGGCCCAGATGCTGGCTTACCTGCGTGATGATTTGTGGCTTTCCAGTGCTCAGGCCGCCAATGCCTCGGCAGCCTTTCTGGCCAATGGCCTGCGCAAGGCGGGTGCTAGGTTCCAGTCAGCGCCTGAGGCCAATATGGTCTTTGCCGCCCTGCCCCGCAGCACTCACAAACGCCTGATGGATGCCGGTGCCGTTTATCACCTCTGGGATGGCCCGCTGGAAGGCCCTGATGACGAAGAGGTCACCGCACGTTTTGTCTGTGATTGGTCGATTAGCCGCGATGAGATCACCGCATTTCTGAATCTGCTCTGATCAAAGAGCCGCCCAGAAATCTCGAACCACCGCAGCCGTCTCGGTCGGGTGTGTGATGGAAACCATATGTCCAGCACCTTCGATTACCTCTGAGCGAGCGTTAGTCAGGCGCCGCGCAAGACCTTCATTGACCACGGAAATAATTGGCTGTGTCTCGCCTCCGCGAACCAGCAAGACCGGTAGGTCCAGGCGCTGCAAAATGCCGGGGTGCAAAACGCCCGGTCGATCTTGGTAAACCGCCGCATCGCAAGCTGGAACAATGTGAATGGCACGAGTCATGGCAGCGCGGGTTGCCTCCGGCAGGTCGGGCCAACGCGGCGCACCAGAGCTCCAGCTGCGGTTGAACAACCGCGCTGCCAGCGCCTCATCCCCGGCCTCAAAGGCCTCCACGAAGGGTTTGCTGTCTTCCTGCGTGCGGCGGGCCACCTCGGGCGCATCCTCCACCGCCACGCGGAAAAGAACCGGTTCGACAAGGATGAGACTGCGCACGTTCTGAGGGCGCGCCAGAGCCATGCGCAAGGCAACCGTGGCGCCAAAGGAGTGCCCGATCAGATCAACAGGCGCATCCGACAGCAAAGACAATCCTGCATCGACATTTCGATCCTGATAATCTCCGTTGCGGTCCCAATCCGGACTGCGCCCGTGGGATAGCATGTCAAAGGCAGTGATGGCGACCTGACCGCCCATCGCCTCTGCCAGACCGCGCCATGTTCCCGAATGAGCAAGGGAGCAATGCACTGCCAGCATTTCTCGCGAACCAGTCCCGAAACTGCGGGAAAATACGGGCTGCGGCAGGCGCTGCGGCAGATCTTTCATGAGTGCTATTGCTCCGATAGGTACCTGTCCAGATCATCCAGACGGTCTTGGCCCCAAAACCGGCCACCATCCTCAGTGACATAGAACGGTGCGCCGAAAACGCCAGCGGAAACCGCATCCTCAAGGTTTTGACCATACGTCTCCGCCCCTACCAGCAATCCGCTATCCGCCAAGGACGGATCAAACCCAGCGGCCGTGAGGCACTCTTTGATCACTGTGTCCTCAGCAATGTCCTTTTCCTCGGCCCAGCAGGCCCGCAGAACGCTCTGGACCAAAGCCCCCATGTCACCGTCGCCCGCTTTTTGCGCAGCAATGATCGCATAGGATGAAGGGGCCGCATTGGTTGGCCAATGGGCAGGCTGGAGGTTCATAGGCATGCCGAGCTTCTTGGCCTGCCGTTCAAGCTCAATCAAACGGTATTCCTGACGCGCGGGATGACGGTCTTTCGGCGGGGTGCCCCCGGTTCGTGGGAACAGAGCCATGATGTCCAAGGGTTTGTAGATGATCTGTGCGCCGTGGCGTGCAGCAAGCTCTTCGAGCCTGTTTCCCGCCAGATAGGTATAGGGGGAAAGCGTCGAAAAGTAGAAATCGATGGCCGTCATGTCGGTTTTCTCCGGCTAAGAACTAGGCTGGACCCTAGGCGCATGCTAAGCGGGGTTCAATATCACGAATCTGTCACATTGCCTTGCTGCCCGGGGATACCAGCCAATGCCGACCATGAACGAACCCAAGCTAATCGCTGGGAACGCCAACCTTCCTCTTGCCAACTCCATTGCCCGCCGGATGAGCCTGCACCGCGGTGTGGACCAGACACTGGTGGATGCACGTGTAGAACGGTTCAACGACGGCGAGATCTTCGTTGAGGTCTACGAAAATGTCCGCGGCGAGGACATGTTCATCATTCAGCCGACCTCCAACCCGGCCAATGACAACCTGATGGAACTGCTGATCATCTCCGACGCGCTGCGCCGCTCTTCCGCGCGCCGCACCACGGCTGTGATCCCCTATTTCGGATATGCCCGCCAGGATCGCCGCACCAAGGCCCGCACGCCGATCTCCGCCAAGCTGGTTGCCAACATGCTGACCGGTGCCGGGATCGAGCGGATCCTGACAATGGATCTGCATGCGGCCCAGATCCAGGGTTTCTTCGATATTCCCGTGGACAACCTTTACGCTTCGCCCATCTTCGCGCTGGATGTGCGCCACCAGTTCAAGGACAGCATGGCCGATCTGATGGTCGTGTCGCCTGACGTGGGCGGTGTGGCCCGCGCGCGGGAATTGGCCAAGCGCATCAACGCACCTCTGTCGATCGTGGATAAACGCCGTGAAAAGCCCGGTGAAGTAGCCGAGATGACCGTGATCGGCGATGTCACCGACAAGATCTGCCTGATCGTGGACGACATGTGCGACACCGCTGGAACCCTTTGCAAGGCAGCACAGGTGCTGCTCGACAATGGCGCCAAAGAGGTCCACGCCTATATCACCCACGGCGTGATGAGCGGCCCTGCGGTGGAGCGTGTGACCAACTCGGTGATGAAATCACTTGTTCTGACCGACACCATTCAGCCAACCGAGGCGGTTCTGGGCGCCCCCAATATCCGCATCCTGCCCACCGCACCCCTGTTCACCCAGGCGATCCTGAACATCTGGCATGGCACCTCTGTCTCTTCCCTGTTTGAGGACAAGACCCTGATCCCGATCTACGAGTCGCTTTACAGCCACGTGTGATAATAGCTCAAGGCGCGAAACGACAAGGCCCCGTGCATTACCTTGCACGGGGCCGTTTTTTTACTCTGTCAAACCGCAGACTTGAAGTTGGAAGCTGACCAAAAGCCAAACTTCTCGTTCAGGTCAAAACGTCTTTTTATCGAAAAAGATGTTTCCATCCTTCGACAGTGTCGCCTCTACAAGAACGGACCCATCCCCGTTTCTTGCGACAACCGCATGACCACCGTAGGGTAGCCCACCACTGCAGGAAGCTTGGAACGCAACCAGCCCGTTTTCTGCCGCTGCGGATTCGGAGTAGGAGCCAAGCCGCGTCTGGCTGCAGTATTGCTTGGCAAAAAACTTGACTTGCTTGGCGCTGAAACCGACTGGGTTGTAGCTGCCACGTATCACGCCATCATCCATCCGATAGACAAATTGGTTGGGGTTCTCGACCGGATCAATCCCGCCCCCGCAGGCCGTCAGGGCGACAAGGGCAGCGAGAGCAATTGGAATGGCGGACTTCATATGAATTTCTCCTGGTATTCTTTTTTTGCGGCACAACCATTGAATGATTCTACGTATTGCAACAAGCCAAATTCGGGCAAGTTCCGAAGCAATACCCCGAGGTAATGTTATGTCGCTCAGTCCACATTCCAATCATCCTCGAAGGGCAAATCGCCAATCGCCATCCAGGCTGCGCGCACGCGGGCGATGCGACTGTCTGACCAGGTCCGAAAGACGATCTCGAAACCCGTCTCGCTAATGTTATCGGCGAATAGATCTGCCCGTACGGCCGCCTCAGTATCCATATCCCACATAGACAGCGACACATGCACCGTGGGCGGGCGGGCAAAGGCCTCGGAAAACTCCACCGCCTTGCGCCGCTCCCGTGCGCCCTGCCCAGTCCACATGGTACCACCGCTGTCAAACTCCGAAAATACGACCACATCGCCTTGATCGATGCCCGTGCGGGGATTTTGCAGTCTCTTCATTCGCGGGTGTCTCCTTGCGACTTTGGGCTGTTCTTCGACCCGGCGTTCAACTCAGCATTCAAACATCTGGCAAACCAAAAGAAAACCGGCCCCAACGGGACCGGTTTCCAAAGTCTTATCAACTTGGCGTTCAGAGCCGATCAGAGGCTCATGTGGGTGCCAAGGGCCTCCATGTCCGCCAAGAGTTTCGCAGCTTCCTCAACGATGTCGTGGGGCTGGTCGGCCTCTTTGGCAGTCTTGTAGGTATTGCGAGCATCCTCGATCAACTCATCAAGATGCGCACGGGTCATTTCATCCATCGGGATCGCCTTTTCGGCCAGAACCGAGAGCGCCTCGGAGCCGATTTCGGCAAACCCGCCGGTGACCACATACTCCGAAGTGCCTTGGGGGCTTTCGACCCGCAGGACACCCGGGCGCAGGGTGGTGATGGTCGGCGCATGCATCGGCATAGCCGTCATGTCGCCTTCCGCGCCGGGGATCTGAACCGCGCTCACCTGAAGCGAAGCAAGGCTTCGCTCCGGGCTCACGAGGTCGAATTGCATGGTATCAGCCATCAGGGCCCTCCTTAGGCCGCCTCAGCAGCCATTTTCTCGGCTTTTGCCTTCACCTCTTCGATGCCGCCAACCATGTAGAAGGCGCCTTCGGGCAGGTGGTCGTATTCGCCGGCCACAACCGCCTTGAACGAGGCAATGGTGTCTTCCAGCGGAACCTGAACGCCGTCAGAACCGGTGAAGACCTTCGCAACGTCGAACGGCTGCGAGAGGAAACGCTGGATCTTACGGGCACGGGCCACGGTCAGCTTATCCTCTTCGGACAGTTCGTCCATGCCGAGAATGGCGATGATGTCCTGCAGCGACTTGTAGCGCTGGAGGATCTGCTGCACGTCGGAAGCCACTTTGTAGTGCTCTTCGCCAACGATCGAGGGATCCATCAGACGCGAGGTGGAGTCGAGCGGGTCCACAGCCGGGTAGATGCCCAGCTCGGAGATCGCACGGCTCAGAACCGTCGTTGCGTCAAGGTGCGCAAAGGTGGTTGCAGGTGCGGGGTCGGTAAGGTCGTCCGCGGGAACATACACAGCCTGGATCGAGGTGATCGAGCCGTTCTTGGTGGAGGTGATGCGTTCCTGCATGGCGCCCATGTCGGTGGCCAGGGTCGGCTGGTAGCCCACCGCCGAAGGAATACGGCCGAGCAGAGCCGACACCTCGGAACCCGCCTGGGTAAAGCGGAAGATGTTGTCCACGAAGAACAGAACGTCGGTACCGGACTGGTCGCGGAACTGTTCGGCCAAGGTCAGACCGGTCAGCGCAACACGGGCACGGGCACCCGGAGGCTCGTTCATCTGACCGTAAACCAGCGCAACCTGCGATTCCGACAGATTGTCGGGCTTGATCACGTTGGATTCGATCATCTCGTGGTAAAGGTCGTTGCCTTCACGGGTCCGTTCGCCAACACCGGCGAACACGGAGAAGCCCGAGTGCACCTTTGCGATGTTGTTGATCAGTTCCATGATGAGAACGGTCTTGCCCACGCCGGCGCCGCCAAACAGACCGATCTTACCACCCTTGGAGTAGGGTGCGAGCAGGTCGATCACTTTGATGCCGGTTACGAGGATTTCCGACTCGGTCGACTGGTCGTTGAACTCGGGAGCGGGAGCGTGGATCGGGCGGGTTTCTTCCGCTGCGACCGGGCCCTGCTCGTCCACGGGCTCACCCACGACGTTTAGGATGCGGCCCAGGGTGGCGTTGCCAACCGGGATCGAGATCGGCGCGCCGGTGTCGGTCACGTCCTGACCGCGAACCAGACCTTCGGTTGCGTCCATTGCGATGGTACGGACGGTGTTTTCGCCCAGGTGCTGCGCAACTTCCAGAACCAGATTCTTACCGTTGTTGTCGGTGTTGAGGGCGTTC
>Ga0098070_100205_pt1 | contig 24594 bp, 22 predicted proteins | sample 28_taG_FD_75063 | JGI IMG/M metagenome (GOLD analysis project Ga0098070, IMG submission 75063) | Marine viral communities from Cariaco Basin, Caribbean Sea - 28_WHOI_OMZ | ecosystem: Environmental > Aquatic > Marine > Oceanic | place: Caribbean Sea: Cariaco Basin | collected 2014-11-12
CCCCGGCGCCGGCAGTGGCGTAGTAGAGGAAATCTCTCCGGGTTCCTTCGTTGTCTTCTGCGTGGGACACGAGGTTTTCTCCAATTCCAGCGCCCGTTTAGGGCAAACATGCGCATACACTGCTCAAAGTCCGCAGTGCCTCAACGCGGGTATCTAGCGGGGAGAAGTCCTTTCGTCCAGCCGTCATATACGCGCACCGAGCCTGCCCGAGCAGTTTCTTTGGGCAAGCTGTCGCAAAAACCACTTATGATTTGGTTGATACGTGTTGGGACCAAATGGCGCAGTCAGCGGGCAGGCGGCCTTGTTTCCTGCATGGAGGGGCGCGATTCGAAGGACTTGAACCATTCAGCGAGGGCTTCGTTCCCGTGGCGCCAGTTTGACGTCGGATGCCGGAAATCGAGATAGGCCAAAGCGCAGCCTACGGCGATTTGTCCCATGTCCAATGGGCTTTTCAGATGCGCCATCCAGCGATCATTAAGCGCGGAGCAGGCGCCAAGAACCTTGTTCAGCTGGGCCTCCAGCCAGGGTTCGTAGATCATGTTCTCGGGGCGCAGGCGACGCTCGTAGGTCATCAGGACGGCGGCCTCCATGATTCCATCGGCGGTGGCCTCCAGCACCTTGGTATCCCAGGAACGACCATACAGATTGCTACCTGCGCGGTGGTCCAGATAGGCGCAGATCACCCGGCTGTCATAAAGTGTCGGGCCATTGCCGCGCGACAGAGCAGGGATCTTGGCCAGAGGGTTGCTGGTCTTGAGGGCTTCGTCAGGATCAAGCGCAGTGGTGTGCACATCAATGATGTCAACGTCCTCCAGCTGCTCGGTTTCATGCAGCACCACCATCACCTTGCGCACGAACGGCGAGGCCGCCGAGTAATATAGCTTCACTGTCTCTCTCCCCTGTCTTTCCCGTAGCCTACAACCTCTAACGGCAAAGAAAAGAGGCGTGTCAGCGTTGGGCCCGTGATCAAGGCCTCTTGCAACTTCACTCTGGGGTCGGCAATGTCGTTGCGTTCTCAGGGCGGGGCGGAATTCCCCACCGGCGGTATGCGGGGCATGAACCCCGTAAGCCCGCGAGCGGCTTTTCGGGTCATGCACCCACAGCCAGTGAGACGAAGATCGGTTCCGGTGGCTTGGACAAGCGCGTCCACAGCCCGAAAAGGGAGAACCAGTTTTCGGATCAAGGTGTGGAGCAGTCAGGAAAGTGACAAGCAGATCTGGTGAGAGGCCAGAGCCGACGGTTACAGTCCGGATGGAAGAGAACGTGCGACAGGGCCTGCCAGTGCGGCGGGTCTCCTGCCGTTCGTTATCGCCTTGGGTGACGTGTCGAACCTAAAGGAGATAACCATGACACACACCCGATATGCATTCATAAAGGCCAACTGGCACGCCGACATCGTTGATCGCGCACTCGAAGGTTTTCAGGAATTGATCCCGGCCGATCAGATCGATGTTTTCGATGTGCCTGGCGCATTCGAGATGCCACTGATGGCGCAGGAGCTGGCAAAGACGGGGCAATACGCCGCCGTTGCCTGCGCTGCGCTGGTGGTGGATGGCGGCATCTACCGGCATGATTTCGTGGCGCAGGCCGTGGTAGATGGCCTGATGCGCGCAGGCATGGACACTGGGGTTCCGGTCTTGTCCGTCTCGCTGACGCCGCATCATTTCCAGGAAACCGATCATCACATGGCGATCTACCGCGATCACTTCGTCCAGAAGGGCCGCGAGGCCGCCCAAGCCGCGCTGATGATCACCAAGACGCGGGAGCAGGCAGCGGCCATCTCTGCCGTGAAGGCTGCCTGATACATATAGCGCCCGCCTTTGAGCGCGGGCGCTCCTTTACCCCAGATAGGCCTTCAAGGCCGGTGGCGGGTTGTCCAAAAGATCCGCCGTTGCTCGGGGTGCATGAGCCTCCCCCTCCGCCACCAGCACCACCTGATCCGCTATTCGGCGGGCGTCATTTGGGTCATGGCTCACCATCAACAGTGTTGCGCCGCTTTCCTGTGCCAGTTCGGCGACCAGATCCAGCATCTCGGCCTTCAACGCCGGTCCAAGCGCCGCGAAGGGTTCGTCCAAGAGCAGAATATCCCGCGCCTGCACCAGCACCCGCGCCAGCGCCACCCGGCTTTGCTGTCCACCAGACAGTGCGGCGGGCTTGCGCGACTCCATGCCTTTGAGGCCGACCCGATCCAATGCTTGCGCGACAAGCGCGTGTTCTGCGTCGCTGAGGCGCAGATTTGGATTGAGGCCAAGGCCTACGTTCTGCGCCGCCGTCAGGTGGGGAAACAGGTTGCCGTCCTGAAACAGCATCGCCACCGGGCGCTTGCCGGGCAGGCGAGGGGTCAGGTCTTCCCCCTCCCACAGCACGCGTCCAGAGGTGAGAGGCAGAAAGCCCGCGATGGCCTCGATCAACGTTGACTTGCCCGCACCAGACGGGCCGATCACCGCCACACGAGCGCCGCGCGGGATCTCCAGATTGGCGGTCAGGGTGAAGCCACCGTTCTCGATTCGGGTGCGATCAAGCTTCAGCATGCCAGCGGCCTCCACGGTCGAGGATCCAGAATGCCCCCATCGACAGCACGAGCAGCAACAGCGCCGCCCCGGCCGCCGCTTGCATCTGGTAGGCACCCATCAGCCGGTAGACCTGCAAGGGCAGGGTGGCGACCTCAGGGTCTGCAAAAAGGGCGATGACCCCAAGATCCCCCATCGACAGCGCCGCGGCAAGCCCCGCGGCAAATCCGATCTGAGCGCGCAGGCGCGGCAAGACCACCCGGCGCAGGAAGGGCCAGCCGCGCATATCGAGCGTCAGCGCCAGTTTGCAATGCCGCGCCACCACATCGCGGCAGGCGGGCACCAGAATGCGTAAGGCGAAAGGCAGCGCCATCACCGCATTGACCAGAGCCGTTACAGGCAGCGCTAGCGCAAAGGGGCTGGCGATAGGGTAGATCAGGATGAACAACCCTGTGCCGATCACCAGAGGAGAGGCCGCAAGTCCTAGCAGCCCGGCAATCTCCATCGCCAGCGGGCGTCCAAGAGCAGCCGCCAGTGCCATCGGCAGGGCCAGCGCCAGCAGGATGAGGGTGCTTGCCCCTGCCACAAGGATTGAGGCCAAGGCCGCCTGCCAGACGGATGCAGGCAATGAAAGCACGCCGGGTAGCCCGGACAAGACAACGGCGAGGAGGGGGAGCAGCAGGAACATACCTGCAAAGACAATCCAGAAGCTATCAAGGCTCCGTGCCAAAGTGCTCTGCCCGTCCCAGCGGCGCAGGATCCGGTCCAGGCCCGTGCCAAACCCCTCACCCACCGGGGCGCGCAGGGCCAGCGTTGCCGCCAGCGCGGTCAGCACCAGTTGCAGCCCCGACAGAAGCGCAGCACGCCCGAGGTCGAAATCAAAGCTGAAGGCCTGAAATATCGCCAGCTCGATGGTGGTGGCGCGCGGCCCTCCGCCCAGCGTCAGCGCCACGGCAAAGCTGGACAGGCAAATGGCAAAGACCACGGCGAGCGCGCCTGGCACCACGCGGGCCAGCATCGGCAACTCGAGCAGCTGCCACATGGCGCGCGGGCCTGCGTCCAGTTGTGCGGCAAGGCGAAAGCGTTCGGCGGGGATTTCCTGCCAGCCCTGCAGGATCAACCGCGTCGCAAGCGGCAGGTTGAAGAACACATGCGCCAGCACCACACCGTGCAGGCCAAAAATGGAGAACGGTTCAAGCCCGAACAGCGCCAGCGCATCGCTGACCCAGCCCGCGCGGCCAAAAACCGCCAAAAGGCCAAGGATGGCAACGATCACCGGCAGGATGAAGGGCGCACCGAGAAGGGCGATCAGAACTGAGCGCCCCCTGAACCGTCTACGCGCCAATGCGCGGGCAACGGGGACTGCCAAAGCGACGCTGAACAGGGCCGAAAGGCTCGCCTGTATCAGCGTGAACCGCACCGCCGCCCAATCGGCGGAGCTGAGGCCACGTCCGGCCTCGGCGCTAAAAGCAACGGCTGCCAGCGTGCCAAGGATCAGCGCCGCCACCAGGGCAGCGGCGCCATAGCCCGCAGCCGGGCTTAACGGCTGAGCGCGACGCGCCATTCGTCCAGCGCCGCGTCACGCACTGCCGCAGCCTCATCAGCGGGCAGCAGCAGCGATTTTTCCGGGGTGATCAAGGTCTCAAACCCCTTGGGCAAACCGCCTGCAGGCGTCACGGCAGGATACATCCAGTTGGTCGTCGGAATGATGGACTGGAAGGCATCCGAAACCATGAACTGCAGGAACTGATCGGCCAGATCGGGCTGGTCGCTGGCGGCCAGTTTCCCGGCGACTTCGACCTGCATGTAGTGCCCTTCGGCGAAGGACGCGGCCGCCTTGCTGGTGTCTTCCTCGGCAATCAGGTGATAGGCGGGGGAGGTGGTGTAGGAGAGAACCATGTCCGCCTCGCCCTCAAGGAACATGCCATAGGCCTCGGACCAGCCCTTGGTGACGGTGACGATATTGTCCGACAGCCCTTCCCAGATTCCGGGGGCCTCATCTCCGTAAGCGGCTTTGACCCACATCAGCAGGCCCAGACCGGGGGTGGAGGAGCGGGGATCCTGTATCACGATCTTGGTGTCGCTGGCGGCCAGCGCTTTGAAATCGCCCGGCACATTGGCATCCGCATTGTGGACAAAGGCGAAATAGCCCCAGTCATAAGGAACGAAGGTGTCGTCACCCCATGCGATGGGCAGGTCGTAGTCGGCACTGACGGAATGCGGCGCAAACAGCCCGCTGTCCTTGGCGGCGGCAGTGAGGTTGGTATCGAGCCCCAGCACCACATCCGCGTCCGAACGCGCGCCTTCCAGCTTGATCCGCGCCAGAAGGGCGGCGCCATCGCCCGCGCCGACCAGTTTCAGGTCGCAGCCGCAGACCTCTTCAAAGGCCTTTTCAACCGCAGGGCCGGGGCCCCAGTCAGAGACAAAGCTGTCGTATGTGTAAACGGTCAATTCGGGCGTTTCGGCAAATGCCGCCGATGCGCCCAGCAGTCCCGCTGCAAAAACAGAATACTTCATGGCATCCTCCTTTGCGGCGACGGGCAAGGGGAGGGCCTTTTGTTCTGGCAGCTCCATAACCTTCCCTCCGCCGGTATGAGCCGGTTCAGGTTCAACGGGTGTACTCTCAGCGCCAATGCGCACCCCGAGGTGAAGCGCAACCTAAGCCGCGAGGGGGGCAAAGACAAGGAATGACGGAATGTTTCGCGCGCGAAACAGGTGACCGGGGCCTTGCCGCACCGTGCGCAGCAGGCGCAATTGCTCTTGAGCCATGCCCGCCCCGCCGCTAAGCACGTCTCGCAAAGGAGACCGCCCCCATGTCGATGAACAGCTTTGGCCATCTTTTCCGCGTCACCACCTGGGGTGAAAGCCACGGTCCCGCGCTGGGCGCCACCGTCGATGGCTGCCCGCCGAACGTGCCGCTGGCGCCGGAAATGCTGCAACAGTGGCTCGACAAGCGCCGCCCCGGTCAGAACAAGAATATGACCCAGCGCAATGAACCCGATGCGGTCAAGATCTTGTCGGGCGTTTTCGAGGGCAAATCTACCGGCACCCCGATTCAGCTGATGATCGAGAACACTGACCAGCGCTCCAAGGATTATGGCGATATCGCCCAGACCTTTCGCCCCGGTCATGCGGATATCACCTACTATCAGAAATACGGCAACCGCGATTATCGCGGCGGCGGGCGGTCTTCGGCGCGGGAAACTGCGGCGCGGGTGGCAGCGGGCGGCGTTGCGCGCGAGGCGATCAAGGCGCTGGTGCCGAACCTCACGATCAAGGGCTACATGGTTGCCATGGGCGAGATGGAGATCGACCGGGAGCGGTTTGATTGGGACGCGATCGATCAGAACGACTTCTGGATCCCCGATGCTGGTGCCGTGCAGGAGTGGGAAGACTACCTGCAGGCCCTGCGCAAGGCGCATGATTCCGTCGGCGCGGTGATCGAGGTTGTCGCGCGCGGTGTGCCCGCAGGCATCGGTGCGCCTGTCTATGGCAAGCTCGATACCGATCTGGCGGCGGCGATGATGTCGATCAACGCGGTAAAGGGCGTCGAGATCGGCGAGGGCATGAATGCCGCGCGCCTGAAGGGCTCGGAAAACGCCGATGAGATTTTCATGGGCAATGACGGCCAGCCGGTCTACTCCAGCAACCACGCGGGCGGTATCCTCGGCGGGATTTCGACTGGGCAAGATGTGGTGGTACGCTTCGCGGTCAAGCCGACCTCCTCGATCCTGACGCCGCGCCAGTCGATCCGCAAGGATGGCTCACCAGCCGAGGTGATTACCAAGGGTCGCCATGATCCCTGCGTCGGTATTCGCGCCGTTCCGGTGGCCGAGGCGATGATGGCCTGTGTTATTCTCGATCACCTGCTGCTGCACCGTGGGCAGATCGGCGAGAATCAGGGGCGGATCGGCTAAGAGGGTCGGTCCCATGGGCGCGATCCTTGCCATCACGTTTCCGATCTATGCGGCGCTTGCGCTTGGTTATCTTATCGTCTGGAAGAGCTGGTTCACGCCAGAGGACATGCGCCGGTTTGGTACCTATGTGCTGAACATCGCGCTGCCTGCGCTGATCTTTTCCGCTGTGGCCGCGCGCAATCCGGCAGAGGTATTTCAGCCGGGATATGTGTTGATCTACGTTCTTGGTGGATTCGCGACCATTGCGGTGGCCTATGGGCTGTTCACCTTTCGCGGCGTCGACCCGCGCCGCCGTGCGCTGGGGGTGATGGGATCGACCTGCCCCAACAACGGCTTTGTCGGCTATCCGATCATGCTTTTGGCCTTTCCGGACCTTGCCGGGGTTATTCTGGCGCTGAACCTTCTGGTCGAGAACCTGATCCTGATCCCGACCTGCCTGTTGTTGATGGAGCTTGCAGGGAGCGCGCCCGGTCAGCCGCTGCTGCCGAAACTGCGGGGGATCCTTTGGAACATGGCGAAAATGCCGATGCTGATCGCGCTGGCGCTGGGCATTGCGGTCTCGCTTTCTGGTCTGTCATTGCCGGGGCCAGTCCTGCGGTTCGTCGATATGCTGGCGGCTTCGGCCGGGGCCTTGTCGCTGGTGGTGATCGGTGGATCCTTGGTGGGGCTGCCGATGCATGGCAACCGCAGCCTTGCGGCACAGATCGCGGCGAGCAAGCTGGTGTTGCACCCGGCCCTGGTGGCGGGGGTTGCGGCGGTTTTGCTCGGCGCGGGGCTGGTGACGCTGACGCCGGAATTGCACAGCGCGGTGATCCTGTCGGCGGCCATGCCGATGTTCGGGATCTACACGGTGCTGGCCCAGCGGCAGGGGCTGGAGGGAGCGGCAAGCCTAGCCATGTTGACGGCCACCAGCCTTGCCTTTGTGACGCTCACGGTTCTGTTGTGGCTGCTGGTTTGATCTGAGGGATACGATGCGGGTTACCGGACACTAGCATGCCACGCGTGTCTCTTTGGGTCAGAAAGAGTTGCGACGCAGGTAGCGAATAACAGCGATCAGAACCAACCCGATCGGCACCCAGAAAATGGCACCCGCCAGCAAGAACCAGCTCATCAACAACATGTTGTAGAGCAGTCCACCCATGTCAGCCCCCAAGACTAGGCAGGTTTCGGGCCCCTTTGCCAAGGTCTTGCAACCGGCCAGGGTGGCAATCTGAACAAGTGCAAAGCCAACAGCCCAGAGCAAGGCTGGCCAGGTGAGGATTAGGACGGCAAGCCAGCCAGGAATCTCGTCTGGGCCTGGGTCCGAAGGGCAGGGTTTTTGCGGAGATCCAACTGGGAGGCGTGTCATGAAGAATGAGCTATTTAGAACATGGGGTCATCCAAGCACAGTCGAGGAGGGGCAGCAATGGCGGGGAACTCCCGCGCCCGCAGGTACCCGGCTGCGCCGGACCCCTTTCGTGCAGCCTTGGGCCGGGCGCTGCCGTGCGGGCAGCGGGAAAGGGTCTGCTGAGAGGTCCGCTGAGGGGCAGATCTGCCCTCAGGCGGACCCTATCGATGGTCGTACCCGCTGGTGACGCCTCAAGGGTGAACCGCGCTGTCGCGCGGCCGCGGCGCGGCCCTTGACCCACCACCATCGCGCGGCGATCAGGTCGTCGGGATCGCGTAGCTGTTCACCGGGCGGGAGACATTGTGCAGCTCGACCTCCCCTAGCGGGATGGCACTTGAGGTATCCTTCAGCACGTCTGCACTTACCACGATCTGATGACCCAGCGACTTGCCGTAATCACCAAGCCGCGCTGCCACATTGGCGGCTTGGCCGATCACGGTGAAATCGAGCCGTTCCTGCGAGCCGACATTGCCGTAGGTGACCGATCCATAGGCGATGCCGGTGGAGCAGTGCAGCGCCTCAATCCCGGTCTCTTTGGCAAGACCGGGCAGGGCATCGACTATTGCGCGGGCTGACTTCAGCGCCTTGTTCCGAGCGCGATAGCTTTTCTGCGGATCGGCGGGAAAGACAGCCAGCACAGCGTCGCCGATGAATTTCAGCACCTCGCCACCATTCTCGTCCACGATTGTCGAGATGGTTTCGAAGAAGCCGTTGAGAAGCTGGATATAGGCGCGGCGACCCAGCTCCTCTTCCAGCCGGGTGGAGTTGCGCAGATCGCAGAACATGATGGCGGCGTCGATCTCATCCCCGTCGCCGCGGCGGATCTCACCGCCCAGAACCCGCGCGCCCGAGCGTTTGCCCACATAGGTTTCCAAGAGCGACTGAGCGTTCTCGCGCTGCATGAAGACCTCATAGTAGCGGGCAATCACGGCAGAGCATTCAAAGATCAGGCCGAGGTTGGCGGTGGTGAAGCCGTCAGGGTGGTCGCTTGCCACGGTCATGACGTTGATGCGCCCGTCGGAAAAGGGCAGCGGCATGGCGACATAGTCGGTTGCACCCTGATCGCGCAAATCTTCGAGGATTGGAAAGGCGTCATCCGGCAGATCCCGGTGCAGCCGGTGGCGCACGCCGCCAAGACCCTGCGAGACATGGCGCAGGGGGCTGTTCTGATATTCGGGCGAGCTGAGAATGTCGTAGCTGGGCGCAAGGACGTTGATGTCATCCGTGTTTTTCTTCCAGACGTAATTCTTCCCGGCGATCATCGGGTGCAGTGACCAGGACAGGACCGACAGGCGTGTCAGGTGCACACCCTGTTCGCGCAGTTTATCCGCCAGCGCCCTGGTGAAGTCTTCGGGCGTTGGCAGCATCGCTGCCTCGCGCAGGAGCCAGTCGATCAGCGGACCTGAGATATTACCGTGATCGAGTGGGGTGATCTCATTCTCACCAAGATCGATGTGAGTCTTTTCATCGCAGACAAAGCCCACATGGCCCGCAATCCCTGCGGCTTCGGGAAGGGTCTGTTCATAGATCCAGACGGCATTGTCGACGCGCCCGTCCTGCAGTTTGAGATCATGGTAGCAGGCGGTCCCTTTGAAGGGACAGAAGGTCTGCAGGCCCACGTGATCCGACAGCGGGACCTGGATGGCCTCGCGCGGGAAATAGACAGTGGGCGGCAGACGGGTTTCATACATCACCTTCGCGGCCGTGGTTTCCGCCAGCAAAATGCCATTGCGGTAAACCCGTACAGGACCGCTGAGCGGTTCAACGAGGATCCCATAGCCCCCGGTGGGCGGTGCAACATGAACATTCATTGGAAAACGACCTCTTCGGGCGGCAGGACGCCAATATGGACCCGTAACGTGCGGTTTTCCAGAGGTTGCGGCGGGCGCTCTCGCACAGGTGATGTGCAAAATGGGGCGGGTCGAAGGGTCAGACCATGCGGATCACGTCCTTGCTGATAGCCAGCACATAGCCGCGCTTGGCGATATTCTTGACCAGAAGTTCGCTGACCATCTGGTTGCCCAGCGTATCGCGCAGGCGTTTGATGCGGGTGGCGCCAGCCGCCTCATCGCAGTCGCTGCTGTGGCGCCCCGAAATCACCGACTCGATCTCTGCGCCCGAAAGCACATCGTCATCCATGCGCGCCTCCGCGAGGGCCGAAAGGGTTTCCATCGCCGCCGGGGTCAGCTTGAACCCCATGCTGTTGAGGTAGACGGTGTTCTCTTCGCGGCTGATCAGCAACTCGTTGACCTGGATGCCCGCCCGTTCGATCTGGGCCATGCGCCGGTTCAGCATCAAAAGCATCGCCAAAACCACGAGGGCGGCAATCAGCATGGCGGTGGCAAAGACCAGCAGCACAAAGATCACCACGCGATAACTCGCCAGAGTATCAGCAAAGGCGGTGCCGGACTGGGCGAGAATTTCCAGCAGCTTGATCTCGGCCTGGCTGGTGAGGTCGTTCTCGACAAAGACCCGCTCGACCCGCGCATTAAAGGCGTTGGCGTCGGGCAGGGTCAAAAGCAGCACTGTGCCCGCGAGGATGAGAATGCCGACAATGGCGCCAATGCCAAGGGCGATCACCCGCACCCCGGCTGCGCGCATTTCAGAAACGGAGGAAGTAGGAGCCTGCATTGGCCTTCCTTTGTTGCAGGCCCTCGGGACCAAAGAGAGAGATCACATTCAAAAGCGTCCAGCCCGCAGGCGCAAGGCGAGCAGCGATTTCCTGCCCTGCGGCGTTTTGCGTGCAGGGTCCGGAAAGCTGGATAACGCCGTAGTGCAGTTTCAGCGGGTTGTCCTGCTTGGCCTTGTAATCGGCATAGCACTCGGTGGCGCGGGCCTGCGGGGCAGCTGCCACAAGGGCCAGAGCAAGAAGGGGGATCAAGAGGATCTGTTTCATGCCGCAACCCTGCGCCCGATTGCGCCGATATTCAATAACACCAGCGCGTTGTGCGGACGGATATCCGATAGCATGCCGCCGTTATTGCCTGTCCGGCGAGGGCGGGGCGAGGGTCGGATCACCGGCCCTGTGCCACACCCCTCTTTTTGGCCCATGCCCACGATTGGCATGCCCCCCACCGAAAGGCTTTGACATGTCTCTTTTCTCTTCGCCCCGCAATCAGCACCGCAAGTTCATCGCGCTGGTGCTGTCGCTCTCTCTTGCTGTGACCGGGTTTTCAGCGGCACCGGCCCGCGCCGATGAGGATGTCCTGAAGTTCATCGCCGGTGCGGCGCTGATCGGGATCCTTGGGGCGGCCATCAATGATGCGCGCCATGACAGACGCGCCAATCCGCCGACTGTCACGCCGCCGCGCCCGCCCCATCCCGGTCCTCGCCCGCTGCCGCCGCATGTGGCGAGATACGATCTGCCGGCGCAATGCGTGCGCTACTTCCCGCGCTACAGCAATACGCGCACCCTGTTGGGCCAGAAGTGCCTGAGAAAGAACTATCGCCATGCGGATAGCCTGCCGCAATCCTGCCGCGTGACCTTCTGGAACGGCCAGCGCAATCGCGCGGGTTACAAGCCGCGCTGCCTGCAACGAAAGGGATATCGCATCGTACAAAAGTGAGCGGCCGTGCGCTTGGTTCCACGAGGGGCCCCTGGCCCCTCATTTTATGTTCACGGTCGAAGCATCCCTTGCAAATCGGCGCGGGTTTCGTTCTGACAGGGGCATGGATATGCCGGATTACAGCCTGGAAAGAGCGGCCCTTGAGCGGGGCCATGTGAGAATCGCCGGAGTGGACGAGGTGGGCCGCGGCCCCCTTGCCGGGCCTGTGACGGCGGCGGCGGTGATCCTGGATCTTGAGAATATTCCCAAGGGCCTGAACGATTCCAAAAAGCTGAGCCCCAAAAAGCGCGAAGCGGTGGAGGCTGAGATCTTTGAGCGGGCCATCGTGTCCATCGCCCATGCATCGGTGGAAGAGATTGATTCCCATAACATCCTGCGCGCTTCGCATATCGCGATGGAGCGTGCGGTCGCCGCCCTTGACCCCCCGCCCGACTACCTGCTGATCGACGGGAACCTGATCCCCAAGGGCCTGAGGATTTCGGCCGAAGCGGTGGTCAAAGGGGACGGCAAATCACTCTCGATTGCGGCCGCCTCGATCGTCGCCAAAGAGGCTCGCGATCGGATCATGGTGGATTTGGCGCAACAGTTTCCAGGATATGGATGGGAGAAAAACGCAGGCTATCCGTCCAAACAACACCGCGAGGCGCTGTTGGAACTGGGCGTGACACCACATCATAGGCGTTCATTCAAGCCGGTCCACAAGATATTGTATCAAGAGTGAACCGTAGGCGGCTGTTCTAAAAAACAAATTGACCTCGAATCCGGGATGACTCATCCTGTGGATAACCAAAATGAGCGCAAAAAGCGCCGTGGTTATTGAGGCAGAGCAAATGAACAAAACCATGACGAAGGGCGCAGCCGCGCTCCCTCTAAACGCGATTCTTGGTGGAAATTGCATCGAGGTCATGGCCGGTCTTCCGGCAAATTCCATCGATCTGATCTTCGCCGATCCCCCCTATAACCTGCAGCTCAAAGGGCAGCTTCACCGCCCCGACAACAGCAAGGTGGATGCGGTCGATGATCACTGGGATCAATTCGACAGTTTCCGTGCCTATGACGATTTCACCCGCGCCTGGCTGCGCGAGGCGCGCCGGATTCTCAAGCCGAACGGCTCGATCTGGGTGATCGGCTCCTACCACAATATCTTTAGGGTCGGCGCGACGCTGCAGGACGAAGGCTACTGGATCCTGAACGATGTGATCTGGCGCAAATCGAACCCGATGCCGAACTTCCGGGGCAAGCGTTACACCAACGCCCATGAGACGATGATCTGGGCGTCAAAGTCGGAAGGCGCGAAATACACCTTCAACTACGAGGCGCTGAAGGCGCTGAACGAAGGCATCCAGATGCGTAGCGACTGGGTGCTGCCGATCTGCACCGGGCACGAACGCCTGAAGGATGAAAACGGCGACAAGGCGCACCCGACGCAAAAGCCGGAATCGCTGTTGCACCGTATCCTTGTTGGCTCGACCAACCCGGGCGACGTGGTGCTTGACCCGTTCTTTGGTACCGGCACCACCGGCGCCGTGGCTAAGATGCTGGGCCGCGAATTCATCGGGATCGAGCAGGAAGAGGCCTACCGCGAGGTGGCTGCCAAACGCATCAAGGCCGTGCGCAAGTTCGACCGCGAGGCGCTGCAGGTCTCGGCCAGCAAACGTGCCGAGCCACGCGTGCCCTTTGGCCAGCTGGTCGAACGCGGCATGCTGCGCCCGGGCGAAGAGCTGTTCTCGATGAACCAGCGCCACAAGGCCAAGGTGCGCGCTGACGGCACGCTGGTCGGTGGAGAGGTCAAAGGCTCGATCCATCAGGTAGGCGCCGCGCTCGAAGGCGCGCCGTCGTGCAACGGCTGGACCTACTGGTGCTTCCGCCGCGATGGCAAGACGGTTCCGATCGACGTTCTGCGCCAGCAGATCCGCGCGGAAATGCAGAACTGATTGGCAAACAAGCCCTCTGACAATACCCAAAAGAACACCGCTGGTGCCTGCGCCCCGACCTTTGGTCCGGGGCCGGGTGCCTCACCTTGCCCCGCCCGTATCGGCGGGGCCTTTTTGTCTCAACTCCGCCGATAGGGGGTGCGCCTGGCCGGGGCGATGCCTATTGTTGAGATGGGAACGAAGGAACGGATCATGGCGGATACGGTGGCGAACACGGCGGCGGGTACGGCTCTGAACACACGGCAGGCGGATGCCGATCAGGCGCCTGACCCGGTCGGGGACAGCCAGTACGCGGCCGACGCTCTTGCGACGCACAAGCGGGAAGGACTGGAACTGGCAGTTCGGGCGCGCTTTGTTGCAATGGGGGTCATCTCGGTTTTTCTGGTGGCGGTCAATCCGGCCTGGGACGTCCTGTATTATCACTTCATTCTGTTCCTGCTTTGCGTGAACGGCTGGCTGATCCAGCGGTTCGGACGCGTGGGCCGGTCCCGCGCCGAGTTGTCTTTGATTTTCCTCGATCTGCTGATCATGACCGTGGGCATTGTGGCGCCCAACCCGTTCAGCCCCGATACCCTGCCGCTGGCCATGCAGTACAGGTTCGATAACTTTATCTATTTCTTCGTCATCCTTGCGGGAGGCACCCTGGCGTTTTCCTGGCGTACGGTAATTGCCATCGGCGTGTGGACCTCGGTGATGTGGGCGGTTGCTCTGGGGCTTGCCTGGTATTTCGCCAGACCTTTCCCCGAATTGGCCGCTGCTGCTGCCGCTGCTTTTGGCGCAGGGACCGAGCTGGCCATCGAGATGGACCCGAACAACTTTGATTTTCCGCTGCGAATCCAGGAGATCTTTGTCTTCCTGCTGGTGGCCGTGACGCTCGGCGTGTCTTCGCGTCGGTTCAGCACGCTCTTGATGAACAATGCGGGATTGGAGCGGGAGCGGGCCAACCTGTCGCGCTATTTCTCGCCCAATGTGGTGAATCAGCTGTCGCAGAATGACGAGCCCCTGAAACAGGTCCGTAGCCAGGATGTGGGGGTTCTTTTCATCGATATCGTCGGTTTCACCCGGATGAGCGCGGGGCAGGACCCCCACCGTGTGATCGAGCTGCTGCGCGAATTCCATGGCAGGATGGAGCGCGAGGTCTTTCGTCATCGCGGTACCTTGGACAAATACCTTGGCGATGGTCTGATGGCGACCTTCGGCACACCCATGGCAGGTCCGCAGGATGCGACTGATACCCTGGCCTGTGCCCTTGCCATGCAAGAGGCATTGGATGAGTGGAACCGGGATCGCCGCCGCCGTGGCGAGCCGGAGATCTGCGCGGGGATCGGCATTCACTACGGCGAGACGGTCTTGGGCGATATTGGCGCGAACCGTCTGGAATATGCCGTCATCGGGACTGCCGTAAACGTGGCAGCGCGTCTTGAAGAGATGACCCGCCCGCTCAAGGCCCGGATCGTCATGAGCGACGATCTGCGCAAACAGGTTCTATCCGAAAATGCGGCACCGGATTTGCTGGAGGCTTTCGTGGTGCGTGACGCGCAGGATATTCGTGGCCTTGATCAGGCCATGCGCGTTTGGTGCGTACCATCGGCCCGCCCTTCAACCCTCTGAGCAGGATCTGTTGCCACGCCACGTCAGCCAAAGCGTGGCGACCCTCTACCCATGTGAAAACCTGCCATGTGACGCAATCCTGCATGGCGCAAGTCTGGGTTGCCTGTGGCAGGCAAATTGCGCTGCGTTTCGATTTTTCGCAGAATTAAAATGCATAAAAATTGGCATCTTACGCCGAATAATCCATGCATCTGACGTATCACTTTAAGATGTTATAAAAGGTCTGGGTGGCAGAAGCTTTTTGAGACTTCACATTCTAAAGGTCATGCTATGTCATCTTCCGACCATAATAGTTTTTTTCAGTGGTTTTGCCTGGATACGGACTGCAAAGACTTGATCAGGGACACCAGAGACGCCCTAATCCCGCACATGGATCACGTTCTGGACCGCTTTTATGCTCGCGTTCTGGAACGGCCCGAAACTCGCCAATTTTTCCCTGATGACAAGACAGTTGCGCATGCCAAAGCGGCTCAGAAATCGCATTGGCAGAAACTGTTTTCGGGAAGCTTCGGTCAGGACTATTTCGAATCGGCAGCGCGGGTCGGCAAGGTTCACTACGAGCTGCGCCTGCCTTTCATCCAGTATCTTGGCGGCTACGCGTCAGCCGGGGCCGACATGATGGATCTTTTGATCCGCAAACGCATGACTGGCCGGGCGAAACTGTCCAAACAGATCCAGCTTCTCAACCGGTTGATGCTGGCTGATTGTGAGCGGGTGATTGATGCTTACTTTAAGGCTCAGCACGCCGAGCAAAGCAAAGCTCTGGATGTTCTGACTGCGGGTATTCAAGAGCTGGAAAAAGGAAATCTGGCCAAACCGATCCGAGTTGAAGATGGTATTCCGCCCCGTTTTGATGGCATCCGCAAATCCTACAACAACCTGATCGCACATTGGTCCGGGATCCTGTCCGACGCCACGACTCGTTCGCATTCGGTTGCTGACAAGATCGCTTCGACGTCTGTCCTGACGCAAGAGATGGCCCACCGCGCCGAAGAACAGGCCGCCACACTGGAAGAGGCTGTCGCCGCAGTCAGCAACGTGACCTCGGGAACCACCGAGGCTACCGATATGGTGAAAAAGGCCACCGAACGATCCGAAACCAATCGCAAGGACGCTGAGCAGGGCGGACTGGTGGTAGAAAAGGCAATCGAGGCCATGGAGCGGATCGAAAGCTCCTCCTCTAAGATCGCAAAGATCGTGGACGTGATCGAGGACATCAGCTTCCAGACCAACCTTCTGGCGTTGAATGCCGGGGTTGAGGCCGCGCGTGCGGGTGAGGCCGGCCGTGGCTTTGCGGTGGTCGCCTCTGAGGTGCGCTCTCTGGCCGCGCGTGCCTCCGATTCCGCGACTGAGATCAAATCGCTGATCGCCGACAGCTCTGTCCATGTAAACGATGGCAGCGATCTCGTGCGCGCCACCGGCGATAGCCTGTCGGGGATCCGCGAAGGCGTGCTGGACGTGTCCCAGGTGATGACAGAGATCTCGGCCGTAATTACCCGCCAGTCGCTCAGCCTGCAGGAAATCGACACCAGCATGAACGAACTGGGTCGCACAACGCTGGACAATGCGACAAAGGCAAATGAGGTCTACGAGACCTGCTCCAAGCTGGTCGAGGATGCGGGGCAGTTGAAATCCACGATGGATGGTTTCAGCACAGCCGTGGGAAGTGAAAACGCGCTGGACCGGGATTATGAGGCGCATCTGTCTGGTGAACAGGGCCGGTTGGGAGCTGCTGTTGCCTAGGAACCGCGGGCCATTCTGGCCTATCAGCGCGTGTTCCGCGGGCTCTGACAAGGACCTTTGAGCACGCCTGATGCGTTTGGTTTGGCGGGCGCCCTGATTGCCTGACCTGTGCATGCCTTTTCGGGTGGTGCCTGAGCTGATCCTGGCCTGTTTGGCCCTGCGCAAACTGTCGCATCAAAGGGACCCCATGTCGCGACACGGGTCCCTTTGTTTCCGCTTGAACCGATCGGCCTCCGTGGGTAAATGAACACGCGAGCAGCCTCAATAGCTCAGCTGGTAGAGCAGGTCCTTCGTAAGGACAAGGTCGGGGGTTCGAGTCCCTCTTGAGGCACCATCTTCCAATCCGTGCCGGACAGGAACCGTAACACCTTGAACGGAAAGGTGGTTTCTGAGGTTCGAAGTCCTTCATTTCTGCTGTGTGTGAGAGCGTGGGCGAAAACCAGTCGGAGTACTGTTTTCTTGGTCGCCAAATCCCCCTTTCCCCATATTTCATAAGGATTTGCGAGAAATCGCATTGAGAGTTCGAACATCTCGTCGAATTCTCGGCTGGGGCTGGCTGTTTTGGCGGCCGCTTCGTCTACCTTGACCTTTTCAGCTTGCAGTTCGGATATCCTGTTCTCGAGCGCTTTCACCACGGTTTCGTTTGTGGTCCGGACCGTGCGTTCGACGTATGCGGAAATGTCTCGATCAATCTGCAGAGATTTCCCGGTCTTCTGCTTCGTAGGGGATCAATTGCTCATGCCCGCAGGCTTTCAGGCTGGATTAATAAGATGAATCCCCGACGTGGATTTGTGCAACAAAGCGGCTGCAAGGCCTTGTCGCCTTACCGAACTGGCAAGGCGACAAGGCGAGGCTGCGTTAAAGAGCGGCCCGGAACAGATCGGTCAGGTTGGCTTCGGTCAACTCAATCGGGTTACCGCCGCAGGAAGGGTCGATGATCGCGCCCTTGACCAGTTCTGGGATCGACTCTTCCGTGACGCCCAGATCCGACAGCTTGCGCGGAATGCCGAGGCTGTCGTTCAGCTCCTGTACATAGGTGCGGAAGCCGTCAAAGCCGCCCTCGATACCAAGATATGCCGCCGCCTGGTTGAACCGATCCGCGATCACGGGGGCGTTGAAGTCCAGCACCGCAGGCATGCAGACCGCATTGGTGGTGCCATGGTGGGTGTTGAAGACCGCGCCGATCGGGTGGCTCATCGCGTGGATGGCGCCAAGACCCTTTTGAAATGCCGTGGCGCCCATGGCCGCGGCCGACATCATCTGCGCGCGCGCCTCGATATCGGTGCCATCGGCATAGGCACGGGGCAGGTAGTCCTTGACCAACCGCATGCCTTCCAGCGCGATACCCTGGGACATGGGATGGTAATGGGGGCTGGAAAACGCCTCGACGCAGTGCGCAAACGCGTCAAGCCCGGTGCCCGCAGTGATGAACTTCGGCATGCCCACGGTCAGCTCGGGATCGCAGATCACCACAGCGGGCAGCACTTTCGGGTGGAAGATGATCTTTTTCTGGTGGGTGACGCTGTCCGTGATAACCGAGGCGCGGCCCACTTCGGAGCCAGTGCCGGCGGTGGTCGGCACAGCGATGATTGGCGCGATGGCGTCCGCGTCGGCGCGGGTCCACCAGTCGCCGATATCCTCGAAATCCCAGACCGGGCGGGTCTGACCGGCCATGAAGGCCACCATCTTGCCGAGATCCAGCCCCGAGCCGCCGCCAAAGGCGATCACCCCGTCATGGCCGCCCGCCTTGTAGGCTTCAACGCCCGCCTCAAGGTTCTTTTCATTGGGGTTGGGGTCGACTTCCGAGAACATGCCACGACCAAGGCCAGCCGCCTCCATTATGTCGAGCGTGCCTTGGGTCACCGGAAGATCCGCGAGACCCTTGTCGGTGACCAGCAGAGGTTTCTTGATGCCAGCCTGCGCGCAGGCGTCGGCGAGTTCCTGGATCCGGCCAGCGCCGAACTTGATTGCGGTCGGATAGGACCAGTTTCCAACGAGAGACATGTTGCTACCTTTCGAGATAAATGGCCCGGGGCGCTTGCGGCCCGGGCTGCGCCCGCCCGCCCCCACGGCGGGCGCATTCGCGCCCACCCGGGCGGTCGCCGCCCTTGGGTGTGAGGGAGGAAAGGATTTTCATGGTCAGCCCGTCACCTTTTTCAGGTGATAGGATTTCGGGCGGGTGAGGTTATGATACCCGATCACAGACAGGCCGCCGCCGCGCCCGGTATTCTTGCATCCGGTCCAGCACAGGCCCGGATCCAGATAATCGGCGCGATTCATGAAGACGGTGCCGGTCTCGATCTGATCGCCGACGGTCTGCGCGCGCTCCACATCCTTGGTCCAGAGCGAGGCGGTGAGACCGAACTCGCTGTCGTTCATCAGCTCGATGGCTTCTTCGTCGGATGAGACCTTCATAATGCCAACCACGGGGCCAAAGCTTTCGTCGCGCATCACCCGCATCTCGTGGGTGACATTGGTCAGGATCTGCGGGGTGAGGTAGGCGCCGCCATCATCCTCTGCAAAGGTGTCGATATGGGCCACAGCGCCCATCTCAAGCGCCTCGGCGATCTGGTCGCGCACTTCCTTGGCGAAGCGCACGTTTGCCATCGGGCCGATGGTGGTCTCAGCGTCCAGCGGATTGCCCAGTTTGTAGCCTTTGACGATGTCGATCGCCTTGGCGAGGAAGGCGTCATAAACGCTTTCGTGCACGTAGATCCGTTCGATCCCGCAGCAGCACTGGCCCGAGTTGAACATGGCGCCATCGATCAGCGTGTCGACTGCCGCGTCGATATCCGCATCTTCCATCACATAGCCCGGATCCTTGCCGCCCAGTTCGGTGCCAACGCCGGTGAAGGTGCCGGCCGCTGCGCGCTCCATCGCCTGTCCGCCGCCGACCGAACCTGTGAAGTTGACGAAATCAAACGCTTTGGCCGCGATCAGCTCGGACGTGGTGTCGTGGTCAAGGAAGACGTTCTGGAACACATCTTCGGGTACGCCCGCTGCGTGGAAGGCCGCAGCCATGCGTTCACCGACCAAGAGTGTCTGCGTTGCGTGTTTCAGCACCACGGTGTTGCCCGCAATCAGGGCCGGGGCCACGGTGTTGATCGCGGTCATGTATGGATAGTTCCAGGGCGCGACCACAAAGACCACGCCATGAGGTACGCGCTTGATGTAGCGCTTGAAGGTCGCATCCTCGCCCACTTCGATATCGGCAAGCGAGTCCTTGGCGATTTCGGCCATGTAGGAGGCGCGCTCGTTGAAGCCGCCGAATTCGCCGCCATAGCGCACCGGGCGGCCCATCATATGGGCCAGTTCCGGAACGATTTCGTCGTTCATTTCGCCAACCTTGGCGACACCGGCCATCACGAGGTCGATCCGCTCCTGCAAAGGGCGGGTGGCCCATGCGGCTTGCGCGGCGCGGGCGCGAGATGCTGCGGCAAAGGCGTCATCGCGGGGCAAGGTGTCCCGCGAGGCAAAGACCGATCCGTCGATCGGAGAGATACATTTCAGTGTCTGGCTCATGCCATCCTCTTGTGGTTGCGGGCAGAATGCTGTCCTGCCCGTGTCAGTCATTTCGGAAACGGGCAGGATCAGGCCCGCTCAAATCCGCGCGCGATCTCATAGTCGGTGACGACGCGCTCGAAATCTTCGATCTCCACCTCGGCGGCGCGCACGTAGTGATCCACCACCTCGTCGCCAAAGGCGGCGCGCAGCATGTCGGAGCCTTTCAGGGTTTCACGAGACTCACGCAGGCTGCCGGGGAGCATGCCGGTGTCGCCCTGGTAGACGTCGCCCTTGGCGGCAGGGGCCAGTTCCAGCTCTTCCTCGATACCTGCGATGCCCGCCGCCAGCTGGGCGGCCATGGCCAGATAGGGGTTGATATCCGAGCCACCGACGCGGCATTCGACGCGCACTGCCTTGGTACCATCACCGCAGAGGCGGAAGCCCGCGGTACGGTTGTCCACCGACCAGATGATGCGGGTGGGGGCAAAGGTGCCCTTCATGAAGCGCTTGTAGCTGTTGATGTACGGCGCCAGGAAATACATGTAGTCGGGCGCGTATTTCAGCATCCCGGCCATGTAGTGTTTCATCAGCTGGCTCATCCCCAGCGCGTCGCTTTCGTCATAAAAGGCAGGCTTTCCGTCCTTCCAAAGCGATTGGTGCACGTGCGAAGAAGAGCCGACCTTGTCCTGGTGCCATTTCGGCAGGAAGGTCGCGGCATGGCCCTGCTGCCAGGCGATTTCCTTCACGGCATGTTTGGCGATGGTGTGGTGGTCGGCGGTATTCAGGGCATGATCGTACTTGATGTTCAGCTCTTCCTGGCCCGCTTCGGCCTCACCCTTGGTGTTTTCGACCGGAATCCCTGCGTCCCACAGGTGATTGCGCAGGGGGCGCATCACGTGTTCTTCCTTGGTGGTCTGCAGGATGTGGTAGTCTTCGTTATAGGCGGAGATCGGCGTGAGATCCCTGAAGCCCGATTTGGCAATCTCGCCAAAGCTTTTCTCGAACAGGAAGAACTCCAGCTCGGTGGCCATCATCGCGTCATAACCCAGTTCGGCCAGGCGTTTGATCTGTTTCTTGAGGATCGCGCGGGGGGAGTGCGGGACTTCCTTGTGGGTGTGGTGATCAAGCACATCACAAAGCACCATAACGGTGCCCTCAAGCCAGGGCATCGGGCGCACCGTGGAAAGATCTGGCTTCATCACATAGTCGCCGTAGCCGTTTTCCCAGCTGGTGGAGGCATAGCCATCGGGCGTTGCCATCTCCAGATCGGTGGCCAAAAGGTAATTGCAGCAGTGGGTTTCTTCCCAGGCGCTGTTGACGAAATGCTTGGCGTGGAAGCGTTTGCCCATCAGGCGTCCCTGCATGTCCACAAGGCACACAAGAACGGTGTCCACGGTGCCATCGGCAACCTGGGATTTGAGCGTGTCGAAGGAGAGCATGAGGTAGGCCCTTTCAGGTTGCGGCCCGCAGGGCCAAGCTGCTGTCAGAGTGGCGCCTGCGGGCAAAGTCTCGGTTCCGGTTCCCGGCCCGCAAGGATAAATCGCGGGCCGGAGAGTGTGTTACAATGCGTGCCGATCAGCCGTAACGATAGGGGCGACCTGCCTTGGTCATGTCGGCGTTGTATTTCTTGAAGATCTCGACAACCTTGGCCTTGGTTGGGCTTTCGGCTGCGATCTCGTCCCAGAACTTCACGGCGGCGTCTTCGACCTGCTGCCATTCGGCATCGGGGATCGAGGTCAGCTCCATCTTGGTGCCGTTGACGCGCAGGGAGGCTTCGCCGCCCCAGTACCACCACTGACGATAGTAGTGCGACTGGTCACAGCAGACGCGGAACAGGGTCTGCAGATCTTCCGGCAGCTCGTTCCAGCGGCCCTGGTTGGCAAAGAAGCTGCCTGCCCATGCGCCCGAGATGTTGTTGGTCAGGAAGTAGTTGGTCACGTCGGCCCAGCCAACGGTATAGTCTTCGGTGATGCCCGACCATGCGATCCCGTCCAGCTCGCCCGTTTGAACGGCGACTTCGATGTCTTCCCAGGGCAGGGTGACGGGCACCACGCCGAACTGGCTCAGGAAGCGGCCCGCGGTCGGGAAGGTGAAGACGCGCTTGCCCTTGAGATCTGCAAGGCTGCGGATCGGGTCCTTGGTGGCAAAGTGGCAGGGATCCCAGGCACCGGCCGAGATGTGCTTGACGCCGACCTTGGAGTATTCCTCGTCCCAGATCTCATTGAGGCCGTACTGGTTGAACAGCACCGGCACATCGAGGCTATAGCGCGAAGCAAAGGGGAAGTAGCCGCCAAAGACGGTGACTTCGGTTGGCGATGCCATGGAATCGTCATCGGACTGCACCGCATCAATGGTGCCGCGCTGCATGGCGCGGAACAATTCGCCCGTGGGCACCAGCTGGTCGGCATAGAACAGTTCGATCTGCATGCGGTCGCCTGCAATCTTGTTGAACATGTCGATGGCGGGTTTCACCACATGTTCAGCCAGCGCCGCACCGGCATAGGTCTGCATGCGCCACTTGATGGTGGACTGGGCCAGGGCCGGGGTCGCCAGCGGGGCGGCCATGGCGCCAGCGCCAGCGGTGGTCAGAAACTTACGTCTTGTTGTCATCACTTCTCTCCTTGTTGAAATAGGGCCCCCGACCGGGGCTCTTGTTGATTATTTTCCGTAAACCAGTTCCGGCAGCCACAGGGCGATTTGCGGGAACAGCATCACAAGTGTCAGCGCCACCACCATCACGGCCACGAAGGGGATGATGGAGACATAAATATCCTTCAGCCCTATCTCGGGCGGCGCCATGGCGCGCATCAGGAAGAGGTTGTAGCCAAAAGGCGGCGTCATATAGGCGATTTGGGTGGTGATCGTGTAAAGCACCCCGTACCAGATCAGATCAAAGCCAAGCGCCCCCACCAGCGGCACATAAAGCGGCGCGACGATTACCAGCATGGCGGTGTCATCCAGGAAGGTGCCCATCACGATAAAGCTGAGCTGCATCAGGATGAGGATCATCCAAGGCGACAGACCCAGTTGCGTGGTGAACAGATCCTCGATGGCTTTTACGGCGCCGAGACCATCAAAGATCGCCCCAAAGCCAAGCGCAGCGAGGATGATCCACATGAACATGCAGGAAATCCCAAGGGTGGAGCGCACGGAGGTCTCGAAGACTTCCTTGTTCATGCGCCCTTTCAGGACCGCAGCGATAAAGGCAGTCATCGCACCGATGGCCGAGCTTTCCACCAGCGAGGTCCAGCCGTTGACGAAGGGGATCATCATCGCGGCAAAGATCGCCAGCGGCAGCACGCCGGAAAACAAGAGCCGATATTTCTCTTTCAGGAACAGATCCGTGTAGAACAGCGGGATCTTGCGGGTGACAAAGGACAGCGCCGCTGCGCCAAGGGCGAGGCCGATGGCGGATTTCGGCGCCACGATGCCCAGTTTCACCACCAGCGGGATCACCACAAGGGCCGCCAGAACGATGTGATTTAGGCGCAGCGGATGGTCGCTGACGCGGTCGTATTCTGCCAGATCCTCGGGTGTCATGGCAGGGCCCAGGTTCGGCTGCATCCGCGCGCGAATGTAGATGTAGACGATGAACATGGTAGCCATCAAAAGGCCGGGTATCACACCGGCGAGCCAGAGCTGCCCAACCGGCTGGCGCGCGATCATCGCGTAAAGCACCAGCACCACCGAAGGTGGCACCAGAATGCCCAGACTGGATCCCGCCTGAATGGTGCCCGTCACCAGTATCTTGTCATAGCCGCGCCGCAAAAGTTCCGGCAGGGCGATGGTGGCGCCAATGGCCATGCCAGCAACCGACAGACCGTTCATGGCAGACACCAGCACCATCAAGCCGATTGTGCCGATGGCAAGCCCGCCTTTCACCGGTCCCATCCAGACGTGGAACATGCGGTAGAGATCGTCAGCAATCTTGGATTCCGACAGCACGTAGCCCATGAATATGAACATCGGCAGGGTCAGCAGCGGATACCATTTCATCAGCTTCATCGCGGCCGAGAACGGGATCTCCACCCCGCCGGTGCCCCAAAGAAGCAGGCCCGCAACCGCGCCAACAAATCCGATGGCGCCAAAGACGCGCTGGCCGGTCATCAGCATCAGCATCATGCCGGCAAACATCACGAGAGCGATCATTTCATAGGGCATCAGAGGTCCACTCCGCGCAGGCGTCCGATATCCCGGAACAATTCGGCAAGGCATTGCAGCAGCATCAATAGGACACCGAAGCAGAGGATGAATTTGACGGGCCACAGGAAGGGCCGCCAAGCGGTGGAGCTGCGCTCTAGATATCCGATTTTCTCAGCGGCAGCGGTTGGCCCCTCGGTGATCAGCGTCCAGACCAGATCCCCGAAAAAGGAGAAAGGCTCCATCCCGAAATAGCCAAGGCTATAGGCGGTGGAGCTGACA
>Ga0098070_100215_pt1 | contig 23587 bp, 24 predicted proteins | sample 28_taG_FD_75063 | JGI IMG/M metagenome (GOLD analysis project Ga0098070, IMG submission 75063) | Marine viral communities from Cariaco Basin, Caribbean Sea - 28_WHOI_OMZ | ecosystem: Environmental > Aquatic > Marine > Oceanic | place: Caribbean Sea: Cariaco Basin | collected 2014-11-12
AGAAGGGTTCAAGACGCGCCATCTGGGCGTCGGTCAGCCAAAACAGATCAGACATGTTCACCACTCGTTTTTCGGACCGTGAATCACGCCATCCCAAGGAAATCAATGGGTCCTGACCTTAGGGACGGCGCCGGTGGGCATCGGGGGGCTGCCCCGGTGCCTGCGGTAGATCACCACCAAGGTGGCAACAAGCCGTCCCCATGTAAGTGGGACTAAAGGCAACTCGCATGAATGTGACGTGATATCTGGTCGGAGTGAGAGGATTCGAACCTCCGGCCCCTGCCTCCCGAAGACAGTGCTCTACCAGGCTGAGCTACACTCCGACCGTGGCGCGGAATTATACCCGGTCGTCTGGTTTTGCAAGCGCATTTGTCATGGTTTTTGTGGCACCTGCCAAATAGAAATGCTTGCTCCTGCCGAAGGGCAAAGCCATCCTGATCGAAAAACGGCGTTGCAATGACAGCAGACTATCTTTCGGTTCTGGGTGGGACCGGCATGTTCCTTGTGGGCATGAAGATCATGACAACGGCACTGCGCGATGCGGCGGGGCCAAACCTGCGGGCTATTCTGACCCGCTTCACCACGACGCCGCTGAAGGGGGTGGTGACAGGAACTGTCTCGACCGCCGTAATCCAATCCTCCAGTGCTACGACCGTGATGACAGTTGGGTTTGTTGGGGCAGGGCTGCTGACCATGCCCCAGGCTCTAGGAGTGATCTATGGCGCCAATATTGGAACAACAGCGACAGGCTGGCTGGTGTCCATCCTTGGTTTCAAGCTGAAGCTTGACAGCCTAGCCATGGCGGGGCTCTTGCTGTCTGGCCTTGCCGACCTTCTGGGGCGCGGTGTTGTTGCCCGAACGGGACGGATGATGTCCGGGCTTTGCCTGTTGTTGATTGGGTTGGACCTGATGCAATCGGGCATGTCGGATGTCACTGGTCTGATAACGCCCGAGATGCTGCCAACGCAAACTCTCTGGGGCATGGTGCTACTGGTTGGGCTGGGTGCCGGGATCACGATCCTTATGCAGTCTTCGTCTGCGGCCATGGCGCTGGCGCTCGTGATGCTGCAGGGCGGGGCGCTGACCATGCTGCAGGCGCTGGCGATCGTGATTGGCATGAATGTCGGAACCACATTTACGGCCATTCTGGCAGCTGTTGGCGGATCACGGCCGATGCGGCAGACAGCCCTCGCAAACCTCGTGTTCAATATCGTGACTTCGCTCGTGGCCTTCGGAATTCTTTTCCTAGGTGCAACATTGCTGTCTGATCTGGAGGCCGCCGTTGGCGCAGTGACGACGGTTCTTCTGTTTCATATGGGGTTCAACATTCTGGGGACCGCGTTGTTCCTGCCGGTGACCGGGGCTTTTGCCACGTTCATAGCCCGATTGGTGCCGGACAAGCCCGCAGCGCCTGCAATCGATCTTGACCGTGCCCTCGTGCAGGATTCGGGGCTTGCCATCATGGCAGCAGCGGCTGCAGCGACCAGCACTTTTCAGCGTATGGCCGAGGCACTGTCCGCGGCCTTGATCGCGCCTCCAGACTATCGGCCTTTGGCGGCGCTGGGCCCTCTGCGGGAGGCTCTGCCGCAATTGACGGAGTTCCTTGCCGATATCCGCCTGCCAGAGGGGAGAGAGGATCAGGAAGCCGCCTATGGCGCCCTTTTGCATGAGACGGATCACCTACTGCGCCTGATGGAGCGGTGCAAACAGACAAGCCAAATCTCGGACCTTTTGGACGACCCTCTACTGCGCCGCCCGGCGCAGGCCTTTGCCATGGCCCTGGCATCTATCGCGGATGAAAGTGCAGATCTGGATAAGGCGGCCGTTCGCCTGCAGCGGCTTACGGCGCTGGTGGAGCGGCGCACCAGACGTCACCGGCGGGCGCTGATGCTGGGTGAGCATGCTGGGATGTACAAATTGTCCGAGGTATTTGCCCATACGGATGCGATGCGGTGGCTCCAGCGCAGTCTGCATCACGCAGAGCGTATCGCGCACTATGGGCATGTCGCGCACGAAGCATTGGCTGCGGCAAAACCTGCTGCCGCAGCCGATCCTGTTGAGGTGGTTTAGAGGCTCGCTTCAAGCGCGGCGACGACGGCATCGCCCATTTCGCTGGTGGAGACGGGATCGACACCCTCTTCACCCAGAAGGTCCGCGGTGCGTACGCCATCTGCCAGAACCTTTTCGACAGCCGCTTCGAGGCGGTCTGCCTCAGCACCCATGTCGAAGGAATAGCGCAGCGCCATGGCAAAGCTGAGGATACAGGCAATCGGGTTCGCCTTGCCCTGACCGGCAATGTCGGGGGCCGAGCCGTGCACGGGTTCGTACAGAGCCTTGGGTCGGCCATTGGCCATCGGCTTGCCAAGGCTCGCAGAGGGCAGCATGCCAAGCGAGCCGGTCAGCATGGCTGCAGCATCGGACAGCAGATCGCCAAACAGGTTGTCGGTCACGATCACGTCGAACTGCTTGGGCCAGCGGCACAGCTGCATGGCGCCTGCGTCTGCATACATGTGGGACAGCTCGACCTCGGGGTAGTCCTTGGCCACTTCGGTGACGACTTCGCGCCACAGGATGCCCGACTCCATGACGTTGGCCTTTTCCATCGAGCACAGCTTCTTGTTCCGGCGCATGGCTAGCTCGAAAGCCGATCGGGCAACGCGGTCGATCTCGCTTTCGGTGTAGCGCTGGGTGTTTATGCCGACGCGTTCATTGCCTTCTTCGATGATGCCGCGGGGCTCGCCAAAGTAGATGCCAGAGGTCAGCTCGCGCACGATCATGATGTCGAGGCCCGCGACTACGTCCTTTTTCAGCGAGGAGAAATCCGCCAGCGCGTCAAAGCACTGCGCCGGGCGCAGGTTGGCGTAAAGGTCCATCTCCTTGCGCAGGCGCAACAGGCCGCGCTCGGGTTTCACCGAGAAATCCAGCACGTCATATTTGGGGCCGCCCACGGCGCCCAGAAGCACGGCGTCGACGTCTTGCGCCTTGGCCATGGTATCGTCATGCAGCGGGGTCCCGTGCGCGTCATAGGCGGCGCCGCCGACCAGATCCTCGCTCACATCGAACTGAAGGTCACGCTTGTCGCCGTACCAGCCGATGACCTTGCGGACCTCTGCCATGACTTCGGGGCCGATGCCGTCACCGGGCAGAATCAGGATCGATGGGTTGGACATGCACTTCCTCCTTGAAATAGCTGGGGATGGGGTACTCTTCGGAACGGCCAGCGTCAATAACGTGCCCTTTGCTTTTAAGGGGCTGTGGCCTGTTTCGCAGCCCTTTCGAGGCCCTGCGCCAGCAGGTCCCATACAGCGCGGATGCGCGGGGTGTGCCGCATGATGCCGTGGGCTGCCAGCCAGACGTGCAGGGGGGGCAGCGCCAAGTCCAGATCCAGTTCCTCTATCTCGGGGTCCAGCAGGGCCGGACCGCGCTGCGAAAAACCTATCCCGCAGCCCGCGCGCAGCAGTTGCCAATAGGCCGATTGGTTGTCGCAGCGGACCGCAAAGCTGTGCCGGTCGGCCTGAAATCCCATGGCGGCCATTGTCTTGAGGATCAGATCGTCCGCATCATACCCGATCAGGTCGTGTTCCCAGAGTTCCGCTATCGTCTTCGGGCGCCCGCGTTGCGCAAGGTAGGTCTTGGCGGCAAAGACCCCTAGCGGCAGATCGGCGACATGGCGCGCCACGATATCGAGCTGCGCCGGGCGATACATGCGCACCGCGATGTCGGCGGCGCGGAATACCAGGTTTTCCGAAGCATCGCTGGGCACCAATTCCAGTTCGATCCCCGGCTGGGCGCGGCGGATCTCGGCCAGGATGCGAGGCAGAACGTAATGCGAGGCAAAGACGCTGGCGGTAATGCGCACCGTACCCGTCAGATCCTGAGATTGGCCAGCTGCGGTCAGGCTAATCGCATTCATACGCGCGTTGATCTCTTGTGCCAGCGGCAGCAACTTCTCGCCTCCGGGAGCCAGGGTCAGGCCGCGCGGATGACGATGAAACAGGCGCTGGTCCAGCTCACGCTCAAGCGTCTGGATGTGGCGGCCAAGGGTGGGCTGGCTGCGCCGCAACCGTTTGGCCGCCGCCGACAGAGAGCCGGTCTCTGCAACTGCAAGAAAGCTCTGGATCAGGGTCCAGTCGGTCAGGTGCGGTTTTTCCATTCAATAATGAATGGCAGATCTGCACATCCATGCAATATGAATAGTGACTGCTAGGGCATATTCTGAGGCCGTTCAGGATGAAAGGAACCGGTCATGCCCCGCAATGTGCTTATCCTTGGTGCCACAGGCCGGTTCGGCCGCGCTGCCTCTCACGCGTTTCGCGCGGCAGGCGATCACGTTACGGCCTTTGACCGCAAAAAAGACGATCTGATGCGATCAGCGGTGGGCAAGCATATCATTGTTGTGGGCTGGAACCCGGCCTATCCGGAATGGGCCGAGCAGGTCCCGCGGCTCCATGCGAAGGTGATCGCGGCGGCGCGGGCCAGTGGCTCCACCGTGATCGTTCCCGGCAATGTTTATGTCTTTGGCCCTCAGACGCCGACGCCTTGGTCCGAGCACTCGCCGCACCAGGCGCAGAATCCACTGGGGCGCATTCGGATTGCGATGGAGGAGGCCTATCGCGCTTCCGGTGTGCGAACGATCCTTCTACGAGCCGGAGACTTTCTCGATACCGAAGCATCAGGCAACTGGTTCGATGCAGTGATGACGGCCAAGCTGTCCAAGGGGAAGTTTGTCTATCCCGGCGATCCTGATGTTCCCCATGCCTGGGCCTACCTTCCCGACATGGCGCGGGCGGCGGTGGCCTTGGCAGATCAGGCAGATAGCCTGCCGGTCTTCTCGGATATTCCCTTTCCTGGATACACGTTGAGCGGGCGCGAGTTGCATGCTGCCGTGAACGCCGGCCTTGCCGTTCCTGTTGAGCTCAAGCCCATGTCCTGGCTGCCTCTCCAGTTTGCACGTCCGTTCTGGCCGATGGGCCGCGGCCTTCTGGAGATGCGCTACCTTTGGAACACGGGGCATAGCCTTGATGGAAGCCTGATCCATAGATTGCTGCCGAATTTCAAAGCGACACCGCTCTCAGAGGCCATCAAGAAGGTCCTGCCAAGCGATTTGCTGAGATAGAGGATCGGAAAAACATGCTCTCCCGCCCCCGCAGGTGACCTCGCTGTTGCCAGATCTCTTTGGTAGCGTTGTGCGTATGACCAGAGGCAATGACGAGTGGGGGGCGACCCCTTCGGTTACTCGGTCCCGTGAGTAGGGTTTGGTGTCGGCAATTTGATGTCTACCCAGACCAGCCTGTGTCGGCTGGCGCGGGCGGCGGTCTCCGTATCCGGCAAGGACCAGCCGACACCCGCTTTTTCAATTTTGAGAGCTGCAGAGGGCAACACATAATCGACCCGCATGCGCCCTGGCCTGCTCCACTCCACTGTGTCGAGGCTGCCTGCTCGGCTCGCGGGGCGTGGATCCACCACTCTTGGGTCACGAAGGAGATCTGCAATTGCATGGTGCAGGCCCTCTCCTTTTTCCGGGTCAAGATTAGCGCCTCCCACAATCACAAAGAGCCGACCTATCTTTCGCCGATAGGGCTCAGGAAGGCCGTTATCCAGCAGGATCTGCCACAAGCGGATCTCATCGTGATTGCGACGGCCGTTGCGGTCTTCGGGGCCATCGAACACAGGCGGTCCGGCCTGGAAGGTCATCAGGTCAAGCTGGGCACCCTGCGGAAGTTGGATCGGAACAACCCAATGGGCGGTAGATGAAAGACGCTGGATCTGCTGCGCTTCGGCAGAGGGGTAGGGACGCCCGTCCGGATGACGGGGCAGGAGGGAACCGGGCAGATCTCGCCACAAGAGCGCTGACAGGTCCAGCGCCTCGGTTGCCAAGATTGGAAACCGGGACAGCACGGCGATCCCGCCTTTGCCGGTGAAGTCGCCGAACCCCTGGGCGTCCCCGGGCCCGCCAATGCGGCCGTCCCCATCGAGATCCACCCCTGAGGAAAGCCCTGCGTTTGGCTGCCGAGCGAAGATGTAAGGATAGGGAGCGCCTGCAAGGGCCAGACCGCGCTCCAACGCCTCGAGGCCGCGGTTCTCATAGTCCCAGTCGATGCCCTGAAGGGCAATGATATCTGGATCTGCCGCCGCGATGACCTTGATAACAGCTGCGATCTTCGCATCTTCGCCTTTTTCGATGTCACGCAGCATCAATCCTGGCCCTTTGCGGGACAGTTCGATGTTGTAGGTCGCGATCCGCAGAGTGTCAGATCGCGCAGGCAGGCAGGCGAGTAGAAAGGTTGAGAGCAAGGCCGCAATGAAGACGGCCAGCCGCCTCATGCGGTTTGCAGAACGTCAGGGTCGGCATAGGCGGCCCGGCGCCTTTGGGCTATCAGCTCGGCCACGCGCAACAGCGCCAGCCCCCGCATGATCATCGAGGCTGGCACAAAGGCCCAGGCGCTGATCGTCCAGATCAGTGTCTGTGGTGTCGCAAGAATAGCAGGGTCGAAAAGCCCCTGACCCAGTTTGACCAGCGCCGGGATCGCAAAGGGCAACAGCACTCCGATTACCATGTTGATCCGCCCGTCCCGCTGCAGACGCAGGACAACGTCACCGCCGGTGGTGGGATCGAACAGCGGCAGGTTAACCCAGACATTGAACGCCCCATTGCCAAGAGGCCAGTTTCCAACACGGATTGCCACGGCGAAGCCGACAATGGTCAAAATCGCCAGAACATAGCTGAGGCCGGCGGCCGAGCGCACGGCGAGCACTAGCGCATCGGGGACTTCGGCGGGCATCATCAGGGTTGTAAGACGCACGGGCGAGTAGGCGAAATCCATGATCGCCCCAAGGCGCGCTCCCAATTCATGGATCAGTGCTGTCAGACTGGTCGGATCCAAAGGATGGCGGGCCAGAAGGGTCAACAGGCCCACTGCTGTAAACAAGGACACGAACCGGATGCGGTTCAGCGGGGGCGCCTGGCGGAACTCCACAAAGCTTGGGAAGTTCGAGAAGTACTCCGCAAAGGTCAGTGCAGCGCCTAAGAGCGCCATGAACACGACGATTTCCGGGGATTCCGTGGCCGATACCGGCAGCAGCAAAGACGGCATCGCGATCAGCAATGCCACCAATACGCCGCGGATTGCCGCGCCTATGATGCGTGCAAACACTACGATCTGTTCCCTTCAACCTGGACCGGCCGGTACTTTGCCGTGCCATTTTTCCAACTTGTGTTCTTTGGCGTGGGCCAAAGAGTCTGCCTCAATTGTGCCTTATTTCAACATGGCGGAGGGGCAGCACTCAAGTGGCTTGGCTCTCCCAGCCTGAATGAAACCGGCTTTCGCAGCGAAACTGATGCCGGTTTACATCATCAGATGCCCAGTGTTTCAGCGCCTTATTGATGGGGGCACAATATCTTGGGTGTTGGGGTTGCTTCTGCGCAAGTCGTTTTCGGCTGGTCCTGGTGGGAGCATATGAAGTGAATCAAGCTTTAGTAAATATGTCTCAAATATGGCGGAATGTGCGGGCTTACCGACTTATTGCCGCCCGCCAGAGCGAAGGATCAGGCTCCATAGGATCAGCCCCACACCGTTCAAGACCAATTCAATGCCCATCAGAATTCCAAGAAGGGACAGCGTTGCCGCCGCAAAATTAACCCAGATGTACCCGGCCAGCAGGACGGACAAAGCACCTGAAAGAAAAAGCGGGAAAAACAGGGGAGCTTCACGCACACGCCATGCGAAAACGATCCTGAGAATACCGCTGGTGGCCAACAGGATCATTATGAGCATGGTCAGCGAAATGGCCCCGGCCAGCGGATTGAACAGGAAGTTGACACCAAGGAAGCTCATCAGGATACCCATCAGAACCGCGAAGATCCTGCTTCCTGTCTGACGGTCTCCGGACAGGCCGCCAATAATCTGCAGGACGCCAGCGATCAGCAGGGCCGCGCCGGTCAACGTTGTCACCGCCAGTGTTGCAATGACCGTGTTCCCGAGCACCAGAATGCCGAACAGAACCGAGACCAGCCCAAGAAGAAGCCATTTGTGTGCTTCCGACATCGTATTCTCCAATCGTTCTAATGGACCAAAATCTGAAAAGCAGATGGAATATCCCTAGAGTATAGCCCGGCCGACAGTCGTTACAGAGCAAAAAGCCGCCCAAAAGGGCGGCTTTCGAAAGTGCTCGAACCTTTAAGGCGAGGCCAATCACACCCAGGGGCGTTCCTGAGCCATCTTGGTCTCAAAGCTCTGGATTGCGTCGGCTTTCTCCAAGGTGAGGCCGATATCATCAAGGCCGTTCAGCAGGCAGTGCTTCTTGAAGGCATCGACCTCGAACTTGATCACTTCCCCGTCCGAGGTAGTGATTTCCTGTGCTTCCAGATCCACGGTCATACGAGCGTTCTCACCCTTTTCCGCGTCCTTCATCAACAGGTCCACCTGCTCTTGTGGCAGCACGATGGGCAGGATGCCGTTCTTGAAACAGTTGTTGAAGAAGATGTCGGCAAAGGAGGTGGAGATCACGCATTTGATGCCGAAATCCGCAATCGCCCAAGGGGCGTGTTCGCGGGAGGAGCCGCAGCCAAAGTTGTCTCCCGCCACCAGGATCTCGGCCTTGCGGTACTGCGGCTTGTTCAGCACGAAATCCTCGATCTCGTTGCCCTGACGGTCATAGCGCATCTCGTCGAAGAGATTCACGCCAAGGCCCGAACGTTTGATCGTCTTCAGGAAGACCTTGGGGATGATCATATCGGTGTCGATATTGACCAGCGGCATGGGCGCCGCGATACCGTGCAGTTTTTCGAACTTTTCCATATCGCTGGCTCCTTACATCAGCTCGCGGACATCGGTCAGGTGACCGGTGATGGCGGCAGCGGCGGCCATGGCCGGGCTGACCAGATGGGTGCGGCCCTTGTAGCCCTGACGCCCCTCGAAGTTGCGGTTCGAGGTGGCGGCGCAGCGCTCACCTTCCGACAACTGGTCAGGGTTCATCGCCAGACACATGGAGCAGCCCGCAAGGCGCCATTCGAAACCTGCCTCTTTGAAGATATCTGCCAGGCCCTCTTCTTCGGCCTGAGCACGCACCAGGCCTGAGCCGGGGACGATCATGGCGCGCATGCCGTCCTTGATCTTCTTACCCTTCACCACCTCGGCCACGGCGCGCAGATCCTCGATCCGCCCATTGGTACAGGAGCCGATGAAGACGGTATCGATCTCGATGTCGGTCAGTTTCTGACCAGGGGTCAGGCCCATGTAATCGAGCGCACGGCGGGCCGCCTCGACCTTGCCGCCTTCGAAGTCCTCAGGCGCGGGAACGGTCGCAGTGATCGGCAAAACATCCTCGGGGGAAGTGCCCCAGGTGACGACGGGCTGGATGTCTTCGCCTTTGAGGGTCACGACCTTGTCGAAGTGAGCGCCCTCGTCGGTGTAAAGCGTTTTCCACCAGTTCATCGCGGCTTCCCACTGGGCGCCTTTGGGGGCATGAGGGCGGCCTTTGACGTATTCGAACGTGGTTTCATCCGGCGCGATCAGGCCCGCGCGTGCGCCACCTTCGATGGCCATGTTGCAGACGGTCATGCGCCCTTCCATCGACAGATCGCGGATCGCCTCACCGCAGTATTCGATCACATAGCCGGTGCCGCCGGCTGTGCCGGTCTCGCCGATCACCGCAAGAGTGATGTCCTTGGCGGTCACGCCCGGCTTCAGCTTGCCGGTGATCTCCACCTTCATGTTTTTGGATTTCTTCTGGATCAGCGTCTGGGTGGCCAGCACATGCTCCACCTCGGAGGTGCCGATTCCGTGCGCCAGCGCGCCGAATGCGCCATGAGTCGCGGTGTGGCTGTCGCCGCAGACCACGGTCATGCCGGGCAGGGTCCAGCCCTGTTCAGGGCCGACGATATGCACGATGCCCTGGCGAATGTCGCTGACCGGGTAATAATGCACGCCGAATTCCTTGGCGTTCTTGTCGAGCGCCTCGACCTGGATGCGGCTTTCCTCGGTCATTTGCTTTGGGTCTTCGCGGCCTGCCGTTGTGGGCACGTTGTGATCCGGCACGGCGATGGTCTTGTCCGGCGAATGCACTTTGCGGCCTGCCATGCGCAGACCTTCAAAGGCCTGCGGGCTGGTCACTTCGTGTACCAGGTGGCGGTCGATATAAAGCAGGCAGGTGCCGTCCTCTGCTTCATGCGCAACGTGCGCATCCCAGATTTTGTCATAGAGTGTTTTGGGGGACATGGGTCCTCTCCCGTTCTGTATTGGATAAGCTGGCTTTGGGCTGGGCTGCAGCCTTATAGGCGCGCCAGGACCGTGCGGGCGGCGCCATAGAACCGCTCGCGCAGACGAGCGCGGTCTTGCAGTTCGATATTCTGGGCCAATACGAAGGTCATGCCTGTCAGATACAACCGGGCTGCGCGACAATCAAGGTTCCACGCAAAGGCGTGGTGCCATTGTTCTTGCATATCCCCCTAGGCCACCGGCATGCTGGCCCAATGGAGCAAGAGACCGTTCAAGACACGCAGCCCGAGACCCTGACTGAGGATTTGCCAGAGAATCTGCCAGATAGCTTGCCGGACAGCCTCTCGCATCTTCTGGGTTGGCTTCTGGCCGAAGCGCAATCAATGGTGACCCTGTTTGTGACCCCGGGCTGGCGGCAATATCAGCTGTTCCTGATCCTCGGTCTTGCCCTGTTGGCCTATCTGGTAAAGCTGGTCACGCGCGGCGGTTGGGATCGCTGGGCGCACCGGCGCGCGGGCTGGCCCAAATGGCGGCTGCGGGTGCTGCTTCATGTGCTGCGGCGGCTGACGCTAATCTACTTCGTTGTGTTTTCCTGGAGCCTTTATTGGGTGATGCAAGAGGTCACCTGGCCCTCACGTAGCTACCTGATCGGAATCGCGGCCACGGTGGCGACGGCCTGGCTGCTGATAGGGTTTCTGGCCCGGCTGGTGCGCAATCACACGCTGCGGCGGATTTTTACCTGGAGCCTCTGGATCTATGCGACGCTTTTTGCGCTGAACCTGGTCGACGATGTGGCTGCGGCGCTCGACAGCATCGCAATCACCTTTGGCCAGATGCACCTTTCGGTGTTGGCGGTTCTCAAGGCACTGATGCTGGCGGCGGTCTTGCTCACTCTGGCGCGGCTTGGGTCCAATGCGGCCACGCGGGGGCTCAAAGGCAACAGCGATATTTCCCCTTCGATGCAAGTTTTGATTGGCAAGGGGATTCAGCTGGCTCTTTATGGTCTTGCGATCGTAGTTAGCATCCGCGCGATCGGGTTTGACCTGACGGGGCTGGCAGTCCTGTCCGGTGCGGTGGGCGTCGGCATCGGTTTCGGCCTGCAGAAGGTCGTTTCGAACCTCGTGTCCGGGATCATCATCCTGATGGACCGGTCGATCAAACCGGGGGATGTGATTTCCCTAGGAGAGACCTTTGGCTGGATCAATGCACTGGGCGCACGCTATGTCTCGGTGGTGACGCGGGATGGGCGCGAGTACCTGATTCCGAACGAGGATCTCATCACCTCGCAGGTGGTGAACTGGTCCCACTCCGACCGCTATGTGCGGCTCGATATCAATTTTGGTACGGCCTATGGAGACGATCCGCACAAAGTGCGTAAGGTCGCCATCGCGGCGGCGCGCTCGGTCAGCCGGGTGCTATCGACCCCCGGCAAGGCGCCGGTCTGTCATATCGTGGGTTTTGGCGACAGCAGCGTCGACTACGTGCTGCGCTTCTGGATCGGCGATCCGACCTCTGGCCTCACCAATATCCGGGGCAACGTATATCTGGCGCTTTGGGATGCCTTTCAGGCCGAGGGCATATCGATTCCCTTCCCGCAGCGAGAGATGCGTGTCCTGAACGAACCTTTGACCGTAGCCGAAGGCGCATCTGCACCACCTCGGACAGTGCCAAGCGACTGAACCAAAGGCGGCTTTGATCCCTCTTTTGCGCCTGCGGCAGCGCAGCGAAGCTTGATTGAAAACAGCCCTCCGGCTTGCTACATTAAAAGTATCACCAGCGCCGGGGATGTCGGCGCGCTGCAAGGAGGACACTGTCCTGTCACCCGAAACCCTGGCGGCCGCTGCCGCTGACACCGAGGTCGCCGTGACGGCGACCAAGACACGCCCCAGCAGCGAGGTGCTGATGGCGCGGATCCTTTCCTCACTTGATGACGACAAGGCCGAAGAGGTTGTGCAGATTGATTTGCGCGGCAAGTCTGCCATTGGCGATTTCATGGTCATCGCTTCGGGCCGTTCGACCCGGCAGGTGGCCGCGATGGCGGAAAAGCTGACCGACCGGCTCAAGCAGGAGTACGGCATCATCAGCAAGGTCGAGGGCAAGGATACCGGCGACTGGGTGTTGATCGATACGGGCGACGTGATCGTCCATATCTTCCGCCCCGAGGTGCGTGAGTTCTACCAGCTGGAAAAGATGTGGATTCCCGGCGCGGCCAGCGCGGCGACCGGCAACTGATCCGGTAAACGGGGCGCGTTCCGTAAGCCGCCCCAAAATTGTTCCGGGCGTCGGCCCCGGAGGACAGGATCAGTGTCATGCGTGTCCATATCTACGCGGTCGGGCGACTCCGCTCTGGCCCGGAAAAGTCTTTGATCGACGATTATCTGACTCGCTTCGACCGCACCGGCCGGGCGCTGGGTCTTGGGCCTGCCCGTGTGATCGAGGTCGAGGACAAGAAGAACCTCGGCATGGGGGCCGAAGCGGATCTTCTGCGCAAGGCGCTGCCCAAGGGCGCGGTGGTCTGCACGCTGGATGAGCGCGGCAAGCTACTGTCCTCCCCTGATTTTGCAGACAAGATGGCAGGCTGGCGGGACAGTGGCCGGCAGGATCTGGCGCTGATCATCGGCGGTGCGGATGGGATTGACCCAAGCCTGCGCGCCGAGGCGGATTTCTCCATCTCGTTCGGCAAGATGGTCTGGCCGCATATGCTGGTCCGGGTGATGCTGGCCGAGCAGATCTACCGCGCCGCCACCATCCTGTCTGGAAGCCCCTACCACCGCAGCTGAGGCGGTCTAGGGCAGGGTCAGGCGAAAGAGCTCATCCCCCCAGCCATCCACATTACAACGCGCCTGAATCATGACGGATGTGGCGCCTTCGGGCAGCGTGATCCCACCCAGGCTGCGGGTAAAAGGCTGCTCGTTCACATGCGGATGGGCCAGCACACGCAGTCCCAGCTCAGTCCCGTCATTATCCAAGACCCGCCAACCGTCGGCATAGTGATCCCAGCCAGTGTCGGGATGCGACAGCGTCACGCTGATGGTCCACGTGCCGCCGTTTTGCCGCGCGGTGGCTTGTTCGACCCTGGGGGCATCTGCAAAAGCGGGCAGTGCGGTGCAAAGGTTGAAATACAGGAATAACAATGCGGTTTTCATGGCCCGTAGAATAGGCCCAGACTTGGCAGCGGCGAAATCACTATGCCGTGTCTTGTTCGGTCGTTCGCTTTGTCTCCGGCGGAATGCGCAGGAGCACGCTGCGCGATTGGGAGGCAAATTCGCGCCGGTAGAGCACGGCGATGGTGATCAGCGTTGCCAGAATCAGTGGGATCGCGCCTGCCAGCCAGGCGGCCGAGGCCAGAGCGAAATAGGTGCAGCGCATGCCGCGATTGAAGCTCCGGGCTGCCGTGATCGATAGATCTGCCGCCTGTGCTGCGCGGGGCAGAGCGAGCGGGTTCTCTGCATCATTGGGAACGGCAGCCATAAGCACCGAGCAGTAGCCAAAAAGCCGGTGGGCCCAGACGTATTTCAGGAACGCGTTTGCCAAGAATAGCAGGATCGTCAAGATCTTCACCTCCCAGACAAAGGCGGGGGCACTGTCTTGGATCAGGTCTTCCGCAACTCCGGCTAACTCCTCGGTGTTGCCGATCAGTGCCAGCCCGCCACCCATGGCGATCATTGCAGCAGAGGCAAAGAACGTAGTGCCTTGGCGCAAGCCGCTGATCAGCTGCGCATCGAACATGCGAGGTTGGCGCGTCACCATCTGGACCATCCAGTCGCGTCGGAAATCCGCCATCAAATAGGAAACAGAGGGTTTTCCGGCTGGTGGATTTTCGATCCGCCAGCCAATCCAGATCCAGCCCGCGACAATCAGTGTCAGTGCGGCATAATCCAGCGGAGAAAACAGGGCGATACGGTCGATCCAATTCATGCCGCCACCCTAGCGGAGCAACTGGTCCCTTGCCAGATGGTGTGAATTGGTAATATAACTTTACCAAAGAGGAGAGCCCGCCATGGAAATGCCAGCCCCGGATCCCGCCATCCTGTCGCGCAAAGCCCATCTGGCGGCGCGCCTGTCAAAGGTCCTGCCCGCAGATGCCCTGATCGTGGATGAAGCTGAAACCCGCGCCTACGAATGCGATGCGCTGACGGCCTATAAATGCCCGCCTCTGCTGGCGGTGCTGCCGCGAAACACCAAAGAAGTTTCGGACGTATTGCGCATCTGCCATGAGGAAGGCGTCCCCGTGGTGCCTCGCGGATCGGGAACGTCGCTGGCCGGGGGGGCGCTGCCGACTGCCGATAGCGTGATCCTGGGTGTGGCCCGCATGAACGACGTGCTGGAAACCGATTACGAGAACCGCATCATCCGGGTGCAGACCGGGCGCACCAACCTCAGCGTTTCCGGCGCGGTGGAGGAAGAGGATTTCTTCTATGCCCCCGATCCCTCAAGCCAACTGGCCTGCGCCATTGCGGGCAACATCGCGATGAACTCGGGTGGGGCGCATTGCCTCAAATACGGCGTTACAACCAACAACCTGATGGGCGTCACCATGGTGATGATGGATGGCACCGTGGTCGAGATTGGCGGCGCGCACCTTGATGCGGGCGGCTTGGATCTCTTGGGCGTGATCTGCGGTAGCGAGGGGCAGCTTGGCGTGGTGACCGAGGCGACCCTGCGCATCCTGCGCAAACCCGAAGGCGCGCGCCCGGTGCTGATCGGCTATGACAGCAACGAGGTGGCGGGCGCCTGCGTGTCCGACATTATCAAGGCGGGCGTCCTGCCCGTTGCCATCGAATTCATGGATCGTCCTTGCATCGAGGCCTGCGAGGCCTTTGCCAAGGCGGGCTACCCCATGTGCGAGGCCCTGCTGATCATCGAGGTCGAAGGCAGCGACGCGGAAATCGACGCGCAACTGGCGGTGATCAAAGAGATCGCCCAGTCCCACAACCCGGTTGAGCTTCGCGAGGCAACCGACGCGGATGAGGCCGCGCGGATCTGGCTGGGCCGCAAATCCGCCTTTGGCGCCATGGGGCAGATCAACGACTACATGTGTTTGGATGGCACCATTCCGGTGTCCTCTCTGCCTTATGTGCTGCGCCGTATAGGTGAGCTGAGCCAGCAATTCGGCCTCGCCGTGGCCAATGTTTTTCATGCGGGCGACGGTAACATGCATCCTCTGATCCTGTTTGACGCCAACAAGCCCGGCGATCTTGAACTCTGTGAAGAGTTCGGCGCCGAGGTGTTGAAGCTCTGTGTCGAGGTGGGCGGCTGCCTGACCGGCGAACATGGTGTGGGGATCGAGAAACGCGATCTGATGCTGCACCAGTACACCGCTGAGGATCTGGAGGCGCAGCTGCGTGTGAAGGATGTCTTCGATCCGCAGTGGCTCTTGAACCCGGCCAAAGTCTTTCCGCTGTCGGTGACCGAGAACCGCCGTGCGCCTGCTTTGGCAGCGGAATGATCCTGCGCCCTCAGAAACAGTCAAGATACGTTTGGAACAGACCATGATGCGACCCGAAAGCGAGGCCGATCTGGCCCGGATGATCGCCGAGGCCAAGGGGCCGCTCAATATCCAAGGCGGCGGCACCCGTGGCATGGGTGTCGCGGGCGAGACCCTCTCCCTGTCGGCCCTCAGCGGCGTTGAACTTTACGAACCCGGCGCGCTGACGCTGGTGGCCAAGGCCGGAACCCCGGTGTCGGAGATTGAGGAGCTGCTGGCGGGCGAAAACCAGCGCCTTGCCTTTGAACCTGCCGACTATCGGGGCCTTCTGGCCACCGAAGGCACGCCCACAATCGGCGGGGTCTTCGCGGCGAATATCTCAGGCCCGCGCCGCATTCAGGCGGGTGCCGCGCGGGACTTCCTTCTGGGCGTACGGTTTGTCGATGGCGCCGGGCAGATCGTCAAGAACGGCGGCCGTGTGATGAAGAACGTCACCGGCTATGATCTGGTGAAACTGATGTCCGGCGCCCAAGGAACGCTTGGTGTGCTCAGCGAAGTTTCCTTCAAGGTACTGCCACAGGCTGCCAGCATGGCAACGGTCTCGGTCTCGGGCCTGGATCTGCCGGGGGCGGTTCGGGTGATGTCGGCGGCGCTGGGCTCGCCTTTTGACGTTACTGGTGCCGCATATGACCCGGACAGCATGACGGCCCATATCCGTGTTGAAGGGTTTGCCGAGTCGGTCGACTACCGCTGCGGGGAACTGGTCAAGATCCTTGGGTCATATGGAAGCGCCGAACGACAGGATGACACCGCCGAACTGTGGCAGGGTATCCGCGATGTCTCGGCCTTTCACGGGCAGAGCGGAGATGTCTGGCGGATCAGCGTGAAGCCGTCGGATGCGGTGGCACTTGCCCCGCGCCTAGGGGCAACCGCCCTGCAATTCGACTGGGGTGGAGGCCTTGTCTGGGCACTCATGCCCGAGGGGCGCGATCTGCGCAAGGCCATGTCCGGTGCAGGAACCGGGATGGAGCCAGTCGCTGGCCATGCAACACTGATCCGCGCCAGCGCTGAGACCCGCACGCGGTTGCAGCGTTTCGAGCCGCAACCGGCCCCCTTGGCGGCCCTGTCCAAAGGACTGCGTAACCAGTTCGATCCGCGCGGCATTCTGAACCCGGGACTGATGGGATGATCACACGGGGCCGCCGCAAACAGGCCGCACGCCGCGCCGCACGCGCACTGCAGGACAGCGCTCCAAAGATCGCCTGCCATTGTTGCGGCGGTCTGACAATTACTGACCGGGGTCGCCATGAAGTATGCCCCGTCTGCTTCTGGGAGGATGACCCGGACCAGACACCTGAGCAGGATCTTGGGGGCGCCAACCCCCTGTCCCTGACAGAGGCGAAAGCCAACTACAGAAACATCGGTGCCTGCGAGCCAGCCATGGTGCAGTACGTGCGCGCTCCGCGCCCCGAAGAACACTCTCCGGAGATCTGACATGCAGACAGTATTTACAGAAGACCAGCTCAAGGATCCCGGCATTCAGCGCTCGAACGAGATCCTGCGCACCTGCGTTCATTGCGGGTTCTGCACCGCGACCTGTCCGACCTATCAGGTGCTGGGGGATGAGCTCGACAGCCCGCGCGGGCGGATCTACCTGATCAAGGACATGCTGGAAAACAACCGCGTGCCCGATGAGAAGACAGTCAAACACATCGATCGCTGCTTGTCCTGTCTGGCGTGCATGACCACTTGCCCGTCGGGGGTGCATTACATGCACCTGATCGACCATGCCCGCGCATATATCGACAAGAATTACAAGCGCCCCTTCACCGACCGCGCCCTGCGCTGGGTGCTGGCACGGATCCTGCCCTATCCGATGCGGTTCCGCGTGGCCCTGTTCGGTGCGAAACTGGCGCGCCCCTTCAAGGGGCTAATGCCGGATGCCCGCTTGCGCGCGATGCTGGATATGGCGCCGAAAGAGATCCCGCCGGTCAGCCGCAACGATGATCCGCAAAGCTTTGCCCCCGTTGCCCCGCGCAAGAAACGCGTGGCGTTGATGACGGGCTGCGCGCAAAAAGCGCTCAACACCGATATCAATGATGCCACAATCCGCCTGCTGACGCGGCTTGGCTGCGAGGTGGTCGTGGCCAAGGGCGCGGGCTGCTGTGGGGCGCTGACCCATCACATGGGCCGCGAAGACGAAAGTCATGCCACCGTGGCCAAGAACATCCGCGCCTGGTGCGCTGAGATCGACGGCGAGGGGCTGGATGCCATCGTGATCAACACCTCGGGCTGCGGCACCACGGTGAAGGACTACGGCCATATGTTCCGCAATGATGCCCTTGCAGCGGATGCGGCGCGGGTGTCGGAGCGGGCGATGGACATCTCGGAACTCCTGATGCAGCTGGACCTGCCCGAAGGCGCAGACAAGGGGCTGACAGTGGCCTATCACGCCGCCTGTTCCTTGCAGCATGGCCAACAGATCAAGACCCACCCCAAGACTCTGCTCAAACGCGCAGGTTTCAAGGTGGTGGAGCCGGCCGACAGTCACCTTTGCTGCGGCTCGGCCGGGACTTACAACCTGATGCAGCCTGAGATTTCTGGGCAGCTCAAGGAACGCAAAGTCAAAACGCTGGAGGCCAAGAACCCCGACCTGATCGCTGCGGGCAATATCGGCTGCATGATGCAGATCGGATCGGGCACCAAACTGCCCATCGTCCACACGGTAGAACTGCTCGATTGGGCCACGGGCGGACCCAAGCCTCCCGCGATGATAAAGGGCAACGGTCACGTCGCGAGCGGAAAAGATCAGGTGCCGATCCTTCGGTGATCACAGATGCAATTTTTTTATTGGGCCGGGCTGTCTCAGCGCGGCCCTTGCCGTATTTTCGCCCCAAGCGATACCTATCCTGGCGGCAGGATTGTGAGGGAGAACCGGGGTGCGGGGTTGGATTTTTGCGGTATTGGCAGCCTTTCTGCCAGTGATGGCGCTGGCGGGTGACAGTCGTCTTTTGCGCCTTGACACAACGGACGCGGGCCGCGACTGGGAGGCGGTTGGCCGTCTGGACGTCAACGGTGAGGGCTTTTGCACAGGCTCGCTCATCGCGCCGGATCTGGTTCTGACCGCTGCGCATTGCCTGTTCGACGGACGCACCGGGCAAAAGATTGCACCCGAAACGATCGAGTTTCTGGCCGGGTGGCGCAACGGGCGGGCCTCGGCCTATCGTTCGGTGCGGCGGGCAGTTATCCACCCGGACTATGTATACGATGGCGCGGTCTCAACGGGCCGTGTGCGCAAGGATATCGCGCTGTTGCAGCTGCAACGGCCCATCCGCAATACCACCGTGATCCCGTTCGAGACCGACCGGCGCCCCCGCAAGGGTAGTCGCATTGGTGTTGTTTCATACGCCCATGACCGGTCCGAGGCACCGTCTTTGCAAGAGGTCTGCGCTGTCACCGCGCAGCAGCAGGGAGTGCTGGTGATGTCCTGCGATGTGGATTTCGGCTCATCCGGCGCGCCGGTTTTTTCATTCGACGGACAGGTGCCGCGTATCGTTTCGGTCGTCTCGGCCAAGGCCGAGGTGAACGGGCAGCGGGTGTCGCTGGGGGCGTCTCTGGGCGAAGAGCTGGATCTTTTGCAGGCGCAGCTCACAGGAACCCATATCGGCAGCCGCATGCCAGCAGGCGTCAGCCGGGTTCAGGTGGGCGATGGCCAACGCGCGGGCGGGGCAAAGTTCATCCGCAACTAGCACTTCAGGGCTTCTGGCGCTCTATGTGCGCAGCCTCTTGAAACGTCATTTTCAATCCATATGTCGGATGTGTCCGGGTCGCCGCCAAGCGGGGCCCGGTGAATACCGCCCGGCCCCGGATGTGGGCGGGCACGCTTGAAAATCGCTCTAGGATGAGGATGACACATATGCGTACCTTTGATTTTGCACCGTTGCACCGTGCAACCGTGGGCTTTGACCAGATTGCCGACCTGATGGACCGGGTCATGAGCAATGACGTCAGCCAGCCCAGCTACCCGCCTTACAACATCGAAAAGACCGACGCCGACAGCTATCGCATCTCGATTGCCGTTGCCGGGTTTTCCGAGGCCGACCTCAGTGTTGAGGTCAAGGAAGGCGCGCTCGTTGTATCCGCCCGCAAGGCTGATACGGATGAGGAACGCACCTTCCTGCACCGTGGTATCGCGACCCGGGCCTTTGAGCGCCGCTTCACCCTGGCGGACCATGTGCGCGTCAAAGGAGCCAGCCATGCGGATGGCATGCTGCATATCGACCTGCAGCGCGAAGTGCCCGAAGCGCTGAAGCCGCGCCGGATCGAGATCGCCTCTGCCGCGCCCCAGCGCGCTGCACTCGACGCGCAGCAGGTCAACTGATCCCCCACGGGTTCACCCTGTTCTGACACTCCCCGAGGCCGCACCCCACCACCGGCGGCCTGACCTACCCCCGTGTCCATCACCCGGATGCGGGGGCTTTTCGGTTTTTTGCCGGATACATCCCAGCTACATGGGCTGACCGCATGGTAGGGCGACTTCTTTTCTGGTAAGAGTATCTGGAGAGGACCGACCATGCCCGAGACCAAAGGCCCCGAAGACTTTATCGCTGCCGCCACAGGGCTGTTTGCAGCGAAGGGCTACTACGGTGCTTCTATCGCGATGATCGCTGCGGAACTGGACCTGACGAAACAGGCACTATTGCATCATTTTGGCAGCAAGGACGCACTCTATGAACGGGTGCTTACGGGCGTGGCGGATCGCATGATGCTGCTTCTGATGGAGGTACAGGAAGACGCGGAGACGCCCGAAAAGCGCCTTGAGGCCTTTTTTATCAGCTACTTGGAGCAGGCGCTGGCAGGGGCTTCGGACAGCCGTCTGATGTTGCGCGAACTTCTGGATGATCGCCAGCAGGATCGCGCAGCCGAGCGGTGGTTCTTGCGCCCGGTCCTGCAGGAACTGGTCGCCATGGTTCAGGATGCCCCGGCCTGGCACGCTGCACCGCCCGAACAGGCTCTGGCGGCTGTTTGCGACCTCTTGGGGGCAATCAGCTATTTCGCCATGGCGCAGCCGGTTTTGCCGCGCCTGCCGGGGCAGGCTGGGGCGGTCGATGCCTTTCGCGAGCAGATCATGAAAAGGGTCCGCGACCTGTGCAGCCACGGACCCCAATCCTGATGGTCTGATACCGGATCAGACCGACATGCAGATGTATTTCATCTCAAGATAATCCTCGATGCCGTGGTGGCTGCCTTCGCGGCCCAGCCCCGACTGCTTCACGCCACCAAAGGGGGCAACCTCGGTCGAGATGATGCCAGTGTTGACGCCGACAATGCCGTATTCCAGCGCCTCGGCCACCTTGTAGACGCGGCTCAGATCCTTGGCGTAGAAGTAGGAGGCAAGGCCAAAGATCGTGTCATTGGCCATGGCAATGACTTCTTCCTCATCCTCGAACTTGAAGAGCGGAGCCAGCGGGCCAAAGGTTTCCTCGGTCGAGAACTGCATGTCGGTGGTCGCGCCAGTCACGATGGTCGGCTGGAAGAAGAAGCCGCCCAATTCCGATGGGTTGCCCCCAAGAACCACCTGAGCGCCCTTGGCTTTTGCATCGGCCAGATGGCTTTGGACCTTTTCAACCGCCTTGGCATTGATCAGCGGGCCGAACTGCACGCCCTCTTCAAGACCGTCACCGACCTTCATCTTGGCAACGGCCTCTGTCAGCTTGGCTGCGAATTCATCATAGACACCGGCCTGCACGTAGATCCGGTTGGCGCAGACACAGGTCTGGCCGTTGTTGCGGAACTTGCACATGATCGCGCCTTCGACGGCTGCGTCCAGATCGGCGTCGTCAAAGACGATGAAAGGCGCGTTGCCGCCCAGTTCCATTGAGCATTTCATCACCTGATCGGCAGCCTGGCGCAGCAGGATTCGGCCCACAGGGGTCGAACCTGTAAAGGTCAGCTTGCGCACGGCAGGGTTCTCGCAGAACTCAAGGCCTGTGTCCGGGGCATCCGAAGTGGTGACCACGTTGAACACGCCCGCCGGGATGCCTGCGCGCTCCGCCAGCACCGCCAGCGCTGTGGCTGACAGAGGCGTTTCATCCGCCGGGCGCGCCACAAAGGAACAGCCTGCAGCCAGCGCCGGGCCAGCCTTGCGGGTGATCATCGCATTGGGGAAGTTCCACGGCGTGATCGAAGCGGCAACACCGATGGGCTGTTTCAACACGGTGATGCGCTTGTCGCGCTGATGGCCGGGGATGGTCTCGCCATAGATGCGCTTGGCCTCTTCACCGAAAAACTCAATGAAGGAAGCGCCATAGGCGATCTCGCCCTTGGCTTCGGCCAGGGGCTTGCCCATTTCCGCTGTCAGGATGGTGGCGAGATCATCCTGGTTCTCCATCATCAGGTCGAACCATTTGCGCAGCACCTGTGCACGTTCCTTGCCGGTCCACTTTGCCCAGTCTTTTTGCGCGGCCTCTGCCTGTGCAATCGCACCTGCCACCTGCGAACGGCTGAGATCGGCCACCTGTGCCACCACGTCGCCGCGCGCCGGGTTCAGAACATCAAAGGTGCCCTTGTCTCCGTTCACGAATTGGCCGCCCACATAGGCGCGGGGTTCAAGCAGGGTCGGGTCCTTCAGAAGGGACTTCAGCTCGGTGTTTTTTGTCAGCATTGGTGTCTCCCCAGCTAGATTTGCAGGCATGCAAACCAGTTGACCCTTGATATGTCCAGAACATTTGATGAGTCCAGAATATGATCAAAAAATTATCGATCCTTGGGCTGGTGTTCGATACAGGATAGCGATTTGACAAGCCTCAGGGCCGGATGCAGTTTTGTTGCAAAAGAAGTATCGGGGAGACTGTCATGGATCTGGACGACGCCTATGCCAACGGCGCCTATATCAAAGGGGCGGAGGATTATCCGCCACGTTGGCTCGCCTCTGCCGAGGACTTCCGCAACAGTCTGCACGAGCGCGCGCAGCTGGATATCCCTTATGGTCCGGCCGCGCGGCAAAAGTTCGATCTGTTCCTGCCCGAAGGGACGCCCAAGGGGTTGTTCATCTTCGTACACGGTGGATACTGGCTGAAGTTCGACAAAAGCAGCTGGTCGCATCTGGCGGTTGGCCCGTTGGCGCATGGCTGGGCGGTGGCAATGCCCTCCTATGATCTGTGCCCCGATGTTTCGATCGCCGATATCACCCGGCAGGTGGCCTCGGCTGTTGTTCATATCGCCGAAGAGGTGGACGGCCCCATCGTTCTGGCCGGTCACTCTGCCGGGGGGCATCTGGTTGCCCGTATGCTGGACCGGGCGCTTGTGCCTGATGACATTGGCGCGCGCCTGAAAACCGTGATCCCGATCTCTCCGCTGTCTGATCTGGTGCCGCTGCTCCGCACCTCGATGAACAAGGAGTTCAAGATGGATGCCGAGGCTGCACGTGCCGAAAGCCCGGTTGAGATGCAGGACCGCTATGACGTGCCGGTCACCGTCTGGGTCGGCGCCGAGGAACGCCCGGCCTTCCTGGATCAGGCGGTCTGGCTCTCGGACGCTTGGGGCGCGGATCATGTCATCGCCTTTGGCAAGCATCATTTCAACGTGATCGACCCGCTGGCGGATCCCGAAAGCGATTTGGTGGCGCTGATCGTGAATTAGGCAATTTGCCAAGCCTGCGCGGTCTCCTGAAAAAGCTACGCAGAAAACACTTGCCAGAGCCTCGGTTCCGCAGCATGTCTTGGCTCAGGGCCGGGCGATGGCGTCGCCGCGTGGAGCCGATTCCACGGGCCTTGAACATACCAAAAATCTGTCCTGTACGCCGGGACCTTTCTTATTTGCAAAGGAAGGATCCAGCATGACTGCACGTCCTGACATGTACCGTTTTCACAATGGCGAAAAGGCGCCGTTGCAATTCCCCGTGGCCGAGTATGAGGCGCGCATTGCGGGCCTGCGCAAGATC
>Ga0098070_100217_pt1 | contig 23161 bp, 20 predicted proteins | sample 28_taG_FD_75063 | JGI IMG/M metagenome (GOLD analysis project Ga0098070, IMG submission 75063) | Marine viral communities from Cariaco Basin, Caribbean Sea - 28_WHOI_OMZ | ecosystem: Environmental > Aquatic > Marine > Oceanic | place: Caribbean Sea: Cariaco Basin | collected 2014-11-12
CAATATTTCACCAGCAACAGGTAGTGAATTAACCACGGGAAGCGCCAACCCTGCTACAGGCAACTATATTAAAGTGGCACAACGTATTCCGGTGCGCATCGATTTAGATGCCAATCAACCTGACCTTGCAAGGTTGCGTCCTGGCATGTCAGTTGAAGCGGATGTTGATACTAAGTCGCATACTAATCCACAAGCCAAGACAACTACGGTCAAAACCACTTCTACCAAGATAACTACTACTCAATAAATACTATAGGAATAACCCATTGGCCGGTCTTAAATATATTTCTCACTATCCTGAGCATATTCAGGATCAAGCCAAGGCTCTAATTGAAGCAGATCGCTTAGGCGACTATCTGAAACAAAAGTATCCTGAGACGCATCAGCTTCAAAGTGATAAGGCGCTTTACCAATACGTCACCGAGCTAAAAAATCGCTACATGAAAAATGTGGGCACATTATCGCAGGTTAGCTATAACAGCAAACTTAAAGTATTAAAACAGGCTCTAGGCATACACACCCATCAGTCTCGGGTGCAAGGCAGTAAACTTAAATCACACAATAGCATCACTGTAGCCGGTGTGTTTAAAGAGGCACCATTAGAGTTTCTGCGAATGATTGTGGTGCATGAGCTGGCTCATTTTAAAGAAAGTGATCATAACAAAGCCTTTTACCAGTTGTGCACACATATGCAACCGGATTATCACCAAATTGAGCTTGATATGCGGTTGTGGTTACTGTGGCAGGAGTTAGGAAAGAATGAAAGCTAAAAAGTTGTTAATAAAAAAGGGCTGACAATCACTGTCAGCCCTTTTATTTTCTAATTTATAAGCAAGCTTATATTATTAATATTGCTAATGTTACTAAGACAATTGTAATGAGCCTTTAGCAGACATCACTAAATCGATTACGTCACCAGCATCAATAATTTCAAAACGCTCATCAATGGCTGATTCTTCTATGCCGTTGTGTTTTAGGCAAGCGCCGCACACTAGAATTTGACCCCCTTTCTCCATAAACGCTTTCAAAAGCTCAGCAGCAGGTTTAAAAGGCGCGCCGATGTCGATTTTGTCAAACGCATTAGGTAGCGCCAAGCGTACGCCATCTACCATTAAAATAATAGTTGCCGAATGCCCTTTTTCTAAAGCTTTACCAGCCATGGTTAAGGCAATCGTTACTTTGCTCGGATTATTATCATTATCGAATAGGGTGCTGACATAGTCTGTTGTTTTAGGCATGGTGTCTCCTTGATTTTAATTTTAATGGGATTATTTATTGGAAAAAATTATCTATCTTGTCTCTAAGTATTAGCATAACAATTATTATATGTTTTTATATAATGTTTTGTCGTCAGCGTGTTATAAGCAAGTAAGTTAAGGTTTCTAAAGGGTTTAGAAAAGAGCTTTAGTAGAATTGTGTTTCAGATGAGCACAAAAAAGCGTGAGCCTTATTTTTATAAGACTCACGCTCTATAAAGACACTTAATTGGATTGAAACTAAATCAAACTTATTCAGCAGCAGTCAAAAAGTCTGGCATATCCGCTGCGGTTTTCTCAAGTTTCTTCAGTTTCTTTTTGCCAATACCGCCTAAAACTTCTACCGCATGACGTAGGCGAGTTAAAGTCATGTCCGCCCCAATCACATACATAGAGTTCATTACAGGCGTCGATGACGTACTACCAGCGATGGCGATAAAGAAGGGTGCCATCATGTCACGCAGTTTAATATCCATTGCAGCGCTTAAGCCTTTTAGGGTAGCGAAGATATTCTCTTCGGTCCATTCAGGTAGGGCTTCAAGCTTCCACGTGGCAATTTGTAGGATTTCCATGATTTGCTCAGGCGTTAGTGACTTGTGCTCAAAGCTTTCGGCAGTGATGTTTGGTAGGTTTTGGAAGTAGAAGCCTGCCCAGTTTACCGCATCAGATAGCAGATGAATGCGAGGCTGAATCGCCGCCGCAATCGCAGTTAGCTTGTCTGAATCATTTGCCCAGTCTAGAATCTTATTTTTAAGCTGTTCAGGGGTTAAGGCACGTAGCCATTCGCCGTTTAACCAGTTCAGTTTTTCGATATCGAAGATAGGCCCACCTAATGACACGCGGGTAATATCAAAGCTGGCAACCATCTCTTCAAGGGTGAAGATTTCTTTGTCGTCAGGCATTGAGTAGCCCATACGGCCCAAGTAGTTCAATAGCGCCTCAGGCAATACACCGGCATCACGATAGTAAGTGATTGAAGTTGGGTTCTTACGCTTAGAGAGCTTTGATTTGTCTGGGTTACGTAGCAGTGGCATATGGCATAGCACTGGCATTTCCCAACCAAAGTATTCATACAATAGTTGATGCTTAGGCGCAGAGTTCAGCCACTCTTCACCACGAATAACGTGAGTAATTTGCATTAAGTGGTCATCCACCACGTTTGCCAAATGGTACGTTGGTAGACCATCAGTTTTTAGCAACACTTGCATGTCTACTTGTTCCCAAGGAATCTCAACCTCACCGCGTAGCATGTCTTGAACTTTACACACGCCTTCAGTCGGTACTTTCATACGGATAACGAAAGGTTTGCCTTCTGCGGCTAATTTATCAGATTCTTCGCGTGGTAAGTCTGCATAACGGCCATCATAATGAGGGTTTTCGCCGCGGGCGATTTGGTCAGCGCGCATCGCATCTAGTTCTTCTGGCGTGCAGAAGCAGCGGAACGCATGACCTTTATCTAACAGTTCTTGCGCATGTTTTTTATAAATATCACTGCGCTCACTTTGACGATAAGGGGCATGTGGGCCACCATTGTCCGGACCTTCCGCCCAATCAAGACCCACCCAACGCAGGGCATCCAAAATCATTTTTTCAGATTGCTCAGTTGAACGGCTTTGGTCAGTGTCCTCTATTCTAAGGATGAATTCACCGCCATGCGCTTTAGCAAAAGCTAAGTTGAATAGGGCAATATAGGCAGTGCCTACGTGCGGAAAACCGGTAGGTGAGGGGGCAATACGGGTACGAACAGGACGATTCGAAGCAGTCTGTGTCATGAGAGTTCTCTTATAATCTGTTTATATCAAAGTGTAAAAAGGTCTATAAAAAACCAGAGTAAAGGGGGTAATAATAAGAAACGAAAATTGGATGTGGACTTAAAATGCATTATAACAGGTTTGGCCTAAGGCTTATAAATCACAGATAAATTGAAACAAACCTTAATTTGAAAAAAAAGTGATAAATTTCTGCCAAAATTCATCTCAAAATAAGGCGAGATAGCAAAAAAAGCATATAATACGCCTTAGTTTGCCTGCTTACCTTGACAAGCAACTATGACTTGCGATAATGAGGTTGACCTTGTTCGACCTTCGTTTTTCAAACGCTAAAATGAATATAACTGATTGGCCATAGTGTTAGTAAATGGTGACTCATAATGCTTGAAAGGCAGTGATGTTATTTTATTAATTGCCGTATTGTTAAATTCTTTATGGGTCAGTTTAGCCGCGTACTGAATCGCGGGTTAATTAGCACCAGACTGTTTTTACTGAGCTATTTTTTTATTGAGCCATTTTACCGAAATTTTTTACAGACTTAGTTTGTATTGTTTACTCCATTAAGGGAGCCTATTTATTGTGACCGACGCCGTCTCTTCAGCTGCAGCAAACCCTTCCTCACCCAAAGCCGATTTTAGTCACGAAACCGTGCTATTGTATGAGACTGTCGCCGCTGTCTTAGGTAAAAACCCCACAAAAAAATCTAGCAAAGCCACTGACTCAGATTCTAAAGTCTCTGGCATTTTTGTGGACGCGACCTTTGGTCGAGGCGGGCACAGCAAACTGCTTTTAGAGTCATTAAGTGACGATGGGCAACTTTTTGTGTTTGATAAAGACCCTGAAGCTATTGCAGTGGCGGAAGAAATAGCAAAAAGTGACAATCGTGTGACAGTTGTGCATGATAGTTTTGCCAATATAACCCATTGCTTGAATGAACACGGTATCACGCAGGTAAATGGCATCATGGCTGATTTAGGGGTTTCCTCTCCGCAATTGGATGATGGCAGTCGCGGCTTTAGCTTTATGCGAGATGGTGCCATCGACATGCGTATGGACACCAGTCGTGGTCAGTCAGTAGGGGAGTGGCTAGAGACAGTAGACGAGGAAGAGCTTGCCAATGTGTTGTATGATTTTGGGGAAGAGCGACACAGCCGCCGAATCGCCCGCGCTATTAAACAGATGGAGCGCTATACCTCAACACTAGAGTTGGCAGAAGTGATTAAGCAGGCTCACCCAAAATGGCAAAAAGGCAAACATCCGGCGACTCAAAGTTTCCAAGCCATGCGCATATTTATTAATAATGAGCTAGGTGATATTGATAGTTTTTTACAACAGAGCTTGACGTTGTTAGCGCCCGAAGGTCAATTAGCGGTCATTAGCTTCCATTCGTTAGAAGATCGCCGTATTAAGCAGTTTTTACAGCGTCACAGCCGAGGCCAATACCCTGAAGATGAAAACCTGCCGATGCCACCGGTGCGGCCCCGCTATTTTAGTAAGCCAAAACGCATTGCACCAAGTAAGGCTGAGGTGAGTGTTAATAATCGTTCACGTAGTGCTTGGTTAAGAGTAGCAACCCGCACCGATACCCCATATAATAACGCCCCTAGCGAGCTACACAGCTAAAGCAGATTATTGTATAAATCAGGTCAGTTAAGGGGACACGCTGAGCGTGGTAAGCTAAACACAATCTAGTCCTCAAAAACCCATAACGCTGCTCTTTTACGGAGCCATTTTTTACCCTTAAAGACCACTCGGGTCACAACATCAGTCACATATGGCAAATAATAAATCCCCAAGCTCGAATCCAATAGACAAAGACTCGCTAGAGATTAGCGATTTTTTAACCAAGCGTTATCGTGGTGTTAGCGTCTACGGTGCTGTCATGATTTTGCTAGCGATTGGCATAATCTGGACAGCGGTATTGACCGCCGAACAGGTGCAACAGTACCATGAGGACTATATGGCGTTGCAAAAAATGAAAGTTGAACATCGTAATTTACAAATTGAGAATCAGCGTTTGGTCATCGAACAGCAAACCTTTAGTGCCACGCCACAAATTGCTAGCCGTGCGGTTACACAGCTTGGTATGTATTCCCCCACAACCAAAGACAAGCTTATCTTGCAGCCGACAGCGGCTAAGCCTGGGGATAGATTGAATATTGAACAGCCCAAAGCAGCCGATGAAGCAGAATTGACCATCCAGCAGCAACAAGGAGGCAAAGATGAGTAAGAAGCCTTCTAATCCGCCAAGTAGCCCAAGAAAAAAAGCCACTGCTCCAAAAACCAGCACCAAAAAAAGTGCTGCTGATAAGCCCATGCACGGTAAAGTGACTGAGCCTTTGGTTGCCCCTAAAAAGCCGCAGTCCTCGAAAGGTAGTAAAGCCAATAGCAGTAATACCGACAAAGGGGGTATGGCCAAGCTAAAATTCTGGCAGAAAGAAAAAGAGACCAACGGCGCTTATACCAGTGTCAAACATCGCAATCATAAAGGCACAGTAGGCGCCTCTACTCGAGCCAGCGCAGAAAGTGACTTAATTCGCTTTCAACTAATCTGGCTTTTTGCCTCTTTGTTTTTAATGGGTTTGGTTGGCCGTGCTTTGTACCTGCAACTCATTAATTCTCAAAAATTTATTGATAAAGGTAATGAAATTATTACCAGTGAGCGTACCCAGCATTCTTATCGAGGTATGATCACCGATCGTAATAACCAGCCATTGGCGGTGAGTGCGCCTTTGTCCAGTGTCTCGTTTAGCCCTTACGACTATGCGCAGGCTTACTATGACTTGCAGAAGCGCATTAAGAAAAATTCAGATGACCCGGAAGCACAGCAAAGACTGCTGAAGAAATTGAAAGAGATGGATTTGGCTCAACTTGCCAGTGTCTCTGGGGTATCACTTGAGCGTCTACAACAAGCTGTGGCCATCAATAACACCGTCGATGTGAGTGATGACGATGCGGTAAAAGCAGTATTGCCTAAAGGATCTGGTTCACATTACCTGCCCTTATTAAACAAAGTAACTCCAGAGATTGCCGATGCGGTAGTGGCGTTAGACTTCCCTGGCGTTTATGAAAAACAAGAGTTTCGCCGTTACTACCCTCAGCCGCAACCCAATGCGCAGCTACTGGGCTTCATGGGCCATAATGCCAATGATCCCAATAGTGGCTATGAAGGCCGCGCCGGTGTTGAACGTCAGTTTCAAGCGAAGCTGGCGGGCGAAGATGGTAAGGTTCGAGTGCTAAAAGACCGTTATCAAAATAGCATTGAAGAGCTTGAACAAATTAAACCTATGGTGCCTGGACAAGATGTGCACTTGTCTATTGACTCACGTCTACAGTATCTGCTGTACAAAGAGCTTGAGCATGTGGGCCGCGTACAAGAAGCCAGATGGTCAACCGGGATGGTGGTCGATGTACACACTGGCGAAGTATTGGCATTGTCTACTTGGCCATCGTTTAACAACAATAACTTAAACGAGATGACCGGCAATAACCAACGTAACCGAGCCGTACTAGACGTGTTTGAGCCTGGCTCAGTGATGAAGCCTTTCACAGTGGCCGCAGCGTTAAAATCTGGAAAATATACTGAAAACTCATTGATTAATACCAGCCCAGGATCAATCAGAGTAAGAGGCTATACCATTCGAGATCACAATAACTTGGGCACAATTACCATGTCTACTTTAATTCAAAAATCAAGTAACGTGGCCTCTACTAAGATTGCATTGTCTCTACCACCTGATGGCATCACCAATGTACAAAAAGAATTTGGTTTTGGCAAAAAGACCGCACTGAACTTCCCAGGAGAGCAGGCCGGTATTATTCCAACGCCTAAGGAAATTGAAACCTCTCGCCGTGCCACAGTAAGTTACGGTTATGGTTTGCAAGTGACTTTGGCTCAGATTGCTCAGGCTTATGCCGCACTAGGCTCAGGAGGTGTATTACACCCCTTAACCTTGGAAAAACAAGAGCAAAGACCAGTAGGCACACGGGTGTTGGATGAAAAACATGCCATGTCTGTGGTTAAAATGATGGAAACCGTTACTCAGCCAGGGGGTACAGCGACTGCCGCCGCCATCGATGGTTATCGTATTGCCGGTAAAACGGGTACTTCACGCCGAGTAAATCCGAAAGGCGGTTACTACACTGATCAATACCGTACGGTGTTTGCCGGTATCGCGCCTGCATCCAATCCACGTTTGGTAACGGTCATCTTGGTCGAAGATCCTAGAAAGACTTACTACGCCGGTATTGTGGCAGCGCCCGTATTTAAAAACGTGATGCAAGAAGCATTGCGTCTTTATAACGTACCCTTAGATAAACCGTTGAAAACTGAATAATTTAATCAACAATAAGCATGGATAGCCGCTTAGCTAGTTAATTGCTTAACGCTTCAATTAATGACGTCTTTACCGGTAACTACATTTACCGATAACTACGCTAACTGAAAAGTTAATAGTGGCTAGCTAAATGGCTGAATGCATCTAACAAGGCTAGCAGAATGACAGCGAATCAATTAGCATCGACAGACAACGAGGCTTCAGCATTAACCTTACGCCAAGTGGTTGAAACTGCTTTAAAAGTCTTACCTGAACAGTCTCAGACTTTGCAGCAAATTTTATCTCAGCCGGGCATTGATATAGCGTTTTCCAAATTTGTATTGGACAGCCGTCAACTGGACAATGAGGTAAATAACGTTCCATCTGTCGCTGCACCTGCTGCGTTCGTGTTATTAAAAAGTCATACTCAACCTATCGAAAAAAGCCAACAATATGCCCAAGTAGCCGCTGAAAAAGCGGCTTTTATCCTTACTGAGATTGAGCCTCAATACTTAGCGTCCAGCACCCAAACCGCTGAGTATGCGTGTCCTATTATATTTGTTGCCAATCTACGTGATATTCTAGGCAGCTTGATTCAAATCAGCTTATTGCCTCCTGCTTCTTTATCGAGTCTTACTCATAGTTCAGATTTGCAACAGCAGCTGCCGCAAGTCATTGCGGTAACGGGTACCAATGGTAAGACTACTATCAGCCAATTGATTGCCCAACTTTGTCAATTTTCAAACGTCGCTCAGCTACAAAACAGCGCTGTCATGGGCACTGCAGGTAATGGTCGTCTAGACAGTTTAGTACAAGCCAGTCATACCACGGGCGATGCCTTAGCAGTACAGCGCTTTTTGCGACAGATGTACGAGGAAGGTGTCAGTATATTGGCCTTAGAAGCCAGTTCACACGGTTTAGACCAGCAGCGCCTACAAGCTGTGCCAGTGACCGTTGCTGTCTACACCAATTTAAGCCGTGATCACCTCGACTATCACCCCGATATGGAAGATTACGCCCGTGCCAAAGCCCGCCTATTTGATACTGCCTATTTCCCACAATTGACCCACGCTGTGATCAATGCCGATGATGAATTTGCTTCATTAATGGCAGAGACTGCTCGCCGTTCAGGGGTTAAAGTCTGGTTATATAGCTTAGCGTCAGAACAAGGAACTATTAACGAGATAGTCAATGATGCCTACTTTGTGGCGAACAAGATTGAGCCCAGCTTAGAAGGTGTCAAAATTGAAGTCGAAACCAGCTTTGGCCCATTAACCTTACACAGTCCGCTATTGGGACGCTTTAATGTGGCCAACCTGTTGGCAGCAGTCGCAGGAGCAATGGCGTTGGGTATCGAGCTTGAAGACCTGCCTGCTTTAGTGACCAAACTGCAAGGGGCTAGCGGACGTATGCAACGGGTTAGCATTGAGGATCAAGGCGCAGAATCGGAGCAGGGCGTATTCATCGTAGATTATGCACATACGCCAGATGCCTTAACTCAAGTATTGACTAGTTTAAAATCACATTGTGGTGGCAATCTTTGGGCCATCTTCGGCTGCGGTGGGGACAGAGACAAAGGTAAGCGTCCTCTTATGGCACAAGCAGGTTTGGCTGTGGCCGATAAAGTGGTACTGACCTCTGACAATCCACGCAGTGAAGACCCCGAACAGATTTTAGAAGATATGCAGCAAGGTATGAGCGACGAGCAGCACCAGAAAACCACAGTTATCGCTGACCGAAAACAGGCCATTCAATATGCAGTGGAGCATGCCGGTCCGCAAGATATCGTCGTTATCGCGGGCAAAGGTCATGAGACTTATCAAGAAATCAAAGGCGTACGTCATGATTTTGATGATAGAGAAGTGCTGCAACACGCCTTAATCGAGGCTAACAAACGTTAACCTCGGTTGGCTTGGCCAATTATTCTTTGGTTAATAGCATACGGTTAGCGATATAAATAACTTTTAATTCAGATGAGACACAGTAATGAGCCAATCAAACACAGACTCAGCCCCAACTAGCGGATTATTCAACTGGACGCCTGAGCATCTTCAGGCAGCAACGGCTCAGCTTGACAGTCAATGGATTGGCTTAGATGCTCAAAACAAAACAACGCTCAATGCCACTCGTATCATTACTGATACCCGTAAAATACAGGCCGGTGACATCTTCTTAGCTATTTTTGGCGAGAACTTTGATGGGCACAATTTTGTGACTGCCGCTGTTGAGAAGGGCGCTATTGCTGCCATTGTTAGCCAACCTATTGAAGCATTACCCGTACCGCAACTTAAGGTAGACGACACTCGTTTGGCTTTCGGTCAAATTGCCGCCTATCGTCGTCAGCAGCATCCTAATCTAAAGGTAATTGCCTTAACCGGATCAAGTGGCAAAACCACTGTCAAAGAGATGCTGCGTCATATCTTTACCCAAGTAGAAACAGCCAATGCCGCTCAGCAAAGCACCACTCTAGTGACACGCGGCAATCTAAATAATGACTTTGGCGTGCCGATGATGCTGCTTGAATTAGAGCAACAACACCGTTATGCGGTCTTAGAGTTGGGCGCAAACCATGTGGGTGAGATTGCTTATACCACGGCTATGGTCAAGCCAGATGTGGCCTGTATCTTAAACATCGGAACGGCGCATCTTGGGGAATTTGGCGGTCGTGACAATATTGCCAAAACCAAGGCAGAGATTTATCAGTCGTTGACAGAATCTAGCACTGCGGTGGTGCCGTTTGATGACGATTATACGCAGCAATTAACCGCGGTCGCTAAACAGCACACACCCAATGTGATTCATTATGGTTGGCAGCATTTACAACATAACAGTGATAAGGCTGACTCAAGCCAGCCTCAAGTTTACGCCACTGAGGTGCAGACCACTGCGCTACAAAGCTGTTTTAAATTACATTTTGACCTAGATTCACAAACCTCTGTGGTAGACATTACGCTACCTATGTCAGGCGAGCATAATGTGAGCAATGCTTTAGCAGCAGCTGCCTGTGCTTATGCCGCTGGCATCGCTCCTGAAGTTATCGCAGCAGGCCTGAATCAAGCCACCTCTAGCAAAGGCCGCTTGGGAAGACAGACCTTAGGCATGCACCACATTATCGATGATACCTATAATGCCAATCCAAACTCTATGCGAGCTGCCGCCGATGTCTTGGCCGCTCAAGCAGGCTATAAAGTATTGGTACTTGGCGATATTGGTGAGCTTGGTGATGCTTCTAGTGAAGAGCATTACAAACTCGGGCAAGCGATTGCAAATAAAGCAATTGATTTGCTGCTGTGTGCAGGCGAATTTGCTGCGGATACTGTCGCCGGCGCTCGCAATCAAGGTATGCAGCAGGCGTATGCTTTTGATACTAAAGCAGAATTATTTCCTAAGCTTCAAGCAGTATTGGCCCAAAAGACCGAAAGCCAACAGGTTTGTACCCTATTATTCAAAGGGTCACGCAGCACGACTATGGAAACCTTAATCGATGATTTAAGCAAAAATACGGATTGATTTACTTTCTAAAGATGCATTAACAATGTGCGTTTTTGGTGAAAAGTTGCTTTAATCCTGTTTTTATCCGGTATTTTTGCGATAATTCGACTGATTTGGCCTTTTTGAGGCTTAAAAACAAATATTAAATTCAGTGTCACAGCTTCAGTTGTGGCAATGCTGTCTTATTTTAAATTTTATTTTCATTGCTATTTATTGTTAAATATACAAAATTTTTTAAAAATTCATGAGGAGTAGGCGGTGTTATATTGGTTGTTTGACAGTTGGTTGAGTCAATTCTATTCACCGTTTTCAGCGGTGTCATCTTTAACTCTACGGGCACTGCTCACTGTCATTACCTCACTCGCCTTTAGTATTATCCTCGGCCCACGTACTATCGCTTATCTTCGCAGTGTTAAATATGACCAAGCGGTACGTGATGATGGTCCTAAAACCCACTTAGCAAAAACCGGTACACCAACCATGGGTGGGGTACTTATTTTAACCTCAATTGGTTTCTCAACATTGTGTTGGGCCAATTTAACCAACCCTTATGTTTGGATTTTAATGGTGGTGATGGTTATTTTTGGGGCAGTAGGTTGGGCAGATGACTGGCTTAAGATTAAATATAAAAACCCCAAAGGTTTAATCGCTCGCAAAAAGTATTTTTGGTTATCAGTGGGCGCTTTGTTTGTAGGTAGTTCCCTGTATTATATCGCCAGTCAGCAACCTGATCCCGCCAGTACCAAGGCTATGGTAGATTTATTGATACCTCTCTTTAAAGATTGGGTGATCCCTTTCTCAGCGGTACCTTTTGGTTTGGCATTTATTATTTTCACCTACTTTGTTATCAATGGCTCGTCTAATGCGGTGAACCTCACCGACGGTCTAGACGGCTTAGCCATTTTACCAGTGGTATTCGTTGCTGCCGGTCTCGGTGTCTTCTCTTATGTATCAGGTGATGTACGCTTTGCTGACTATTTGCATGTACCCTATATTGCTTATAACTCTGAGGTGACCATTGTCTGTGCTGCCATGATTGGCTCTGGTTTGGGCTTCTTATGGTACAACGCTCACCCAGCACAAGTATTTATGGGCGACGTTGGTGCTTTGGCACTGGGGGCGATGTTAGGTACTATCGCGGTAATGACCCGTCAAGAAATTGCTTTTGCCATTATGGGTGGTTTATTTGTGGCAGAAGCTGTATCAGTCATCTTACAAGTGGGCTCGTTTAAACTACGTAAGAAACGCGTGTTATTAATGGCACCGTTGCATCACCACTTTGAAGAGCTGGGCTGGAAAGAGACCCAAGTTGTAGTGCGCTTTTGGATTATTGCTATTTTGCTGGTAGTGCTGGGACTAATGACCTTAAAGCTGCGTTAATACAGCATTTTAATTGCTGTACGGTACTATCGACAATTCAATAATCAATATTTAATAACGGGTGTCATATTGGCACCCGTTTTATTTTACTTTAAGTTTGATATCGTTAAATTTTAGGCTTGGCAATAGGATTTTTGACTTATGACCTTTCAACCTTTAGCATTTGATCAACCGCAGTTTGTCTGTCCTTACTGTCAGTCTCCGCTTATTGTCGGCGCTAAAACTTGGCTATGTAATGGCAGTTTGAACGATAAAAAGACTAAGCACCCTTTTGATGTGGCACGTCAGGGTTATGTCAATTTACTGCCGGTACAAAACAAAAAGTCCAAAGAGCCCGGAGATTCGGCCCAGTCGATAGAGGCCCGTCATCGCTTTTTAAGCCAAGGCTTTTATCAGCCGTTACAGCAGCTAATTGCCAGTTTGATTCAAGTAAAGTCAGGGCAATCAGCAGAATCAGTTCAATGTCATTTAAATGCGCAAACTTGGTTGGATGTGGGCTGTGGAGAAGGTTATTACACGGGTGCTATTGCTGAAGCACTATCGGAAATAGATACCGATCATCCTTGTTTAATAGCACTGGATATCAGCAAGCCGGCGATCGCCACAACCGCGAGAGTAGCAAAACAAGAGCAGCAGCTTTGGTATCAGCTTAAAGCAGATAAATCGACGGCCAAAACTACCGCCATCTATCCTATGGTGGCCAGTGCCTCACATCTACCCTTAATAGACAGGAGTATTGATGGCATTAGCACTATTTTTAGTCCGATATTGCCTGAAGAATTTGCTAGAGTATTAAAGTCCGAGGGGCGTCTAATTATTGCCAAGCCAGATGCAGGACACTTACAAAGTATGCGCGAGGCCTTGTTTGATGAGGTACGCCCACATGATTCAGATAAGTTTTTGGAAGAGCTTGCTCCGTATTTTAATCAGGTGGCCACTCATCAGGTAACGGCAGATTTACAATTACCGGCTGACGCACTGGCGGATTTAATGACCATGACCCCGTATTCTTATCGGGCTCGCGCGGAGAAGCGTGAGGCTTTATTGGCCTCTACACAGCAACAGAATTTTCAAACACAGGCGAGATTTGTGGTTTATGAGTTGGTGAGAATTTAGCCAATAAACTGAGTGAGCCTATACGTAATCCAATTTAAGAAAACTGATAAATTTCTTTCAGCTTTTTAACCTCTCGGATGATGCGCCTCATGAAGCTGTTGCAGTCTCGCAGTGGCGACATGGGTATAAATTTGTGTGGTCGATAAATCACTATGGCCTAATAATAACTGCACGCTGCGTAAATCGGCCCCATGATTCAGCAAATGGGTGGCAAAGGCATGGCGTAGCGTATGCGGTGATAAATCGCTTTCAATACCCGCTTGTTTGGCATATTTTTTGATCATATACCAAAAGTTTTGGCGGGTCATATAGCCGCCTTGGGTCGTTAAAAATACCGCTTGGCAGTTGCCAGATTTTAAGTAGGCTACCAATTCGCCTCGAGCATGGCTCAAGTAATCATCCAAAGCTTCACTGGCATATTCACCTAACGGCACCAAACGTGTTTTATTGCCCTTACCGGTGATTTGTAGCCAGCCTGCGTTTAAGTTCACCTGCTCTAAAGATAAATTCATCAGCTCACTAACCCGTAACCCGCAAGCATATAGTACCTCTAGCATGGCTTTATCACGTAGTCCCAAAGCGGTGCTGGTATCGGGCGCAGACAGTAAGCTTTCCACATCATTCTCAGACAAATCCTTAGGCAATGAGCGACCAATTTTTGGAGTTTTGATACGCTCACAAGGATTGTCTTCTCGGCGTTCATTACCGACCATCCATAAGTAGAACTGACGTAAGCTCGATAGCATGCGGGCTTGAGTGCGTGGTGTTTTTCCTTGCTTATTTAGCGATGTGAGGCATTGCATGACATCCGTATCATCCCAAAGTGTTAAAGCTTTAGGGTTGGTCGTTTCGCAGTGCTTTAAATCTCGCACATAGGCGTTACGAGTACGGGTGGACAGCCCCCGAGCTAACATGGCCTGACGAAATTCGGTAATATAGGCTGGCTCGTCATCAACGGCTAAGGCTTTAGGTTGTCTAGGCTGTATGGCGCGATCACGACTCATGGGGCATTCTCAATATCTTGATTGGGCTCTAAATAATAAAGATTCGAATATAGCACAAAAGCGGGTAAGGGTCGTCTTTAACGGCCTTACGTACCTGATACTACCGGTCTTATTATAAATAGAAAAGAGGCCACCTATAGTGACCTCTTTTGAGCTAAAAGCACTGGCCTATACCGATGATTGTACTGCCTGTTAGGCCATCAACCGCTTCCCTATATAGAAGGAGACCAAGAAAATTTCAAAGAAGATCAAAGTCGATGTTAAGAGGCTTTTTTCTGAATAACATAACGATAAAGCTTGTCAGTATGTATCTCACTATCACCAGCAGGATTGTCTGCCTCAGATTGAGAAACCAAAGTATGACCTAAATGGCGACAGAAGTTCGGAATATCGCGGGTGGTCGCAGGGTCCGTAGCTAATACCTCAATATACTCTCCACCCTCGGCCTTACGTATGGTGCGATGCAACAGCATCACTGGCTCAGGGCAGATAAGACCTTGAGTATCTAAATGATGGTCAATAGAAGGCGTAGGCTGTGTATCGTTATTTGTCATAGTATTTAAACGTCAATCAAGTGAATGGTTAAAAGGGTTTTAGTCTTAAAGCCGTCGGTGGTTAATTGGGTTTTACTTAGCGGAATATTCAGCTTTTTAGGGTGTTTATTACGCTTTCTATTATTATTTCCAGCTCTTCTTACTTGGTCTGGATTTTAGGCTTGTTTGGCTTCTATAAAATTGAAAAAGCGCTTAAACGTCGCTTGGAACCAATAGGCCACTCCAATCCACGCCGACATGGCCAGCCATAACCAATCTGATAGTGAAAACAGCAAACATACAATCAACAAAAGACTGGCGCCACCGACGCTGGTGACCAACATCGAAGGTTGGCTCAAGCGATAACGGTACACCAAAAAGGCTTGGTATAAAGTAAAAGGTATGGTCAGACCCACTAGAATGTAAGGCAAATAGTGGAACAGCCAATACATCTGTTTGCTGCCATGGAACATCTTTAGGCTGGCAAGGGTACCAAATACCACAAAAGCAAAAATCGCCAATACAATACATAATATAGACAGTTTATTCATCTTCTGCGCATCGCGTAGCAGTTTAATAGCCGCAGCGGGAAACCCAGCAATACTGCCTTTAGAAGCAGAAGCAGAAGCAGAAGCAGAAGCTGTTTGCTGTGGGGCGCTTTTTTCAGTGTCTATACTCATAGCGTTAGGCTTATAGGTTGTCAAAATATCAATAAAAGAAAGAATATAAAATAAGAAAATCTAGTCGAAAACGGGTCATGGCTATGAATAATGAAAGCTATTAGTTTCTAGCCCAACTCTCTTAGCCATGCCTTTAATGCATTATGTGCATTAAATACACTAGGCGCACTACCGCTACTCAGCTTTATAAGTGGCAATGTCTTCTGCGTGCTCTGGATTGGCCAAATAGCTTTGTAATAACAAACAGGCTGAAATATCATCAATAGGGTCTCGTTCATTTTTGATTACACCAAGCTCCCATGCCATCTCTCGTGCTTCAACCGAGGTCAATCTTTCATCAAATAGCTGTACCGGGACATGAATACGTTGTTCCATTAAGCGGTGGGCCAGACGGCGGGCAAATTTATGCGCCCGCTTGGCAATCATAGAGCTGCTACCGTCCATGTTCAATGGTAATCCCACAACCACTCGACCAATTTTCCAAGTGTCAATAATGCCCAGTAGATTGTCCCAATCGGCAGGCTGACCATTATTCATAACCAATATATCAAACGGACGGGCATCTTGAGTGACAGTATTGCCCAAAGCCATTCCCATTTTTTTGACCCCATAATCTAAGCCCAAAAGCACCGTTTGTTCTGGACTAGAGTTTTTAGTCTCTACAGCTTCACTGTCTGATATTTTATTGTCTGATATTTGGTTGTCCAACATTTCACTGTCTAACACTTTATCGTCTAACATGGGATTCAACATAGGCATAAGTATCGCTTTATTAGCAGACTATTATAAATATAGGCAAGTACAGAGATTATAAATACAGGGTTAGGGTAACTAACAGCAGCAAAGAATGAGGAAGTTAGGCATGACCTATGTCATCGCTCAGAAAATCTAAATCAACCCCAATTTTTAGAGCCGCATGACGCCAACGCTCTTCAAAAGGGATTTCAAATAACAAAGACAAATCACCTGGGCTAACCAACCAGTCGCCTTGATTGATTTCTTTTTCCAGTTGACCTCTAAACCAGCTGGCATGACCCAAACATAAATGATAATGGCCAACGCCTTCGCCCGCTGCAATCCTTTGTAGGATATCTTTACTGGTAGTAATACAGATGTTCTCAGAAATAGCGAAAGAGGAGGCCCAAGTTGGTTGGCCAGTATGCAGTACAAAGCCCACTTCAGGATAGATAGGACCACCATCTAAGGCCAGATCATCCATCACCGACTCATCAGTGACCTCAATGTCTAAATTTTCCAGTAACTTACCAACACGGGCCTCGCTGATGGGGCGGTTGACCACCAGTCCTAATACGCCATGTTTGTCATGGCGACAAATATAGACCAGTGTCTGCGCAAAACGCTCATCTGGCATATTGGGCGAGGCAATTAGAAAATGATGGGTTAAATTATCAAGGGTCATAGACTGGGCAAACTCAATATTAAATAGGGAATTAATAACATGGGGGCAATGTTTAATTAAAGCAACGGGCTGCCAATTTAGGTTCAGCGAGTCCGTGTTTAGCCTGTCACGGTTTAACTTGTACATTGCCTATGCACACTTGCTAAAAGACTATACACAATAATGGAGGTTGATAGGGCCTCAATAGCGACCTAATCACAGTCCAGACTACTTACTGACATCGGCAAGTAAACTACGGGCGTGCTCTCGAGTAATATCAGTAATATTTACCCCACCTGACATACGGGCCAATTCATTAACCTGAGCATCACCTTCGATAATATCGATCGCACTACTGGTCTGACCTTCATCATTGTCATGATGTTTTTGTACTAAAATGTGCTGATGCGCTTGTGCGGCGACTTGAGCTTGGTGAGTAATGGCCAGAAGTTGACGATGAGTCCCCAGTTGACGCAATAATTCACCAACCACTTGCGCAGTACCGCCACTGATACCGACATCTATTTCATCAAATACTAGCATAGGCTCAGAGGCGTCTGCGGGCGAGTTACCCGTTGTCCCGTTATTGTAGCCACTGTGTGTTGCCAATAATACCTGCATTACCAGTGCCATACGTGACAATTCACCGCCCGAGGCAATTTTATATAAAGGCTGCATGGGCATACCAACGTTGGCACTAAACATCAGCTCAATGTCATGTTGACCTTGAGCATTGTAGTTATCTTCCGCTCTCTCAGTGAAAACAAACTCACAGCGTGCATTGGGCAGAGCCAAAGGCTGTAGCTGTGCCACCAATTTTTCACTAATACTAGGGGCCACCTGTTGACGTGCCTCACCTAGCTCAATGGCTAAGGCGGTGAATGCTTCCCAAGCACTTTGGATTTGAGCTTCTAATACTTCAGAGGTGGGCTGATTGACTAAGTTATCCAGCTCCTCTTGCCAGACTTGAGCCTCTTCTACTAAGTTAATAGTAGGTAAGCCGTGCTTACGCGACAAACGATGACCTAAACTGATTAAAGCATTTAATTCTTCAAGGCGCTCAGGGTCAGGCAGCTGCTGTTCAGCATAGTCAGCCAATAAGGCTGAGGCCTCGCTCACATGCTGCTGTGCCAAATATAAAGACTCACTGGCTTGACTGAAAGTAGGGCTAACTTCCGACTGGTTTTCACACAAACGAATCGCTTTGCCCAATAAGTCCATAGCATCAGGGTCATCTGAATCATTGTCTAACAGCTGCACCGCATGGCTAGCCTCTAACATGAGTGCCTCTAAGTTAGATAGCTCGTCATGCTCCGCTTCAATTTGCTTATAATCTACCGCCAACAAAGGCGAGATATCTGCCAATTGGCTGTTTAACAATTCAATACGGTCATTACGATGAGCTTCTTTGGCGGCAATCTCTGCGGCTTGACGCTTTAGCTTTTGATAGGCCTTATAAGCCTGTTCAGTATCATTTGCCAAAGATTGTAATCCGGCAATACTGTCCAACCATTCCACTACAAATGCTGGCTTTAACAGGGCCTGCTGCGCATGTTGACTGTGAATGTTGACTAGCATTGCCCCCAGCTCTTTTAGTTCAGTCAGGCTAACCGGAACCCCATTAAGCCATGCTTTTGAACGGCCATTACTGCTTAATTGGCGACGGATTAATACGTCACCCTCAAATTCGCGCTCATGATCAGCGAACCATTGACTGACGGCAGCCGCTGTATTGTCTGTCTGCTCTTTAGCAGCGTCGCCTGCTGAATAATTGTTTACCGAAAATTCAAATTGAGCATAGATGTCAGCGTTGTCCTTACCATGACGAACCATACTGGTATCAGCACGCCCACCAATACATAATGATAACGCATCAAGCAGTAACGATTTACCTGCACCGGTTTCCCCGGTAATCACATTAAAACCGTCATAAAATGACAGCTCATGATGGTTAATTAAGGCAAAGTTTTGCAGTGTCAGAGAAGTTAGCATCAGCAATCTCAATAAGGGTGTTTGTTATAAAAAACACTAAAAAACGGACAAAAATAGTAACCGTATCGTATCGTTATGACCACCTAAAAGCAAACAAAGCCACACGGTTAGAGCGATTAATTTCACCTTTTTACCCAAATAGGAGTAGCCGTATAAACAGGGTAATTTAGCGGTTTAATGAAGCTATAAGATGCCTTTGTTTCGTTGGTAGTAAGGCGATATATAGAGCCATTTTAATATTAATACAAGATATTTTGCATCAATCGAATGTGACTGTCATTGATTATAAAGTGTTTTATTTTTTGCGAGTAAAATAAAGTCTGACTGTATTCAAAAAGTATGTGAATTAAAAAGTAAGTGACTGCTATAATGCAAAAGGTCTATAACAAAGGCTAATGACGATTTGGAATAGCGAATATTTAAAAAACACCTGTCCTGTCATAATTTTTTCAGCAATATTGTGGTAGCATTGAATAACAAAAAAGTAGCATCAAAAAGCAGGGCTGTAAAATTAGTACTATCTGATCGCTAGCCCATGACTATTATTATGTAGACTAAGATTGAGGAAGTCATCATGCCGACGACGACTTATGACCAGGTTTCTGTCGTAAAAAATGCCACCATCTCTTATGATGGTAGATGTAGTAGCCACACGGTATTATTTGAAGACGGAAGCAAAAAAATGCTCGGTGTCATTCTACCTTGTGATGAAAACGTACGTGAATATGAGTTTGCGACGCATACCTCTGAAAGAATGGAGATTACTGGCGGCGAATGCGAGGTCAAAATCACCGGTGAAGACGACTTTACCTATTATCGTGCCGGCCAAGCCTTTGTGGTAGCAGGCGACAGTAGCTTTACCTTACGTACTGAACAAATTGTACAGTATATCTGTCACCTTGAAGGTTAATGTAAATGACGTGAGAGGTTAAGGTTAAAGTAGGGTTTTATTGCTACACCTTCTTTATTGCCTCCTGTCGTGCTGTTAAATGTTATTATGATATTCAGAGCACCCTCAGTGTATACTTTGGGTGCTCTGTGTTTTAGACCTATTCAGCCGCTTGTATCAAATGATATCAAACTGCTTACGTCAAACATCAAAATTATTAACACTATAATCGAACGTTAAATTCAATACTAAACGTCACATTAAATACAGTTAAAAAGGTTATTTTATGGCTAAGCCAGTTCATTTTTATGGCATTCACGCTATCCACGCTTTGTTGACTCATCGTCCCACCGATGCCATGGCGCTGTTTGTTCAGCAAGGGCGAAGTGGTAAAGAGAGTAACACCGCTGCTGAGGAAGCGGACTCTACTTTTGAAGAGATTTTACAGCTTGCTGAGCAAATGGGCGTGAGTATCCAACAAGCCAGCCGTGATAAATTAACCGCACTCTGTGGTAGTCCGCAGCACCAAGGTGTTGTGTTAAATGCACGTCCTCTAGCGATGGCGGATGAAGGCGAAATAGCGACGTTGGCCAAGGCAGAAGATGCTTTGTTTTTGGTGCTCGATCAAATCACCGATGCTCATAATTTAGGGGCGTGTCTACGTACCGCTGCTGCCATGGGCGTTGATGCAGTCATTTGTCCCAAACATCATTCCGCCAGCTTAACACCAACTGTGGCGAAAGTTTCTGTTGGGGCAATGGAAATTATGCCAGTGATTGCGGTGACCAATTTGGCCCGCTGTATTGAAAATTTAAAGCAATCAGGTGTGTTCGTTTATGGTACGGCCCTTGATGAAACAGCCAAAGCATTGCCAGATGTGGACTTAAAAGGCAAGGTAGCGATTATTATGGGATCAGAGGGCGAGGGAATGCGCCGCTTAACCACGGAGCGCTGCGATGAATTGGTTTATATTCCAATGACCGGTAATAAGCATGGTTCGTTACAGAGTCTCAATGTCAGTGTGGCCACAGGCATGGTGCTATATGAAGTAAGCCGTCAACGCCATCAGCCTTAGAAGGCTTGTGGTAGCTTTTAGCAAACCAATAAAAAGAGCGCTGATGCGCTCTTTTTGTTGTTCTACTCGTATTATAGGTTAATAGCGCATCTATATCTTAATACTGTGGCAGTTTTTTAAATGCTAAATAATTTTCATGTAGCGGCTGCAGTTGAGCATATAAGGCTTCTAAATCTCCGTTGTTACAGACCACATCATCGGCTTGTTCAACTCTGGCTTGTCGTGACAACTGATTGGCCATGATGGCTTTGATTTTATCGACCGTTTGGGTGTCTCGGCTGCTGGCACGCTGTAACTGCGTTTCCTCTGAAGCATCTACCACCAGTACTCTGTCGCATAAGGAGACCAATCCTGCTTCATAACTTTCTAACAATAAAGGTGCGGATAAAATAACGTAGTCGGAGGTGACTTGGCTGAGCTGGTTTTTAATTTCTTGACGGATGGCGGGGTGGGTAATCGACTCTAACGTTAACAACGCTTTGTTATTGGCAAAGACGTGCTCACGTACTGCGCGTCTGTCCATCTCCCCTGAGCCATCCACAACCCAGTCACCTAAAGCTTCCACTAACCTTTGCAGGGTAGGACTGCCTTTTTGCATGATTTGATGCGCCACCACATCAGCATCTACCACATCAATACCTTTGGCAGCGAACCAGTCAGATACTGCTGTTTTTCCACTGCCTATTCCCCCTGTTAAACCGATAACAGGCTTGTCCACATAAAAGGTTTGAAACTTTTGAGGCGGATCAATATCGCGATCATCTTTTGGGATATCGGAGTTAGTTTCGGAGTGGAGGTGAGTGTCATATATCATATCAATACCTTTAAAACAGGCGCGCTATAAAATTATAGAGGGAAGTGAACATAGTTGGCTTATACAGGGCCACTGAAAAATTCCGTAGCCTATTACCCAACGCTACTTAAAGAACATAGCGTAGTCTTGAAAACATAGTGTCATATTAAAAATATAGTATAGCCTTAGAAAAACAAATAAAGGGAAGGCCCAGATACTGAAACAATGACATTTAATTTTTCTGAAGCTTAAATTTCTTCTAAGTCTGAAAATTAAGGTGGTCTTCAGGCTATATTAATTAACCGATAAAAATAGCATGTTATGGCAATTTATTTGTATTAATTCGTGTGCTTAATTTCAACGGGGTGTTACCCATCATTTTTCAAATACGGCTTATCGCTTAATTATTGATAGTAATAGCTAAGGCCAGTCAAGATACCATTGTATCAATGACTCACCGTAAAGTAGAGCTACGATTGCGGCAATAGCCAGATAAGGACCAAAAGCAAAAGGACGGCTTTCGGCACGGTGATGCATCAGTACTATCCCAATGATCGAACCGAGTAATGACGAGAGCAATATCACAAAAGGCAACATCATAGGACCCAGCCAGGCCCCAATGACCGCCAATAGCTTGAAGTCGCCCTGTCCCATTCCTTGTTTTTTAGTGAATATATAAAAAACCTTTACCACCGTCCACAAGCTTAAATAACCCAGTAACAAGCCCCAAATGGATTGGGTTGGGGTCACAAAAATAGCCTCACTGTTTATCGCCAAGCCTAAAGCTGCCAAAGGAAATGTTAATTTGTCAGGTAAGTATTGGCTGATCCAATCGATACCGGCCAATCCAACTAGGGTCCAGACAAAAATCAAAGCAAAAACTGCTTGTAACGTGACACCGAACCGATAGACAACCAACATCGATAATAAGGCGGTGCTGAGCTCAACTAAAGGATAGCGCCAGTGAATTTTTTGCTCACAGTGGGCGCACTTACCGGCGAGTATTATCCAGCTTAATAAAGGAATATTGTGATACCAACGCAGACGTTGGCCACAGTGGGGACAATGTGAGGCAGGGGTAGAGAGCGATAACAGTAGATCTTGTTGCACAATTTTTGCAATCGGCTGTATCACCTCTGCAGGAATATCTGGTTGAGATTGTAATAGTTGTACCGAGCCAAGCCGCCACTGCTGCATTAACGTAAGTGGGGTACGATAAATTAATACATTTAAAAAGCTGCCCACACACAGTCCAATGAGCCCAAAAGTCACCAATGCCCAATACAGGTTTTGTTGAAGCGAATGAATGAACTGCCAAAAATACATAAAAAAGCCTGTTTTAAGTGGCACAGTTGAATAAACTTAAAAAGATATCGCAACCTGTCCTTAGTACCCTAAAATAATACCCTAAAATGGTTTTACCCCATTACTGAACCTAGCTGGAAAATAGGTAAGTACATGGCGATG
>Ga0098070_100224_pt1 | contig 22091 bp, 15 predicted proteins | sample 28_taG_FD_75063 | JGI IMG/M metagenome (GOLD analysis project Ga0098070, IMG submission 75063) | Marine viral communities from Cariaco Basin, Caribbean Sea - 28_WHOI_OMZ | ecosystem: Environmental > Aquatic > Marine > Oceanic | place: Caribbean Sea: Cariaco Basin | collected 2014-11-12
TGGCGATGATGGATCTGTATGGTAATGACTTCACCGTCTATATTGTTGCTTATCGTGATGGATATTTTTATTGCCGTAGCGGCACATCTTGGGCCTGTGCAGTGCCTATAAAGATAGCAGCCACCACGCAAGAAGACCAAGAAGACATTGATAGCCCAATAATACAATAAATCTTATAAACACAAAAAAACCTCCCATATAGGAGGCTTTTTGTTAAAGATGGTACCAGTGGTCGGAACGATAATTTGTACATAAATAATTGATATTAATAGTTAAATTATTTTTTAATTTTCATGATGTACATGTAGGTGTACATAGATTGAAATTTTCAACATACTATCGACCAAAAGCTATCCGTAAACGATGAACCCTATATACCTAAGTTATCTAGTCCTTATTGAACTTTTTTTTGTAATCATCTTCAACGAGCTGATTGATAACTTTAGTGGCAGTTGTGCCTCTGATTTTCATAATAGAGTCCAATTGATCTTGGTTTTTCTTATATATCTTGACTTCACTTAAATCTTCATTTTTGTTGCTCGCTGAAAATTTACTCCATGCGTCTTTCATGTTCTCTATAATTTTAGTTCTATGTGATATTTCTGGTATTGACTCAAGATCAACTGTAGGGTCGCTCATATCTATATTTTGAGTAAAAGCCTCATAGGTATACTTTGCATTTGATAGGACATCTAGACTCGCCAAGATTAAACTATACTTGTCCTCTAGAGAGGAGGGTATGAAAGCATTCTGAAGTATGAGGTGGTCTCTTTTTTCTGAGCTCAGATAGTTATAAGCCCATTCAACTTGTTCGCTATCATCACCCTTAAGCCACTTAATTTCTCTATCAGTACGATTTCTAAAATATACGGATTTGATAGTTTCTATACGCCCTATCAACGGAAGATTGTTTTCCACTACATAATGTGCATAATACGGAAGGGTGAATGGAATGTAGTTAAAATGCATGACCTCATATTTTAGATAATTCGAAATATGAGAAACTAACTCATTACCTCCGACCATAGTTTTATTGTGAAAAATACTTTGAACTAAATAAGCAATATGCAGAGCGTTACGGAGATCGCCTTTTATCCAGTTCAATGAGCTATCTGGCAGCTGGTTGTTAATTTTAAATCGCATTAGCTCGTGAAAGTATGGAATTGGATATGGCTGAGACTTGAATATGCTAATCAAAATAGACTTAAAAGCTCCCTTATCCCACTCCATGTTAGCTGATGCATTCCCCCAATACATATTGTTCGCAAATACTAGGCTCTTGCACTCATCCTCATTGAAATGTCCAATCGTCTTATAAAAATCCTCTAAGTCTTTCCAGTTTTGGTTTAAATGATAAAAATACAAATCAGTATTAAACTTATATTGTTGGGCCAAGTGATATGCATTAGCTTTGTTTAACAATTCTTGATTTAACCTGTCAAGTGATTGATTATAGTCTTCTGTTACAACCTCATTATTAACAACAGTAGTTGATAAAGCCGTAGTAACATCTCCACTTTTCTCAGCCGATATTTCGGAATTGTCGTGATACTGGTCAGCAGTCTGAACCAAGTTTCCATCATTATAATCTGAGTTATTATTATATGTCATAGCAAAAATACCTTCAAAAAAACTCTTAAAAAGTGGGTATATAGTCTCTTTTAGTAGGAAAAAACTATGTATTTACTACATAGAAACTCCCTAATATAGAGGCGTGAGCAGTCCTATGCTCTTTTTTAGCTTAAAATAGACTGCATTTAGTCTTTCATCTTTTCGCTTTAACTATACCTTGTATATAAACTTCGTCCTAGCACTAAATTCGGATTGTTTCATCTCAACATTAACGCTTCGTTTAGGTGCTATCTATGTTCGTCGGAACAGATAATCCCAGCACTAAATAAGCACACTTAACGACACGTTTTAACACCCGCAGTCTGCTAACTCCACCTGAAAAAATCTCCAACGCAGACAGCGATTTGCTATCAGACTTGATAAAAAAACCCTAAGCACACAAGAAAAAGTCTGCTCTCTAGCACCCCACTCTTAATGGGTAATGTATATTATTATTAAGCTTATCTAATTATTCCAGCTAACCACCTATCGCTTAGCACTGATCTATCCATTAATCGAATTATAAAAATACATAACAGCCTCACCCTATGAAATCAACTTCATAGGAACCCTATCATGTCTTACTCACACCTAAACCAACCGCTAGTTGTCGCAAACGTTCATAATCTGGTCATGGACATACTGGCAAACATCATCAGCTTTAACGAGATCATGGATAAACTGAACGGGTGGTATTACCCGTTCATGAATCATCTAAATTCTGATCTAATTTATTCACAAGCAGTCGTGGCATTTTTTAGTAGTACACAGGCTGTCGTTGGCGATACCTATCCAGAAAATGTGATTTGGGATCATGATAAAACCCAGCGTTTTATTAATATGCTGTCATGCTATAGAAATGATATTGAGAATGAACGAAATGCGTTCACTTACCAAGAATCTCAAAATAAAATACGGTTACATGGCTACGTCAATAATATGATCACCCACTATTCAAGACTGCTATTCATCCGTATAGATTTAAAATATGCACAAGAAACGAGCCATCTCGTTAGTCTTGAGGATTTTTACTGTCATATGAACAAATTGAGAGAGCTTATTGGTAAAACAAAGGGTTGCTTTGAGCACCTGCAAGGCAATGCTTGGGCTCTTGAGCAAGGAGGAATCAGTGGTGGACTGCACTGTCATTTGTTACTTATGTATGATGGATCGAAGCGACAGAACGACTGGCACATTGCCAAAGAAGTGGGTGAGAAATGGAAAGCCATCACTGGTGGTCTAGGTGAGTACTATAGCTATCACGATCCAAAGCGTAAGCAGAAGTATAAGCAATATGGCAAATTAGGTATCGGTATGATTCATCGTGATAACCCTCAGGAAGTCGAAAATGCTGTAGCGTCAGCTTTATACCTAACGAAGCCAAACAAGAATGAGCAGCAGCTTAAATTATGGCTACCAAATATGCGTACTTTCGGTCATGGTGTTTATAGAACATCGAAACGTAGAGGCTTACCACCAATATCAAAATAATTTCAGATATATAGCATCCCCATGAGATGAGCATCGATGTCATCGTTGCCTCATTAATCGAACCCTAAACGTCTAATCAAGGTCTGCTTTATAGCAGGCCTTTTTTATGCGCCATTATCATGGAGATCCTATGAAACCTATTTGCCCTTACTGTCACTCATCCGATGTAATCAGTCAATCTAATCCCGTCTCATCAATATTCGAACAGTTATGCTCTCAGGCAACGCTGACAAGCCTTGGCGTGAGCATTTGTAAATACTACAAAGTCAATCCTGCTATTGGTGTGATCACAGCCACCGCCATTGCTTCTGCTGTTAGCGTAGCAACGCGCCGCGCACAAACGCCGCTGATCACAACTCCTCAGCAAAACTACCTTTGTCAGCGCTGTTTTAAGCCCTTCACGCTATAACCTTATTTATCAGTAATCATTTCATTAAAACTTATCAAGGAGCATTAATCATGGCACATTTAGTAGAAAGCATGGCGTACGTTGGCGACACCCCTTGGCATGGACTAGGGCAAGAGTTATCCCCCAAGCAGCCTATCGAAGTCTGGGCACGTGAGGCAGGTATGGATTGGCGTATTGAGTCCTCAGACGTCAGCTATATGGCAACCAACGATAAAGGTCAAAACCTCATCATGCCTTTTGATAGCAATAAGGTGCTCTATCGTAGCGATACCTTAGAACCGTTATCAGTGGTCAGTCAGCGCTATCAAGAAGTACAACCGAGTGAGATCTTAGAGTTTTATCGAGATCTCACCGAGCAAGCAGACTTTGAGCTAGAAACCGCAGGCGTTTTAAAAGGTGGCCGTAAGTTCTGGGCTCTTGCTCGTACCGGCCAATCCGCAACACTCAAAGGCGGTGATGTCAGTCATGGCTATTTGCTGCTAGCCACCGCTTGTGATGGTACGCTTGCCACCACAGCGCAGTTCACCAATATCCGTGTGGTATGTAATAACACTTTAGCAATCAGTTTGGCTGATGGTGGCGGCGGCATAGTGAAAGTTCCGCACAGTACCACCTTTGATGCCGACAAGGTAAAACGGCAATTAGGCGTATCGGTCAGTCAGTGGGATGACTTTAATTATGAGATGAAACAGCTTACCAATAGACGAGTGACGCAAGCAGAAGCGGCTAATTACTTAAATCGCGTGTTTAACGATGTCAAAGACGATGGCCTCATTCTGTTTAATACCGCTAAGAAGGAGAAAGAGGCGGTTCCTAATGCCCGGGCCATGAATCAAGTGATGACGATGTTTAACGGTCAAGGTCGCGGTGCTGATCTAGATTCTGCTAAAGACACCGCTTATGGTCTGCTGTCTGCGATGACGGAGTTTGTCGATCATGAACGCCGTGCTATGTCGAGGGATCATCGCTTAGACTCAGCTTGGTTTGGGGCAGGGGCAAAGCTTAAAGATAAAAGTCTTGATGAAGCGCTGCGCTTAATTGCCTAATCTCTTAATGACTTTGTTTACTTGATGAATCAACCACGCCTTTGAGCGTGGTTTTTTATGCCGTCAATCAATCAAAGCACGGTATGACTGATTAATAATAAATCTAACGAAGGAGTTCATTATGAACATGATCGCTTTAAACAATACAACTCAGCCAAGACAGGCTAAGCGTTTTACCGTTAAGGGTAAATCTCCACTAAACGCTCGGCACAATATCAAAGATATGCCAACGCTTAAGGTAGAAAATAAAACCGTTAAGTCATCTGCTAGTCCGGCGCGTACCGCTAAGCGTTTGGTTAATACCAAAGATTTAAGCCGTAAGGACTGGCTGCAAGTACGCAGACAAGGCATTGGTAGCTCTGATGCCGCTGCCGCTTGTGGTATTCATCCCTACCTATCCATGCTTGAGCTATGGATGATTAAGACAGGACGCATAAGCTCAGATATCAATGAGAGCTTAGAGGGGTATTCGCCACTCTACTGGGGTAATACCTTGGAGCCGATGGTGGCTAAATACTATCAAGAGCATACAGGCAATAAGGTACGCCGCGTAAACGCCATATTGCAGCACCCTGATCCTGACAAAGCATTTATGCTAGCTAATTTAGACTACGCAATCACTGGTAGTGATGAGGTACAGATTTTAGAGTGCAAGACCGCTGGTGAACATGGTGCCAAGCTATGGAAGGATGGTGTGCCGTTATATGTCACCTGCCAAGTTCAGCATCAGTTAGCTGTTACAGGAAAACAGGCTGCTCACATCTGCGTGCTGCTATGTGGTCATGAAGCGAAGATATATAAGGTTGAGCGTGATGAGCGTTTGATTGAATCCATCATCGAGCATGAGCGCCTGTTCTGGCAATACGTGGAAACTGACACACCACCAACCCCTGATCATTCTGAATCCGCAGCAAGAGCCTTAAAACAGCTGTATCCAAATCCTAAGCCATCAAGCAAGGTCGATCTAACGAATGATGATGGTGCTAATAAACTGTTTGAGCAATTACTGAGCTACCGTGACTATATGCAAGAGCTAGAGCAGCGTCATGACAAAGTAAAGCATCAGCTGCAAACACTAATTGCCGATCATGAGGTGGCCATATTCGAGAAAGGGGCAATTTCATGGAAACGCTCCAAAGACAGTGTGAGTCTTGATAGCAAAGCAGTTATCAAAGCCCATCCTGAGCTACTTACGAAGTTTAGCAAAACCCGTCAGGGTAGTCGTCGTTTTGTTGTCTTAAACGATTAACCTGCTATCTATTCTAATCAACACACACAAACCAAATCTAGCACATAACAGCCCACCCTAATCGGTGGGCTTTTTATGGCTAACTAAAACACATAAGGGATATCACCATGATTAAAGGTCTAACGATTACTCCACCAGTATTAGGTCGCATTAGTATTGGACGTGTCATTCAAAAAGACGGAAAACGTCTTCCTGCCAAAGACGATCAATTCACCATTACCAGCCAAGTACAGAATAAAGACGGATGGATCAATCATCCACTAGACGAAAAGCTACGCGCAAACAATGACGGTAAGCTCAGACAAATACCCGTACGTATGCTGTTTAACGATCCGACACTAAACCTGCGAGCTGAGTACACCCTGTTTGATCGTCAAACTGGACGCCCGCTATGCGTGGGTGACGGTGAGCAATGTCAACGTCGTACAAACAATGGCGTGGAAACACTGCCTTGCCCATCACCCGATCGCTGCCCCTTAGCGCAAGGGGGTGCTTGTAAGCCTTATGGCAGGCTCTACGTTAATCTTAGTGAAGACGATGAACTAGGCACCTTTATCTTTCGCACCACAGGCTTTAATAGTATTAGAACGCTTGCAGCACGCTTAAGCTACTTTGCCGCAGTATCAGGCAATAAGCTATCTTGTCTGCCACTGCAATTAACCTTGAGAGGTAAAAGCACGACGCAAAGCTATCGCACACCGATTTACTTTGTTGATTTAACATTGCGTGATGGTGTAACACTAAAGCAAGCAGTGCAAGATGCGCAGACAATTGATGCGGAGCTTAGCGAACACGGCTTTGATCAAGCCGCACTAGAGGAAGCGGCTAAGGGCGGTTATAGCAATTCGTGTTTTGAGGTTGATAACGATGGTCTACTTGATGTGGTCGAAGAGTTTTATCCCGTGGAGACAGAGGATGTGAGTCGTACTCAGCAAGGGAATTATCAGAATGGGTTAGCCGCACAGAACGTGACCAGTATTGAGCAAGGCTTACGAAAAAGCGTGACAGCAGTGAGCTAAAACCATCGGGCTAGAGATGTGACATAAGAAGGAGCTGATCATTCAGCTCTTTTTTTTATTGCTTCAAACAAGACTAGAGGACGGACTGTATAGGATGCCGTAAAAAAATATAGGACTCCCTAACTGTATGAGAGAGAAAGCTCTCATTAACTTACTAGGAGAAAACAATGGATAATTTAAACGCAACACAGCCAGTAATTGAGCAATGCAATCATATACCGCAGCTACTTAATATCAAAAAAGTTATAGAATATACAGGTATCAGCCGCTCCACCATATATGCAATGGGCGACGTAAACTCTGATCAATATGATCCAACGTTCCCTAAAAAGCTGCAACTGACACAAGTGAGGGTAGCTTGGGTAGCAAGTGAGATTGCCGAGTGGATTGAGAGCAAGATAGCTGCTCGCTCAATATAACTGAGCGTCACAACCGCTTTACATAAAAGTAAAGCGGTTATTTTTTTTGTGTTTTACCTAACAGTGAACACAGCTGTTTAATTGTAGTATGAGTGCTTTGATCGAGTACAGGCTTTGAAAATAAAGGCTCATAGCTTTTTGGCAGAGCAGGATTATCTGACAATTGCGGGTGTAATGCGCTTTTGCATTTTTGCGCAGTATGGGGAATATTTTGCCCCAGTACGCTCAGCAACATACCTTCTAAGCATAGCGGCGTTGAATATAAGATGGTAATTCCCGAATCTTTAGCTGCTTTAATATCTTGTTGCCTAATAGGGACATCACTATCCATCAAGATGAACTTTTGATCGTAACCAACATGACGGCTCTTTTTAACAGTGTCTTTAATAATATCGTGCGGTGACCCGCCACTTGAAAAATCCAGAGTGATTTTACTACCAGAGCGCCTTTCATGATAAATACCTTTCATATGACTTAAGAATGCTTTGTCATGCTCACCTTCGCCCATCACTAGCAAAGTGGTTTTGTTGACTGATCGAGATGTACGCTTTGCCATAATCTAGCCCCTTATAGATTTGGTATCGCGTCAAACGCGCCAGCCATATACTTGGCATAAAGGTTGTCATCGTTACGAACCCCTTCCATCTCATCAAGCCGCCAAGCTTCTGAAGCCTGCTCATACTTTTCAACCAAGTATATTTGATGCTTATTCAATAAGTTAAATACTTCAGGCGTATGGCAACTAAAAATAAGCTGAGCATTATGAGGGTTATGATGCGATGAGCGGAATAAGTCAAAGATAGCAGGCAGTAGGAGAGGATGTAAGTCATTATCAAGCTCATCGATAATAGCTACGCCACCATGTTTAAGTACAGGTAGTATTAGGCCAAGTAAGCTATAAGCAGATTGTGTGCCATTAGACTCTTCATAAATCATAAGCTCAAATGAGTCATCACCGATCTTATGAACACCAAAGGGCAGCAGTACTTCTTGCTGCTTGCCTTCATTGACTGTCATGACGCTTTTTATATTAATCTCATCTATGCCCGTATCAAACTGACAAAGTAGCTTTTCAGCGGTTTGTTTTAAGCCGTCATCCTTAGCAAACAACTCAGTCATCTCAGGTATAGACTGGCTAAGACTCCCAAGCCTACCCATTGAGACGACATTGGTTTTATAGCCTTCAAACATCTCAATGATTGCTTCTGCCAGTGGTTCATCAAGCAAATTGGCATAACTGATTAAGGAGGCATTTTTTTTCACGTCATCTGCAAGTGATGGGATAACAAAGCTGCGATGCTTATAAACCATCTCATCACCATCATAGTGACGGCTGAAAACGTAGCTAAATAAGCGACTGGTCTTTTTATATAGAGCTTCATTGATCACGCGGCTTTGGCTAAGCGTTAGCTCATAACGATATTCTTCATAAACATCATCAGCATTTTTGAGTACAAAACTCATCTCAAATTCAGATTCCTTGTCTTTGCTCATAGCAAAGGGGCTATACGGGATACTGTCTTCTGAATCAAGGCTGCTGGTAGAGCCACAGATAAACCAGCGCAAGAACGATATTGCTTTTAACAGCTGTGTCTTACCAGAGCCATTCGCACCTAAAACGGCAGTGACTTTATTGAGCCGATACTGGTCATGCGCGGTATCGATATAAAAGTCATAGTTAGACTCAGTCGGTTGCTTACCCAGCGTAAACGATACTTCCGTTGATCCTGGGTAAGAGTAGAAATTATCGAAACGAATATAAGTGATCATAGTCAGCCGTTTTTAACGATATTTTGTGATTTATAGGCTACGATAGCATGAATAGCAGTTTAGTGCCTTTCTTATATAGCATTTATTATATTAATACAGACAGTAAAGCTTTCTAAATGCTCAGTTAGTTTTTAATGTCGTTTGTAGGTTGTATGAGCATAAAAGCTATAGTGAGCACTATATCGGCTTCGACTATTTAAGCTATATATAGAACCATGTACAATGTCATCTTTTCTTACCTTATCCTAAGATCGTAATTATTATCAAAAATGCGTAATCTCTGAGAGCAGATTAAGCGTTTTTATAAGCAGGTAGCAACAAATGGATAGTCAAAAATACAATATGTCATTTACAGCTGGTGCGCTGCTACAGTCAGAGTCAGTGACGATAGCTAAGTTATATCTTGAACTTGGGAGTTGGAATGAGGTCAAAGACAAAGCTATTACCAATAATGTGCTTCAATCAAGAGCAGTCAGTACGCTAAAGCGAATAAGTTATGAGATTATATCTCGTTTGAGTACCCTTACCAGTGAGGAGCTTATATTACTTGTGAATAGCAGTCATAAAGATCAAGCTTATCTGATATGGATGGCAGTCTGTCGGCATCATAAATTTATTGCTGATTTTGCTACTGAGGTATTAAGAGAGCGTTTCATCACTTTTAAGCCAGATCTGCAGTACTCAGATTTTGATGTATTCTTTAATCGCAAATGTGACTGGCATAGTGAGCTTGATGGTTTAAGTATAAGCACAAAGAAAAAACTCAGACAGGTGCTATTCAAAATGCTTCGAGAAGCTGACTTCTTGGACGGTAAAAATAATATCCAAGCTACTATTTTAAGCCCACGATTGTTAGACGTCATTGAGCGTAGTGGCGGCAGGGATATCATGTACTTCACAGTATCTGAAGACGCAGTATAAAGAGGTGTCACCATGGCTACAAGCGATATAAATGCATGTAATAAGCAGAGTTACGATCATCTTCTTGCTGTGATCTCAAGCGAACGCTTTCTTAAGATGCAAGGTCTAGGTAATGAGGTACCATTCTTCATATGTCCATTCAGACCAGAAGAGGCAAATGAGATGCTACGCCTTGAAGATCAACTCACCAAGCAGTTGAGGAACCAGGGCGTCAATGTATTAAGTATTAATCTATATGACCTATCTATAGAGCTACTCAAAGAACGTGAGATCTTTGAGCAAATATTAGAGATGGAGCCAGAAATTGCAAAAGAGCAGCTCAAAGAGCTGCTTCAGGGAGTTTTAGATCCTGAGTCTCATCTAGCTCCAGCTATTGCTAAGACGTTAGGTGATACGGACTATGATGTTTTGTTTCTATCGGGTGTTGGGGAGGTTTTTCCCTATATACGCTCACATAACGTTTTAAACAATTTGCAAAGTACCGCAAAAGACAAGCCAACGGTTATCTTTTTCCCAGGTGCCTATACTCATTCTCTAGAGTCTGGTGCATCGCTTGATTTGTTTGGTAGGTTGCACGACGATAAGTATTATCGGGCATTTAACATTTATCACTGCGAAGTATAATTATAATGAGGTAGGCATGACCGCTTTAAAAAGTATTTTCCAAAAACCAGTAAACCGCCCAATCGAAGGTGTGATCAAGGCTGATGATGAAGCTAGCCTGCGTTTAGAGTTAGAAGAATATGTATTAACTGATGAGGTTGAAGATCGTCTAATCTCTTTTTTTGACGCTTACAATGATTATCAGGTTGCAAATGGTGTTTGGCTATCTGGATTCTTCGGCTCGGGTAAGTCGCACTTATTAAAAATGTTGGCGTTGCTGCTTGAGAATAGAAAGATCGACAATGCATCGGCGCTTGAGCTGTTTTTACCTAAATGTGGTGATAATCAATTATTGAGTACTGGTCTTCAAAAGGCAGTCTCAATACCTTCAAAAAGTATACTGTTTAATATTGATCAGAAAGCAGACGTTATTAGTAAAACAGAGGTTGATGCCTTATTGTCAGTCTTTGTCAAAGTGTTTGATGAGATGTGTGGGTACTATGGTAAGCAAGGACACATTGCACAGTTTGAGCGTGATCTCGATAGCCGTGGTCTTTACCACGATTTTAAAGAGTCTTATAAAGCTACTGCCAATAAGAATTGGGAAAAAGGTCGTGAGCAAGCAATCCTTGAATCAAAGAATATCGCTCAAGCTTATAGCCAAGTAACTGGGGAAGACGAGACATTAGCGTTAGGTGTTTTAGATAAATACCGTAGCCAGTATCATGTCTCGATCGAAGATTTCGCAGCACAAGTTGATGACTATATTGAACGTCAAATCAAAGAAAATGGTTATGATGAGTTTAGGTTGAACTTCTTTGTCGATGAGGTAGGTCAATATATTGCCGAAAACGTCAAGCTCATGACGAATTTGCAAACTATCGCTGAAAGCTTGGCCACTAAGTCTCGGGGTCGGTCTTGGATTATCGTGACGGCTCAAGAAGATATGGGCACTGTCGTCGGTGAAATGGGCAAGCAGCAAAGTAATGACTTCTCAAAAATCCAAGCCCGTTTTGCCAATCGCATGAAGCTTACCAGTGCAAACGTAGCAGAGGTCATTCAAAAGCGTCTTTTGGTCAAAACTGATGAAGGCGCTCAGCTGCTTTCTCATGTTTATGCCAATCAATCAAATAACTTTAAAACCTTATTTGACTTTGCTGATGGCTCGCAAACGTATCAAAATTTCCAGAATGAAGCGCATTTCATAAACAGCTATCCCTTCATTCCTTATCAGTTTAGCTTATTTCAGTCGGCCATCGCTGATCTGTCATCACACAATGCCTTTGAAGGTAAGCATAGCTCAGTGGGTGAGCGTTCTATGTTAGGTGTGTTCCAGCAGGTAGCGATCAAAGTAAGTAATCATGACATAGGTCAGCTAGCAACTTTTGATCTGATGTTTGAGGGTATTCGTACCGCCTTGAAGTCAAATATCCAGCGTGCAGTTATCAATGCAGAAACCCATCTAGATAATAAGTTTGCAGTGCAAGTATTAAAGGCACTGTTTTTGGTCAAATATGTCGATGGCTTCAAAGCAACCATTCGTAATATCTGTGTTTTGATGCTCAGCAGTTTTGACGAGGATGTCACTGCATTGCGCCAGCGCGTAGAAGAGGCGCTCAATCTACTAGAAGATCAGACTTACGTGCAGCGTACAGGGGAGATATATGAATATCTCACTGATGAAGAAAAAGATATTGAACAAGAAATCAAGAATACAGAAGTAGAATCCGCGGATGTTGCTAATGAGCTTGAAAGTATAATTTTTGATCAAATTATAAAAACTCGAAAAATTCGCTACAGTACAGGTGGGTCAGGCAGTCAGGGGCAGGATTATGCTTTTTCAAGGAAGCTTGATGATAAGTTATATGGCCGTGAATATGAAATTGGTATCAATATTATCAGTCCATTTTATGAACACGCTGAAAATGATGAGATGATGTCTAATAAATCAAATTTCTCTAGTGATGAGTTATTTGTGGTGTTGCCAGCTGATTCGCGCTTAATGAGTGACATAACGATGTACAAGCGTACAGAGAAATATGTCAAACAACAATACTCTATTGCGCAGCAAGAAACCGTAAAACGTATCTTAAGCGAGAAAAGACAACAGAATACCAAACGTGAAGTCGAGCTGCTACAGCGAGTAAAAACTCTTATAGGTCAAGCTAAGCTACTGGTAGCAGGTATAGAGATTGATATTAATACAGAGGAAGCCCAACAGCGCATTGAAAAAGGGTTTCATGAACTGGTCTCCCGAGCGTACCCTAATTTGCGTATGCTGCGTGATATGGCGTATACAGAAAATGACGTTGTCAATATTCTTGATACCTCACAACAAGACTTGCTAGGTGACGATGCTTTGGCACTAGCTGAGCCAGAGCGAGAGGTATTGGCTTTTATTCAAAGGAATACCAAATCAGCCATACGCACTACTGTAAAAAGTTTATTGACTCAGTTTGAAGCGAAGCCTTATGGGTGGTCTTATGCAGCAGTGCTAGCGACACTAGCTAAGCTATGTGCAAATGGCAAGGTCGAAGTACGTATGGATGGCAATTTATTAGAGGATAGCGAGCTTGCTCGCGCTCTAGTCAATAGTAAGCAACAAAGCAATTTAGTATTAGAGCCACAAGTTGAATTTACTGCGTCACAAGTTCGTCAATTAAAAGAGTTTTATGAGGATTTTTTTGATAAGCCTCCTAGCCATACTGAAGCAAAAGCATTAGGTAATGAGACGATTGACACGTTTAAAGCAATGCTCAAAGATCTTGAAAGTTGGTTGGCAGATTCAAAAACCTATCCTTTTTTAGCCACGTTAGAACCTGCTATCGGGAGTATCAAAACGATAGTGAAGAAGCCTTACACATGGTACTTAACTGAGCTAGATCCAGATACTGAAGATGAGCTTTTGGATTTAAAAGAGCAGGTGCTAGATCCAATCCGTAGGTTTATAAATAGCCCACAAAAAGGCATCTACGATGAGGCTAAAAACTTCTTAGAAAAGCAGTCAGCGAACTTTGACTATATAGAAAAAGAACAGGTGAGAGTGCTTGAGGCCAGTCTAAACGATACCTCTATATATAAGGGCAGTAAAATCCAACAAGTGAAAGTGCTATTAGGCAGCTTGAAAGATAAGGTCGATGGGGCGCTACAGCAATACCGTAGCCAAACGATTGAAGCGCTTAAGCAAATGCAGTCGCGTATGCAAGAGATGGATGAGTATAAAAAACTTCCAGATATCAGACAGGCAGAACTTGATGCCCCTTATACACAATTGATTGATAAGGTGAATGAAGAAAAGCTGATTGCCGTTATTAATGATAGATTGCGTTACTTTGAAGACAAGGGCTATGCAACGGTATTGCAAAAAATGGTAGTAATGGCAACGCCTAAGCCACCGCCAGTACCTACACAGGTAAGCACTGACAATGATAATAAGAGTGATAAAGATCAATCACAGGTGTCTGCGCTATCTGAGCCTAAACAGGTGAATGAACCTAAAAATGAGTATATCAACTCAAATAAAATAAAAGTACCTTACGATCGAGCTTGGCTAGAGAACGAGACCGATGTAGAGCGTTATCTAGAAGCAATGAGTGAAGCGCTGCTCAGCGAAATACGTAAAGGCAAAAGGATCTATATCTGATGGAAACGACTAAACTCAAAAAATTTGCTCAAACAGCACGTACTACCTTGATCGAACAAGTAGCAACCAAGCTTAAATTTGTACTGGGGGAGGAGAGCCTAGCCAGACGTGAAAACCCTATTGCGGTCAAAAAGCTAGAGGATCTTGTCCGTCAGCAATCTGAGCAAGAAGTCATTGAGCGTATCGCTTATATTTGGTTCAATCGATTCTGCGCACTGCGCTTTATGGATATGAATCGTTATAACAGAAGGCTTGTGGTGTCTGCTGCTACAGGAGACACTCAGCCTGAAGTACTGGCGCTAGCCAAGTCGGGCGATCTGGACGATAAGGTCGTACCAGAAGAAAGCCGTGAGCAGATACTGAATCTACTAAACGGTAAAGCGCCCAGCCGCAACCCAGAAGCGGAAGTGTATCGTCTGCTGCTTGTAGCGTACTGTAATCAATGGCATGAGTCTATGCCGTTCTTATTTCAGCGTATTGACGACTATACAGAATTGTTGATGCCCGATGATCTACTATCAAGCAGCTCAGTATTGGCTGATATGCGTGACGCGATGCCAGAGGAGGCGTGTGAAGACGTTGAGGTCATCGGCTGGTTATATCAGTTTTATATCTCAGATAAAAAAGACGATGTCTTTGCTGGACTTAAAAAAAATAAAAAGGTCACGCCAGAGAATATTCCAGCCGCGACCCAGCTATTCACCCCACACTGGATCGTACGTTATTTGGTAGAAAACTCGCTTGGTCACCTGTGGCTATTGAATCACCCAGAGTCCAATCTGGCTGACCATATGGAGTACTACATAAAGCCTGCTGAGGACAATGATGATACAGATTATCTAAAAGTAGAGAGTCCAAAAGATCTAAAAATATGTGATCCAGCATGTGGCTCAGGGCACATGCTGACTTACGCTTTTGATTTGCTATACGCCATTTATGAAGAGCAAGGCCACGATGCGGTTGAGATACCGACGCTTATTCTCACTCATAACTTGTACGGTATTGAGATCGATGAGCGAGCAGGTGAGCTTGCGGCGTTTGCACTGACGATGAAAGCACGCGCGCGCCATCGTCGTTTCTTTAGTACGGGTATCCGCCCAAACATCTGTGTGCTTGAGCCAATCAGTTTTGATGAGGATGAGCTGGATGAGTATATGGACTTTATCGGTCGTGATTTATTTACAGCTGACTTAGAGAAGACGCTACGCCAGTTTGATGAGGTCGATAATTTTGGCTCTTTAATCAGACCAGCGCTGACAGATGTGTCTGAAGTGTTAGAGCGGTTACATGCAGCTGATGTATCAGGGCAGTTATTCTTAGGTCATACACATCAAAAGGTGCTTAAGCTGTTAAAACAGGCTGATTACTTAAGTCCGCGTTATACAGTAGTAGTAGCCAATCCACCTTACATGAGCACAGGTGGAATGAATGCTCGATTAAAAGTATGGGTAAAAAAAGAGTTTCCAAATAGCAGGTCTGATTTATTTGCTATGTTTATTGAACGGAGTCTTGATCTTACACAAAAGAAAGGGCTTGTTTCAATGATAACCATGCAGAGTTGGATGTTTCTATCATCTTATTTTAAGCTGCGTGAATATATTTTAGAAAAAAATACTTTATTATCAATGTTACATTTGGGCCCAAGAGCCTTTGATAGTATTGGTGGTGAAGTTGTTTCTACAACAGCATTTATTTTAGAGAATGCAAATAAATTAGATTATAAAGGAACTTACTTAAGATTGGTCGATGGCAACAGCGAAGCTGAAAAAACTGCTTCTTTATTAGATGCAGTTAAGGGGTCAAATACTGAGATCATATTTAATTCTTCAGCTACTGATTTTAAGAAGATACCAGGCAACCCAATTTCTTACTGGGCTAGTGAAAAGATGGAAGATTTATTCGCTAAGCAACCTGCTGATAAAGTTGTATCACTACGTGAAGGTATACACACTGGAAAAAATGAGTTGTTTTTGAAAATGTGGCACGAAGTAGAGTCAGAAAAAATGGCTTTTGGCTGCATCAGTAATGATGAAGTAGATAAAAAAGGCAAGTGGGTACCTTATAATAAAGGTGGAAGTTGGAGGAAGTGGTATGGAAACAATGAGTTATTAATTAGGTTTGACAAGAAATCTCGTGAAGAAATGGCTAAGTTGTCAGGACACGTGCGGCCGAGCAAATCACTATATTACAAGGAGGGAGGTACTTGGAGTGCATTATCAAGCGGTAAGTTTGGAATTAGATATTATCCAAAAGGCTTTTTATTCGACAGTAAAGGACAGGTTGCAGTTGGGGAGAAATTTCATCATATTATTGCTCAATTTAATACCAATTTATTTCAGCATATGGCTAACATTATTATGCCTACACTTGATTATAAATGTGGTGACGTAAAGAAGTTACCCTATTTACCTGAAGCTAAAATAATGGTTCCAAATGAGAAAAAGCTGATTGATTTTGCAAAACAAGACTGGGATGCCTACGAAACCTCATGGGATTTTACTACCTTACCATTGCTCGAAAGCAAATATCGCCAGTCAAACTTAGCAGATATTTATAAAGAGTTACGCACTCATTGGCAAAAAATGACTGATGACATGCAGCGCTTAGAAGAAGAGAATAATCGCATATTTATCGATGCTTATGGTTTACAAGATGAGCTGACCCCAGAAGTTCCACTAAAAGAAATCACTTTAACCTGCAATCCGTATTACCGTTACGGCGGTGATAAGACAGATGATGAGCTAGAAGCGCTTTTGCTAGCCGATACTATGCGTGAGCTCATCTCGTATGCAGTTGGCTGTATGTTTGGTCGCTATAGCTTGGATAAGCCTGGACTGATACTCGCCAATCAAGGTGACAAAATAGAGCAGTATCTTGAGCAAATACCTGAGCCAAGCTTCACACCTGATAAGAACAATGTCATTCCTATCCTAGACGATGGTTGGTTTAGCGATGATATCGTTGAGCGCTTCCGTAAATTTATAAAGGTGGCTTTTGGCGAAGAGCAGTATGAGAGCAACATGCAGTTTATTGAGCTGGCGCTTGGTAAGAACGACAAGCCCCGTGATATCCGTGATTACTTCTTAAAAGACTTTTATAACGATCACGTGAAGCGTTATAAAAAACGGCCTATATATTGGCTGTTCTCAAGCGGTAACTTCAATGTCCTTATTTACATGCATCGCTATCAGCCTGACACAGTAAGTGTTGTGCTTAACGATTACTTGCGTGAGTTCCGTACCAAGCTCAATGCCTATAAAGACCAGCTTAGTGCGATCAAAATTAGTGGCAGTCAAAGCCAAAGTGAAAAAACAAAAGCACAAAAGAAGCTAGAAACCACTACCAAAATGATTACTGAGATGGAAGAGTATGAGCGCGATGTACTGTATCCATTAGCGACCAAACAGATAGAGATAGACCTAGATGATGGTGTTAAGGTCAACTATCCTAAGTTTGGTACGGCATTAAAGAAAGTGACGGGGCTTAGTTCATGAATGATCGTATTATAAACTCATTACAAAGACTGTTCGAGCGTCATCGAATTGTCTTTTGGTACGACACCAAGCAAGAGCTGCGCGATGATTTTGACGGTTTAACGCTAGAAGGTATAGAAAAAATAGTACTGAACAATAATGAGTTTGGTGTTAAATATAAGATATTGCGTGAGCAGCCCAACCAAAAGTTTTTACTCTATCGTGCTGGCGCTCAACCTGCACAGTTGGATAATTGGCTATTGGATGTACAACTGGCACACGGTGAGTTCCGTACGGATCAGACCGCTATTTGGTTGTCAGAGCTGTCCTTAGGAATCGAGTTTGCAGAAGTGCTAAAAGATCATAAGGAGTTTTTTCAGGCCAAGAGCCGTAAAGAGGCTTTGAATAAGCTGATAGCCCCTAATGATAGCTCAGGTACGATGCAGCTTAAAATGCTAGCAGTATGCGCTAAAAGCGAGCCTAAAATGGATTCTATTGTTGAGAGTCTATTGCAGGATTTGGCGTATGAAAAAGATGACAAGATTAAACTAATAAGTCGGTGCGGTCTTGATGAGTTTTTTTGGGAACAGATGAGTCGCTACTATGGTTATAAGTCTGCTGAACCAAGCATTCTTGACTTTGCCATTGAGTTATTTAAGTCCAGCTATGCCATGGCAACTGGTGGTCAGGTTAAGCTGACCAGTGATGCGCTTGTATTTTTGAAGCGTTGGAAAGACAGTAAACCCCATCAAGCCAGCTTTGAGACACTATCCGATCGTTTTGCCGATTACCTTGATATAGAAAATGATCTAAACAATCGTGATTTTAAGCAGTTAATCGAAACTGATTATTTTAGATCAATCGATGAAAAAATAATCAGTGCCTTAGCTGGTGCGGTATTAGAGAGTGACTTTACGGTTGAGCAAATTGCTGTTTGGGTTCGTCAACGTCGCCAGAGCCACTGGTATTCTGAGTTTAAACATATTTATCAGGCACTTGATAACGCTGCACGGTTCATATCTATCTTCAACCACGTTGAGATCGATATGAATAGCCTAGATCAAGGCATAGAGCGCTATACTCAATCTTGGTATAAGCTTGATCAACTCTACCGTAAGTTTATCTACCACAAGCTTACGTCTGGAAAAGTGACACTTCTAAAAGATCTTAATGATAAGGTAGAAAATTTATACTCTAATGTCTACTTACTAGGGCTAGGGAATCGCTTTCAAGAGTTTGTTGAATCAGCACCACAATGGAATACGTCAGTCGCAGTGAGACAAGATGATTTTTTTAAGCATTGGGTTAAACCATACTTAGAGAACAATAATAAAATATACGTCATTATTTCAGATGCAATGAGATATGAGATAGCAGACGAGCTGGTCGGCTTGATTCGCCAAGAAGATCGCTACAATGCCGATCTAGAACCTATGCTATCCATGTTGCCAAGCTACACCCAACTTGGCATGGCAGCCTTGCTACCTAATGAGACCTTATCCATTGCAGACAACGATACAGGCACAGTCTTTGTAAATGAGCAAAGCTCTCAAGGCACGCCCAATAGAAGCAAAATTCTCAAAGCAGCATTGCAAGATCGAGGAGAGGCCATTACAGCAGATGATTTTATGCAGCTTGATAGAGAAGGTAGTCGAGAGCTGTTAAAAGCCAATGATGTTATTTATATCTATCATAATCGAATAGATCATACTGGCGATAAAATGCTCTCTGAGGGAGAGGCCTTTGAAGCTGCCGAAAAGACATTGCATGACTTGATTAAAGTGATTAAAAAACTAGCCAATGCTAATGCTAATAATATATTAATAACAGCTGATCATGGATTTATTTACCAAAACCGTAAGATAGATCAGAGCGATTTTTCAGGTGCTGAAGTAAAAGGCAAAGAGATTTTATATAAAGATCGCAGGTTTATACTAGGTAAAGGGCTAGAGGAATCATCAGGGTTACACAAATTCAGCTCTGAAATGCTTGGTTTGGACGGTCAAGTAGAAGTGCAAATTCCTAAGTCTATTAACCGTTTGAGACTTAGTGGCTCAGGAAGCCGTTTTGTACATGGTGGCGCATCATTGCAAGAGGTGGTTGTCCCTGTAATTAGCATCAATAAAAGCAGACAGAGCGATACCACAGCGGTTGAAGTGGATATCTTACGCGGCGCGAACTCTTTAATTACTACAGAAGAGCTTAATGTCAGTATGTACCAAAGCTCACCTGTAACAGAAAAGACGCTACCTCGCGTACTAAGAGTAGGTATTTATACTGAGGCAGGAGAGCTTATCTCAGACAGTTATGAGATGACCTTTGATCTACGTTCAGAAAATCCTCGGGAAAGAGAGCAGCAAGTCAGTTTGATACTTACCCGTAAAATTGATGAAGTCAATGGACAAGAAGTCATCTTAAAGCTAGAAGAAAGAGTCGGAAGCACTTCGCACTATAAAGAATACAAAACGCTTAGATATACTGTAAGGCGTTCGTTTACTAGCGATTTTGATTTTTAGAGTGGATTAAGAAAGCCATCATGAGACTGGTTATTGAACGCTGTGTAAATTAAAGACGAATAACATCGATTACGCTTGAAATCTTAAATCCTTTTATTGAGCAATAGGGCGGAGCTACAGTGCGACACCAAGTGTCGCACTGTAGCTCCGCCCTATTGTTTTATGTATAAACAAACGTTTATAATCATTATGTTTAGACTAGGCTTAGGAATTAAACTGTAACTATCCCCTAAACTAACACAGCTCAAACGTAGAATTTCTTATAAAATACACATAAGGAGTTTTGATATGAGCTATTGATTATTATTTTTCAAAAGCTCTAAAACCTTATCCTCTCCAAGTTGATCAATCAATGCTTGCAGCTGCGCAGTAGAGTCAGCTTTGGCCTGCGCATCTGCTCGAAACTCTACTGTATCCTCACCTTCCCTTAAAGCATCTAAATAGTCTGCCCACTTCTGCATCATATCACTACGATCATCAATGTATTCAAATCGACCATATGCCGTGCCATTAGGATCTTTAGTCGTATGGCCTAGCGCCATCTCTACAAGCACAAGCGGATACTTTAACTGCTCTTGTAAGAGTGTCTTCGCTGTCGCTCTAAAGCCATGAGCACAATGTATGCTTTGATAACCTAAATCCTTGAGGCGTTTGTTTGCCGTATTCTCAGAAATGATCTGGTGCTTTTTTGCTGTTTGGCTAAAAAAGACATATTCGGTATGGCCATTAATCTTTTGCTGTTCATTTAGTATAGCTACAGCTTGATCAGGTAGGGGAACAACCATATCCTTAACCATAGTTACCTTGCCTTGACCCTTCAACGGCTTTAGTTGCCACCTACCAGTTTCTAAATCTAAATCAGCCCACCTCATACGGCGTAAATCACCATTACGCACGAACAATAATGCCAATAGCCTAAGGGAATTAATAGTGTTTAAATCACCTTCTATCGTTTCAATAGCTCGCAAGAGTTTAGCTAAGTCTTTAGGCTTAGTGATGGCAGGACGATGACCATAGCTAGATTTAGCCAGTTGACTCTTGATTAATGCGGCTGGATTGCTCGTACAGAAGCCACGCGCACCGGCATAGACAAATACATCACTAGCGATGCCCGCGCAGCGTTCAGCCTTATCTGTGGGCTTGCCAGCTTTGTTTAACGAGTTAGCTTGAATGTCTAACAGTACCTCAAGCATTCTAGGCGAGCTGATCTCACTAATGGGTTCATCACCAATGTAGGAACAAATCAGCTCAAGCCGACCTCTTTTACGAATAAGTGTATTGCGCTTTTGCGTTTGATCTAAGCTATCAAAATACTCCCAAGCAAAACGATTAAAGCTGTTATTAGTATTACTTAATAGTGTTTTCTTTTCTTCTTCACGATAGTCTTTTGGGTCAATATTACGGCTAAGCAGTTCTTCATAGTCACGCCACATCTCACAGGCACGCGCAAACGACACACTTGGGTAGACACCCAGTGAGATACGTTTGTTTTTAGATAAGGTAGGGGACTTATAGCGATAAAGCCAAGACTTAGTACCATTGGGTCTGACCATCAAATACAGCATCGGATGGTGTTTAACAGAGACCAGATATTCTTTGTCTTCGGCCTTGTGACTGCTGATGCTGCGATCAGAGCTGATTGGCTTGCGTGTTCCCATGACTGCCACCCAATGTACATTTAAAAGTCAGTGTACATAGTAGTGTACATCAGATGCATGGATTGGGATAGATATTAAAAGACAGTATAGGACGTCAGATACAGCAAAGCCCCTGATATCAGGGGCTCTGGCTACTCTATAAGATAGTATAGAACTATGTAATGGTACCAGTGGTCGGACTCGAACCGACACGCTTTTAAAGGCAACGGATTTTGAATCCGTCATGTCTACCAATTCCATCACACTGGCATGTAAGTAGATAA
>Ga0098070_100230_pt1 | contig 21279 bp, 12 predicted proteins | sample 28_taG_FD_75063 | JGI IMG/M metagenome (GOLD analysis project Ga0098070, IMG submission 75063) | Marine viral communities from Cariaco Basin, Caribbean Sea - 28_WHOI_OMZ | ecosystem: Environmental > Aquatic > Marine > Oceanic | place: Caribbean Sea: Cariaco Basin | collected 2014-11-12
AGGACTTAAGTACTTGTTGATATTTGCGGTTATATATACAGTGATTAACTGGTGGCGACAGCCTATTATGCCAGCGAATCCTGAACTGACATTAACAGACTATCAAGGACAGGTGGTGGATATTGAGGCACTGAGCCATCAGTCTCCAGTGTTGGTTTATTTTTGGGGAACTTGGTGCCCTATCTGTAGCACCACCTCGCCGAAGATAAATGCTTTGGCTGAATCACAAACTTATCCTGTTGTGACCATTGCGACTCAGTCAGGCAGTAATCAAGATATTGAGCAGTTTATGACACAACACGGCTACTCATTTACTACCATAAATGATGAATCGGGAGAGATATTCAGCGACTGGCAGGGTCAGGTTACCCCCTCTTATGTAGTAATTAAAGATGGCGAAATGACCCAGGGTTTAACCGGTATCCAACCTGAGTGGTCGCTCAAGTTAAGACTCTGGCTGTCCTCTTTATTTTAATCTTTTTATTCTAAAATTTATTGATCAGTGATGATTGATAAACATGTTAGGTCGATAATGACTACTCACTATAATAGCTGTCATTTTGGCGTAACCACCAGTTCATATTATTCTGACGTTTCGCTCTAAAGTCCTCAAGTTTAATAGCCGCCTTGGTATTATGCCGCCTTAAAGTATCGAGCCCAAATAATATAGGTACACTGACCAATACCCCATGACGTAGTCGAGACTTAGGCAATCCCAGTCCATCACTGATGTCATCACCGACAAGCGTACGGGTCACACTAGCATTCACCAATTCTACAAACCTACCCTTTCTATTGTCCTCACCCATGATTTGTGACGGCAATCTATGCAGCGCATCTGCCAAGGGCTTACCTACCTCGAAATCTAAATGCTGCGTTGCCAAATAGGTATAAAGCCAAGCCCAACAGTCAGTTTCATTTTCGGGCAAACGTTTTAAATCAATGCCCATCCACCAACTGGCCAAGTGCCACAGATGTAGGATACCTTTGGCTTCCTCTTTGCTAATTCTTGCCCCTAATATTCTTAGGCCACGCATAATAAGCAGTGAAAATTGCAAATGAGTGGCCACCATATCGGTTTGATTAATAGGTATGCCCCAATAGGCGCTATCCCAACCGTCCTCAGTAAGCTTTTGACGTACTATGGCATGTATTTGACGCACATTGATGCTCTGACGCCACCCTTCACTACCGATAGCCAATACTGTTTGGGCTCCATTAAGATCAGGGTGCTCTGAAACTGCCAAAATATAAGAGTAGGTACGCATCAACCTAGGCAGTGCATCGTGAACCAATGCACCTGTCTTAATGAGAGGAAGTGACAAAGCGGGAATACTATATCCTGCCATTAAGGACACATTTCTTAGCAACCAAATCAACATTAAGGGATAGCGCCGATAAGCTATGGCGCCAATTTCGGCCAAGTCTGGGTCAAACCATTCTGGATGACTAGAAAATTGAGTAGCCAGCTGCTGAAAATCAGGGTTGTCCGTTAAGTTATTACTTAAGTCTGAGTCAATGATTGATTCATTCATTGATCCATTGGCTGATTCAGTAATTAAAACATTATTAGACTCAACATTTGAATGAATGGATTCAGCTTGGGAAGATTTATTAAGAATATAAGCTTGCAGTGGTTTGGCAAACTTTTGGTTTTTCGCAAGCAACCTGTCGACCACTGTATCACCGATATCATACCCCGCAGCCATTTCTTCCAGGAGTGCTGAAGATACTGTGAAGTCCTTTGGTAATAAGAATTTGCGAATTCGTCTTAACACTTCTAGCTCAGCATGATGAGTTATCTCTGTGGTACGACCATGCTTTCGAATCATTGAGTTACTCATGTTGGTTTTACCCTATCGGATATAAAAGCAATAACCCCTATTATTTCATTGTTTATTTTACTTTGTCATGGCAACACTCTACTTATACCCCCTTAAATTCGTCTATAATACATTTCCTTACAATACTACTATCAATTTCTCTATTAACGTCACTAATACAGCAATGAAACCCTCACACTAAGGACTACCTATGGACCCTCGCCCTGTGGACAACCCCACCTCCCACACAGTAGAACCCGCTCCTTTATATGAATATGATCCTGACTTTAGTAATGGAAAATGGTTCCCAAACTGGAAACCCTTCCAAGGTGATTTAGACCAACATGCTGTGGCCATTAATGAGTATTTACCACCTGGTAAGAGTGTGATGCTTGGGGTACAACATACCTTTGCTATGTTTGGGGCGACGGTGTTGGCTCCTTTATTGATGGGCTTCGATGTCAACCTTGCCATTTTGATGTCCGGCATTTGTACTATCTTGTTCTTCATTATCACTGGCGGGCGTATGCCAAGCTATCTAGGGTCAAGCTTTGCCTTTATCGGCCCTGTAATTGCTGCTACAGCCTATGCAGGAAGCGGCCCCAATACCAACTTAAATGTGGCATTAGGTGCCATTATGGTGTGTGGTATTGTGTATGCACTAGTAGGTCTACTGGTCATGAAAGTAGGTACCAACTGGATTGAGAAATTAATGCCGCCTATTGTGACGGGCGCTATTGTAATGATTATCGGTCTTAACCTTGCTCCAGTGACTGTACAAGGTGTCTCTGCCAATCAATTCGATGCTTGGATGGCGACATTAACCGTGGTGCTCATTAGTAGCGTGGCGATATTTACTCGCGGTATGTTGCGTCGTCTGCTACTGCTTGTGGGCTTAATCTTATCCTATATCATCTATTACCTTGTATCTAATGTGATGGGTTTTGGCACCCCTATCGACTTTAGCCATGTGCAACAAGCGGCTTGGTTTGGTCTGCCTACTACGCATAAGCCAGAATTTAGTTTAGACGCTATTATCCTTATTGCCCCTATCGCTTTTATTTTAGTAGCAGAAAACTTAGGGCACTTTAAAGCGGTAGAAGGCATGACTAAGTCTCATGTGACCCCCTATATTGGACGCGGCTTCTTAGCAGATGGCTTAGCCACTACATTATCTTCAGGATTCGGTGGAACGGGTGTGACCACTTATGCCGAAAACATTGGGGTAATGGCAGTAACCAAGGTATACAGTACGACCATCTTTGTTATGGCGGGCATTGTGGCTATATTTTTGGGATTATCGCCTAAATTTGGTGCCATTGTACAAAGCATTCCAGCTGCCTTACTTGGGGGTGCCTCTATCGTTGTCTTTGGTCTGATTGCTGTGTCTGGTGTGAAAATCTGGATAGATAACAAAATCGATTTTAGTAAAAATAACAACTTAATAATCGCAGCTGTAACCGTAATTATGGGTGCTGGTAACTTCAGCCTTCACTTAGGCGGATTTGACTTAGGCGGTATTGGTACGGCTACTTTAGCGGCTATTTTATTAAATGCCTTTTTCAACCGTGAGATTGCCAATAAACGAGTTTAGTTATTGTCAGCCAGTCATTATTGGCTTAGCCATCTTTAAACTGCAGATAAGGGTCTTTAAATGGCTCAATAAAAAGCCCACTTTAAACAGTGGGCTTTTTTAGGGCTATCTACTTTCGCTACTTGATAGTGCTATTTACAGTACTATTTATAGGGATACTTACTGTGGTTATCTGCGTCGATAAAACTTTGAGAAAAATCGATAGCGGCGTAGCTTCACCGTTTGCTCAAGGGACTTCGGCTTTAGTGAGCCTAAATAAATAGCAAACATGGTCAATCCCGCTCCCGTCCACTGTAACGTATTAATCGGTTTGTCTAACCAAAAATAATCAATAATCAGAGCCGCTACTGGCTCACTCAATAATAGTAGCCCAGTTAATGCTAGCGACAACTTAGGTATTGAATAGGCAATTAAACCCCAAGCCAAACACTGCATCACCGTGCCATAAACGATAATCCAACCTAACTCAGACAAAGAATTGGGCAATATACTGCCCCAATCAAATAAAAACATCGGAATGAGCATGGCCACGCTACCGCCGATACTAATACGCTGCATTAATATGAATATAGGCGTCGGTGAGGTTTGGTGGGTCAAGCGAATAAAGGTCATTGAGGCCGCTAACATACTGGCCGAAACAATACCCGTCACAAAGCCATAAGCGGCATGATTGTTATTGGCAAACTCCGGACTGGCAATAAACACCACGCCTGCTAAGGCAATTACCAAACTTATCAATTGCAAGATAGTTTGACGTTCTTTGAATATCAAAAAGCCTAAAGCGGCTAAGAAAAATATCTGCAAGCTGTTTAATAGGGTCGATATACCAGGGCCTACCGCATAAATACTCTCATGCCACAATGCCAAATCTAAGCCCAAAAAAGCACCAGACAATAACGTATAAAAAAACGCTTTTTTATTTTTGTTGCTGTCGCTGTTGGCCGGCATTTTTTGACCGAACACGGTGGCCAGTAGCGTAAATACTATACCCGATATTACTAAACGCCAAAAAGCCATGGCATATCCACCCACTTCAACGTGGGCCACAATAAGGCTACCTAGCCCGAATATAATACACCCTATAATCAGCCCTATGGCTGGCAGCTGAGGGTTGTCCTTAACTTTTATCATAAATTAACCTAGCACCATTCACTTTATCTATCCTAATACATAGGGTGTTTATTATTCGTTGTTACTCTATCTCGCCATTTAGGCAGAATACCAGTTTACAGCAGATTCAGTTGAGTATTGCTAAGTATACCCTCCCTAAGCCGATAGCGGACACCGTTTCAAAAATATATTAACTGTCCAAATATATTAATTCTCAAAATATATTAATTGCCAACCATCAGCTTTTTCTTTCATCAAATTTATAGTCATACTGAGTTTTAAAGTTAATTGTGAAATAGATGATAAATCCTTGAATTTCAGGTATTGTTTTCATTGGCAAACTTCTATAAAGTTTTTTAGAGTGGATATACCCTGTTTTAAGTAAAGAATATCATTTATAGTCAGTCAAACAATAAAGAAGATTACACCACCAAATTAGCTATTTTTAACGCAAGCTGTGAACTCAAGGAAACCAAAATGCCATCGAATAACGACGTATTACGCTCGCGCGTTAGACTTTTAGGGTCATTTTTAGGCGAAGCAATCGCTCGTCAGTCAGGGGAAGACACCGTCCGTACTATTGAAGCCTTACGCAAAGGATTTATTCAAGAGCGCCGTGCCCCCAATGCCCAAAATAAGCAACAGCTGATAGAGCTGATTGCCTCTTTAGACAATAAGACTCTACAAAACGTTATTCGTGGCTTTTCAATTTACTTCTTTTTGGCCAACCTTACTGAAGAGAACTTTTTGCGAGAAGAGCGTCGTCTACTAAAAGAACAATCTTCACAATTTTGGGAAGGTTCATTCCGACACACCTTGTTAGGGTGTAAAGAGCGCCACATTGAAGCAGAACAAATCAAAGAGCTTATTGACCAATTAAAATTTATACCGGTATTTACCGCGCACCCTACCGAAGCGCGTCGCCGAACTACCATGAACATCCTGCAGACTTTATATGCGCACAGTACGGCATTAAATGAGTTACCTGAAGGCAGTATGGCCTATGAAGAGGCCAAACAAAAAACGGCCGAGACTATTGATTTGCTATGGTCCTCAGATGAGGTACGGACACGCAAGCCTTTGGTTTATGATGAAATTAATAATGGCTTGCACTATTTTAACGCCAGTTTGTTTACCGCCATCCCTCAGGTTTATCGCAATATAAAAAATGCCATTGTTGATATCTATCCAGAATTAACAGATTATGCCCTACCCGCTTTCTTACGCTTTGGCTCATGGATTGGCGGCGATAGAGATGGTAACCCATTCGTCACTCATGAAACCACTGAAATGGCAGTATTGATGCATGCCAATACTGTACTGCGTCATTACCGCGTTATGCTCAAAAAACTACGTCGCGAGCTGATTCATAGTGACACCATTGTCACCATCGCTCCTGAAGTATATGAGCGTATTAAGTCTTATAGTGACCTAGATCAGAGGGTGTTTTTGTACAACCCGGAAGACTACAATCACGAGCCTTATCGTAGATTATTGTCTATTATCCTAGCGAAAGTCACCGCGACCAATGACTACATTCAAAGCCAAGGTAATGACTTAGCAGCGGCTAAGGATGCGTACTTAAGCCCTCAACAGCTAATCGATGATCTACGTCTTATCCGTGAAAGTCTGCGCACTCATGATCAGGCCCATTCACAAGGACAGATACTAGACATAATCCGCTTGGTTAAGACTTGCGGCTTCCACTTGGCTTCTTTGGATATTCGTCAAGATTCAGCTTATCATGGTGAGGTCATCGCTGATATCTTTGACAGCGCCTCCAACCTACCCGATTATCGCAAGCTTAGTGAAGAAGAGCGTCAACAGTGGTTGACCCGTTTGCTTGAAAAACCAGGCACGCCACTTATTTATACCGATAATTTAAAAGACCAGACCCGAGAACAATTGGCGCTAATGCACTCTATCGCTAAATTAAGAAAGCTAGTGGGTGAGAATACGTTTGGTAGCTATATTATTTCGATGACCAACAATGCCAGTCAACTGTTAGAGGTCTTGTTATTAATGCGTTTTGCGGGGCTGTCTGGTATCGATAGCGAAGGTCATTTATTTGCTGCATTGCCAGTGGCTCCCTTATTTGAAACCATCGATGACCTAAAAAACATCGATAAAATTATGCCTACTGTCTTGGATAACCCTCTTTATCGTCAGCTACTACAAGGGTCTGATAATACCCAAGAGATTATGTTGGGATATTCTGATTCTTCTAAAGATGGCGGTATTATTACTTCCGCTTGGCAGCTTTATAGTGCGCAGCAAACCATTACTGATATCGCTCAAAAGTACGGCATTCATACCCGTCTTTTCCATGGCCGTGGGGGTTCTGTTAGCCGCGGTGGTGGCTCAACCCACCAAGCAATCGCCGCTCAGCCAGCGGGTACCTTAAATGGCCAAATCAAATTTACTGAGCAAGGCGAAGTGCTTTATGCAAAATACGCCAATCCAGATACTGCCGTATTTGAACTAACCATGGGAATTACGGGTGCTTTAAAGGCCAGCTCTTCAAGATTTGTGGAACAGCCCAAACAACTGGCCAGTTATGAGTCGTTGTTTGCCCGCTTAGCTGAAGCAGGTGAAAATCAATACCGTGCCTTAACTGATAATACTGAAGGCTTCTACAAATTTTATTCTCAGGCAACTCCTGTACAGGAAATTTCTTTGCTCAATATCGGCTCACGTCCTGCCCACCGTAAAAAAGGACTGCCTAGCAAATCAACTATCCGTGCCATTCCTTGGGTATTTGGTTGGTCGTTGGCCCGTTTTACACTGCCCGCTTGGTATGGTGTCGGTAGTGCGCTAGACAGTGTTAAGCAAGATGAAGCATTGATGCGAGAAATGAATGATAACTGGCCATTCTTTAAAGCCTTTATCAGCAATATTGAAATGGCTTTTACCAAATCAGAAATAAGTATTGCCCGTGCTTACAGTCAGCTCTGTGAAGATGAGACGCTACGTGAAACGGTCATGCAGGCAGTGATTAATGAGCACGAGCTTACTGAGTCAGGACTAAATTCTCTATTACAGCAGCAGTCTTTGTTGTCAGGTCAACAAGAGTTGGCAAGCTCTCTTGAATGGCGTAATGCTTATCTTGACCCAATGAATTATATCCAAATTGAGCTATTAAAACGGTTACGCCTTCAAAATAGTGATTCTACCGATAATACTGACATCGAGGTAAAAGACGGCCTAGCAGTAGAAGACCCCTTAATCCGCAGTATCAATGCCTTGGCCGCTGGCTTACGTAATACGGGCTAATCTCTCGCCTTGACCTACTAATATTGTTTTAAAATACTGATATAAAAAAGGCCCATCACAAAAGTGATGGGCCTTTTAGCATTCGCTAAACTTGTATCGGATTAATTAATACTAATTTCTATCCAATGCGAGTTTAAACTTACTGTGCAGCAGCGGCTTGAGCAGCAGCAACTTCAGCAGCGAAGTCTTCTTGTTTCTTTTCAATACCTTCGCCAACTTCAAAGCGTACGAAGTTTTTAACCGTTACGCCTTCAGATTTAAGAACATCGCCAACTTTCTTGTCGTTGTCCATTACATAGGCTTGACGAACCAATACTACTTCGTCTAGGTACTTACGTAGGCTACCTTCAATCATTTTTTCAACGATATTGTCAGGCTTGCCTGATTCACGTGCTTTGGCTTCAGCGATGTCTTTTTCACGTGCCAATACTTCAGCAGGTACGTCAGTATCGTTAGCAGCAACTGGGTTGAATGCAGCGATGTGCATCGCTAAGCTCTTACCAGTTTCTTCGCTACCGCCTTCAGTTGATACCACAACACCGATACGTAGACCATGACGGTAAGAAGCTAAGTTATCACCTTCAACGATTTGTGCGCGACGTACTTGGATGTTTTCACCGATTTTTTGAACTAGAGAAACACGTGCTTCTTCAACAGTTTGACCATTACCATAGTCAAGTTCAGAGATAGTCGCTACGTCAGTAGTGTTGTTAGCTAATGCTAATTCAGCTACTTTGTTAGCAAATTCAGTGAAGTTGTCATCTTTAGCAACGAAGTCAGTTTGGCAGTTTACTTCTACTAGGATTGCTTTATTGCCTTCTTGAGCGATAACGATTGCGCCATCAGCTGCAATATTACCTGCTTTTTTAGCGGCTTTAGCTTGACCTGATTTACGTAGGTTGTCGATCGCTTGCTCAACATCACCACCAGTTTCTTCAAGGGCTTTTTTACATTCCATCATGCCAAGACCAGTACGGTCACGAAGCTCTTTTACTAATTTAGCAGAAATATTAGACATAGTTTTTCCTCTATTTGAGTAGTTATGGGGTATAGCTTTATTGAATATATTATTTAATTAATTGGGCAGTGTAAGATTATAAAATGACAAGGGCATGACGAGGGTTTCCACATCATGCCGCAATAAGTCATAGAATACTTATGAGATTAGGTAACGGCTTATGGTAATACCGTTTTTTAGTACTCAGCTTTACAAACTTCATTACTGTACTGTCAATAACGTGTTACCTAATTCATTACTTCTGCTTGTTACTTAAATTATTCAGCTGAGTCAGCTTCAGGTGCAGCAGCTTCTTCAGTTTGAACGTCTTCAGCAGGAGCTTCAGTAGCAGCAGCGCCACCAGCTTGTGTTTTAGCGTATTCTTTACCAGCGATGATTGCATCAGCCATACGAGTAACATATAAAGTTACAGCACGGATAGCATCGTCGTTAGCTGGGATAATGTAATCAACGTTGTCTGGGTTTGAGTTAGTATCAACGATACCGATTACTGGAATACCTAAGTTTTTAGCTTCTTTAATAGCGATAGCTTCGTGGTCAACGTCCACAACGAAGATAGCGTCAGGTAGACCGCCCATGTTTTTGATACCACCTAAAGAGCGCTCTAATTTTTCCATTGCACGAGTACGCTCTAACGCTTCACGCTTAGTTAGCTTAGCGAAAGTACCGTCTTCAGCTTGTTTTTCTAGCTCTTTTAAACGGTTGATTGACTGACGTAAAGTTTTCCAGTTAGTCAACATACCGCCTAACCAGCGATGATCAACGTATGGCATGCCAGCACGTAAAGCTTGCTCACGGATCACACCACTTGCTGCACGTTTAGTACCAACAAATAATACTTTGTTGTTTTTAGCCGCTAGACCGTTAACGTAAGTTAATGCTTCGTTGAACGCTTTAACAGTGTGCTCAAGGTTGATGATATGAATTTTGTTACGGGCACCAAAGATATATTGGTTCATTTTTGGGTTCCAAAAACGAGTTTGGTGACCGAAGTGAGCGCCCGCTTGTAGAAGGTCGCGCATTGGCATATTAGTTGGACTATTTGACATTTGAATTCCTTAGAAAATTGGGTTATGCCTCCACACTGCAAAAATCACCGATCTATCGACACGCATTCACTACTTTCTACAAAAGCCTTATTAAATCAGCTTTTCCAAAAAACAGTAAATTAGTCAAGCCGATAAACACCCAGCAATTCTTTAACGCAATGTGTGTGTCATTGGTTGAATAAATTAATCTACAGTTTACTTTTTTATTTCTGCTTTAATTAAGACAAAACAGAAAAATAAAATGAGGTGCATATTTTACCATACTATATATAAATATAGAAGAGTCAGGGAGGTGTTGAGCACAGGTAATATTTCAGTCTAATATGCATTGTCTATCATTATTTTTACTATTCTAGACTGTTGATTTTATGGACAAATCCTACGGAACTTTGCAATCTATATCGTTTCGAATATTGAAAATGGTGTAAGAAGATAACAAACCCACTACGTACTTAAATTATTTGGTACTTAAATTATTTTTCTAGCTAGATTGTTTACGTCTGCGAACTTTTACATAGTGCGTTAGTTATAAGGAGATAGTTACAAGGAATTAGTCATACAGATCACATAGGTAAAGGTTATACAGTGGCTATCTGAAAGCTAAAGTTGTTAACATTCGCATAAATTAAATCGCTATAGGGCTATGTTATAATGTCGCCTTACTGTAGTAGCTTTATCTATTCTACTATGTAAACCATGTTTTCTACCTTTTAATTATCTTGCTTTTAATCATCTTGCTAGCCTTTACTAATTCTTTCGTTAGCTATCTCTTAATGCAATTTAATTTTTGATATATCTTTTAACTCAATTTAGAACAAAAATATTATGAATAAACCAGACGATTTAATACTTGGCCCTGAAGCCATTGAAAAAATGCGAGTTGCCGGTAAACTGGCCAGTGATTTGCTAGTACTCCTTGATGAGCATGTTAAAGAAGGCGTGAGTACAGAGGCGCTAAACCAGATTGCTCATGAATTCACCCTACAAAACGGGGCAATTCCTGCGCCATTAAACTATGGACAACCGCCTTTCCCTAAATCAATTTGTACCTCAGTAAACCATGTGGTTTGTCACGGCATCCCCTCAGAAACTAAAATCTTAAAAGACGGCGACATTATCAATATTGATGTTACTGTTATTAAAGATGGTTATTATGGTGATACGTCAAAAATGTGGATTATTGGCGAAGGGTCAATTATGGCCCAACGTATCTGCGATGTGGCTCAAAAAGCCTTATACGCTGGTATGAGTGTGGTGAAAAATGGCGCTCATTTAGGCGACATTGGTGCTGCTATTCAAGAAGTGGTTGAACCTGAACGTTTTAGTATTGTTCGTGAGTTTTGTGGTCATGGTATTAGTAATACTTTTCATCATGAGCCTCAAGTGTTGCATTACGGACGTAAAGGCACTGGTATGGAACTAAAAACAGGTATGACTTTTACCATTGAGCCTATGATTAACCAAGGCACATGGAAGACTAAAGTCTTACCAGATCAGTGGACCGCAATTACCAAAGACCGTAAGTTGTCAGCACAGTGGGAACATACCTTAATGGTAACCGACAATGGCTGTGAGGTATTTACCACACGACCTGAAGAAGACTTAAGCTTTTTAACTGCTTAATTCACGAAAAAAAGACTGCCTAGGCAGTCTTTTTTTTGGCGAAAATGATGCCAACCCTCATAACATAGCTCTATACTGCTATGGCTCTACACTGTAATAGTTTTATACTCTCTCAGTTAAGCGTCTTTTTAGATAAAGCTAGAGCTAGCGTATACCCACCCTCTTACTTAGACCGCGTTTGGATTTCAATATGTTTATTGCCGACTCAACCGACACTTTAATTACTGAGTTACCCGACCTATCAAATGTCTCCTCAAGCCAGTCCAGAAACTTGGGTATCCCTGACTGGCTAAAGCAGATCGAAGACGATATTTCGGTCGCCTTGGCGAAAGGAGTAGACATCAGGAGCTTGGTTGAAGCACGCGCTGAAGCCATTGACAGTCTATTGATTGAACTATTTAAACTACACGACCTACAACAAACTGAGTTGGCTTTGTTTGCCGTAGGTGGCTATGGACGTGGTGAGCTGTCTCCTTACTCTGATGTGGATATTCTATTACTGTCTCCTGATGATTTAGATAAAGACACCAGTCAAAAAGTAGACGCCTTTGTGGCCCGACTTTGGGACATAGGTATTGAACCAGGTCTGGCAGTACGCAGTATAAAAGACTGCTTTCAAGTGGCGACAGACATCACTGTGGCAACTAACCTTCTTGAAGGGCGTCTGTTGGCAGGTAATGAGACACTTCGCAACGTACCCAATGAAATTGTGCAGCAGCTTTGGTCTCAGAAAGACTTTTATGAAGCTAAAATGGCAGAAGCTCGTGCCCGTCATTTGCGTCATAACGACACCGAATATAACCTCGAGCCGGACATTAAAAAGTCGCCGGGTGGTCTACGTGATATTCACACAATTGGCTGGATAACCAAGCGTTATTTTAGAATTGGTAAGCTCTACGACTTGGTTCCTCAAGAGTTTCTGACCGAAAGAGAATTTGACGAGCTGATGTTTGCAGAGGGCTTTTTATGGCGGATTCGTCATCACTTGCACCGCTTAACGGGCCGTAACGAAAACAAATTACTTTTTGATTATCAAAGAGAAATTGCCGAACGTATGGGCTATCATGCAGAGCCAGACGATGAGCCAAACGCAGCAGTTGAAGCTTTCATGCGTGATTACTACCGCTGCGCCATGCAAATATCAACGCTTTCTGAGATGTTAACCTCTCACTATTATGAGACTTTAATTGAGGCACGACTGCCTGAATCAGAGCGTCCCAAAAAATCAGTACTCAATGCCCGATTCAATCAAGTCGGCGATCACATTGCTATGGCCCACCATCATGTCTTTGCCCAGCATCCTGAAGCTATTTTAGAGATGTTCTTATTAATGGGTCAGCATGGCATTAAATATATTCGTACTCGTACTCTGCGTGCATTGAAGATTGCTGCCAGAGGTATTGACCAAAACTACCGCGAAAATGAAAGATATAAACAGTTGTTTTTAGAGAACCTAAAAGAGCAGAACTACTTATATCAGCGCCTGCGTATTATGAAGCGCTATGGGGTATTGGCCAATTATTTACCTCAATTTGCCAATCTAATTGGCTTGATGCAATACGATTTATTCCACCGTTATACCGTCGATGCCCATATCTTATTATTGGTGCGTATATTGCATCGCTTCACTGACCCTAAATACAAAGATGATTTTGCGTTGGTTAGTTCGATCTACAAACGTATTGAGCGTAAGGAAATCATCGTATTAGCGGCCATTTTCCATGATATTGCCAAAGGACGTGGCGGTGATCACAGTGAGCTCGGAGAAATTGATGCCATAGAGTTTTGCTTAAGTCACGGCATGAGTGAAGCTGATGCCAAACTAATCGGTTGGTTAACCCGCTACCACCTACTAATGTCAATGACGGCGCAAAAACAAGACATCTCCGATCCTGAAGTGGTGACTCGATTTGCCAATCTTGTCGGCAACGTCACCCATCTAAACCACTTATACGTGTTAACGGTCGCTGATATGAACGCGACCAACCCTCAGCTTTGGAACAGTTGGCGTGCTAGCTTAATGAAGCAGCTTTACATCCAAACACGTCGCATTTTACGTGCAGATTTAGATGCACCAACCAACCGTCAAGAAATGATTGCCACTACCCGTCAACAAGCATTGGCCATGCTCGACAAGGTAGACAATCAGCATATGAACCGTGATGAAGTGTTGGCGCTATGGGATGAGTTAGGCGATGAGTATTTCTTACGAGAAATCCCTGAAGCCATCATGTGGCATACCGAAGCCATATTGAATCACCCGCCCATTGGTAAGGCATCAGATGCCAGTAGCGAGCCATTGATTGTATTGCGTGAGCACAGAGAGTTGGCCCTTGATGCGGTACAGATATTTATTTACACCCAAAATCAAGCCAATCTATTTGCGGTCACAATGGCCGTATTTGATCAAATGAATTTGGACGTTCTTGACGCCCGAATTATTACGGCCACCCGTGATTTCGCTTTGGACTCTTACGTGTTATTGGACCGGCATGGTACTTTGCTAACCGATCCTGAGTCTCGAGAAGAATTAAGTCGCCGCTTGATTGAATCGTTTAAGAACCCTGAAAGTCCAAAGCTGGTACAAAAACGCCTACCCCGTCGACTAAAGAACTTTCAAGTACCAACCACTATTGATTTTAACTATAATGAAGCGAGTCATCAGCATGTTATGAGTCTAACCACATTAGACCAACCTGGCTTATTGGCACGTATTGGACAAGTGTTTTTGAATGAAGGTATCGAGGTACATGCGGCCCGTATTACCACTTTAGGAGAGCGTGCTGAAGACATGTTCTATATCAGTGATATTGGGGATGCTATGCTCAGTGATACCAAATTAGAGCGATTAAAAAATACTTTGATAGAAGTGCTTACCCCGAATAATTAGTTAAACTCAAGGTAACTGAATTATTAGATGCTGGGATATTGCCAGTATCTGAACTGGGGTCTCGACTTAGTTTTCTTTATGTTTAATTATGGCTAACTAAATAGCTGAATGACTAAATAACCGTGGTATTTGAGACCCTTAGCATTACCTAACCCTCTAAATGAAAAATTAAAAATGTTCAGAGAAGAACGTTAATAAATAGGCTGCCCATGAACCCACAATTAGATCTGCTGCACCCCTATCCCTTTGCTAAGATGGCCACTCTTTTGGCCGACTCAGTTCCTGCTAGTGATTATGAAACTATTAAACTAGGGATTGGTGAGCCCAAACATGAGCCTCCGGCTTTCGTGCTTAAAGTACTGGCTGAAAACTTAAATAAAGTTCAAAATTATCCCAGTACCAATGGCCTTCCTGAATTGCGACAAGCGATTGCACAATGGTTAAAGCAGCGCTTTAGACTGACAGCAATCGATGCTGATTCACAGATTATTCCAGTCATGGGCACTCGTGAAGCTTTATTTAGCTTTGTACAAGCAGCTATCGACGGCTCCAAAGTTGCGGACAGTCATGACAAGCCGTTGGTAGTGATGCCCAATCCTTTTTATCAAATCTATGAAGGCGCTACCTTATTGGCTAGTGCAGAACCTTATTTTGTTGATTGTCACGCTGACAATGACTTTAAGGGAGATTACCGCTCTGTACCAAGTGAAATATGGCAACGTACTCAAGTGGTCTTCGTCTGTAGCCCGAATAATCCTACTGGCGCTGTATTTAGTGAGGCAGACTGGCAAGCATTGATTGAGCTGTCTGATCAACATGACTTTATTATTGCCAGTGATGAGTGCTATAGCGAACTCTATTTTGATAAAGCACCTGTAGGCCTACTTGAAGTCTGTGCCAATATGGGCCGTGATGACTATAAAAACTGTATCGTGTTTCATTCATTGTCTAAACGCTCAAACTTGCCGGGTTTACGTTCAGGTTTTGTTGCTGGCGATGCTAGCCTGCTCAAACCCTATCTTCAATACCGTACCTATCAAGGATGTGCTTTACCGATACACCATCAGTTGGCCTCTATCGCAGCTTGGGAAGATGAGGCGCATGTTGCAGAAAACCGTAACCTCTATGCCCAGAAATTTGATTTATGGATGACTGAGCTTGGCGATACTCTAAAACTGACTAAGCCTGATGCAGGTTTTTACTTTTGGGTGCCAGTTCCAGAGCAATTTAAAGACGCGCAAGGTCAACCAGATGACGAGGCCTTTGTGAAAGCGTTGTTTGAAAAGGTCAATATTAACGCCTTAGCCGGTCGTTATTTATCCCGTGAGGTCAATGGTGTTAATCCAGGTAAAGGTTTTGTAAGACTGGCGCTAGTGGCCAGTGTTGAGGAAAGCCGAGAAGCCATTACTCGTATTAAAACCTTGCTTACTTAAGGGACTTATCATGTTATGCTAATGACCCATAAACGCTGTTTTCGATAAGTATTGTTTTCAATAAGCTGTGTTTCTATTAATAGAGGCTTTTATCAATACTTGCTTTTGCTGATAATGACAGTTAATAACCATTCAACTGTCTTTAATTTGAATCCTTTTATCTGTGACTAAACCAAGCTAATAAACTGGGTTAAATCAGTGGTCAGACATGAGGTAAGTAATTTAGAAGCATTCGACTTTAGAGGATAACAACGGAATAATCCTAGTTACAATACCCGTTATGGGATGTTGTAACATCAGTGTCAGTGCATACTAATCACCAAGGAGTGGTTCATGACAAGGCTAGATTTTACACAGCCGCCTTTTGACGCTTTAAATTCCAGTGAGCGTGAAAGTCTTAAAAAACAGACCCAAATTCGTTATTTGGCCAAGAATGAAGCCTTGCCTGTGGCTGATCATGATTACTTTTATGTGGTATTAAAAGGCCGTATTCAGCAGAGCCTAGCCGGAGATGAGCTGCATGATTATGCAGCCACTAACTTTAGCAATGATTGGTTTGATGCCCGTAAAAAGCCGACAAACGACTCCCTTTCATCACTGCCTATAACTGCCGCTGTATCTGAAGATGGCTTAGATAATTACAACAATGGTGATAGCCCCCTTCTCCATAATTCAACCCATGACTACCACTATCAAGCCTTAGAAGATAGCCTATTACTTCAAGTAAACTCTGCCGCCATAGATAAACTGTCGGCACAAAACCCTCATATTCACAAACTGCTAAACGGTGAATTAGCAGAGCGTATGCAGGCGTATAATCAGCGAAGCGGTAGCAGTCATTCATCTGCATCGTCTCACTCTTTGGCCGATGCCACAGCAGGTAATAAAGCTGAATCACAACAATTAATGCTACAACCGGTCACTGCCATCCGTATGCTACAAGTGCATACCATTTCAGAGACAGCCACCTTGTTCGAAGCAGCTCGTACCATGACCCAAGCTGGCTTAAAGCATGTATTGGTAAAACGCTCGCCCACTATTGAACGTCACCCCACACGCTCGCATCAAAGCAACCTTGGTATATTAACCGACGCAGATATTTGTCGAGCGGTGAGTGAACAGGTGGACATGAGTACAATGCTGTGTCGCGATTATGCCAAATTTAAACTGTATACCGTCTCTTATCAGCAAGACATTAGTGAAGCCTTATTGACCATGATTCGTCATCGAGTGCACCGGCTGCCCGTGTTAGATGACAATGAAGAGGTAATAGGCGTCTTAGCTCAAAGCGACTTACTGGCCTTTTTGAGTCATCACTCTCAGATCATTACTCTTCAGATAGAAAACGCTGATAGTATTGACGCTTTGAAACTACCGGTGGAACAGATTGGCCAATATATTCGTGGACAACATAATAATGGTATAAAAATTGGAGTTATCAGTCGCATTGTACAGGCACTAAATGCTCATGTCTTTAGCAAGTTATGGCGTCTCATCGTCCCCAATATGGTTTATGAAAATACCTGCATTATTGTTATGGGCTCCGAAGGACGGGGTGAGCAAATCATGCGGACCGATCAGGACAATGCGCTCATTATCCGTAATGGTTTTAGTGACCCGAAGCTTGCTGACTATGCAGCAGCCTTTAATCATGCTTTGGCAGACATGGGCTACCCTTTGTGTGACGGCAATATTATGATGACCAACCCACTTTGGCGGCAACCTTTGAATCGCTTTAAATCTGAGGTGTCTACTTGGTTTAGTCAAAAACAGCCCGAACATGCCATTTGGCTTTCCTCACTGCTTGATGCCTCCTATGTTTGCGGCGATGAACGCTTATTGGAAGCGTTACGTAAACATCTTCAAATCGCACACCGTAGCGCTGACCCTATGTTTGTCCGAAGTTTCGCAAAAGCGGCTTTACAATTTGGTGAAGTTAACCAATGGTGGAAAAAGTTCGCCCCTTTAATTGGAAAGCCTCTCCCCCAAGACATCGATTTGAAAAAGGCCGGTATTTTTCCCTTAGTGCATGGGATACGGTCACTTGCTCTAGAAAATGATATCTTTGATGTCACCAGTAGCAAAACTCGATTGCAGCAGTTGGTCCATGCAGGAGTTATGACCCATAATCGTGCGGAAACTTTAAATGAAGCCCTAGAATTTTTTATGGCACGGCGTTTAGACATTGCACTTGCCACTGATGACAAGTTGGCTCGGCAGGTCGATCCCTCGACATTATCTGCTTTGGAAAGGGACCTATTAAAAGAGTGCTTAAATGTGGTTAAAAGCTTTAAAAATGAACTGCGTCAACGCTATCAATTGGAGATAGCTTAATTAGGAAATCGATTATGACCCTAGCGCATCATCTAAAGTCCGCTTGGTACCTAAGACAGCTCACTCGCCCCGAGCTAAAAGGTATGTTTGAGCCGTCCCCATGTGATAAGTGGGTAGCCATCGACTGTGAAATGACAGGGTTGAATTCTAAGAAAGACCATTTATTATCCATTGCCGCCATCCACATTAACGGCTCAAACATACAAAGTGGTCAGGGCCTACATCTTATTTGTCGACCTCCAGTAATGCCTACCAAAGAGACCATTGTCATTCATGGTCTACGACCCATAGATGTGGAAAATGGCTTAAGCTACGAGCAAATGCTAGAGCTTTTACTGCCTTTTATTGATAATCGACCTATTGTGGGTTATTGCCCTCAATTAGATATGGGATTTCTAAACAAAATCAGTAAGTCCTACATGGGCACTGCCCTACCCAATCCTATTATCGACATACGCGACCTTTACAATAGATATAGTGGCAATCGCACCCAAGGCATCTCCCATCAAGCCCAACAACTCAGCTCTATTGCGACGCAATTGCAGCTACCCGAATTAGCCGCTCATGATGCTTATAATGATGCGCTAATGACGGCTATGGTATTTCTCCATCTTAGATAACTCTTAGCTAATTTTTAGACAATTCTTAGCTAGCTATTAGCTAATTACAGATGGAGTATGAGTAGATTAATACAACCTTTAGTCGACAATTGTTGTTATCGCTAGTGTCTATTAACTGACCCAACGGTTATAATACCAGGCTTAATCTTAATCTCACTCTCCTGTCTCAACTCAACCGATACTTGTAAGCTTATGCCTCTGTTAAAACTAAAACACGATTCTTTATTTCCTTACTCATCAAACCGACCTCATGAACAGCGAGGCTCAAAAACTTTTAGTAAACTGGCAACCGCTCTAAGTTTATGCATTGGTCTATCATCATGGTCTCAAGCTCAGCTTCCCCCTACTGTGGAAGCCGCGTTGAACCGCGCTAAAATTAGTACCGATGACATTAGCCTGGTAATCGTACCTGTGAATCCAGCCCCAAGTGCTGACGGGAAGCCCGCAAGTAATAAGAGTAGATTACCGGAAATCATTAAACTTGAAGTGGCAAAAGTTATGGAGGCTGAGCTACCATCGAAGCCTGATCCTGACGCTTTGCCTCCAGAGACTGAAGAGTTAATTTTAGCCCCAACATCTTCAGCCACTCAAACTTCTAGTCAAAACTCCAACCAAGCTTCGAAACCATCGACCAACCAAACTCAGCATACTGCTACGACTACCAATGCTTCGACCGCCACCAAGACTGTCGTATCCCCTTATGCATTGTCTCCCACAACTGACACGACTGTTTCTTCTCCCAGTTCGACTGCCACTGATAGTCATACTGTAGAATTTCCCATTAGACATTTGGCCGACTTGCCTCGCAGACCTGCCAGCACTATGAAGCTTATCCCAACATTTGTGGCTTTAGACTTATTAGGCCCTGACTTTGTATGGTTCACTCAGGTTTATCATACGGGGTTTGTCTCTGCCAATACCTTGTATGGTGATTTAATTATCAAAGGTAGTGGAGATCCTAAGTTAACCACGCAACGTCTGAATAAGCTGTTGGAGCAAGTACAAAAAGCCGGCATCCAGCATATTAAGGGTGATATAGTTTTAGACAGCTCTGTGTTTCAAGCCGTGACCAAAGACCCGGCCGCTTTTGATAACGATCCTCTAAGACCTTATAACGCCAGTCCTGACGGCTTATTGATTAATTTCAGCTCCGTAGAGATTACAGCCGTTCCTTTATTAAATGAGAGCAATAAAGGCCTGTCAAAACTTTACTATAAACCAAGGTTGGCAGATTACGACCTACCCAACACTTTGGCCACGACCAGTGCAGGTAAATGCTCATCTGCGCGCTCAAGCTTGGCTCCGGTTTGGCAAAAGTCAGGGCTTAAGTTTAATAGACTGCTTCCAGAAAGTTGTGGTGCACACACTTTTTATATTGCCTATCCCGATGCCAAAGATTTCGCTAAACGCGTGGTCAAAGAGCAATGGTTAAACCTTGGCAACACGCTATCAGGTAATATTAAGTTCTTGGGGCTGGGCAATACAGTGTCAGGAGATATGATTAATACCGAAAGTCCTATTAAGACCGTTTATGGCAGCTACCTTGATATGAGTGCTAGTGGCGATAAACAAGACATTATGGGCAATCCTTCGGCGATCTTACCATCTTCTCCGCTGCCTTTTGTCAGTTACCCCTCATTACCTCTTTCACAGCAAATTTATGACATTAATCACTATTCTAATAATGTAATGACTGAGCAAGTGACTCTGACATTGCCTTTATATACCAAAACCAATCCAAAAGAAGCCAATGCCGATGGGTCACCTCTACCAAAAGTGACTAAATCTAAAGTTAATACACAGTCTGACTATTTAAAAGCCTTGGCAACGATTAACAACTGGTGGCAGCAACATCTAACCACCATGCCTCCTGCGATGAGCAATGGATCAGGATTGTGCCGAGATTGCAGTGTGACCGCTGAGAACTTGGCCGAATTGCTTGGTTTCGCTTATAACCATCCTGATTTTAATACCTATGTTAATTCATTAGGTATTGCAGGCATTAGTGGTACCATTACGGAACATGGAGAACGTCTACCAAACTCCGCTGCCATAGGACGTGCATGGATAAAAACCGGCACTCTAAATGATGTAACATCGATGGCTGGTTACGTACATGGCTTGTCGGGACAAGATTATGTGGTGGTTGGCATAATTAATGGCTCAAGCAATAGTAGCCAACCTCTTAATACTTATGAAGCCCGCTATGTACTTGACACCATGTTAGACTGGACCGCAAAGCAGTAATTATTCCGGCTTTTAGCCCTATGCAAGGTCATGATTTATGGATATGTTATTTTTTGATAGTACTCAAACTCTAATACGAATGGTCGTATCAGCCGTCGTGGTTTACCTTTGTATTGTGCTATCTCACAAGGTATCAGGTAAGCGTTCAACTTCTCAATTGAACAATTTTGACTGGGTGGTGACGGTGATGATTGGCTCTATTGGCGCCAGTACTATCATCTTAAAAAACGTGCCCATTATTGAAGGCATGGCTTCGGTAGTTACT